>Ga0209503_10000682_pt1 | contig 19324 bp, 30 predicted proteins | sample SouAtlMetagenome_2_FD_187448 | JGI IMG/M metagenome (GOLD analysis project Ga0209503, IMG submission 187448) | Marine eukaryotic phytoplankton communities from Atlantic Ocean - South Atlantic ANT15 Metagenome (SPAdes) (version 2) | ecosystem: Environmental > Aquatic > Marine > Oceanic | place... | reverse complement strand
CAGTCTCAGCACGTTCCTTCAGGATGTCCAGAAAGAGTTCTTGAGCTCCGATAGTTTTGCGTGGGATTGATCTATCAGATTCATAACTTGTATAGAGATCATCAAACGATTCAGTGCCAAAAGCATCATACAAACCTGGAACATCGTGAGGGCTGAAGAGACTGATTTCTTCATTTTTGATAAACCTCTCGTAAAAGAGTTTTGAGATCTGGATGCTGTAGTCCAACTTTCGGACACGATTATCTTCTGTCCCCTTATTGTTCTTGAGTACAATGATATCCTCTATTTCTTGGTGCCAGATTGGGAAGTGGACAGTCGCTGAGCCACCTCGTATTCCATTTTGTGTACAACACCGGACAGTTGATTCAAACTTTTTAAGGAAAGGAACAACACCTGTGTGTTGAACTTCCCCACCTCTGATCTTAGCGTTGATGCCACGGATTCTGCCCGCGTTGATGCCGATTCCCGCCCGTTGTGCAACGTATTTGCCAATTGCCATATCAGAGCTAAAGATAGAATCGAGGGAGTCATCAATATCAACAAGAACACAGCTAGCATATTGTCGAAGTGGAGTTCGAACTCCTGCCATGATAGGTGTGGGAATGTTGATTTTGTGTCTGGAGATTGCGTCATAGTACTTCTTTACGTAATCGAGACGTGTAGATTTTGGATACTTGGAAAATATAGTAGCAGCAATCAAAATATACATGAACTGTGGGGTCTCATATTGTGCCCCAGTGCTGCGGTCTTGAACCAAATACTTATCAACTACCTGGCGCAATCCAGCATAGGTGAAAAGCATATCACGATCATGATCGATAAAAGATTCAAGTTTCTCAAACTCCTCATCAGAGTATAGATTGAGAATCTCAGGATCATAGACACTCTTCTCTACACAACGCTCTACATGCACCTTAATGGTGGGGAATTCATGCATACGACCATAAAGTTGCTTGCGGAGTGCAAACAGCAGTAGACGCGCTGCTACGAACTGATAATTAGGATGTTCAAGGTCAATCAGATCACTGGCAGAGCGAATAAGAATTTCTTGAATCTCATCCGTGGTAATACCATCATAAAACTGAATGCCAGATTGAATTTCAACCTGAGAGGCAGAAACGCCTGCCAAGTCTTTACATGCTTGTTCCACCATGACGTGGAGTTTGTTCAAATCAAGAGGTTCCGTGTTGCCATTTCTCTTTACAACCTTGGTGCCATTACTCATACTTTTTTCCAACTGTTGAATTTAACTTTTGCTTCTAAACCAGAATATGTATTTAATTTTATCATAGACATAACGTCATGTCCAGAGAGAATCATGTCATTAATGTCTTTCTCTACTATGTTGTTTCCCCAGATTACTACCTTTTCTCCTCTATCGATAAGTTTGGCAATTCTGTTGACGATTTCTCTGTTCCTAGGTTCATTATCAAGAACCCAAATATGATCGCTCCAATCAAACGACCTAATATCAACATCGGACCCGCACATAGCAACAGAGTTTTCCACGAACGTGGAGTCGAAAGGTCCTTCAACGATGTAGATTGGTTTTTGTTCATCGATGCTTTCAAGTCCGTATAGTTTCGGAGAATCATCTTCCAACATCACAGTGATATATTTAACAGAGTTAGGAACTAGACTTCTACCCTGAAAACCGATAAGTTCCTTGTCCTGGTCATACATCGGTATGATAATACGAGGTTCATCCCTATAGATGGTGTCAAAGGTTTGTTTTTTGCTATTAGTCCATCTTTTGAAACTGTCAGTAAAATAAAACTTTTCAGGATTTAACTTACGCTTTTCTAAGTATTGCCTAGCTTCAGGGTCTTCAGATGCTTTAGGCAAATCTAGTTTCTTTTTAAAGACTGGTTTTTTAAAGTTAAATTTTGGTTCTTCAACAACAAAGTTTCTACCAGTATGTCCCTCTCTGAACTTTTCAAGTGTATATTGCCTGTGAAGCGTAGTATCCATAGTCTTTAAAAAATTGTTCAAAGACATACTTGCACCACAATTGTGACACTTGAAGTTAGTGTTGTTTTTGACCTGGTAGAGATATCCCCGTGTCTTATTTTTGTTTTTCTGTGAGTCCCCACAGATGGGACACCGGAAGTTGTAGAGGTTTGTCTTGACCTTCTTAAACTTCTGTAGGCGTGACGAAACTAATCCAACATACTTGGAATCAATCAGATCCATTACAACAGGTCACTTCTGTCCCTGTATTATAACCTGCTGTGGTTCGGGCGTCAAGAAGATGGGTGCCAGTCTGCTACCCGCACCAATCAAAAGTGCCCCTACAATCAGAACACCACCAATCTGCCATCTAAACTTAGAGAATGACTTTATCTCTTCTTGTAACTTATCAATCCTACCATGAATTATTCTATGGTTCTTCTCTTCATTATCTTTGATCTCATCAATCATCTTGATGATGAGTTCATCACTTTTAATACTCTGCTCAATCCTTTCATCATGCTTCGCAAGGATTTGAGCAATTCTTGTATTACCTTCAGATATTTTATCAACAGCAGTTTCTAACTTCGTGAGCATCTCTCTAGAGAGCTCCTCATAGATATCTAATTTTGTTTCTAACTGAGCGACCTTTGAATCAGACCACATTAGACTTTACCAGTACTCCAACGTTTCCTCAAACCTAGCATTATTCCTCTGCCAAGGACCGGTGGTTTTTTCTTTTTCCCTACAGGAGGATCATCTCCTGCCTCAACGGAACCGGCAATCGCACCAGCACCCATGGTCATCATTTCATTTAGTTTATGATTTCTGACAGTCTCAATAACTCTATCAATTTTCATAGATTTTTGAGTTCCGCTAAACAGTTGTAATCTGGTTCTATATCACTAATGGACGTTTTTGGATATTCAGGCAACCTATTCAAGAACAATAGAAAACTCTTAATAGATGGCCAAAGGTCCTCATCCAAGTTGTAGAACAACAAGGGAACCGCTGCATCATTAAAGACGTTGAATAATATAATTAAATGATTGAGAATAAGGTGAACTTTGAGTTCACCGTTATTCTTATATCTCTTCAACAAACGCTTAACATATCTGATACGCTTCAAATCCGACTCAAAGTCGTCTCGTGTAACTGACTGTGGGTTATCGTAGAATTTTATAGCGAAGAGTAAGTAGTTACTCTCATTCAATTCATCAAATCTCATATATCAACCCATGTTATCAGCTATCGGGATAGATGGCGTCCTCAGCATCTCTGCCGCCTGCAGCATCAGTAATGCTGCTGCTTGCGACTAAGGTCTCAGTCTTAACTCTGAGAGTACCGTGAGTATCAACATATGTAGTAACTCCAACCCAACCAGCGTGAGGAGCAGCATACTTGGAACCAGTTGCCGCTCTAGCGACACCTTGCTCATTTGTATCTACACCAAATACACCAGAGAATCTGTTTGACTTAACGTCAGGTGCACCGTACTGATTATCAGTGATAGCACTGATAGGAGATCTGGTGATGAAGTAGGAAGTTCCACCAACAACATTAGCAGTAGTACCATCTTTGATGATGTTGTCTACGTGTGCCAGAGTCAGAGATGTATTGCTTGCAACGGATTGAACAATTGCTCTACCGTAAGTAGCACCAGTACCCACCACAATCACATCACCTTGCTCTGCGGCATAACCACTAGTAGAGAAGGTTGTACCAGAACCAGTAACGACACCACTGGTCAAGTTGATGGCAACGGTGCCTTTGTTTCCAACAAGATCTTCTTTGCCCCAAAGAGCCATGTTTCCTTACCTATGTAATTCGTATATTGATATTTATAAAATTATTCAGCTTCTCTTGCGTTGATTGCCTTTGTGACAACCTCAAGAAGTTGATCATCCATTTCAGTCTTGGTCAACTTAACCGCTTTACCCAAAATAACAAGACAGATCTCAACCATCTTCTCACCGAGTTCTTCGTTTTCCGGAATGTTTGCAACAGCATCTTTAATGATCTTTGATGCAAGCGGAAGGAGAAATGCTAACATTGCTTTAGAGCATACAATACTCTATATAGCGACTTAATCTTTTATTCTGGAAGTCCCTTTACTCCTTCCCTCTTTAGTCGATAATATCTCTTTAATGCTGCTTCAGATCCTGGATTATTTGGATTATACCAAGAAGGTCTCCCCATTTCTCTATTTCTCTGCATTACTTGAGCAGCTTCTCTACGCTTATTAGAGTCACTAACAGCACGAGGATCTAAATTATTCAATCTATTTTTTTCTCTAGTGGCAGAGCGAGCAGCATCATTTGCCTTGCTCTTACTGAGTCTATCCAAGCTAGACTGAGCTGATTTTTGAAGTTGATTCAAATCATCCATAGTTCCATGAACACCCAATCTCTGGTCTTTAACAACATTAGATGCTCTTTGAGAAATAGCAGATTTTCCAGCGGTTGGTTTACCTTTTGAGAATAGACCTTTAACCGCTCTAAAAACCTTTGGTGCATTTCTTGTACCATATTGAAATGCCTTGGCACCAAGACCAAGAATATTAAATTCATCAATCTGTGCTTTTGATGAATATGCTTGTTCAGAAAACTGTTCGAATTTTTTCATACTTTTACCTCTGGTGGTCTTTGATAGTGTCCTGCTGGCATTGGCATTTTATATTTTTTATTCCAATCGCCTGAACCATAGTCGATTTTCAACTTACGGTCAACAGGGAGTTTAGGTTTATGAGATTGTCTCTCTGGTTGAGAGTATGCTTCACCCATAAACTCTTTAAATGTTTTCACATTTAGTACCCTGCTTGACGCATTCTGTTCTGACCTAATCTTCTTGTTTCTTGATTTCCTTTCTCAGTCTCAGGAGTTCCACTGCCTGGCATTGGTTTTTTAGTTTTGTTAGTAGGAATACCCAATCTATTCAAAACTTTCTGCCCACCTTTCAGAAGAGCATCAACATTTTTCTGTGCCTCAGCTCCAAGGAACTCGTCAAGTTGCTCTGTATCTTCTTTTGGAGCATTAGCGATAGACAGGAAAGTATCTGCCATCGAAAGTTGCTTTTCTTCGCAAGGAGTTTCTTTCTTATCCTTATCAGGATTATCAGAGTTTACCATCTTGGCAAGATCTTCCTTTGCCTTCTTATATGTCCCCTCAGGGTCCATGGCGATGGGACGCTTAGCACCAGTCTTAGATCTAACAAGGTTTCTAGCAACATTCATAAAAGCATATCTTTCACGTCTGTCCTCTTCTTCCTCAGTAAGTCGCCCACCTTCCATCTGTTGACTCATCATCAAAGGTGCTTTACCTGCCTGTGGGTTAGTACCATCCTGAGGCATTACAGTTACCTGCTGAAGTTTTTTGGCAACTTTTTCTGGGAGAATATCAATTGTTCTAGCATTCTGACCCTCGGTGCTAGTGGTTCCAGTAGCACCATCAGCAATAAGTTCTACTGCTTCAGGTATGGGTGCTGCCATCATTCTTTTTTCTCTTGCAGCGTCAACTTGTCTCCTTTTTACGTTAGAAGGCAATTCCTTTAGACGTTGCTGTAAAGGTTTGTCAGCTTCAATTGCTGACTTAGACCTGTAGATGCCAGGAGCGGTATTCACCATATTGGGATCATTTTCATAATCCACACCCGCTTTTTTTCTCAGATTTTTAATTTGGTCAATAGCAGATTGTTCAGAGACATTCTTTTTACCTTTCTTCTTAGCGATTGCCTTACCAACTGCCTTACGACGGTTCATCAGATAATCGTCGGTATCATCCTCTTTACCATCATTATTAACATCACCATCTTCCTTGCCAACAGGATCAAGTTTTCCTTCTTTAACATCCTTCTTTTTCTTCTCACCACCACCCATGGCCGCGGCAGTCTGTTCACCCTTCTTCTTCTCACCCTCGTATGCTTCACCATGCTCAGTCATCTCGACTTTTAGACCTTTAGCTCTCAGTCTAGAAATCTTTTCACGGGTAGCAAATCTAACGTATGACTTCTCAGTATTAGGATCAAATACTCTTACCTTATACTTCCTTTCTTGTTCTTCAGCAAGTTCTTGCTCATAAGGAAGTTGAATAGGAGGTTCTTCCTTCTTGAGACCTTCAAAAAATACCTTATGATAAGCGTCAGCAAAATTCTTTTCTGCCCAGTCAATACTAGAAAAAGAGTATTGCTCAGATACACCACCACCCTGCTTACCAAACAGTTTTTCTCTTACGGCAGTCTTCTCTTGTGGACTCAGATTGCTATTTGCCATATATTGAGAATATGCTTTTCTCAAATCTACATCTTCTCTTCTGGCACGATAACGAATGTCATAAACTGCCTGACGAATTCTTTTAGCAGAATTCTCTTGTGGTGTTCCACCTTTAGCATCTCCCCTTTTGGCATGAGGTTTTGCAGCGGATTTTGCAGCAACAGCAGGAGCATTATTTCTTGCTGGAAGTTCCTCAGAAATATTAATAGTCATTAGAAGGTGTTACTAACTTACTTTTTCCTATATTTATTTATGAATTTATATCCTGTAAGACGAGCAACATACCTAAGGTGAGCATCAGTCCCTACAAGTCTTTGATCTGAGGGAACACCAGAGGGTCCAGGATAATTTACAACTTTCTCAAAAACGTTTTTAATCCAAGGTTTAAACATCTCATCATCATCAGTTACACAGATGAGATAGTTAGCACCACGACGCATGATTTCACCCTGTTGGTTACTTTCAATACATCTGATCATATCGCCAACGGCAAAGATTTCTTCGTTGATATACTTCTCTCTCAACTCTCTTTCATATCCAGCAGTTCCAAAATCAAATGATGATTTGATTGGAGCGTAAGTAGTATGAGATAGTTTTTTCTCTCTATCGGTTTGAGGTCTGTCCTGCTTTCCGACTTGCTGACCTTTATTATAAAACTCTAAACTTCCATCAACTGTTTTAGCAATAAACTCTCCAGTTTTTCTATCGTACCAACTACCTCTATTTTTAGCATTACCTCTTACAAGTCCCAGTCTTGCCGCCTGGAACTCGGCGTTGTTCTTCAAAGCAGAAAAGGTTTTCATTATTTCTTTAATTCTAAACTAATTACGTTCTTGTTAAGAGCAATATAACGAAGAACGTCGTCTCGTATCTTTATATATTTATCCTTTGACTTGCCCTTACATCTAAATGATTTTTTAGTCAAAGATCCATACACATAGGCAACGAAGTCTTTATACTCCGTTCCATGATAATCAGTAATAAGTTGACTAATATAATCACTCATAAAACTAAAGGGGTCTAAAATTAACCCCCCATGATTTTTATTATTTATTCAATAAGTTTATCGATCATCAACTTCACGATTTTCGGAGTAGTACACATCAAATTGTCCACCGGGATAACGCTTCTCCAATTTCTTGACATTGCGAGCAACGACTTCATCCAGAGAATATCCAAGTGCCATACATGCTTGAGCAACATACCACATCAGATCACCAAGTTCAATAAACAAGTGCTCACGATTATCTTCGTTCCAAGGTTTGCCCTGGAAGATAACTTTCTTGATGATTTCAAGAAACTCACCACCCTCAGCATTAATTCCAACACCTGCGGTCAGAAGACGCTCAATATTAGCACCCTTTTCATCCAGTTCTACTAGACGGTCTGCGAGTGCAACAAAGTCTGTAGATTGATCTGAAGTAACTGCATCTACGAACTTTTGATACTTATCAAAATCAACTTGTTTGGTCATTAGAATTTAAATCCGGCGAACGATTTTTTAGGTTTATCCTCCTCAGGATTATACTCCTCTTCTTGTCCAGAGTCAAGTATATTGTCTTGTGCTGTTTGTTCACAATCATACAATCGCATTTTAGCACGATCAATACCAACTACAAATCGTTTAAAAATACTAATGTCGTTATAACGATTCTTCAACTGCTTCACCATAATCTGTCCCAATTGTTCCAACTCTTCCGTAGAAATAAGGGCAAACATAAGATCAGCAGTAGCAGGGAGACCAAAGGATTCACTAGTGTCAGTAAGGTCAACGTCAGAGCTACCATAACCGCTACGAGTGGTCTGGGTGGCAGATACGATAGGGACCTCGGCTTCGACAGCCAATCCTCTAAGTTCTTCTGCAATTGACTTAACAAGAGTATAGGAATTAATATTGGAAGATCCTTTGTAACGTGACGAGGCACAAATATTGAGATAATCCACAAATATAATATCTGGTCTAAATGACTTCTTAAGTGCGAGTTCATTAAGAAGTGCCTTAAAGTGTCCACTATGTGCACTTGCAGTAGGGTATTCCTTAATAATTAGGGTGCCTTGTGTTTTCTTTGCAAGATTTGTAACTTTTTTCTCAAACATACCCTTAGGAAGATCTGTTAGATCCTGGATTGGGACGTTGAGGAGGTTTGCGTCAATTCGTTCAGCAATTTTCTCTTCTGCCATCTCCATTGTAATATAGAGAACGTTCCGTCCTTGGAGCAGCACGGAGCTAGCATGGTGGCACATGAATAGAGACTTGCCGACACCAGTACCAGCGAGCGCGATGTTAAGAGTCTTGTTAGGTAGACCACCTTTCGTAATTTTGTTAAGATATTCAAGATCGAACGGAATCTTGTCCTCTTTGCTGTGATAGAACTCATATCTTTCTTCGTAATTTAATAGGTAATCGTGTCCAATATTATTGTCAAAAGAAACTGCCAGTGCATCAGAAAGGATACTGGGAATAGCATCCCTACCCTTCTCTTTACTTCCACCATCAGCGATATTGATAGATTCCATAAGTGCCAAATAGATGGCACGATCACGACACCACTTCTCAGTAGTATCTAGCAACCATTGATTATCCACTGGAGTATCAATAAGTTCTGATGTCAAATTTCTAGTTTCTTTGACTTCGCTTTCATTAAGGTCTGATCGATTTTCAATCTCAATACCTAATGCTTCCGGTGTTATAGCGGAACCATATTTCACAATGAATGAAGCAATCTCTTCAAATGCAATTTTGTCAGAGCGTTGCTCAAAATAATCAGGTTGAATAAATGGAATTACTTTACGAGAATACTCTTCATTGAAAATGAGATTTCTAAGAATAGTTGTCTCAATTCGTTCCATAGGAATAAGTTTGTTTTGCAATAGTGTTCAATTTTTCCATGACTTCTTCAGTGAAGTATGTTTCAGGATCTTTTAAGATTGCCTTAGCGTAAACTTTTTTACCTCCTATTTCATAACGACCTGCAACATTCTTCCAAAGTCCGCCGAGTTCACCGAGTTCAAGAAGACCATAATATCGATCAAGACCACGCTCATCGTAATAAAGACGCACCGTAACATCTTGATTCTCCTTGCTTAAACGCGACTTAGCAGTCTTTGCCTTGATAAGATTTCCAATGACTTCTGTTCCATCCTTCTCTTTTTTCTTTGAGAGGTGGATAATGGTTGAGGCGGCGTACTTGAGTCCAGAACCTCCACCCATTTCTTTAGTAGGGACGTAAGCGCCGATGACATCATAGGTATGGTTAGTAACAATCATAGGAATGTTAGCCTGCCCCAGTTTAAGTGTCAACATCCTGAACGCACCTTTAATCAGTTGTGATTTTGTCATATCACGAACCTGCTTATCGTTGAGTGCGTCGGTGATCTCCTTTTCTGTGGAAAGCATACCAAGAGAGTCTAGCACAAACATACAAGGTTTGCGTTCGTCCTCAGATTTCTTTTGATACAGATCAACTGCCTTAAGTGCTTTGCTACGGAACTCCTCAACAGTGACAACATTCACTACAACAGTGCGATCTAGGTCAACCCCACGACTTGCGAGTAGAGATTTGTTAACAGCGGCTTCAGTGTCAAAATATAGGCAATACCCATCAGGATTAGAATCCAGGAAATTCTTGACAACCGCAAGCGAGAAGAAAGTTTTTCCAGTACTAGACTCGCCAGCAATGGCAGTAATCTTATTCCCAGATACGCCACCAAATATACTCCCTGAGCAAAGGGCGTTAAAGATGTACGAACCCGTATCCACAAATTTTTCAGTGTCATCAATATCGGATGCAAGTTTTGTGTAGTCATCACCGATTTCTTTTACAATTTCTTTGAGAAAGTCCATTACGCAAAAATATAGTGTGGATTTTGAGATTTAAAACTCTCAACTTGTGCTTCAGTTTTAAATAATTTAAAGAGTGTTGTATTTGGATACTCTTTAAGTTGATACTTTACTTTAATCATTATACAAAAAATAGTTCAAGGTTTACAGTTTTTTCAATAATAGCATAAATCAAACAAAAAACAAACTTAGGGTAAATCTAAACTTTGGTGCTTTTACTGATTGTGGTCTGATAGCATGAGGTATTGATCCATCAAATAAAATAATCCTACCTGGTATGTACAAAGAGGTATACACTATCTCTTTTAAATCTTTAGGATTATAAAATAATGTTTCACCATGCCACCCATCTCTCCAATCAAGATTTACATAAAATAAACAAGCTTGCTGATCATGATGTATATGAATATAGTGCACATCATCAGGTCTAACTAAGTTACAAATAATTTTTGATAATTTGCTATTTGTAAACCAACCTGTTTCATCAATACACTCTTGAATGTATGGTAATATGTTTGTCGATTCTAATTCTTCATTTGTCCAACGACTATGAATATTTAAATCGTATTTTTCTGGAACATCAGTGTCATGCCATCCAAGTCTATAAGTTGACTTAATACAATAATTCCACAAACTATCCCTTACTATAAAAGGAACTTTATCGTCAAAAACGTTTAAGTAACTCATTAGATAATCATATTTTTAGGTAAAAAATAGTTCAAGGTTTACAGTTTTTTCAACATTCCACCCGATGGCATCCAGAATGGATTTGAGTGGTTCCACAAAACTCTTTTCAAATTGTAGGTCATAGTCAATGTACTTGTCAAGACCAAGTTCTGTAGGGAAGTCCTGAATAAACGAAATGACATTTTCTTGAATGATATTTGGTTTCTTCAGATAGAGAAATTTAATTTTCTCACCATTGTTAATAAGTGAATATTTATTGGTGAGTTTTTTATCCTTAATATAGTAATTAAAAAGAAGAGCACCACGACAGTGAATAGGAGTTCCTTTAGAGTAGATATTAGAGTGAGACTTATACTTCACAACATCAGATACTGAACGAGGGAAAGCAATCTCTTCGGGAGGAAGATTCTTGAAGTCAACACGACATTTATCAATAAACTCAATCACATCTTCTTCAGTACCATTCATCATCAGTTTGAGACCTTCCTTAATCATCGTCCGACATGGTGCCGGAGTAGAGGATTTGACTGCCTCAATACCCATCATCTTTAGTTTAGGTTCATCATAACGAACACCTTCACTGTCCCATACGTTGAGAATGTATCGCTTCTTCGCAGTCCAAATACCACGTTCAGCAATGTTCTCACGCTTCATGAACATCTTCTGATCATAAGCGTTTACGTAGTCGGCCAGTTCTTGGTAGCAACGATCAATATACTTTTCAAGTTCCACCTCACAGACCTTATTAAGGAACTCGACAATGCCTTGAGTAGTTTTCTCTCTTGTCTTGTATACACTTTCAACCAAAGGACCCATATTAAGATAAATGGAATCGGTATCAGAAGCGATAACATAATCTTCATCCACAGTTTTCAACACCTTATTAAGGTATTTGTTCATTCTATTCTCAATCCAGCGGATGGAGACTTGTCCAGATAGGGTAATTGCTTCCGCGTTTGCTAGTTTATAATAGCGGAAGTATTGATTACCAATCGCACCATAGGCAGAGTTGAGCTGAATCTTACGAGCCATCTGGATATTGTTGCACCTAGCAATTTCTTTTTCAAGTGCTTTTGTTGGTGTTTTTTCATACTCTTGTTTTGCTTGAAGCATCTTTTTCTTGAAGACGGTTCGATCCTTGTAGATCTTATCCATCAACTCTGGAAGGAATCCACGCTTATCCTTACGATACATGGATCCGTTAGCACAGACTGCAGTATCTTTATACAGTTCAAAATTAATCTCTTGATTCAGAATTTTATCGACCGTAACTGAAGGGTGTCGAGTATCTTGTAGGGTCTCTGGCGAGATGTTGTATTGCATAATAAGATGAGGGTAGAGAGAGTTAAGGTCAAAAGACACCACCCAATCATACTTTCCCGGAATCGGTTCCTTGACATAAGCACCTGCATATTTGGAGTCTTTGTCTGAACGGACAATTGGAGGAATAACAATATTCCTCTTCTTCAGATAGTTGTAGATAATTGTGTCCCACATACGAACTTGTGAAAACACATCAGCATAGTTCGCCTTAGCGTCATATGCCATAACGATTGCCAGTTCAATCAGTTTCATCTTGTCTTCCAGACGGTCAACAAGTTCCACGTCAATGATGTTGTATTCTACAAACTTCTGCCATCCGTTTGTATAGAAGTCTTTGAACGTATCAAACTCAGAGTGATCCAGTTTCTTTTGTCCAAGTTCTACACTAGCGATGTAGTCCAGACGATAAGACTCTTGTGCTTTGTACGTAAACTTCTTATAAAGATTTAGGTAATCAAGTTGTGTAATGCCACCAACATCATAAGAAATATGTTTACGACCCATGATCATGGTCTCACGTTCAGTAACAAGACCCCATGGCGAGATACGTTTCATCAACTTCTCACCAAGAATTCTATCGATACGACGAACCAAATACGGCATATCGTACAGTTCACTATTCCAACCAGTCAGAACTTCAGGAGTATTCTCCTCAATCATCCACCAGTTGATGAAGTCATTCAGGAGTTCATATTCGGTCCTAAAACCTTTATAGATGACATTCTGCTGTTTATTGTTAAAAGGTCCCTGACCCCAAGTGCGAATCTGTTTGGTAGTGTAGTCCTGAACTGTGATGAGTAGGACTTCTTCTGCAGCAGACTCAACGTCTGGGAATCCATTTTCCGACTTGACCTCAATATCAATCGTGGAGATTTTGATTTTGGTAGTATCAAACTTAATCTCTTCTTCAGGATACTTCTCAGAAATATACTGATAGATGTATCTATCGTTTCCGTAGATTTTGAAGTTGTCTACACCATCATATCGCTTGATAAACTCACGACAATCACGAACAGTTCCAGGTTCAACAGATTCAACATATTCACCTTCAAGAGTTTTGTACTTTGTTTTCTTGTTAGATGGGACAAAAAGAGTCGGGTAAAACTTCTCTCGGGTCATGAAATGGCGACCATTTTCATAACCTCGGACCAAGAAGTGATCCCCGACCATTTGGACGTTCGTGTAAAATCTCATTCTGTAAGTTTCAGATACTCTTCAACAACTTCTGGAGTGGGGTCTGCGATAGTCAGAATGTCCTCTGACCTAATCATCAGTTCCGTTTGATTTGTTGCCTTTGGCCAGGGTTCAAGTTTACCTTCACCAAGGAAACGATATGGGTTGACCAGTCTACAATTTGGATCACCAAGTTCTGCATCAACCTCAACAACCTCACTGATGAGAACATTATCAACATCAACGAGGAGACATTTAACTGCTTTACTCATTTACTTTTTCCTGATACATTTCGGATACAGACGACAAGGGTTCCACAATCGTTACAACCCAATCCTTAGGCACAACAATATCATTATCAGAAGACAACAAAATCCAAGGAGAGAATAAAATCTCAAGATTATTGTCAGGTGCTTCATTCTCTTCAGTTAAGAAGAATGGACTTTGTGTGGCAACCTTGTGCGGATTATTTAGAAGATATCCATGAACAACTTCATTTTGCACAAGTTCTTTAGTGTCAGCGATGAGTTGTTCACCAGACTTCAATAGGACTAATTTGATGGACATGCCGGAATATCACCTATGGGTATTATAGCATAAAAAAGAGGGTGTTACCACCCTCACATTTTTATTGTCAGAAAAACTTGTTCTCGGCAAGTTGCCCCAATACTGGTTTCATTATCGGGGCAGCTCCTGCAAGAAATTTATTCCAAGCAGTGCTATCAGAACCCTCAAATGGAATAGCAGTTTTGTGAGTTCCCTTGATGACCATTCGACCATAAGAAACTTCCCGATCACAAAAACTATTATAGAGATTTACAAAACGAGCGACAAATGGTTCATTTCCTTTAATGATACCATTACCCTCAACAATATCAGATTGTTTCAGACTTTTTGCTTTTGGGTTCACTAATTGATGGGTGGGACCATAATCAATAAAATACCATTTCATCATCAAAGAGAAAGAATCAATTTGATTCTTTTTATCAATCCAATCAATATACTCATGAAAGGTTTTCAGGAAAAGAGAACCTGCAATAGTTGCATTTCCTTGCACCTCTTTAGCACACTTCCACTTGATAAATGCAGAAAGATACTTTGAAGTATACTCTTCTCCAGCAAGTTTCCTTGCTGTGGTCATATAAGAGTGTGATGGACATACAAATTCAGCACCATCAAGAGTTCCAGCGATACCGATTTTAAATGGTTTGAGATACTCAAACAACTCCACCGCCCAAGTTTCACTCGCATAATAAGCAGATTTGAATTTATCATCACCACTTTGATTGGTGCGATAGTTACAATCCGTATTGTGATCAAGAGATTCAATACGGATCATCTCTGCATGTGAGATGTTTTTGCGATGAAGTTTCAGAGAAATAACAACTCTGTCTTCAGTATTACGTCCACAAGCATATCGCTTAGATGCACGGTTGTTTCCCTTAGTCAATACGACCCTGAGTTCGGGTCGGCAATATGCGGACAGAGTATCTGCTGCGTCATGCGAGAATCCACCACGATTTTCGATGTGACGTTTCTGATTACCATATCGAAGTTCATCAATACGGTTGTAAGTAGGATCACTCCAGAGATCACCTACTCTACCAGAACATATGACGGTGGATCCCTCAGAAATTTCTCCAGAGTTGTACTTTTCAACTACATCTTCCATAAGAGGAAGACCTTCTGGAGCATTATCTATGGTTCCAAAACCTTGTAAATACTCTTTAATCTTCTCATCTACTTTGTTCTCATAACATTTGTAGACACGAAGCAATTCCTTAAATGCCATTTTAGCCTCCTGTGTTTTTGCTAAATTTAAGTTTTTTTGAACTATCGATCGTGTTTATGGGTTGTGATCGATATGAATATTATAGCATAAAAAAGAGGGGCATCAACTGGATTTTGCCAGTTACCCCTCCGTCCATACGACGACGATATTCTCTATTATTTAGAGATAGTCTTTACGTTGATGATGATCTGGCACAACTTTGCCAAATTCTACAGTCAGTAACCCATCCTCAAAAGCAACTGATCTAACTTCCGTTTCATCGCTGAGGGTCCAAGATCTTGTGAATGATCTTTGAGCCACTCCTCTATGAACATAAGTTCGTTCGGTCTCAACATCTCCCTTTTTTCCATCGACAAAAAGTTTTCCGTCTTGACTATAGACATTAATTTCTTCCTTTTTAAAACCTGCAAGTGCTAGTTCTAAGCGATATTCTACATTGCTTAGTTGAACTAGGTTGTATGGTGGATAGTTAGTTTGCGTCTCGTGCAGCGTCCCAAGACGGTCAAAATAATCATCCATGCCGATACTGTACCTATTTATACGGTCCATCAGCTCAGGCAGATCCTTCGTATGAAACTTCATTAAGTTTCTCATGGTTATTATCTCCTATGAAAGCGAGTTTGTGTTGTGTGATCCCCGAAGGCAATCACACATATTTATAACATGCTTTCAAAAAAGGATTATTCGGTTTCTTCTACCTTCTTTTTCTTTGCACCAATATTATACTTGGTCTCAAGAATCCAATCTTGCTTATCCTTGTATGCCAAAACCTTGATTTGATTCAACGGAGCAATCTCTTGAATCTTTTCAACGTCAACAACTTCTACTAGACCCCAGTCTGCCAAAAGTTGTGCAATACGATTACGACGCTGCACATCATTCAACGTTAGGTTAGCATGTTTTCCGTCAAGGGCAAACAATTCTTTAAAATGAACCAAGTAATATCTACCCTGCTTATGCAGAATATGACACGACTGATAGATTTTTTTCTCTTTCCTAGAAGCGACTCCAATACGGGTCAGAGTTTCACGCACTTTCAAAAAGTCATCAGGTTCTCCAAGAACCACTTCAACCATTTGTTCAGGTGACCACTTCACTTCAGGTTCTTGAACGACACTCATTTTTTTCCTCCAATATCAAGTTTTGATTTAATAAATGTAAGTTGTTCTTTTGTCAAGATCCTTAAAGCTTGTTTTGCCTTTTCATTACTATAACCATAATAACGTTTGACATAATCAAGGTCTTTGATCTTATCTTGTCGGAGCCAGGGAGAGAATCTCTTCTTTTTCCTCAGACTATTTAGATAAAAATCATATTGCATTTTCTTCGGAATGTGATTATGAATATTCATCTCATTCGCAAACATAATACAATCTAAATGTCCAGAGAGACAACGATTTACAATATATGGAGGATACTCCTTTTCAAGAACAGGTTCTTCTTGAAGAAGATTCTTTTTTGTCAGATTGATTGAGTTAAGCCAGTCTTTCAATTCCATTTAATCTGTCAGTCCTTCTTCTTTCAATCTATTGTAGTTGTAACAACCATCAAAGTTTAATTTTATTTTTGGACCAAGGTTATAGTTAAACAATAACAGTTCTTTGCGTTCTTTTTGATCACGCATATATTCACCTACAGAACGCATAGTGTAGGTGAGGTCAAATTCCCCTGCGTTCCAGTTTTTGAACCTATCTTTAACCAATTGGTCAGCATTGTAACTGATAAGGCAATTCAAAGAGCAAGCATCACAATCTGTGGCAAAAAGATCATGATCGAATCTCTTGTGCATAGATCCTTTTTTACCGTAGAGATTGTCTTTAATATCATAAGGAGGGTCTAGATATACAAAAGCATTCGTCTCAGAACCTTCGTCCAAGAGTTTATCATAGGAAAGGTTAGTGATTTCCCAGTTTTTAATAATTTGAGAGTATCCGGGAAGTTTATCTATGCCCCGCACTGAGAAGTTGGAATTACTTGCCTGGGACGAAAAGGATGAGGACTCAGTGAGACCAGAAAAAGAGCACTTGTTAATAATCCAAAAACTACAGGCACGATGAAAGGGTTCAGTTCTTTTTTCGCCATAATTTAAATACTCCTTAGATTCAAGAAAAAGTTGTTTTGCAGATACTGGATCAGAATGACGATACTTTAGTTCAATAAGTTCATCACGCATCCTCTGTCCATCGCTTTGGAGAACTTTCCAAAAGTTCACCAGAGGTTCATAAAGATCATTCACCCAAACCTTGACAGTAGGATACTTTTTGGTGACATGAATTGCTACACTGCCACCACCAAGGAATGGTTCACGATACTCATCATACTCCCGAAGATCAGGAAAGTATTGATCCATCTTGGTACAAGCACGGGACTTGCCACCAGGATAACGAAGAGGTGTCTTATATGCTTTCATCACAGAATCTCCTGAAGATTGTCAAGGATTTGAGCAGAGGTAATCTTCTTTTCTGCGGGTTTAATATCTTTGGCAAGGATGGTAAAGTCTCCAGGAAGAAACTTGACTTTTGCTGTAGGAGATTTCTCAGTGTAGTAGATGCGCTTGTTTACGGTTTCCCAATCGGTAATTCCAATTGCCATAGATCCAGTGTCAACAAGCAACATATAATCAAAAGTTTTTTCAATTACTTTATTATCAGACTGAAAGTTCTTAAGAACAATGGATGATGTAGATCCATTTTTGTTAAACATCTTAAGTTTTCCTTTCATCTCATAATTGACATTATCTTCAGAAGTAAAGTCAACACCATCTTTGTAGTCGCCCACATACTGAAGTTGACCCCCACTCCACTTGGCAAAGGACTTTTCCTGTAACCAGGTGCGAATGGTCTTAAAGGCGTTTGATTTCATTTGAGTTGTATTGGTTGCTGCTACACAACCAAAGAACTCTTCAAGGTTGATCTGACTGATGTCAAGATTCGATTTCATAATCAGGTTCGTTGTATTTCAAAAATTCCCAGAAGGTCAATTTCATTTCCTTCTGAGTCATACCACAGTGCTTGGCAGCTGTGGGCAAGTTCATTGTAGCACGAAACAGCGCCATATTGGCCTCTGCAACATTTTGTGGTGTAGTCTTAACCTTTGCAGGAGTCAGGTTATTTTTATCAATTTTTAAGAGTCCCATACTATTCGGTAAGTTCGTAAAAAAAATTTCTAAGTTCAAAGTTACTCTCTGCCATCAAACGATAACCAGTGCCAACATATAATTGTCCAAGCACAACAGATATTGTTGCTGTTCCCCAGAAAATATAATAGAATTTAGATTTTACTTGATGACGTTGTTTTTTCATTTAGTTTCATACTCCTTAATTAGTCGTTCAACTTGTTTTTTACTGGTTCCACAGGGAGCATTCTTCAAGCAAAGAAGAATACAATCTCTGTCAGAAATCAGAGGTTTTTGTGTCCATACAACTTTGTCACTCATTTTTATCCCCACCTATTTTCCATCCCATATCACACTTATTGCAGATACCATACTCTACCATAGTACATTCCCACCCAGAGTGACAAATTTTACATCCTTTTCCACCACAGTTATTACAAACAATATGTTTTTGTTCACTCATTTAAAATCCCCCGCCTTTACCTTTTTTCTTTTTAAGATGGTTTTTCATATCCGTTTTTGATTCAGAAAGAATCTCTTTCAACCCTTCTTCATCATAGTGATCACAGAGTTGAATCATACGGTCTAGAGCATATTGAAACTGAGAACCCTTACTCATTTTACTGAGTAGATAATGTGCTACATCATACCTCAGTTCTTCTAACTCGTTCTTGTTCATCACATAGTCCTGTAACGAATAATCTCTTCAAAGCACTCTCCGATTGAATCACCGAATCCAGTGATATGGCAATCGTCTTCAATGTAGTTCCAGATGAATGTGCCCAACTTTTCTTTTGGATAATCTACATCCTTGGAAAACTCGATCTCAATCTTCATTTTTTCTTCAATACAAATTTACCAGAGAACTCTTCTACACGCATATGTTCAGGTTCTAATGGCCATTCAGAGTCTTTTTTATTCTCATAACTTTTTTTGTAGTTCATCAAAAGTTCAGAAACTTCAATAGCACTAATACCTTCATGAATTATATCAGATTTAAATCTGATAGTATAGAGACCTGTTTTACTACTATAAATTTCAGAGGTCATTTGAACTCACACTCCACCATGATTTCAGTAAGACATGCTAGCATATTTATTTCTTGATCTGCCACAAATGCCATTTGATACTGATACTTAGCGAGAGTAAGCACAGCAGCAGGAATACTATTCGGAA
>Ga0209503_10000678_pt1 | contig 19421 bp, 11 predicted proteins | sample SouAtlMetagenome_2_FD_187448 | JGI IMG/M metagenome (GOLD analysis project Ga0209503, IMG submission 187448) | Marine eukaryotic phytoplankton communities from Atlantic Ocean - South Atlantic ANT15 Metagenome (SPAdes) (version 2) | ecosystem: Environmental > Aquatic > Marine > Oceanic | place... | reverse complement strand
GGGGGGGGGGGGGGGGGGGGGGGGTGGGGGGGGGGGGGGGGGGCAGGCCAGGCCAGGGGGGGCACCAGTAGTGTAGGGCTGCTTGGGGTGATTGTGCAGTCCTGGGCATTAGAGCTCTGACTTACACTTATCTTGGTACCCTCAGTAAAACAGCACGGCCAGCAGCCAGTGAGGGGTCCAGAATTTGTTTGAGCTTGGCCCACCCAGGCTCCTTTGGTTGATGAGCTAACTCCTATTCGCGGACAATACGATATGGTTTGAGTGACAGATGCAAGTCATCTAGGTCTCTGAAGTATTTGACAATCCTTTACAATTCTACCACAATGAAGAAAAAGGCGAAGTGACAGGGAGAAATACGAATTATTTTTCTGTCTTGTGCTCAGTAACCACATCTCCAATACGATGTGTTGCTGAGCCTCTAGGTTCTGGCTTTTGTTGAGAGATATGAGGCGTCCATCCAATAGCAAATATGACCTGCGCTGATGCTTCGATATCTCTTTTCTCATTGCTTTCTGTTTCGGCGGGATACATTTCATCGTATATGCACGATGCTGCCAAGAAGATATCTTTGCCGGTGTGTTTACGTCGTCTAAGCGAAGCATTTCCTTCTCCCATGCGCTGCAAATGCTCCATCAGTACAAATGCATTTGGGTATGATATCTTTACTGTATCAATATCTATAGTTGGCAATGAAAATCCTGCGTTCTGCATCAGAGAACCAACATCCGAAAGTTCGACGAAGGGTCCGACATGTGCCCCAACCCCACCTTCTCTCTCTAATTCTGCGAGGACCATAGCTATGCGTAGTTCTGGGAGTGTCGCACCTCCGATCATAGAAAACATGAAACATCCATCGGGCTTCAGTACCCTAAACACTTCTTGAAATAAGCTGGGCAAATCATTGACCCAATGGATAGATTGAGAACTCATTACAATATCGAAAGTCCCATCCGGAAACGGCAGAGTGTCCTCTTCGTCCGCGTTTAATTTATATACATTGCATCGATGGGAGCCCTCAACCTCATAACCGCAATCATCATTTGAATTAAGCATTCCTTCGCTCGAATCGAGCATGACCATCTTTCGTACTCCACCAATTCCTCCTTCTCCTTCAAAAGCATCATCGGAACAAATTGCTTCATAGATGTGTCCTGATCCTGCGCCTATATCCAATGCTAATGGAAATCCTTCAGCTCGCTTTATGTCATCGAGCCGATCAACTAAACGACTGGCCATCTCTTTATGGAAATAGCTATAGTCAATCGTATCATTGTCACATGCACCGCTTGATGCCGCGGACCGCCAGGCACGTCTAGATCTAGCTGCATTGTCGCGTTGCTTCTTCTTCAGGTCTCGATCAAAAGCTTTAGATACGCTAGTGTCAATAGAGAACAATCTTTTCATCCCTGACATACATCTATTTTGAACTCGAATGTTACATGTTTGGTACTGTTTACCAAATAATGAGATGGTTGTCGACGCCAGAGACGACCGGTAGAGAATATGTCCGATATTGGAACGCCTTGATCGATCGGCAGAGAGTTGCAGTCTAGAGAAATGCCGCATTGTCTACCAATCAACTCCCAACACGAACCAATTCTGATCACTTCTATGCCAACGACAATTACTGTCTCAAGATGTTTGGCGTTCGTAACAAAACGTCGATGTAATTTTTTGGTTGGCGTGCAAAATCTGAATCAGTGATGGCCAATCAACGCGTGATTGATGCTCTCGCGATCAGAAAGAAAAAACTAATTCCTCATAAATATCTGAAATTATCGTCTTTAACATGATGATGGTGAGAACATTGGTTTCGATCCTTTTATTGTCAGCTACGAACATTCTAGTCTACAGCTGGACAGCACATCAATCACATCTGCATGGTGGATATACTGGAAATGCACCGAGAACGTCGGATTTTAGCGGGCAGCCGTTCATTTTTAATGGGACTGTCACCATTTTAGACAAGGGAGAGAACCACGTTGTGGTGAGCAAGCCGCCAGCAGTACTTTGTCACCGGAGTGGTTGGAGTGGAGGAAGTAAATCATCAAAAACTAAGAGTTTGCCAGAAATTCCCATGCTGCAACGAGCAAGGGAAGCAGTCGGAGAGCGGGTCAATTTGATTCATCGTCTCGACCGTGGAGCGAGTGGATGTCTTTTGATGAGTCTAGCTAAAGCAGACCAAGACGATGGAAATACGACTGCAATCTTGCAAGAAAATATGTCTCTCTCTACTTCGCACAAGACATACATTGCTCTTGTTCGTGGAAAAGGTATATTGAAGGAGCGAACTTTTAAGAATGAAGGGTGGTTTGAGGTTGACAAACCGGTCAAGAATGAAAGAGGAAACTTGAAAAATGCAACGAGTTATTTTCGTTTCATTGCTGGACAAGGTAATGAGAATGGGCTCCAAGATAGACCAAGAGCAAGTTTAGTCCTGGCAAGGATCAAAACCGGACGCTGGCACCAAATACGTCTACATCTTCGGAGTCTGTCTCACCCGATTATTGGCGACAGTACGCATGGTAATTCAAAAACCAATCGAGAATGGAAACAAAAATGGGGTTTGCAACCAGAGCGCACTTGCCTTCATCTTCTAAAGTTGGAACTTCCACCAACCTCTGTTACACCAAATGGTATCTGTGTCAGCGATGCGCTTCCTCGAGACATGATGGATATGTTGCAGAAACATTTTTCACCCGAATTTTGGGACGAAGCTGAAAGTGCTTTGAAAGAAGAAGGCCTTAGTTTGACTCCGGAGGGTAATCCTAACAATGTTGCAGTCAACATTGGGATGACCGAATGTCCGGATTATAAATAGCATTCATAAGAATAGATTACAAATCAATTTTTCTTTGGATTCGTTACATATAGTGTAAAAGTTGAGAAGAACTTTGGCGTAAAACTGGAAATCTATTATGCGGTAACATTCATCTCTAGAGCCAACCAAATAAAGAATGCAGAGGCTAAGAAATACTCTCCTGACCCTGACAAGAAAAAAAATATACTGGAATAAAGAGATATTCTCAAAATCCAATAGTGTTCGACCATAATTTCCCCTCTTTCATAGTCTTTCTTCATTTTTTCTCGGACACTCATGCCAGCCTTCATTTTGGCATTTCTTTCAACCAAGTCGTGTATACAATGCCTTGCGCGTTCGAGGTCTCTCAAACCTACTTCGATTAAATCCTCCGACAATTCCAGCTTTTCTTCCAAAAATTCGATACGTGATTCATAATCCTTCAAACGATCAGTCAAGCACACGTTGTTCCCAACTTCTGTCACAGATTCCATTATTATCACTTCGTTTGGAATTGCATACATTTTTTCGTCTAGACCTTCATTTGCTCGAGGGGAATGTCCAGTGCGAGGAAGACTTTTTGCATTCGAACCCATCACATCCCGTAATAAATTATATTCTATTCGTCCATTCGGAGAGGGATTATCTTGAGATTCTCCGTGCATTCCACGAATTGTTTCTGGATTACTCACGCGACTACACACATTCATAGATATATCGTCATAATTTGCTCCGGGACGATTGCAGCTCTCGCCTTCAGTAGATGCGGATGAATCATATGATTGCGATTTGTCGTTTAGTTTTCCATTTAGTTGAGGTATCGACGGGAGAACACCATTTGAGTTATAGTTTGACCTGTCGTATTCATTGCTTGAATTAGACGTGCTACACTGAGAAGCATTGGCAGTGGAATCAGTATGAAGCGTAGGATCTCTGGCCTCTCGCGCTAATTCGTGTTGCAATTTTTTTTCGGTTAATTCAAGTTGTCTCTGGACGTCATACAATTGACTTTGTAGCCTTTTTATTATTGTACTATCATCAATCACTTGATTTATTATCGGCCTTATCTTAACATGTTTTGCTCGAGACGCGAATTTTAAGGTAGATCTTGTCTCTTCAACGGACTTCTCCGAACGTGATGCACAGCACAAAATGGCTATTAGAGCATTGCCAGACAAATGAGGTTGGAGAATTCGAGTAAGTTTCGAGTCTCTGTAATTTATGTGTTGAGGTTTTTTCTTTGTCGGTTGACATAGCGATTGAATAACAGTAGTTAATGCTAATAAGCTTTTACAAGATAGAGAAAAAGCGTTTGAGGTTAACAAAAAAATCTTGAATGCCATATTTCTAGATCACACGAAGAATATCAACAATGGAGTCTTACCTTGTGTTAATAGTTGCCCCTTCCCTTTGTCGGATCCCAGTAGTTTTTGTAGATTTCAGGCTCTCCGACCCTGCCAAATCAACCAAATTAAATTCTGAGAATTTCAAACTTTGACCTTCACCAAGACTACGTCTCTTGACGATAAAACGAAATACAGAATGACTTCGAGACGAGTATGCATTCACATTTGTTGCAGCTACGGTGCGATGCGCATTCCCCTGAAAAAGTAGCTCCAGCGCTTCTTCGGCACTTTTTACTTCCCTCTGATTGACATTCACAACAACTTCTCCATGTTCATTAGTCCTAATGTTTACCTGATCACTTCGATTTGTACTTATACTTCGATTTGTACTTATACTGTTACTATCACATGACATGCTTTCCGAATCGTCAGTGAGTAAGTCGCGGATCCGTTCATTGTAGATTTCAAAGTATGATACTTTGACTTCAAAGCTTGTCTCTGAAAATTTATCACGTCGCATGTATCGGAATAGATCAGCAGCAACTAGGTGTATGATACCAGCCTTGCCTCTCTCGATTCTACCTCCCCCCTGCATCGTATAAGTTTTCCCCGATCCTGTCTGCCCGTAAGCAAATATCGTGGCATGTTTTCCGCTCAAGATAGAATTTATCATTGGCCTCGCTATAGTCTTATATACCAGAGAAGTGTGCACTTTCTCATCGAACACATGGTCAAGATGAAAGACTGTACGCCCTTCAACCTTACGTGCACACTTCTTCTCGGTCAAAGATACCATTGTCCCGTCATGTTCGGTACTCCAGGCTATATTTTCGGTATCGTCAGATGTCGGACACAACCTCACGGCAACTGTACAATGAAAAAACGCATTAGTTTTCAGAATAGAAACCAGAGGAACTTAATTTCAGGACGCAATACCTTGTCCGCAAGCTGATTTTCGCCATAACGTACCTTTGATGTTCCCCCCTTCGTCGTTACCTTGAGAGCTACTGGCTGACAGATGACTTCTTCCTGATGTATCAACACTATCGTTTGAAGCTGAAAATGGAGCTGTCATTTTTTACCGATATTATTTCACAATTAATTTCCTTAAGAAACTCTGAGACGTGAATGATGGCGTTTTCATAATTTTAGGATACGAAAATCTTAAAGGCTAGCACAAGGCTCTCGAAGCGAAGTCTGGTTCAAAAGGGTTCCGCAACTAACTCCAATATTTTCTATTAACGTTCTAGTCCTTGGTGAATTTGTTGAGCAGCTGTTGGATTTCTTGTTGATTGAAGAAACTTGTGACAATACACTAACCTGCTGATCAACTTCATGAAATGCGTTCGCAAGGACGCCGCTTCCTGAGAATTCGAGTCATAAATAACCGTAATAAAAGCCTCATTGAAGGTGCGCGCAATTGTGCTTGAAACGAATGCCAAGCGATCAAAAAGGTCGAATAAAAAGTGCCACGAAACGGACGCCGGACCGACCATTTGTTGGTTTTTGTGTGAAGAGGCGGGATGGATTTGAAAGTGCTGATTTTCTGTCACTGTCGACATTGGTGTTTGCCAATTCTAAAGACAAAGTATAAAAGTGTCAGACTAGGAGTGGCATATAGAATCAAGAAATAGTGAATCCTAGCAGTATCGATTTTGTATTTAGCTTCTTGGTTTATCTACTTGGGACTTGAGTTTTTGTACAAGGAAACTTAGCGCACTTGCTCCGCTTGTCTTCCCTTCATTAACAGTATTACCCCTCTTACTAGGATTTTCAGTGTTTGTATTGCTCGTATTATGAGTGTTTTTCTGCCGTTTATTCTTACGTCTCTTAGACTGCTCATTCAAGATCTCGCGCATCGAAGTTGTATCCTTGAAATTGGGATTCGTTTTGTCAATGCCAAAACGTTCATCGCCTCCGTCTAGAACAGCCTTGAAACGATCATCGTTAACATTGATTTTGAAATTAGTACCCGAAACATCTGCAACAATCTTTGCTTCCTTTCTTTTTCTTGAACCCTTGAACTTCTTTCCCTTATTTTTTTCTATACGTTGAATTCCACGTATGTCATAATCCCTAGTATCTTCTTCAGCATGTTCCTTAGCCAGTAGAAGTTCTAGTTGCTCTTTTGCCTCTCGGTCGTTCGAAAGTGTCTTGACTTTTAGATCTTTACGTTTATTTTTTGGCCCTGTCTTTTCATCGATGCCGGTGTCATCATCACTCGCAAAGAAATCGTTATCTCTCTTCCCACGTGCAGCTTGTCGTCTTTCTTTTCGCTTTTGCTTGCGCTTCTCCTTATACTTCTCCCATGGAGTGAGTTCTTTCGTTTCTTCTTTTGATTCAAATTTTGATCGAATCTTTTCTTCCAAAGATTTTTTTCCTGGTATAATAACAAGTTGTTTGGACATAGTGCTATTTTCGTCGCTATCTTCTTCTATTCCGTCGTCATTGTTGACACCACTATCGCGACTATTGGATTCAACGCTAGATCGACTACTATTTCCGCCCGAGTCATGATCGCTTTCATCACTATCACTATCTAGGCCAAGCGCTTTTCGCATCATTGATTTTTTGCTAGCTTTCTTATTGTTTTCTTCATCCGACTCGTCATCACTCGAACCATCTGATGCAAGGTAGGCCTTGAGATCGTCCTTCTCGAAGTTTTCTTGCCAATTAGAGGAGCCATAATTTGTCAGCTTCTTCTCTCTCTCTTTATCTCCCTGATCCCATGTGCACTGTACATTCGTTTGTTGTAGAGCACTGACTATGAAATCTGGTGGTTCGTATTTGCCAGGAATTGATGTCGCCTCGTCACGCAAAGGTCGATCAGTAATAACACTTTCGAGAGCTTCCGTTGGAAGGGTTCGCAAATCGATGGCAGTACTTGAGTGTTCGAACTCCATTCCATCAACCTCTTTGTAGATAATATCGGCATACTCAGGTTGAGAGACTTCTGTAACGGCAAAATAGTACTTCAGTTTGGATGCTTCATAGGCACGTAATTTTTCCGGATCAAAATCAGATTCATTGGACACATTTGGTTCAAAATCCAATTCGACTTCATTTCCTGATTCCTCGTCACTACTATCATCGACATCGTTCCTAATTGTCTTCTTTTCTTTCCAGATGCCTGTTGGACCGTGAAGTTTGTCTTTTGCCATTTGTTGCATACCAAAGTCGCTTTGAAATATTTGCACCCTCTTAATAGCTCCTGGGGGACCAAAGCTAGAAAGAATACAGAATAAATCAACAGCTCGAATATTCTCCCAATCCATATTAGTGACTACCAAGTACGGCGATAGATCATAAGAAATCTCTATTTCTTCGTTTTCTCTTGTCGATGGATCCAATATGCCTGGCGTACTATCTATTAGATCTCCATCCGAATCATCATCGTCGTCGGATGACTCGGAAGAACCGTCGTCTTCCGAAGACGACGAGACATCCGCTTCGCCCCTAGAAATTGCAGTCAAATAAGCAATTCTAGATACATGATCCACTGCTTTTTCAGAGACAGAAGGCTCAGAGTCAGATTCTTCTCCAGATTCAGAATAGTCCTTCTCATGATCCGAATTCTCGTCATCGCGATCACTATTCTCCTTTTGATTCTCGATCACGTAAAATGATTCGAGTTCTTTTTTTGATGCAGTTTGACCACTTTTCTTTTTCTTTTTCCTTCCATATTTATCCTTTTCCTGAAGTTGAAATCGAGAATCAGTCAGAACGGATGAAAACCTATCATCAAGCACGACCTTTGACGAACTAGTTTTTGGAACTTTGAATTGAGGACGAGTTTCGGCGGCAATGAACCGATCCTCGCCATATTTTCCATTACTTTTGTCATCTATACCGAGGCTCTCCGCCTTTGCCTTACTTTTTTTTCTAGTGCTCTTTCCCATCGTCGTTCAATTGCTCTTCGGGAGCGGAGAAGACAAACAAAAATGTAGAAGTATGCGAGATAACAAATTTGTATTTTATTTTTCTTTCGAAATTCATGATTTTGGATGGCAAAAAGCGAACCGTCTGTCTGTCATCCATCGATAAGTCATTGACCCGCATGAATAAATTCAGGAGTCAACAAAACTTCGAGCCAAATCTATTTTCGGTGGAGAATACAGCGTACGCTTCATGGTACGTTAATCTACAGTTTACACATTACATCATTGATCACATAAAGCAATCATGAAAAAATTGCTCTGTTCATGAAATTCAAGCCGACATGAGCAATGATGTCGACGTAAACCCAGAAATTGCACTCAACGGCGAGAGCCCTGAAATGGCTTCACGTCCCTACTTGAACGAGATGACTCAAGATGTGATTGAATGGGACGAAAGCAAAAACATGGATTTGGGTCAAATGTTCAAGTCTCCTCAGCCATCTGGTAGTGGATCGAAAGGTTCTAAACGTCGCACAAGTGCAATGGGTTACAATATCACGCCGTCAACGCAGAATTCATCACTGTTTGCAGGTGCTAAACATCACCTGGATGAACCCTGTGCTTCCGATACAAAAAGCCATAAAGACAGGGAAAAAAGAAATGAATCGAGAACAAAACATTTCGAAGAACAAAAGATCGACCAAATTCCAACTCACGCCACAAACCGTCCCGTTGACGATCCTTCACTGAATCAACGTCAGCGTCGTCGACGAGTTGGATATGCTCAGGAGCTCAAGAAACAGCAAAATGTGGGTTCGTCTACTTTGGAGGACCCGGTCACTAGACCTGTCAATGTTGCGTTGCAGCCACAGTGCCCACACACAACAATCTGTAATTCAGCAACCTTTGAAGCGAACGCAAAAGTATCAACAGCGTCTACACAGAATGAGTTCGCGGAGCTTCTTGAATCCATCGAAACGCCGAACTCGTCCTCAGGACGAAGAAATTTATCAAGAGTGCCACTTCGCTCAGTTGATCAGAATAAATCGTCAATCTCGGTGTCGGAAAAAGATCAGATCGTGCCATTTAGCTCGTCAAATATCAATACAACAAAGAAACACCCACCTATCGCATCAGAGACATCTATGACAACGATCGAGAAGGGCAAAACTTTCCATAAACCGAATGTTGGCATACTGTCAGAAGACCAAACGTGCAAGGCTGAGCAACACCTCCAGCCAGCAACATTGAAGAACAATGCCTTAGATCAAGAGTTGAGTGAAAAATTTGATCAACACAACAAATGCCTAAAAACCGTTGATGACGAATTTGGTGATATCGAATTCTCTGAAGATGATCTTGCTACAATTGATTTCTTGACGCATCCGGTAGCATCGCATCTTGAGAGTAAGCGGCCCGAGTGCAACTTGATAGAATCATCAAAACATCGAAATTCTATTGTGAAAAATGGTGAAAAAGATTCTCCGGAGGAAATTCCACAAGTGAAGGGCATCAAACATTTAGAACTAAAGCTCGAATGTACGAAAGAGTCTGATGATGAGTTTGGTGACTTTCCATCAGATCTTGACTATACAGAAATAGATTCCATTTTGCCTAACGTATCCAACTGTCGTGCAATGGCCACGCTGCAACCACAGGAATCAAAGCCTATCGGAGATTCATCTACGATGGGTACGTCGAATACTCCTAGTAAAGACTCAAAGTGCGAAGAGCAAGATGCACGCGAAAATGAAGACGAATTCGGATGTTTTCTTAGCGACGTTGACTTTTCACAAATGGACGCTTTAGTTGCTACTCAATGCCGCAATTCAAAATCAGTCGATCCAATGTCAGAAAAACATTGCATGATCACAAATCAATCAATCAAGACAAAAGATGAAATTTCGATTGTTGGAAAAAAATCACCGATATCACAACACGGCGACGAATTCGACGACTTTCCAGATGATATCGATTTCAATGCCCTTGATCAGAACATATCCGAAAAGATGGCAGCGCAACCAATCTCAACAATTGATCCCAATGATATTGTTCGAAATAAGAAATCAAACACGCAAAATTCTAGTGAATTGTCTTTTGCGAAATTCTCCCGGTACATGGTTTTGGCTGTTGATGAGAATGCCAAAAACTGCACTAAAACCTTACGAGTTGCGAGTTGGGACAATTCAATGTTGAAAAGCGACAAATTGTCAAAGCAAATTCTTCGCGACGGAAGAGTCAAAAAGTCTGAGTACCAACTTCACGGAGATGACAGCAATTGCATCTTTACTAAAGCGAAGAATATAGATTATCCTGAAGATGGGATACTTTTTCTTTGCGGAGAATGGAGCTTCACACCTGTTAGACCAGGTGATGTAATCCATGTTTGTTCATTGACCGGGAAATATAGAACCGATGCTACAGCTCTTCCGATTGTTCTCCATTCATACCCTCCTCCAGGATCTGATGTCGATGATCTAATTCTTGTATTGCATCCTGATATGTTGATGTCTCCAAGTATTATTAGTGAAACGTCCTCTTGCAATCGACGGGCTGCATTAAAATCTAAAATAGGTTCATCAGGAATATCTTCAAAGTCAGCCTTTATTGGTACCATGCGGCACGGACTATTCGAAGCCTGTATGAAGGCATCCGAATTTGAATTATCCTTTGCACAAAGCGTTATTAAGAACATGATGCGAGAAAAGGCAGAAATGTTGATTGCCTGCAATCTTTCAGCAAATGAAACTGAAAATGAAGTTCTCGGTGTGCTCCCTATGATACAGCAATTTGCCCAGGAATACACCACTTTGAGAAAGGATGTGATGATGCTTTCCTCCTTGGGAAAACCCGTAGGAGGAGTTGCATGCCATCCAGACATTCGTCTATTGGCAAAAGGTGTCCATTCTGTAGAAGAGAATATAGTCTCAACCTCACTTGGATTGAAGGGATCAATTGACGCTGTCTTGGAGACCGAGTCAAAAGTACTGAGTCAAAAAATTGGCAATTCCTCTTCGACTAGTGCGCTCTCCGATAACAATACTCATAGTCTAAGGCAGTCTCTGATGAGCCTAGAACTTAAAACAGGCCACAACCAAAGTGTTCAAAATATGCATATGGCGCAACTTTCTCTATACACGTTAATGCTTCAGAACCGATACGGTGCACGTGTTGATATCGATGACAAATATAACACAGGTTTGCAATCGCCACAAAACTCTAGTGGTAGAGGAGGTGCGACAGGTGGCATCTTATTATATCTGAACGAAAAGTCGCAGAAGATTTGCCATATTTCTCCACAAATCAACGAAGTCAAAACTTTGATGAGCCAAAGGAATGTGGTTGCAAGTAATTCGGAACGCGCTTCACGTCCGCGGGGAATCAGCCTCTCGTTTGACGAGACGAATCGTTTAGATACCGAAGAATATCTAATCGCAAAACTCCTTCCAGCTCCAGCTGCTGACTTGCCAGAATTGAAAGCTAATTCGCATTCATGTAAGCGGTGCTTTTCTAATCGAGAATGTATGCTTTATGCGGCTAGCGATTCGGCAGCCGAACTTGACGGCCATAGCGACTTACTCGTGCAATTCACGGGACATGAAATCCGACGATTTGGATTACTTTCGCAAGTGGGATAGATTGATAGATATCGAAGCCGATTCGTCAACCACAAAGACTTCAACATCATGGCTTGTTAACTCACATGCCAGAGAAATGGAAAACGGGGAATCGATATCAGGAATAATATTTGATGCCATTTCGTCACGCAAAATGAGCAATACTCATGCGTTGGTCTGCTTCGTCCGGAACGTCGATGCATCATCTCAATCTTCTTTGGAGAATCTGAATATCGCACGGGGTTCTCATATTATTGTTAGCACCGATGGGGCCACCCTTGATCAATCTGATACTAGTATCCCTATGATACGGCAATTCCACAACCATATGTCAATTGCTAAAGGATATATTGATCGCATCGAAGACGACAAAGTATATATTTCTACGACATACGATGAGATGGATCGAATTAAGATTCTTGTTGGTCGGTACTACGATACTACTCGAGAAGGTATTAAAAGCAATGGTATATCAAACTCATTGAAGTTTCGTATTGATAAAACCCAGAATTCTGTCGGCACTGGTACTCTGAGATGGAACCTCATAAACTTCTTAACTGGTGACCACAATGCGGCCGACAGTTCAGAAAGCCCAGTCTACCATCAAATCAAACAACGTAGATTAGCTTGGTTGCGTGATGTCGTCATCAGGTTGAAAGCTCCAGAATTTGCTGAAGACCCTCAGCCTTCTCTATTTCATGGTAACAATCTGCACATTCCTGGCTGCAACCTTCGAGAACTATCTCAAGAATTCTTATCATTAAATGACGCACAAAAAATGGCCGTCGAAAAAGTAATGAGTGGAAGGGATTATACGTTGATTCAAGGATTGCCAGGAACAGGAAAAACTTCGACACTAGGATTTTTGGCTCGACTTCTTGTTGCTAGAGGAAGGCGGGTTCTTATCACTGCATACACCCACTCAGCAGTTGACAACATAATGTCAAAGCTCATATGTAAAGGAATGGGATCCCGAAATTCAAAATTGGAAAAATCAGCCTTAGTTCGAATTGGAAGTGAAAGGCAGTGCCACGAAAGTGTTAAAAAAATACTACATTCAGAGCTAGCACTGGAGTTAGACAGATCATCGAATTCTCTGAACAACAGAACGCTAAATGATGAAAATGTTGAACATGCGTCGGCAGCATCATTGAGACAGGTTGTGACAGCGTGTCGCATTTTAGGTGTAAGTGCTCTGTCCCTTCCTCGATCTCCTCTACTAAAATCTGAGATATTTGATGTGGTAATTGTCGATGAAGCGGGTCAGATGAATGAGCCCACTGCACTCGGTGCTCTAGCGGCAGCTGATTCCTTTGTTCTTGTTGGGGATCACAAACAACTTCCTCCACTTGTAACTAGTTCAATCGCAGAAAGAGGAGGATACGGAATCTCAATTTTAAAGAAATTGGCCGATGAACACCCCCATGCAATCGCACCGTTAACAATGCAGTACCGAATGAATGAAGATATTTGTAAAATAAGCAGTGAATCAGTTTATGGAGGACAATTGCAATGTGGGAACGAAGAAGTTCAAGGCCAACTACTAGACCTCCCTGGATTTCCTTCTTCTTTGCCAACGCCAACAAATGAATGCTACATTGCCTGGTTACACTCAGTAGTAGATCCTGTTCGATCAGTTGTTTTCGTCGACACGGACAAAATGATAGAAACTTGTGATACGAGGCAACTTAATTGTGATGTCACTGGAGAATTCGTGGCTCTCGAAGGAAAAATTGGAGGAAGTATTGTCAATAGAACTGAGGCTAAATTAGTATGGTACATAGTAGAAGCGATGCACCGTTGTGGCCATGATCTCTCTGAGATTGGAGTAATAAGTCCTTTTCGTGCCCAGGTAAGAGCCATAGAAGACAATCCCGCTATCACAGAATGGATGAACAAAGGCCTAGAATTGAGCACTATTGATAAGTATCAAGGTCGTGATAAGCACACGATTATTCTTTCATTAGTACGTAGCAATGGGAAAGGCAACGTGGGTCGTCTCCTTCAGGACTTGAGACGATTAAATGTGGCATTTACCAGAGCTAAGTGCAAACTCATAGTGATTGGATCCTATCGAACCTTAAGCACGGGTAGTGCTCCATTAAAACCTATATTGAATCGAATGGATGCAAGAAAACAGAGAGTTGAAGCTCCACGCAATGCTCTTGACTGCTATAATATTCTATGAAGGATGATACAATGGTTGTATACAAAATAACACAGCTTAGATTTTTTAGAATTTAAAAAGAACTCGGCATCTAATATTAATGGCCCTTTTCCAACTTTTCCTGCTCGCATGACAAGATTGTTTTTCTTATAGCTCTGGTGAGCTCTTTTAGACCTTCACCTGTTGCGCCAGCACTAATTCCAAGGACACCAGTTTCCAGTTTGATTCCGACCTCCTCCGCTTTTTTTTGGAGTTTGAGAGTAATCTCCTCTCGTTCGTCTTCCACGAGAAGATCAACCTTATTCGCAACGACGAGGCATCGCCTGTTCAACATGTCTCCATCTCCATATGCCGAAAGCTCCTCGGTTAGCACTTCAAAATCTTCTATCGGATCTCTTCCATCAATACCTGCAGCATCTACAATATAAAGGAGAGCCTTTGTTCTTTCTAAATGTCTCAAGAAGTCGTGGCCTTTCCCTCTTCCCTCGGACGCACCAGCAATTAGACCCGGAACATCAGCAGCACACACACGAAAGCCATCCCGATACTCTATATAGCCGACCAAAGGATTTAGTGTCTGGGGTAATAAAAGAACAGATGAGAACCTTCTAGTTTTGGACATTCAACCCAAGTCCATGGGTGGGCGTAATGATGACACGCAAATAGCTAGACTCACCGTGAAGGGATACGGAGCTATGTAGGGTGTTGCCCTGCTTGTTGCAGATAGAAGGCTTGACTTCCCCGCATTGGGATACCCCACTAGCCCAATATCTGCAATCAATTTTAATTCTAACTCTAGCCTACAGGTTTCACCAGCTTCGGATTCGACATGCTTGGCAATTATTTCGGGTGGTGGTAATGGTGCATTTCTACTGGCAAAGGATATGTTTCCATAGCCTCCTCGACCACCCTTTGCGACAACAACATGCGAGCCTGGCTTGTCTAAGTCAGCAATTTCTACCACAGTCCTTTCGTCTAACGTGTTGTGCGGCATTATCTTGGAATAACTACTATCGTCGTTGAAATCGTAACACGGATCATTGTCATCATCTTCCTCGCTATCATAGTCGAGTGATGCCAAATACCCTCCAGGGTATTCATTGCTGATAACATTGTTATCGATACTTTCGCCTTGCAATTCATCAAGCTGCTTGACGTTTGATGGATTGTCGAGCTCATAGTTGACTTTTATGATTTCATTTGATTCGTCGTCATACCGCTCGTCATATTCCAATACCCGACGCACCACCACCCCACAAGGAACCCGTAAAATCGCATTTTTCCCGTTCCGTCCATTCTTGCCCTGGCTACCTCCAGGAGATCCCGGCTCCGCAGATATGTGTGGTCGCGTCCATCGGAGACTCTGTTCTTTGGGATCGGCTATGATCAGAACCGACCCTCCATTTCCACCGTGTCCCCCGTCTGGTCGGCGCTTCCTCTTTCTGCCTATGTGGAACATGGACGTCGATCCATTGCCACCGGAACCGCTAGATACCTGGACACGTGTCCTGTCAACGAACCTATAAGATTGCCTTCCTCGTCCTTTCCTTTTCGTGCTAAATTCCCGCGAGTGTCTATAATTTGCTGAGGGAGACGACGGCGGCAATGTCATAAAAGTAGCGAGAGGGCAGTCGATGTATTGTGTCGGCGGACCGATCCTGCGAAAACTATGAAACAATGGAGATGCACATGAAATACGGCTGGCAATGCTTCCAGACAAACATGAAGAAATCCTTGGAAGACTGCCGAGCATTATTTTCGTCTTCGATGCAGCACAAGTAGGGAAGTCAAGGGAAAATGTGAATTGAAAGCAGAAATTGAATTTTAGTGATTGATGCCATCAGATATCTTTTCTACGTAGTTCCAGTACTGAAAGTTGACCGTGCCTCGCACACTTTGTGGGAATCTCATTTTCGAGCCCCTGGAAACGAGAATGATGTCTTCCTGGCGCTCAAGAGTTCTAACGGTTCAGTTGTACCTTCTCTTGACAGTCGTGTCGAGTGCCAACAAGCATCGAATAATGCAGCAAAAGACAGCATCTCTTATCCGAGCAGTGGCAGTAGTCGGTGGAACTCACGGAAACGAATACACGGGCGTGTTTTGCGTCAAAGCCCTCGAACGACAACTGCAAAATGGAAAAAGGAAATACCCATTTGAAGTGTCAACATTGATCGGGAATCCAGAAGCATACAAATTAAACCGAAGATTTGTGGATGAAGATTTGAATCGACAGTTTTCGAAAGCAGCCATAGATGCTGCAGAATCCAAAACTTTGTCGGGGCCGGGTGCCTTGTCAGTGGAACAGCGACGAGCTAAGGAAATCGACAGTATACTGGGACCCAAATTTGGCACTCCTGCCATGGATTTCATTGTCGACTTGCACACAACAACAACAAATATGTGCACAACCTTGATTGTTGGACAGGGTGATCCTCTCACGACGCAAGCAGCAGCCTACATAATGCGAGAGTGCCGCAAAAAAAACTATAAGGTTACCATTCTAATGCACACGCATGCATCCCAAGATGCACGCCCAAACCTGGCATCGATTGCTCCACACTCGTTTTCGATCGAAATTGGACCAGTACCGCAAGGAGTTTTGCGTCACGACAAAGTCGAAGAAATGCAAGAGGCGTTGGACAATCTTTTGGAGTTTCTGCGGCGGCACGAAGAAGATCCAGAAAGTCTTCTCCAAGAACTGAAAGAGAGCTATCCAAACGGGAAAATCCCTTGTTACCGGTCTGCGCCAGCCGTTAGAAAGGGAGAAATGTCGGCCAAACTCGTGTGGCCATCTGATCCCGAGAATGAGAACTTTCCGCAGTGGTTAGTGCACAAGGACGTGCAAGACAAAGATTTTAGAGAGATCAAAACTGGAGATCCGCTTTTTGTGAATCTTGATGGGGAAGTGATTCCTTACGATGGCTCACATGGATCTCCGATACTCTTGATGTTTGTAAATGAAGGTGGTTACTATTATGCGAGCAGCGGGACTGGTATATCAGTTGCGCGAAAGGATGAATACGACCTTGTAACAGGTATGCTCATTTAGGACTGTCATTATTACCAAGTAGCATTTGTTTCTTATTCATTCTGATTGAGTGTAGAAACAACATCTGTGATTTCGGTCCCAGCTGTTCCAAGATTCTCATTCAATCTATATCAGGTAGCTCATATTGCACAGATTCATCCCTTGCACCAATTTCCTCATTATGTTCCCCGTTACGGTTCGTATTGTTGTTTCCTACTGATCCCATGGGTGATCCTTTTGTCTCGGGAAGCTGGGAAACAAAGAGGATGGTTGCAGCATGTATTGCAAGCATGATTAGACCCTTCTTTAAGAATGATCCATTCCCTTGGATGAGGAAAGGACTAAATAGGGAACCAATTCGAGCAATTGCATTGGCAGAAGAATGTCCTGTAGTTCTAACTTCTGTTGTTAAAATCTCAGCTGTACTAACCCAAGAGACACAACTGCCTGTCATTTCAAAAATTCGAGCACCGAATCCGAATGCAATCAAGACGGTTCTGTGCAGATCATAAGCAGCTGATAAATACAAAGAAAACACCAACACTCCAGCAAGAGCATATGATACTAATTGTAGGGGGATTCGGCCGAGCGTATCAATAGAAAAAATAGCAATAGTTGTACCGACAATTTCTGCAGAGTTGCTCACAAAAATAGCTCCATAATCGAAGTTGTTGGTATCTTTGGTTTCCTCTTTCGTATCAAAGATTTCCGTGATTGCCATGACTGTCCCGTAGTAACCAAATGCAAAGAATCCCCATGCACCCCATAATTTGAGCATAGTCCATCGCCATCGCGGACCCAAAAGCTCACAAAAACCAGATTCTTCGGTTTCTTCGTCTTCGAGTTGCATTCCTGGAGGAAACAGACGTCTGAAGTCACGATTGTTTGTTTTGGCAGCAAGCCTTAATATTCCGATTGCTTCATCGTGACGACCTTGAGAATAGAGCCACCTTGGACTTTCTGGGACCAAAAAGTATCCCATTGCTAATGAAACGTAGCATGGAATTGTACATATTACCACAAATAATCGCCAGTTGCTAGAACCATGTCCATCCCCTAGGGTAAAATACGCAACGCTCACGACATACAAAACCCCGATAGTCCAAAAGTACTCAATCACCAAGAGGTTCTTTCCTCGAGCATTAGATGGTAGGAATTCTGCTAGGATATCAAACGGCACCGTGAGACCGCCAACTCCCCACCCTACCATGAATAAATTCCCAAGAAGAGCAATGTAATTGCTCACCAAGGCGACAGCCACTCCGAATACACTGATTATTGATGCAGCCAATATAAAGACAGGTTTTCGGCCTTTTTTATCAGCCAATGGACCAAGCGTCAGAGTGCCGAAAATTGCCCCAATGAACAGCATGGAAGTTATTAATGCCGTCTCGTCATCGTTCAGATTCCATTTTAATCGTAAAACCTCGCTTAGAAACGTTAGTTGTAGGACTTGCATCGCATCTGCCGCGAAGCACAATCCAGCCGCAGTCAGTATAATAAATTGAAAACGTCCCATTCCTAACCGCTCTATGGCTTCGTCAACGGAACACGTAATGTTGCTAGTAGACACGTCGCCCTCATCATATTCTGCAGATTGTGTAGGCAAGGGCAAGACAGGATCTAGTTCATTTTCCAAGGATGGTGATCCTGTCTGTCGTGAATCCATATTTTCATCATCTTCTTGATGTGCCTGCTCTTGGCTACTGCTTGAAACTTTTTGATACGTTGCCGAAGCCATTGTAATTGATGGCAATTTCGTTGTTTGGCATTGTGTCTATGAATTTAACGATTTCTTTTAAAAATGGTTTATGGTTAGGGTTAGATGTCAGAGGCTGGTTATGACAAAAAAATTTCTTTCCACACAGAAACAAAAAAATCTACACGATGACAGCTTCCACCAATGATCGAATTGGCAGTGAACATCAAAAGCTACTGCAGAACAAAGCGTCATCTTCTGATCCGACTCGACGGGAGAAGGTCCACCTTTGTGAATCAGTTTCGTTCATCGCAGTAATAGTGCTTGGTTTCGGATTTTTTTTGCGATCGAATGGATCTTCGTTTTTTAACGAAACCTTTTTTTTAACAAAAAATTCGCCAGTGGCCGTAGCAATTGAGTCCGATGGAATCACTAAATGCAACAGATCCCCGTGCTTTGAACCATCTTCTACGCATGTACCAATGTCAAGAAACACAGGACTGGTGTCGTTCCTTGAATTTGCAAATTCTGGACCGCTCGTCATCAGTTATGATGAACGAGCTATGAAAATCAATGGAGAGCGTGTTTTTGTACGTACACTTGAAAGATATTGAATATTCCAGTCACACTCTGATACTAACAAAACAGCTTGCCATGTTTTAATACTTTTGTAGTTTCTAGGAGGTAGTATGCATCCGGCTAGGGCTACTCGTCAGACTTGGAATTATGCTTTGGATGAAGCTGTTGAAAATGGACTCAATCTGATCACAATTTACGTCATGTGGTCGGATCACCAGCCACTTCCACACAAACCTATTGACTGGGCTTTCTCTGATTGGGATTGGGATCTCTCGCAAAAGCGAAGTTGTCGAGATACTATTGACGA
>Ga0209503_10000674_pt1 | contig 19473 bp, 32 predicted proteins | sample SouAtlMetagenome_2_FD_187448 | JGI IMG/M metagenome (GOLD analysis project Ga0209503, IMG submission 187448) | Marine eukaryotic phytoplankton communities from Atlantic Ocean - South Atlantic ANT15 Metagenome (SPAdes) (version 2) | ecosystem: Environmental > Aquatic > Marine > Oceanic | place... | reverse complement strand
TACAAAACTTCTTTTGCAGTCATCTCATCAACACCACAGATTTCCATAATTCTTTTAGTATATTCAGTCCAAATTGACATACATTTTCCTCTCATTTAATAAGTATATCATACACTATATAAATAGGGATGTACACAGTTATTTTCAATTAATTTGATTTTTTTTACATTTAATGAGAATGTGTTACATTTTTGTAACAGTACACACGTATACTTCGCCATGACCGTTTTCTCTTGGTGCACCTACTAAGTATCTTCCATCTGGAAATATGTCTATAGAATATCCAAACCAATTGTCATGGTTTAAAAATGAACCAGAAACTTTTCTATCATGTCTTTCCTTTATATTTTCTTTTCTAGGATTATACATGTTAGTTATTATTTCTTTCTCAACCCATATTGATTGATAATCAAATCTATAAACCTTTTCATGGTTCCTTGTTCCTATCATCAATTGGTTTTCATCATCAGATAATTTAACTGTACGTCCAAAGAAATCTCCCTCTTTAGTATCGTATGCCTGAAACTCATCTATTAGAATACCATTTTCGTAATAGAAAACTTTACCTTGATCATTGTTATAGTTAAAAGCGCCAACGATAATTTTAGTAGCATCATAGTTAATGTCTAAATTATATCCAAAGTGCTTTGCATCTTCTGATATTTTATACAGAAACTTTTCATTTTTAAAAACATATACAGAGTTAGCCTGATATGCTCCAATTACTATTATAGATCCGTCGTGAGATATTTTACAGCATACACCAAATCTATCACCTAGTTTTCCATCTGGTGCTTCTAGCTTAATTATATTATCGTTTTCGAAAACGTATGCTGTACCATTAGTTACAGGATCTGTGGGACTACCGCCTCTAGCACCTATAACAAATTTATGACCCTTTTCGCATATAGCAATACTACAACCAAAATATTCGTTTTTAATTAAATTTAGTTTATGCTCAAGTTGTTGCATACAAAATCTACACTCTCTGTACAAACCTCAGAGTTTATTATTAACCATAATGAATCGTTCATTGAAGCATTGAACAATGTATGTGCTTTGGTTGTGTTTACTATATAAAATTTACCATAGTTCCAATTTAGTATTCTGTCTTCGATCATAAAAAATGATTGTGGTGCATTACAATTTTTAATAGGAACTATAATTCTAAAAGTGTTTTGAATTCCAAATTTATGATCACGATGAGTAGGAAAAAAACCTCCTGAACCTAACCTAAGAAAATGTGTTCTGCAACTCCATGGTATTATATCTGTTAGAGAATTTTTTAGTTCAGCTGATTCAAAAAATAATTCTGTAGGAATATTGCAATCAGTCTCTCCTATATTAGTATTATTCTCTTTATTATATTCATATAAAGAATCTAGTGCTGGGCCCGGGCCGACAGATCCTTTATCGTTTAAAACACATAAACCTTGTCTATTAATATTTTTTCTAGGATTATACTGAGACCAATAATTTTTGAATGGTTCAAGTTCATTCAACATGTTTGTTACATTTATTGATCTATTGAGTTCGAAATGATCACCGAACTGATAGATATCATTAACCGTAGTCATACCCAAATTCCGAATAGTCATCATCAAAATGTGATTCTATTAAATTACGTGTGTCTTCTATATCTTGACTAGTAACTACATTATCTACTGTATTTTCTGTACCTAAAGTAATTCCAAAATCTGTTTGGAGTTGATCTAAGTCTGATTCAAATTTATAGATCTTTCCTCCATCCTTGCTTAGACATACAATATTTTTTTGCAATCTACTTGTTTGAGCACCAGGAGCAACAATTGATGCATGGTCGCTATTTGTGAATACATTTTCCCAATAATTGTAAAAACTAACTCCATCAAGCCATCCAACCGATTTCATATAATTGTACAGACTTACACACCTATCCATTGGATTACGAACTACACTAAAACATTGTTCGGATCCAGTAACAGAATTTAGTAATAATGATTCGCTATAGGTTATATGATTATAGGTTTTTGTATATAAACTTTTTCTATTTTCTATTTCTGCTTCGTGTTCCATATCAAAATTTGAACTTGAAATACCAGATGTAAGTGCAAGGCGTAAAGATGTGGTAGCAGTTCTAGTAACCGGTATCCATACGTATTCAGTACTATTATAATTGAACTTTAATGACATTTACTGGCTCCTCAAAGTTTGCAAAGAAAGTTAATCTCCATTCGTCACTATTTATAACATTATGACGGACTTGTACATCAGTAAGTATATCTTCGTCGTAATTATATTTGTCTATAATATTATCTTCTTCGTCATAAAAAATAATATCACCAGACCCTTCAAGCAAGCAACCTATCCTAGATTTTATTGCACTTAAATCTTTATGAATTACCATTTCATAATGAGGCGGCATCCAAACATATTGGTATCCTCTACACGGTGGAGTATTAAATAAATCTTTACCATCTTCATAACTAAAATATAATTCATAATAGTCACGTTCTGCAATAATATTACCATTGATATCTTTGGCACTATATTTTTTTACTTTGTCTTGGTACTCATCAAAGATAGTAAGTAGCTTATCTTTATTAAAATAATCACCTATCTTAACATAACAACTCATCAATATACTCCTCGTATTCTGTGTTTATACTTCTAAATAAATCTATCATATCAATTTGACACCAGTTGTCTACTAATACCGGTCCTATGCATTCACCTAATGTATTAGACCTACATGTCCAAAAATCCATAACAAATAATCTTGGTTGTTTATTTTCAGTTTTAAATCCAAAATAATCACCCTTATGAGTACATGTCATACTCGGATGTCCCATTAATGCGGCATAGTTTCCATCTGAATAAATTACCTTATTTTTGCCTTTCGATCCATCTCTATCAGGTATAAATTTTAAAAATCTAGACTGATGATATTCTTGAAACTCATTTAATCCTTTTAAGTGGCCAATAGCAAAAGGGCCGACCCAATGCATATTATCTACATCCCAATATCTATGCATAGCCATAGATTTTAAATCTTTACCGTCGTATCTTCGTAGACCTTGAATCATTTCCCATAATGGTTTCCAACAATCTGTTTCAGATCTTTCTACTGTTGGTAAATGTATTTCTTTTGTTCTATCAGAACTTACACAGCTAGCTGAAGCCCAATAACTAGACGCATTCCATGGGCATAAATTATTTTTTGCTAGGAGCTCAGTAATATCACAATTAATAAAGTGTCCATGAAAATTATCATGTTCGCCTATTTGAAAAGTATATGGTTGTTTGTCAGCTTTTAGGCCACGCCATTTACGAGCAAAGGTTCCTGTAATATAATAAACTTTTGCTTTCATAAATTTATTATTAATTACAGATTTACTTTTTACTTCTATAATTTCTGTGCGTTCTATATTATCAAAACATTTCCAAAACTTTTGCCATTCTTTATCATTTTTAAACGGGTAAGAGTATACTGTCATATCTTTTCACTTTAAATCTCATTTGTTCTATATTGTTTTTTAACCTCTTGATAGGACTATAACCAAAAAGTCTTTTCTCTTTGTAATGGCACATAACTTGACTATAGTAATTTATATATACTGGCGGTATGTTTCCGAATATGTAATCACACCAGTTTTCTTTACTAATATCTGTATCATAAGATCCCATGTCATATCCACCAAAAGGTCTTAGATTAAAATCAATTGTATACAGATTTCCATCTTTAGATTTTAAAAACTGCCACCCAAATAGCTTATTGTGTATATGTAAATGTTTAGACAATTTCTTAATACTTTCATCAATTATATCATAGTCCTCTCCTAAAGTACAAGGCGTTATTGACTTTGATGGACAATTGTCTTCGTACCATATTTTATGATTATTAAGATGATACCATGTCTTACCATCACTATAGAAATGACAAGATACTATATAGTCTATATCTAAGTAATCTTGATAAAACCCATGAGCCTTTTTTCTATTACAGACTTTAAACCCTGTACCACCAGACATATCTGTTTTTATAATTACAGTGTTTGACTCATTGGGTACAGTAGGTATGTTAAGACTCTTAAATGTTTTATCTTGACTCTGTTTACTCCAAAAGAATCTATTATTATAATTTCCATTTAAACCAAATTTTTCATTCAATCTAGTTTCTTTAATTAAATAATTACTGTGTTCTTTCATGTTTATAATTATGTCAGGAATTATTTTAATACTATTTGTAGCTATTGAGGTAAGAATATCTGTATCATTTTCGTGATTAGCTTTAGGATTACCCATAACAGATATGTTATAGTTTTTATCTCTGCAGTAATTATATACCGGAAGAAGTTTTCGTTTAGTTCCTAAAATAATTACATTCATAACAATATTTATAAACAAAAATGGGGAGCTGACCGTGGCTCCCCGCGAGGTTATTTCTGGCTCCTACCCCTGTGTATCAGCGTAAGTGCTGAATTAGAATGCGAATGATACGCCGATTGTTGCATCGCCGAATTCAAAGTCTGCGTCTGTACCGATTTCTCCGTACGCACGTAGGCCTGTACCACCGATTGTATATCCCGCTTCGAGATCTACTCCTTGAAATACGTCGCCTTCATTTAAGTTAATAACATCAAAAGTTGTTGATGCTTTAAAGTCAGTGCCCCAAGCTTTCATACCGACTGATGGAATAAAATCCATAGCCCATAGCTCAGTTCCTGTATCATAATTTAAGTCAGCTTTTCCGCCTGCGGATAAAGTCTGACCAGCTACTGTGAGGTCCATAGCAGAAACTGCTGAGGACGCCATAATAAGAGTTGCTGCTACTGTTGCTGCAATTTTCATAATCGTTCTTCCTTTTTATTTACGATTCCAGATTTCATAGAGTACCCAAACGGCCACTAAACCTACGAGTCCCTGTGATCCTAATGTTGCTATTATTCCGCTAACGTTAGATATCACGCTCGCAGTTGGCAAGAACGGAGTTAGAGTTGAACTAAGGCCTAAGACCTCAATTACAATCATTAGCGCTGCTATCGAAATACCGACCTCAGCAAGTGCTCCTGCCCATGTTTTAACTTTGTTTAAGATTTCCATATAATCTCCCCTTTCTTATATGATGTCACTTTTCTGTTGCTAAGCAAGTGACCAGCTCCCTGTGATTATGCGGCTAGCGCAAATCCAGATGGTGCAAAATTATCGTTTGCAGTTATTTTTCGTAAACTAGATACCATGTCGATCCTGTTTCACCCCCATCAAAAACACACTATTTTTTGTCCAATACCTCTTTACATTTATCTGATGCATAAGTCGTAAACAAGCTTGGTGCAAAGGCATGTGTAAAACATGCATAGGCAGCTTTTTCCAACTGCCAAGAAATCCACAATGCTCTTTTGAAATGCTGCCACCGTGTCATGCCAGCTTCTTCAACATGTAATTTACATTTCTTACTTATCATGTTCTTTCCAATGTGTTTATGGTGGAGGTGCTGGGTACCGCCCCCAGGTCCATACCATCTTTATAACGTCTACACTAATATTTATTACAGTTTTAGTATACTATTACAAATATTTTTATTGACTGTGATATAAATGTCACAGTTTATTATCATGCACATAAAGTTGTATCAAAGCATAATGTAATACTTTTAATAGATCTTTACGAGCATCATCTCGAGAACCTTTCTTTCCATATCGGTTAGAATACTTATCAACGTTTCCCATGCAAAAACCTGTGCCATGTCCACGTTCGATAATCACTTCAGTTGATTGAAACTTATTAGTTGCATAATGCCCTTTATATGTTTCATCAATATAATCTTTAAACTCATCAATTAGATTCGCTTCATTAAATTTATAATCTATTTCACGTCTCATTCCCAAACTCCATCATAATTATAAAATATATGTCTACCAATAGTTCGTGTCATAAACATACCATCAGCTTCACTCCACCATGGAGATACATAATCAGCATGATAATATATTGCATCAAATGTATAGTCTGGTGTATCTCCATGCATAACTTCTATTGCAATCTTCTTTGCTTGATTCCAAGCTTTATAATCGCGAGGACGTGGATCATCTATAGTATGAGTCCAACTAAATTGTTTTGGTTGAAAAATAACTTCGCAAACACTGTTAGGAAATTGTTCATGATGTACTCTATTCATAACAACATGAGCAACTGCGTATTGACCTTTAATTGGTTCACCACGAGCTTCGTGATAAATGTTAGCAGTCATACAGTCTACTGTTTCTTTAAAGTCTACAACGCCAACCCATGTACAACCAGCAACGGCTGCAATAGATAACGCTGAAAATATTCCACCAAATTTATTAATTGTTTTTTTCATGAGTATATTCTATCACAAACAAAAGTGTTTGTACACAGTTAATTTAACTTTTTTATGCCTAAAGCCCAATTTTCTGCCGCATCTTCTACATATCTCAATGATTTACCTGGAAATTCTTCGCTATCAAAACGTTTACCATCTTCTTGATGGTATGTAATATAAGCATGTTCCTCTTTAAAGTTAAAGTGAACTTCACAATATTGTCCTTCATTCGGAGCATCAGCGTAATATGTATGAAGATGTTTATTCATTGTACGTAGTCCTTTATTGTTGGAAAGATTTGTGTTATAGCTTTAGCAATTGCCTTTGCCAGTTCCATATGTTCTTTTTGTGTACCATTGTCCGATCGTAATTCAACGTAATGTATCCAACTTCGAATAGTTCCGTTGACATATATTTTTGAAACAGTGTTACCTTCAGGGAGAACGGCCCTTGCTTGTTCTTTTGCGATACCATTATCTATAGCCCACTCATATGCTTCTTTTGCCGCTTCGATAACCGCCAATTGTTTATCAGCCCATATCATACCTAATCGTTCATCATCGCTTTCTATACTATTTTGACGATTCTTAGTATCTTGTAATCGAGCTTCTCTTAAAACAAAATTATCACTAAGATCCCGGATATCAGCATACCGCTGAGAAAACTCTTGAAATGAAAACGATCGGTGTCTAAGGAATTGTCTTGCGATATCTCTTGTGGTTTCGACTTCGATGCAGGCTGATGCCATTTCGAATGGTGACCAGTGTTTGTGCTTGATGAGATATCCAAGTAACTTTGACGTTGTTTTGGTGTTAGCTTGGTTTGACGGATTGGAGACACGGGCGCAATACGCGACGAGGTCTTGGATGTTTTCAAGTCCCATGATTCCTGGTTCGCCAGAGTGTACATGCCGTACAGGTTGTGAGTATGAGATGAGACGTGCATGCATTATTTCCCTTGACCTCTATATTTCTTATGACTTCTTTTCTTTGCTTTATTCATTGAAGAAAATTTTACACTTCCACTACCTTGAGATGTTTTCTTATATTTCGCTCTAGACCAGCTTCTTGCTGAACTACCAATCATCACTTTAGCCATTTATTATCCTATCATATTGTTTATCTTAATTGCCGATCGGCCTGTATAATCTACCACGTTAAATAATGGCTTATATTCAGAATTGGCAAAATATTCATCTACGGCCTTACGCGATCCTTGCCAGTGTCCGTAGTCATCTATTATTAAGACGCCACCATTGCTTAAAGTAGGGTACAAACATTCAAGTTCCATTTTAGTAGATTCATACCAGTCTGTATCCAATCGTAATATAGCAATCTTATCTGGTCTATTTGCCGGATCATTGAGTGTATTACAAACGTCTCCTTTAACAAACTTAATTGAGTTTGTATCTATTCCCGAAACTTGACAGCACTTTTTAACATCTTCTAAAGATGCGTAACACCAATCAACGTGTGTATTTTTTATTTTGGCTTGATATTTTATTTCTGCTTTTTCTTTTGTTCTAGCATTTACGTCATATACAGTTGGCTCTGACATTCCTTCAAAAGTATCAAACATCCAAACTTTTTTAGATGATCCCATTCTTTCGAATGTTTTTTTTGCTAATATTCCATGTCCGCCTCTCCAAACTCCACATTCGACAAAATCACCTGGAATATTATTTTGTACAGCGTATTTACAAGCTTTCAAAGTATTTACTAATCTTTCTGCAGAAGTCATAGTAAATTTATTTTCTAATATGTATCTAATTAATTTTACTTCTTCTGTATCTAATTCTACTGCTATATCTGATGCGTCTAATTTAGCCATCATATTTCCTTGTAACTGTATTATTGTTTTCTGGTAGACACATTATAGCTTCGATCCTATCATTAAATCCACCCTTTGCTATTACTTCAATAGCAAGTGTTCCATGATTTTCTGCATTGTTTACATATGCGACACATTCATTTTTAGATTCAAACTTGAGGGTCTGTATTGCCCATGGGTCTGGTGTATTAAGTGTTATTAACACTATCAGCCATTGCATTTTCTATTACTTTCTTAATCACTTCTTCTGTTAAACAATTTACTGCTTCTATTGGCATTGGTTTACCATACTCTTCTATAAGCTTTTGTATAACAGCATCTCTAGATTCCCATAGAGTTACTAAACATGTTTTTCTATCATCGAATGAAGGTTGATGAAATATATAAACATCTCCAGGAAATGTGTTAAAAACTACTACTATAAACCACTTCATTCGTGTTCGCCACCATTACCACGAGAGTTATAATTTCGTGGTGCACTATATTTTTCTGCACTATCGTATACTATGGCTGTAATAAAAATACCAAAGACTACTAATAAATGCCCACCCGCAGATACACCAAATGCGTATGGATTATTTATTATAGCTGCAAAGATGCCACTCCACATAATAGCTAGTATGGAAAATACCATCAGTCCTAGCTGAGGTGGTAGGTTTCGAAGTGGAGAGTTCTTTATAGTCATTATACTTTTCCACGCATTTCTTGCACCTAAAAGAGTTCTTCCCCATCCAATAGGGGTGAATTTATTATTCATTTGTTTTCCTTTACGTTAAGATTACTAGGGTTATATTGTTCGCCATTATAACCCCCTTGCGTTCCATCTACTCCACTATTGCATCCTATTACAACAACTAATAAACAGAATATGCTTATATATACAACTCTCTTAGTCCATTCAATAAATCCATTAAATGTTACTTCTGCTTCTAGTTGTGCTGCTTCTTTAGGTTCTAATTCCATTCTACTGGCTCCACCCATGGATAACATGGTATAATACTTTGTCTACAATATTTCGCATTGTCAACTAACAATACTGGAAAAATACATATTACAAATACGCAAAATAGAAAAGGCCATAATAGTCCTTTCATCACTTACTCCATTTTAAAGTTGCTAAATTTCTCTTGTGCCGTGGAATTATCAAAGACTGGAACGTCTTGGACTAAATTTTGTTGTGAGTCAGATACATCAAATAACTTCATACGTGATCTATCTATACCTACCACAAACCTCTTATGTGTAGCAGGATCATTATAACGGTTCTTTAATTGTTTAATCATAATCTGACCTTGTGATTCTAATTCTTCATTAGAAACTAAGGCAAACATCAAGTCCGCCGTTGCGGGTAATCCAAAAGACTCGGACGTATCTTCAAGCCCAGGATCCGAGCTGCCATAACCACTACGCGTCGTTTGAGTTGCAGATACGATCGGAACGTTAAATTCGACCGCCAGACCACGTAGCTCTTCAGCAATTGCTTTGATATATGTATATGAATTAATAGATCCTCCCATTGCTTTCATACGCGAAGATGCACAAATATTCAAATAATCAATGAATATCATATCAGGTACAAACTTCTTCTTTAGTTTAAGTTCATTTAGTAATGCACGAAAGTGATTACTATGTGCAGAACCAGTTGGATATTCTTTTACGATCAATTTACCATTTGTCATCTTCTTGAGTTTTGCAATCTTATTAGAAAACATATCAAATGATAAGTTAGGTATCTGATCTAATGGTACGTCAAGTAAGTTAGCATCGATTCTTTCAGCGATACGTTCTTCTGACATTTCCATTGTGATGTATAAAACATTCTTACCTTGTGCTAGTACGCTTCCAGCAACATGGCACATAAAAAGAGATTTACCAACTCCAGTCCCAGCCAAAGCGATATTAAGTGTTTTATTGGGGAGACCACCTTTGGTGATAGCATTAAGTTTTTCAATATCAAACTCTATCCTTTCTTCTTTTTCATGGTAAAAATCATATCGATCAGAAAATGCTTCGATATAATCATGACCAATATTTGTATCGAATGATACAGCCAAAGCTTTTTGTAATAAATCAGGTAATGAATTTTTAGATAGCGTTTTGTGTTTACCGTCAATAACTGTAATAGCTTCTAGTACAGCTTTATGTACAGCTTGATCTTGACACCACTTTTCAGTAGTATTCTCAAGCCATTGTGTATCAATTGGTTCAACTTTAAATATATCAGGAATTATTGCTGATGCTTCAGTATAGTCATTTGCATTTGCAAATCTATCAGACTGATCCACCTCAACGCGAAAAGACTCCTCGGTTGGAAGCTTGTTATACTTCGCAACAAAGGATGCCAATTCTTTAAATAACTTCTGATGGATACCAGTAAAATAATCTGGTTGTATAAACGGCAAAACCTTACGCATGTAAGTTTCATTAGTTAATACATTTCTTAATATAGTTTGTTGTAGATTCTCACTCAAGTTCTTTTGCTTTCACTTTTTCTGCTTCTTGGAATAATGTAAATAATACATCACCGGCGACCTTTTGTAAACCACTATTTTTCTCAGTAAGCTCAGAATCAGGTGTTGACTTGATAGCAAAATCAAATGCTAGTTGAACCTCTTCTTCATCTTCTGGATCATCAATCATTCGTAGATTTTTAAATCCAATTAGAGTCTCAACAAATTCACCAGTAATAAGGCGAACGTTAAATTCCATTTCGCCTTCTCCTGGATTTGTTTCTTCTTCTATTACAAAGTCTACATCTTCTTTTAAGAAGTCACTTGTGATAGTCATACCACTTCCTCTACGATTTCATCCATAGATACTTGTTCTTTGTAACCAATAGAATATTGCTTCTTGACAAACTCTTTAAAATCTGTTTTATTAAAGATGTCAATCCAGAAAAACTGTCCGAGTGTATCTCCATACCGAACTTTCTGACCTAGCTCACCGGTCTCCTGGTCGACCACAGCATACCACCCATTCGATGGTTTCTCAACATATCCACCTGCTAAGGCAACATCAAGTAATCCGCTATAATCTTCGACGCCACCTTCCCATGAGACGGTGATTGGTATCTTAGACTTTTCTTTTACATAACGTGATTTCTCTACGTTAATTACAAAGTGATAACCTTGAATCTCTGTACCTTTCTTGTCTTGTTGACGACCAATGATCCAGATATTATCGGCTGAATAGTAGAGACCTGTACCACCACCAACTACGGCTTTAGGGAACAGACCGATTTCCATATATGTATGGTTAACAGCAACCATAGGAATATTCTTCATAGTTAAGTATGGAGTTGCCATACGAAATAAACCTTTGAGTGCTTTTGCCCTTGACATATCTGCCACTGACTTTTCATTCATAGCATCATCAAGTTCTTTCTTCGATGCTAAGTTACCGATTGAATCAATAACAATAATAACAGGATCATCACGATCAATGTTCTCAAGTTGATTGACTAAATCAAATTTTAGTTCTTCTACATTTGTAATAGGCGTATGAAGAACACGGCTTGGGTCAATATCAAATTGACTAAAATAATTTTGAGGTGAGCCAAACTCAGAATCATAAAATAACATAACGGCATCTTTGTGATGCTTCATGTAAGCACCAGCCATAAGTAAAGCAAATGAAGTTTTGAAATGCTTTGATGGACCGGCAAGAACGGTAAGACCGGCAGATAGACCACCATCAATATCACCTGACAAGGCAACATTAATCATTGGTACATCTGTCTTTACCATATCCTTTTCATTAAAAAATTTAGACTCAGAAAGAACCTCCGTAGCTGATAGCTTGGAGTTCTTCTTGAGTTTATCCATGATTGACATGCATAATCTCCTTTAGATTGATAGGACTATTATATCACAATTTACGATTGTTGTACACAATATTATTTGACTTTTCTCTGTCATCTATTTCATATTGTTTTCTTACTTCGTTATTAGCATCTATGACTTCTTCAAGGATACTAAAATCACCAGCATAATGTAAAAAAGCTGACGTATCTTTTGGGAAACAAGCTCCACCAAATCCGAGTTTACCATCGTAACCTGGTACAGTTGTATGTGATGCTCCGATACGAGGATCATCAATCATTGCATTAACTACACGAGAATATCTTGCTTTAGATTTATGTATAATTTCTGCGAATTGGTTAAACCACATTACTTTACTTGCAAGATAACAATTTATACCGTACTTGATAAAACTTGCTTCTTCGAATGTGGTATAGTGAGTAGGACATTGACGACATGCGCTATAGTCATCATAATAACTTTTAAGGCGTTTACAATCATCTATGTGACCACCAAACACATGAATAGTAGGATTTAAAAATTCTTCTATTGCATTACGTTCGGCAAGAAACTCAGGATTGTAAACTATATTTCTAGTCCAAGTTGCCATTGCCATTTTTGGTTGTATTGTAGATGAGATTACATCTGGGGTAATAGTAGACTTAATGACTATTAAGCAATCATTTGTATTATAATACAACCATTCAGTTGCTTCTAAAACTAGATCAGCGTTTATTGTGCCATCGTCATTCATTGGAGTAGGTAAACAAATACAGGCTAGGTCTATGTCTTTATTTAGATTTTTTAACTCTGTACCATATAACGGATCTATTATATATTTTTCTATACGAGGATCATTGAATCCTGCATCCACAGCTTTACCTACAAAGCCATGGCCTATGATTGCCATCTTCATTAATTTACCTTATGATAAGTTTTATACCATTCCACAAAATTTGCAACGCCTTCTTGCATCGATACCTTTGGTTTATATCCTAAAGCTTGTAGCTTAGTTGTATCTGACCAAGTATCTTGGTTATCAGCAGGATGCATTGGGCTATAGCGAATGTTGGCTTCTCTATCTAAATTCTTCTCAATCTCTCGGACAAAGTCCATAAGCTGTACACGTTCGCCATAACCGATATTATATATTTCGTTTTTACCATGTTCCATAGACTCAAGTGCAATTATTACTCCATCTACAATATCATCTATATAAGTAAAATCACGTGACATGTTGCCATCATTATATACTTCTATCTCTGTACCATGTATAATATTATCTACGAATTTATATAGTGCCATATCTGGTCTACCCCATGGACCATAAACTGTAAAAAATCTCAGACCAGTAGTAGATGGTATACGTGCATAATTAAACATAGATTCGTTTGCAATCTTAGTCATTGCGTATGGATGTTTAGCTTGTCCGGGTGGATCCTCTTTAAATGGAATCGGTCCTGTATTCACACTTGACGTTGATGCATATAACACTTTATGTATTGCTAACATTTCACATGCCTCAATCAGATGATGAGTACCTTTAATATTATTCATCATATACATTTGAGGCTGTTCTAATGATGTTCTAACACCCGCATAAGCAGCCAAATGTATAACAGCATCTGGATTTTCGGTATACATAAAGTCTACCATTTTATCACGATCTAATAAATCTATATTATGGATAGCAGATCTCTGACGACCTGCAATATGAGCTGAATTAATTTGACAAACCCTATCCCACTTTAGATTAGGATTATAGTATTCATTGTAATTGTCAATGCCACAAACTTCATAGCCTTTATTGATTAATGCTATACAAGTATGCATGCCTATAAAGCCAGCAGCTCCTGTTACCATTACTTTCATTTTTTCATCCTCTTCATGGCTTTACGTATTCCGTACCAAAACCATATCTTCCAGAATATTTTAGCCCATGGATCTGTATACATGATATAATGTTGAATCTTTTTCATCATACCATAAAATCCTCTAATGCTCTTACAGGTGGATTGCCTTGTCTTTGTTCCCAACCTGATTCCCAACCAGAATTATTTTGTAAGTCTGATTGAATATGATCGAATGTACCATTACCGCGTGGCACATAGTTTTGTCCAAACCTTACAAAGTCACACATTACGTCTTCAAGGTCTTTTGGTTTGCCACCTGTTTTTTCACGTAGTAAATCCATAAAGGCATCGGCTTTCCAGCCTGACGATAGTTTCTTCATACAACGTACGGCATTGTTACCTAAATACGTATGACTATCTACATCAGCAAGTTCGGGAAAATAATCAGAACAGTCCATAGAGAAAGCCGCATACTGAAAATTAAACTTTCTGTGACCATTTCGTTTATTGTGTTCATTAAGGTGATCGACAATATCTTTATGGCCTCGCTTCTTCTTATATAAAAACTCTCCAGTACTATGTATCAAGTCGGGTAATTCCTTAACCATAAAGTCAACATTACTCACGCCTTTCTTAGGAGCAGGTGGTTGGTTACCGATAGAAGTAAACATTGACTTACCCGATTCTTTTGTTTGAACCAGATCTTCGGCCATATCTTTAATATCTCTATGTTTGCCCCAATGTTGAATAATGTTGTTACGATAGCCGTGGTCGTTCTCAAAGCTCGCACCAGAGCCCGTAATTCTGTGGCACATAAAAACATATAGCCAAGTTTCTATCGGCCAATTAATCTCATCGTTCTTTGTATTGATTTCGCGTCGGTCTTTCTTTTGCCAACGCCATTTAGGTGTATTCGATCCAAATCTTAAATCTTGTAATACGTTTGAAAAGCCTGCGGCATTTCTTGTTTTACAATCGTAGATATCAATCTTCTGCATAAGAGGATCGTTAATAGCTTTGTTTGCTTCCGGACCTTCGTAATCTAGTTGTCCCCAGTTTACGTTGTCTTGAAGCCAAGCTGCTCGTGGATAATAATAATCAACTAATACGTCGATTGCTTCTTCATTCAACATCTTTAGGCCATTCTCTATATGAATCAATCGTATCAGGCAAACCTAGGTTTTGTAATACTGGTTCTTTACCTACGTTCCAGAATAAAATATCTTTCTTTCCATCCTTCGGAATATACTTCCAGACTTTGCCATCGTAAGTATCTATAGTCGGGAACGGTGGCAAGTTTTCTTTCTTCTCAGAAGTAGTAAATTGTAAAGGATCTGATATAGGTTCAGCCTTACCAAGTTCACCGGCTTTCATATTACGTGATACACAAACAGATACAAACTCAGCATTAGGCCAAGCTATTTGTAATCCCCGTGTGAGCACGCCCGTGGACGTGGCCGTGTATACAACTTCTGGTTCTCTTATCTTTGATGCTGTTTTTACAATACCGGCCGTAACCATTTCATGTTTTAAACCTAGTGGTACAAAGAAAGTATTCTTGTGTTGGTCTGCCCAGTCTTTTGCAATCTTATTGAGGTTAGGCATAGCAGCGATTCTATGAAACTCTGCCTTTGCACCACGTTCTATACAACAAGCCTGATGATCAGAAATACGTTTAGAAGATGGCATAAAAAGTTTTACGTCTAAATCATGCCGCTTAGCCACATCAAGAATAGAAACACCAGCAAGACCAGTCCGAGGCTGTACATAGACGATAGTATCAATTTTATCAGGTAAAGAAGAGATGAGACAATCCCCGCCACGAACTTTACTGCCAACCAAATGATCATCGCGCACAACGCGAATATTATCAAATTCATCAACAATTGGTATTCCATAAGGATCCTCCCATTCTTTTGCTAAATCCAAATAATATTCTTTTGGATCTCCATACAGCGGATGTATGTCTTTATTGACTCCGTCAATTACATGATTATTATGCGGCAAGAGGAGATACTCCCCAATCATTCCTACGATAATAAGGTGGAGCTACGTGAAAACTAGAACCATGTTCCATATACGTATTTGCATATTTCTCAGGATCCATAGTATACCATTCTGTTGGTGGCATTATAACTTTACCTTTTGATTCTTCATCTAGTATCGCAATAAATTCATTTGTAAGATCCCAACGTTCTTTCCAAGAACCATAGAAAGGAGTCTTCTTAAAATATCCTGATTTAGGTATACGTCTGCCTTCAAACTCTACTGGAACAGGAGCACAAAACCATACGTCATCGCCAAGTTCATTACCCTGACGTACATATTCTTTTAACGTATATTTGAGACTAAAGTTATGGTGACGAAGAATATGATGCCTAATATCAATAGATCCAAGACAAAGAGTAATCTTCCCGTATCCATTGGGAGTAAGATCAATTCCCTTTTTAAGCGTTCCAAAAAGCGTTTTACCATCGGTTCGAATTACCTTATCGCCTTTACCACTAAATGCTATCGTATGAGAATCTCCATAGATAACAGAATTAGTTTTAAGATCTGTCTGTTTAAGTGAAGTAATATTACTTATACGTTCTGATACTTTATCACACCATTCATTAGTAATACCATTATGAGTTGTGGCATTGCCAATACGTTTACGAAGCATTTCTCCGTAGTTTGGCATATCCCAGTCAAGAGATATTACTTTTTTACAAGCCATAACAATATTGATCTTGTCAAAAACTTCTTTAGTGGCACCACCAAATAAATTAAGTGTACCACCAAAGTTTGCACCATGATCTATATAAACTGTATCAGCACGTAGAATATCAGGTGTACATTTATTATTAATAGATGCACCTAATTGCTCACTCCAAAGTTCTGACCATCCTCTCGTATGAGATTTAGGGTTCTTCGGTATATTCGATATCGGATTGGTTATAATCATCATACTTTATAAAGTCCCACTTGACTCCAGCTTCTTTATATATTTTTCTACTTTGAATCCATGATTCAAGCCACCGGTCTGTAATCTTTTGATGAGGCATCACAACTCGGCGGATGCCGACTTGAACGATACCGAGGGAGCAAGATTTACAGACCGGCAACCCATACACGTAAATGGTGGAGTTATCGAGGGAGACACCATTGTACGATGCATTGTAAATTACATTCATTTCTGCGTGAACGATGTAATTATATTTTTGTTCTCGATCATCTAGACGCTCATTGCTATCTACTATATTTCGAGGAAATCCATTATAGCCACAAGATAATACTTGTCCTTTATCACCTATGGCAACCGCACCAATTTTACTTGATGGATCTTTAGACCATGTTGAAAGTTGTTTGGCTAACTCTAGATATCTTATATCCCATTTATTTGACAAGTTTAAAATGCCTTTCATATACGTGAAGATTCTGAACCTGCCAATGAATATAACCAGATTCTATTTCTTCACCTCTGCTGAAACTAATGTCTGATGCTAATTTTCTTAACACAAACTCTTGCCAAGCATAATCATTCTTATATCCAAAGACAACATCGTTTGAACGCATTTGTACAACACAATCTAATCTATTATCTCTAATATAATAAGATACAGCATTTGTACAGATAAAATCATTCTTATCGTTTTCGTTGTATTCTTTCCATATGCTCGGACGATTATATATCATTGTACCACGTCTACTATCAGGATTATTCAATAGTTCGTCTAATACTTGATCATACTGTTGGTAAAATTTTGGACTATAAATGAGATGACCATAATTAGAATTAATCTCACCATGCTCATTAGCAGCATATTGCCATGCTTGAGGCGGTTTCTGTTGACCGACTCCATAGATATCATTTATATTAGTTGATTGATTTTCATACCACGTGATTTCTGCATCTACATAGTATTGATTGACTTCGCCAAAAATAACTGGTTCATCTGCCATGAAATTAGCTCCAATAAGTTCAATGGTCTTTTGTCCAGTTTTATCCATAGTAAATGCTTCATCGTTTAATTCACCAATAAAGAATTTACGTATATCAGTTACGCTCGGAAGGTACATCACAAACTCTCTTTCTCAAATCGCTACTACTAAAGCGATGGTCCCTCTTGTTAAAATATATTTGAATGCCACGATTACGACATTCATCCTTACCAGTAAAATCCTTTAGCCGATACTCTTCACCAAGGATTCTAACATCGATAGGGTACATGTTTATTATATCAAGTAAATCACGTTCTGTACAATAAACAACTACCTCATCTACATATTTAACGGCATGCAATTGTGCTTGCCTTTCTACAATTGTTTGGACCGGAGGATTTTTATCACTCCGGTCCAAGGACGGATCGACTTGCAAAGCTGCAATCAAATAATCACACTGAGATTTAGCTTCTCGAAGCATGGATACATGACCAGCATGAAGGAGGTCAAAGGTGCTAGCCGTCAGTCCTATTCGCATTCTTATCTCTATTTAAAAAGTCACGAGTTGGATCTTGTCCGTCAATACCACCGCGTGCATACGCAACGGCAAAAGACGAATAATTAATTAGATCTTTGAGTGAGTCCTCAATGGACTCAAAGTTTGGTTCATAATTAGGATCGTTCTCCATTGCTTCGAGAACAGACCATAATCGAATAGTTTTTGTATTGATTAATTCCATAATGGACATTACGCCACGTGGATAATAATCAGCTTGTTTAATACGTGAATTAGGGTTTTGATAATCACGTGATTTTCTATCTTGGATTTCTGCGCATTCTTGCAGGACTTTAATTGATTCTTTCATTTGTGACCTCATATTTTAGAAATAAATTAGTATTATTAATTCTCTGTTTATCAGATTCGTTATATGTTCCACTCCATGCAAATCTTTCTTTATTGCCCATAAAATCACCATCAGCAAAAAAGATATCTGTTGGAATTATAGATATTCTAGCTTCATCAGGACCATCTCTTAAGTCAACTAAAGCAATAAAGTCGGTGTGTTCTTCTTTACCTGAAAGACTATAAGCTGTATTTTCTCCACCTGTATGAGTTACACAAGTTTTTACTTCTACACGCTTACCTGCTCCAACTAATATTCCATTTGAAAGCGATGTACTAGATCTAGTTACTACGTCATATTCTGCAGAAATGACTATTCCATTTAATAGATCAGCTATTATTCTCTCACCAGCAGATCCAGCCATTGATTTCATTATTTCATCATTGACTTCTTCTGATTCCATAATAGTTTTATGTTGTTGTTCAGACAACCATTTATAAAGTTCTAATTTTTCCATAACATTTCTCCTTCATATGATAGTATTCTATCACATTTAAAAAGGATTGTACATACTTTTTTTCACTTTTTTTGAAAATAATAATAGTTATCATCCATTCTTGTTCCACGTAATCCATCAAGAGCTTTAGTCATATTAACTTCCTTTATCTCTTTAAGAGGATATTGAAATCGTTGTCCGCCTTTCATATCAGGTTCTAATCTTACTAATGCTTGTTTAGCATCTACAAAGTCAATAATTTCATACTCAACTGACTCACCTAACTCAAGACGTTTGTATGGTTTTATCCACATCCATATACCAAGTTTGTCTATCTTACCTTCTATAATTTGTTTCTGAATATATGGTGATAAATGTACACCAGCTTTAGAATATATCTTAT
>Ga0209503_10000669_pt1 | contig 19514 bp, 29 predicted proteins | sample SouAtlMetagenome_2_FD_187448 | JGI IMG/M metagenome (GOLD analysis project Ga0209503, IMG submission 187448) | Marine eukaryotic phytoplankton communities from Atlantic Ocean - South Atlantic ANT15 Metagenome (SPAdes) (version 2) | ecosystem: Environmental > Aquatic > Marine > Oceanic | place... | reverse complement strand
CGGCTTGGGGTGCAGAAGGATTTAACCCGTTTAATCCAGGTGGAATTGCTTCACACCACATTGCTGCAGGTATTTTAGGTATTCTTGCGGGTGTATTCCATTTAACAATTAGACCACCACAAAGACTTTACCGAGCTCTTCGTATGGGTAACATCGAAACAGTACTTTCAAGTAGTATTGCTGCAGTATTCTTTGCTGCTTTTATTACTTCAGGAACTATGTGGTATGGTGCTGCTACAACTCCAATTGAGTTATTTGGGCCTACTCGTTATCAATGGGATAGTGGATACTTCCAACAAGAAATTGAGCGTCGTGTTGAAAGTTCATTAAGTGAAGGTTTATCATTAAGTCAAGCTTGGTCAAGAATCCCTGATAAGTTAGCCTTTTATGATTACATCGGTAACAACCCTGCGAAAGGTGGTTTATTCCGAGCTGGACCAATGAATAAAGGTGATGGTATTGCTGAAGCATGGTTAGGACATCCAGTTTTCCAAGATAAAGAAGGTCGAGAGTTAACGGTTCGAAGAATGCCAGCATTCTTTGAAACTTTCCCTGTTATTTTAGTAGATAAAGATGGTATTGTACGTGCGGATATTCCATTTAGACGTGCAGAATCAAAATACAGTATCGAGCAAGTTGGAGTTAGTACTAACTTCTATGGTGGAAAGTTAAACGGTCAAGTATTTACTGATGCACCAACAGTTAAGAAATATGCTCGAAAGGCACAATTAGGTGAAGTTTTTGAGTTTGATCGAACAACTCTAGAGTCAGATGGTGTATTCAGAAGTAGCCCAAGAGGTTGGTATACTTTTGGTCATGCAAACTTTGCTCTTCTGTTCTTCCTAGGTCATTTATGGCACGGTGGTCGTACTTTATTTAGAGACGTTTTTGCTGGTATTGGTGCTGAAGTTTTAGAGCAAGTTGAATTTGGTGCATTCCAAAAACTTGGTGATAAAACTACTAAAAAGCAAGGTGTTGTATAAGAAAAGCTCAAGATTAATATTTAATAGTTAGATTAAATTATGGAAGCGTTAGTATATACTTTTTTATTGATTGGGACGTTAGTTGTAATCTTTTTTGCGATCTTCTTTAGAGATCCGCCAAGAATTGTTAAAAAGTAGGATTTAGGAATATTCTGAGAGCGTATTTAATACGTTCTCAGAACATCTCATAAATAGAGATCTACTCGTGCTTTCAGATGTTAAAAGAGATCTCGACTGGATAAGAATAATTGGAGCGTTAATAATTTTATTACGCTGTAAGAATTTTTATAGGCATAATTGTTCGAATTCTATTTGATTTTTAAGTTTGGAGTGGTCAGGTAATTATTACTTACGAAACAGAATGTCTTATTTTTCATATGATAATATTAATTATTTGGCTAATATTAGGTAAGTCTTACAGTTACCTTGTTTAATTCGTAAAATTTTTGTGGACTAAAAAAGTTTCCTAATAGATATTCTATTGGAAACCGTTTAATTTTTAGTCCTAAATATTATCTTGCGCAGGCATAATCTGTTTCTAATCTTCGTGTTCTTCAAAAGGGTCACGTAAATCTTTTGATACTGGTCCAAAAGCAGTGTAAACCGAATACCCTGTAATACCTAATAGTAGACCAGAAATAAAAATACTTAGTATTGTAGCTGTTTCCATGTAAAAATAAATTATTTAATAAATTAACCTCAAAAAGGAAATTTTGTTTATAATCTTTATTATGGGTAATATTATACACTAGTATTATATAATTTAATTCTCTTGAACTTAAAATTATGGCATTAAGAACGCGATTAGGGGAAATTTTACGACCACTTAACGCAGAATATGGAAAAGTAGCTCCAGGATGGGGAACTACACCTGTTATGGGTGTTTTTATGGCTCTTTTTTTAGTATTCTTAGTTATTATTTTACAAATCTATAACTCGTCTATTATTTTAGAAAATGTTGACGTAGATTGGGTAACTACGTAATAGTTAGGTTGTTAGAATAGGTTGTTATACAACCTATTCTATATTACGAATAAATGAATAATACTTTATTATTTAATTGATTGTAATTATCATCATTATTCTTTATTCGAAGTAGAGAGGTTAGATATTTTTCAATTAAGTTGTTAGGGTATAGTTGTTAATTAATTTAAATAAAATTTAAATATGTCACATAATGTAAGAGTTTATGATACTTGTATTGGGTGTACACAATGTGTTCGTGCATGCCCATGTGATGTCCTTGAGATGGTACCTTGGGATGGTTGTAAAGCAGGTCAAATTGCTTCAGCACCACGTGCTGAAGACTGTATTGGTTGTAAGCGTTGTGAAACAGCATGTCCAACAGATTTCTTAAGTGTACGTGTTTATTTAGGTAGTGAAACGACACGAAGTCTTGGTTTAACGTATTAAATAAATGAATACGTGATTATATCGAGATATTTATACACGCTATAAATAAAAGTAACCGATGTAAATACTTGGCTATTGATTTATTAATGTAATTAAGTTTTTAGTGAAGTAAAGTTATTATTTAAAATCTTCAATTTTTTAAGAACGAGGTGTTAAATGACTGATATGTTAGATTTACAAATAGCTTCACCAACATTTGGAGGTAGCACAGGTGGATGGTTGCGAGCTGCAGAAACTGAAGAAAAGTATGCAATTACTTGGACAAGTAAAAAAGAACAGATTTTTGAGATGCCGACGAGTGGTTCTGCAATTATGCAAAAAGGAGAGAATCTTCTTTATCTTGCGAAAAAAGAGCAGTGTTTGGCATTAGGTAATCAGTTTCGTACTGCTTTTAAAATTAATGATTATAAAATATACCGTATTTTTCCAAATAGTGAAGTACAGTATTTACATCCAAAAGATGGTGTTTTCCCGGAAAAATTAAATGCCGGTCGAGTTGGTATTGGTAATGTAGGTCATTCGATTGGTAAGAATGTTGAACCAGTTAGCGTTAAATTTACTGGTAAAAGTACGATTGATATGGGCTAAGTTATTCCTTTAGTTATTTCACTAATAAGTATTTTATCATTCGTAATTTGTTTATTTAGGTTGCAATGTTAGTGAATAATTTTTGGTGAAATCTTTAATTAACTTTGATTCTTTATAATGAGGCATTAAGATTATTTTTAATTTGTGACATTTTTAGAAAATAAAAATTAAATATTAGATGTAATCTTATATTAAGTTCGTTTATAATTGAAATTAGTTATTATTAATTAAGTTAATAAAAAATTAGAAATTAGGTTAGATATGCTGAAGAATAAAATTTTATTGGGAAGTATTTTAGCAACTTTTGTTTTTAGTAGTTCAGCTAACGCTTTAGAATTAGATGAAGATACAAGAACAGTAGCACTGGATGTTAAAGGAAACACAGTGGTAGTCAGTGCTGAGCAAGTTAAACGTGGAAAGCGTTTATTTAATAATGCTTGTGGAACTTGCCATGTTGGTGGTGTTACAAAAACAAATCCAAACGTTGGTCTAGACGTTGAATCACTTAGTCTTGCTACACCTCCACGTGATAACGTGACGAATTTAGTAGCTTATTTTAAGGATCCAATGAGTTACGATGGTACTGATTCTATTTCTGAGATTCACCCAAGTATTAAAAGTGCAGATATTTTTCCAAAGATGCGTTCATTAACGGATGAGGATTTATTTGCTGTTGCGGGTCATATTTTAATTCAACCAAAGGTTGTTAATGAAAAATGGGGTGGTGGTAAAATTTACTATTAAGTAGTATTTTATTTCATTAATTCGTTTAATATTAGAGTAGAAAGTTAACAATTAGAATGTATATGTTCAGTCTTAATTTTCTACTCTAAATTACATATAGTGAACACTAATAGTATTTAAGTCTTATGAATAGATTAGGGGTATATAACTCTGTAGTTGAAGGTAATATGAAGTACAAGTTAATGATGTTAATTTGTGCAATTAAAGCACTTGATGTTGATATTTCAAATTCAGAACAGATAAATCGTATTGAAAATAAAATTCGTTTTACCCAGGATTGTTTAAGCGTTAATGATTTAGATTTAATATCTGATATTGTACTTGATTCAGATATTCGAGTTTTAGTTGCTGAATTAATAGTGACATTAAGAGAATTTTTTGTTTCGGGGCAAAATTCTGATTTATCTAAAAGACTACTTAAAAATTACTTACGTCGTTTTAACTTTTTTTATTCAAAACTTTTTGATAATGTTAATGGTGATTATTTATTTTATGTTTCTGAAATTAATTTTTTTGATAAAGATATAAATCGTATTGCGATTTATAATTTGTTTATTTTATTAGGATTTTAGTGTTGGTTAATTTATACAATAAATTATTAAAATTAAGGAATTCAATTTGTGTAGTCAGAAGTTTTTGTTCCGTATAGAATGCTAAGTTTATCTTATTTTATTCACTCGTATAGACGTTTCGTTACGCGAACTTAAATATTTATTTAAATTCTCCTATATTATAAAAATACTTACAATAACAATAAGGTAGTGGGCCGAGTTGGATTTGAACCAACGTAAGCTATGCTAGCGGATTTACAATCCGCCCCCATTAACCACTCGGGCATCGACCCTTATATTATAAAGTCTATCATATGCCCAATATTTTTTCAATAGTTTTATTGTTACTGTAAGTGTGAAAAATTGTTAATTATAATTAAGGTAACTTTAGTTAATTGTTCGGTTATTGATTATATATGGGTTTTTAAATAAGTGAGTATACTAGTTAAAAACCCGGCAAGCACATATCTAATATCCACAAAGGATCTATCCCAATTTATTATTGTTGCAATTACCCTAAATGTAATTGCAACTAAAAGAACGAAATTTATAAATCGATTGTATTTTTAAGTTTCTAATTCCGTTTTTCTTTGTTTGTCAAACACGAAGTATGTTTTATTTTTCTACTGAAAAATCAGTTTCAATTGGTTCATTAGTTCCCGTTGACGAATCTTGGTTATAAGCATTTTGACCAATTTTCATCATTTCTCCTTTTAATTCTTCTACCAATGTCTTCATTGATTCGAAGTTTTCAGTTTGAACTGCTGTTTCTAAATTAGCTACTAAAGATTCGATTTTTTCCTTGTCCTTAGCTTCAATTTTTGAATTTAAGTCTTCTAGTTGTTTCTTTGTTTGATAGCAAAGTGAATCCGCTTGATTTTTTAGTTCAATTTCTTCTGATTTCTTTTTATCTGCCGCAGCATTCATTTCAGCTTCTTTAACCATACGTTCAACATCATCTTTTGATAATGTTGATGCTCCTGTTACAGTGATTGATTGTTGCTTATTTGTTGCTTTATCTTTGGCTGTTACAGCTAAAATACCATTAGCATCAATATCGAATGTTACTTCAATTTGTGGTACACCTCGTGGAGCAAGTGTTATACCATCCAAACGGAAAGTCCCTAAACTTTTGTTGTCTTTGGCTAATTCACGTTCACCTTGTAAAACATGAATTTCTACGTTTGGTTGATTATCGACAGCAGTTGAAAAAGTTTCTGCCTTTTTTGTTGGTATGATTGTATTTCTTGGTGTAATTTTTGTTGTAATTCCTCCTAAAGTTTCAAGTCCTAATGAAAGTGGTGTTACATCTAAAAGTAATATATCTCGTACTTCACCTCCTAAAACACCTGCTTGTACTGCAGCCCCTACTGCTACTACCTCATCTGGATTAACAGTTTGGTTTGGTTCTTTGTTAAGTAATTTCTTCACTAGGTTTTGAATTGCTGGAATTCTTGTAGAACCACCTACTAATACATTTTGATCAATTTTGCTTGGATCTAACTCGGCATCTTTTAATGCAGTTTTGATTGGAATTTCGCAACGATTAATCAGTGACGAACATAATTCTTCAAATTTTTCTCTTGTTAAGTCTTTCTCTAAATGCTTAGGTCCTTCAGGTGTTATAGCAATGAATGGTAAATTAATTGAAGTTTGATTAACATTTGAAAGTTCAATTTTTGCTTTTTCCGCAGCTTCAGTTAGACGCTGAAGTGCTTGTGCATCTTTTGTTAAATCAATATCTTCAGCATCTTTGAATTCTTGAACAATCCATTGTACGATTTTTTCATCGAAATCATCTCCACCTAAATGTGTATCTCCTGATGTTGCAAGTACTTCAAAAACTCCGTCACCAACTTCAAGAATAGAAACATCGAATGTTCCACCACCTAAATCAAAAACAAGAATTGTTTCATTGTCTTTTTTATCTAGACCATATGATAAAGAAGCAGCAGTTGGTTCGTTAATAATTCTTAAGACTTCTAGTCCTGCAATTTTACCAGCATCTTTTGTTGCTTGTCTTTGTAAGTCATTAAAGTAAGCTGGAACTGTTATTACTGCTTGTGTAACGTCTTCTCCTAAATATTTAGTAGCATCTTCAGTTAATTTTCGTAAAACTTGGGCAGAAATCTCTTCTGATGCAAATTTTTTGTTTAAGGCAGGGCAGTCAAGTTTAACAATATCTTCTGTTTGAATTACCTTGTACGATACTTGTCTTAGTTCTTCCGTAACTTCACTTGTTTGTCTTCCTATAAAACGTTTAATAGAATAAAATGTATTCTCTGGATTAATTACTGCTTGGCGCTTAGCAATTTGTCCAACTAATAGGTCTCCTTTTTTTGTATATGCTACTACAGAGGGTGTTGTTCTTTGACCTTCTGCATTTACTATTACTTCTGGTTTTCCACCTTCCATAACGGCAACTACTGAGTTTGTAGTACCAAGATCAATTCCAATAACTTTTGCCATATAGATATATTATTGTTTCATTGTTTTTTTTACATATTATAAATACTTATTAGTTTTGTTTTAAAGGGGTATTTTCTATTCCAAATTGATTTGTATTTTTTAATAGATTAATTATGTTTAAAACTTAGAAAAGTTTTTCATACGTTTTCTAAAAGTAAATTATTCATGGATTTTGCATTTCTATTTAAACCTGGACAAACTATTTTCATTTAACCTATAATAGATATTTGTATTGTTATGTTTATTTTTGAACTATAACGAAAATTCGGATATAGGCGAATTTTGCATTGATTTTTATAAATATAAAAAATTAGAAGTATGTCTATTACCCTTTTTGGTAAAAAACTTGGGATGACTCAAATATTTGCTTCTGATGGAACATCTGTTCCTGTTACGCTTGTTAAAGCAGAAACATGTCAAGTAAGTCAGATAAAAACTATTGCAACTGATGGTTACAATTCAGTTCAAATTTCATATACTGAACAAGCATTTCATAAGTTGACTAAACCGCAACAAGGTCATTTAAAAAAATCTGGTAGTCGAGGCTTTAAATATTCTAATGAATTTCAAACGTCTGATCCACTTGCTTATAAATTGGGTCAATTGATCAAAGTTAGCTCGTTTAATGTAGGTCAGAAGGTTAAAGTAACTGGTACAAGTATTGGTAAAGGTTTTGCCGGTAACCAAAAACGACATAATTTTAGTCGTGGTCCTATGACTCATGGATCAAAAAATCATCGTTTACCAGGTTCAATAGGTGCAGGTAGTACACCTGGTCGTGTATATCCAGGAAAAAAGATGGCAGGTCAGTTAGGTAACAAAACAGTTACTATTAAAAATAGTGAAGTTTTGTTTGTAAGTGAATTAGAAAATATTCTTGTTTTAAAAGGTTCATTACCAGGTAAGAAACAAAATCTTTTAAAAATTTCGTTAATGGATTAGACCTTTTAGCCTAGTAAGTCTAACTGAACTGTTTGGTAGATTACAACTAAATTATATTAAGTAATGACATTAAATCAGAATTCATTTATTTCGTTAATTAAATACCCAATTGTAACGGAAAAAACAATCCAACTTTTACAGCGTAATCAATATAGTTTTATGGTTGATAAAAAAGCTGATAAAGTTTCAATTAAAGCTGCAGTTGAAGAGCTATTTGACGTTAAAGTAATTGCTGTTAATACATTGTTAGCTCCTTTGAAGAAACGTCGGGTTGGAAAATTTGTTGGCATGAAATCTCGACATAAAAAAGCAATAGTTACCCTTGCACCTGAAAGTTCTATTACATTCTTTGAAGAGTAGATAGAAATTAGGTATTTATTCTAGAATTTCAATACATATTACATACAAAATTTATATGGCAATTCGTTTGTATAGGGCATATAGCCCAGGTACACGTTCTCGTTCAAGTTTGTTTTTTGACGAACTATCGAAAAATAAGCCACAAAAGTCTCTAACATTTGGTAAGAAAGCTTGTAGTGGTAGAAACAATCGTGGTGTAATTACACTTGGTAATCGTGGTGGTGGACATAAAAGAAAATATCGTATTATTAATTTTAAGAGAAATGAATCGAGTGTAGAAACCGATACTATTACTGCAAAGGTTGTAGCTATCGAGTATGATCCAAATCGAAACGCTCGAATTGCTCTTTTAAATTATAGTAACGGTTCGAAAAAATACATTCTTTGTCCTCGTTCCTTAAAAGTTGGGATGTTTGTCTCAACTGGTAATAATTCACCAATTGAAATTGGTAGCGCGATGTCTCTTGGATCAATTCCTTTAGGAAGTATTGTTCATAACGTTGAACTAACATTGGGTAAAGGTGGGCAAATTGCACGTTCTGCTGGTACGTATGCTCAGCTAATCGCTAAGGAAGGGGATTTTGTAACATTAAAGTTACCTTCTAATGAAGTTCGCTTAGTTCATAAACGTTGTTATGCTACATTAGGTCAGGTAGGAAACGTTGAATTTGCGAACGTTCGCTTAGGAAAAGCTGGTCGAAAACGTTGGTTAGGTCGCCGACCACATGTTCGTGGTGTTGTACAAAACCCAATAGATCACCCACATGGAGGGGGAGAAGGTCGTTCTCCTATTGGTCGTGCTCGACCTGTAAACCCTTGGGGAAAACCTGCACTTGGTGTTAAGACACGTAAGTCAACAAAAGCAAGTAGTAAATATATACTTCGTTCACGTCGTTAGTTATATTGAAAATTCTTTTATGTAATTATTAAAAATTATTCGAATGTCACGTTCTTTAAAAAAAGGTCCTTTTGTCGCTTCATATATTATGGAGAAAGTCGAGGCAATGAATATATCTGGGAAGAAAGATGTTATCCAAACTTGGTCACGTACATCAACGATTCTTCCAAATATGATTGGTCATACGTTTGCTGTCTATAATGGTAGACAACATGTTCCTGTTTTTGTATCTGATCAAATGGTTGGTCATAAATTAGGTGAATTTGCACCTACTCGAACATTTCGATCGCATATTAAAAAAGATAAAAAATCTAAACGTTAGGTAATTAACTATTTTTTAGTTTTATGAGTAAAGATTCTTTACAAAATAATGAAGTTAGAGCAGTCTCGAAATATATTCGTATATCACCGAGTAAAGTGAGACGTGTTCTTAAACAGATACAAGGAAAAAGCTACAAGGATGCACTTATTCTTTTAGAGTTTATGCCTTATGCGGCTTGTGAGCCTATTACTAAAGTTTTGCGCTCAGCAGTAGCTAATGCTCAAAATAATTTTAACTTAGATGAAAAAGAATTATTTATAAAGTCGGCATTTGCTAATCAAGGTCCGGTAATGAAACGTTTTCGTCCAAGAGCTCAAGGTCGAGCTTACCGAATTTTAAAAGCGACATCACATATAACAATTGTTGTTGCTGCATAGTTTAGTTAAAGATTAATAGAACTTAATATAAATATTTTTTGTGGGACAAAAAACACATCCAACAGGTTTTCGAATCGGAGTTAATAAACCGTACAGTTCTGTATGGTTTGCGAACTACGGTATATATAGTAAAGTTTTGCAAGAAGATTATAAAATTAGACGATTCTTTGAAAAAGAATGGGATAGTGTTTATAGTAAAATAGGTATTTCAAAGTTAGAAATTCAGAGAAAAGTTAATCAAATTGAATTATTAATTCATGCTGCAAGGCCAAAATTAATTGCCACAGCTCCAGATGATGATTTTTCGATTGCGAGTTTAGTCCTTAAGCTTAGAAATGAGCTTAAAGGATTTAAAAAAATTCGTGTTAAGGTGGTTCAAATTGCACAAAGTGAGAATGAAAGTTCATTAGTTGCACGATCATTAGCCGATCAATTAGAAAAGCGTGTAGCATTTCGGAAGGCTATGCGTCAACTTTCACAACGTCTTCAAAAGAGTGGTGTAAAGGGATTTAAAGTACAAGTTTCAGGCCGTTTAAATGGTGCTGAAATTGCAAGGGTGGAATGGGTACGTGAAGGCCGTGTTCCACTTCAAACTATCCGAGCTAATATTAGTTATGCTACTCACGAAGCTTTAACTACATATGGTATTTTAGGAATTAAAGTTTGGATTTTTGACAAAGAACTTATTTAAATTTAATTATTTAAAATTTTATGCTACTTCCTAAAAGAACTAAGTTTCGCCGCGTACATCGTGGGCGATTTAATGGGATTGCAAAAGGAAACACAGTTATTTTTGGTGATTTTGGAATTCAAGCATTAGAACCTGTTTGGTTAACTTCAAGGCAAATTGAAGCTACGAGACGAAGTATTACAAGATATGTTCGTCGAACAGGAAAAATTTGGATTCGTGTTTTCCCTGATAAACCAATTACTGAACGAGCAGCAGAATCTCGAATGGGTTCTGGAAAAGGTACTCCTAGTTATTGGGTTGCTGTTATTAAACCTGGTGCTGTTCTTTTTGAGATAAATGGTTTAGAAAAAGCAATGGCTTATAAGGTTCTTAAGACTGCATCTTATAAGTTACCAATTAAAACGAAGATTATTTCTCGTGTTTAATTTTATATGGTTCTTATGAACTTATTTTTATAAAATCGATGTTTAAGTAACACAATGGCTATAAAAGAAAGAGTAGGAATTGTTGTAAGTGCTAAAATGACTAATACGCGTATTGTTGCTGTAAGTGATCGAATTAATCATAAAAAGTATGGAAAGGTTATTACACGTACAAAGCGTTATGCCGTACACGACTCAGAATTTAATTCTCAGTTAGGTGATAAGGTTTGCATTAAAGAGACTGTACCAGTTAGCAAAACTAAAAATTGGGCAGTTGCAAGTATTTTGAGAAAATTTTCAACTTAAAGTTTTAAAGATGATACAACCACAGACGTGTTTAAGAGTCGCTGATAATAGTGGGGCGAAAAAACTAATGTGTATTCGAGTTCTTGGTAGTAATAGGAGATACGGATTTGTTGGTGACGTCATTATTGGTGTTGTTAAGGATGCTACTCCTAATTTAACAGTTAAACGATCAGATGTTGTTCGTGCAGTTATTGTAAGAACAAAACATTCAATTACACGTAAAGATGGAACTCGTTTACGTTTTGATGATAACGCTTCGGTAATTATTAATAAAGAAAATAATCCTCGTGGTACACGAGTATTTGGTTCAATTGCTCGTGAATTAAAAGACAAGGGTTTTACAAAGATTATTTCTTTAGCACCAGAGGTATTGTAGGGTACATTAAAAAGCCTTATTTTGGGCCATAAGTTATTGTAAATAATAGTTTAATGAAGAAAGATTTAAAAAATTTTTATAAGCAGACAATTGTACCATCATTGATAAATGATTTTGGTTACAAGAATGTTGAACAAGTTCCTAAGATTACTTCCATTTCCATTAATCGTGGTTTTGGTGAAGCGGCAAAAAATTCAAAAGAACTGAACGTTTCTATAAATGAACTAGCTATTATAACTGGTCAACAACCAATTGTTAATAAAGCAAGAAAATCTGTTGCTGGGTTTAAGATCCGAGATGGTATGCCAGTTGGATTATCTGTAACATTACGTAATGATCGTATGTATGATTTTTTAGCTCGATTGATTCATATTGTTTTACCTAGAATACGTGATTTTCGTGGTATTAGTCCTAATGGTTTTGATGGTCGTGGTAATTATAGTTTAGGGTTAAAAGATCAACTTATTTTTCCCGAAATCTCATACGATGATGTTAGTCAGCTTCGTGGCTTTGATATTTCTATTGTTACAACTGCAAAAACAGATGAAGAGGCTGTTGCTCTGTTAAGAGGTATTGGTTTACCATTAGCAGCTTCGTAAAATTTAATTTGAAAAGTTAGAAATTTATGACAAACCATATCATATCGGATATGTTAACACGTATCCGTAATGCTAATTTAGCAAAGCATCAAATTGTACAAATACCATCAACGAAAATTACGAGAGAAATTGCAAAAGTTCTATTTAATGAAGGGTTAATTAGTTCTTTTGATGAATTAAGTAATGGTCTAAAAAGTTCTTTATTACTTTCATTAAAATACGATGGTATCAGTCGAACTCCAGTTATTAAAAACATCCAAAGTGTTAGTAAGCCTGGTCTTCGTGTTTATAGTAATAGTAAAAAAATGCCTCGGGTTTTGGGTGGCTTTGGAATAGCTATAGTTTCAACTTCGCGAGGTTTAATGACAGACCGTCAAGCGCGTAGTGAAGGTGTTGGTGGTGAACTTTTATGTTATATTTGGTAAATTTGAGGTAATTTATGTCGCGTATAGGTAAAAAATTGATTGACATACCAGATAAAGTTGTAGTTAAACTTGAAAGGTATTCGACACATCAAAAAATTTCAGTAGAAGGTCCAAACGGTAACCTTTCAAGGGTTTTACCGTCTCTTATTTGTTGTACTCTAGATGAAAAGGAGAATAAGCTTTTTTTAGAAAAGGCTGAAGATACACGTTTAACAAGTGCTTTATATGGTTTAACTCGTACCCTAGTAGCCAATATGGTAACAGGTGTTTCGACTGGGTTTCAGAAAAAATTAAAGATATCAGGTGTTGGTTATCGTGCCCAACTTGATGGGAAAGATTTGATTTTGAACATGGGATATAGTCATCCGGTTCGTATGGTACCACCATTAGGAGTATCCATAAGTTTGGAAAGTCCAACAGCTATAACTTTATCAGGTGTAGAATTAGATGTTGTTGGTGAATTTGCTGCGAAAATAAGGTTAGTTCGACCGCCTGAGCCATATAAAGGTAAAGGTATTGCTTATGAAGGTGAAACTATTCGTTTGAAGGCAGGTAAAACAGGTAAGTAAGAATCTTTGAAATAACGTAGTCAATATGGTAAATCCTAAGAAGTCAAATAAACGCCAACCTAATAAAGTAGATTGGCAAGAACGGGTTGTTGCTATTCAACGAGTTACGAAAGTAGTCAAAGGTGGTAAAAAAATGAGCTTTCGTGCTGTTGTTGTAATTGGTAATGAGCAAGGTAAAGTTGGAGTCGGAGTTGGAAAAGCTGGTGATGTGATTAACGCAGTAAAAAAGGGAGTAACTGATGGTAAAAAAAATATTATTACAGTCCCATTAACTGGTGCAAACTCAATCCCACACTCTACTATTGGTCGCTTTGGTGCGGCAAAATTAATTTTGCGACCATCTGCACCTGGTTGTGGTGTAATTGCAGGTGGTTCAATTCGTACTGTTCTTGAACTTGCTGGTGTAAAAAATATATTATCTAAGCAACTTGGATCAAATAATTTATTAAATAATGCACGTGCAACAATCGAAGGATTAAGTTTACTCCAATCTTTTAAATAATAGAAATTATAGTAAAATTTCTAATTTAAATCAGCAGATTTAACCTTTAATTTAATGGAAAAATCACAAACAGAATTTCTTTTAAAGGCAAAAATTACAAAAATTTTATTTTTGTTACTTCTTGTCCGCCTGGGATTGTACATTCCAGTTCCAAATGTCGATTTGGATGTTTTTTCTCAAAATCAGAATATTAATTCTGTTTTTGGGTTTGCAAAAACATTGAATGGTAGTTCATTCTTAAGTATTGGTACATTGGGTATTTTACCTTATATAAATGCTTCAATAATTTTGCAATTATTGATTCCTGTAATTCCAAAACTTGAACAATTACAAAAAGAAGAGGGTGAGTTTGGTCGGCAACAAATTACTCGTTATACACGTTATCTAGCGTTTGGTTGGGCAATTCTTTTAAGTACTGGTATTGCATTTTTTTTAGTTCGACCCGTGGTGTTTGACTGGAATATTAGTTTAGCTGTAGAAATAATTTTATCGCTTACTGTCGGTTCAATGTTATCGATGTGGTTTGCAGAGTTAATTACTGAAGAAGGCATTGGTAATGGTTCGTCAATGCTCATATTTATAAATATTGTTGGAAGTATTCCAACAAGTTTTAGTACTATTAGTTCTTCTTTATTTAATAATGATTCATTTATATTGAATTTGTGGAGTATTTGCCAAGGGTTAGTATTTTACAGCCTTATTGTTATGGTAATTATTCTTTTTCAAGATTCGTATAAAAAAGTAGATATTATTTCAGCAAAACAGTTAAGTGTTGGCTCTTTGACACAGAATTCACAACTCTCAGAACTAAAAAATAGTTATATTCCACTTAAAGTAAATCAGGGTGGTATTATGCCATTGGTTTTTAGTTCAACTGTCGTAGTTCTTTTTTCATACCCATTTCAATTGTTAGTAAATTCAGTATTTAGCTCGAATATTACATTTGCTAATAATTTAATTTCAGTTTATTCGTTTTTACTTAATATATTACTTGTTGTTTTTTTTAGTTGCTTTTATGCTTCTTTAATATTAAAGCCAGAAGATATCTCGAAAAATCTTGCTAAAATGGCTTATAGTATTCCAGGTGTAAGACAAGGAAAACAAACAAAAAAGTATCTTGAAAAAATAATATTACGTTTAGCTTTTATGGGTGGTTTATTTTTAGCCCTATTGGCTTTCTTTCCTTTCTTGGTTAGTAATCTTTTTCAAGTTAATATATTTAAGAATATAACTTCATTGTTAATTTTAGTTGGTGTTATTGCTGATGTTACTTCACAAATACGAGGTTATCTTGTATCCCGTAAGTATGAAGATTTTAAACAAAAATAGACTTTTTTTGTTAATTGAGTTAGCATTATTTATGAAAAGAAATTTACAAATAGGTTGGCAATTTAGATAAAATAAAACTTTAAAATTATAGTAATTTTCTTATGAAAGTTGTAAGTTCGATAGGAAATTTAAAAAATCGATCAAAAGATTGTCAAGTTGTTAAGCGTCGGGGTCGCATTTACTTAATTTGTAAAAGTGATCCACGTCTTAAGGTTAGACAGGGTCGAGCAAAAATGAAACGTAAATAAATAAGAAAAATTTTAAATGGTACGTATTTCAGGAGTAGATCTTCCACGTAATAAGCGGATTGAAATTGCGTTAACTTATATATTCGGTATTGGTTTAACCAGTTCAAAAAAAATATTATCTGAAGCAGGTATTTCTCCAGATATCCGTTGTACGAATTTGACTGATGATAAAATTAATGTTTTAAGGACATTGATTGATGAAAAATATCAAACAGAAGGCGATTTGCGTCGTGTTTATTCACTAAATATTAAAAGATTAACTGAAGTTGGCTCCGCAAAAGGTCGTCGCCATCGTGTTGGTTTACCAGTTAGAGGCCAACGAACACGAACAAATGCACGTACACGTAAAGGGAAAATTAAAACGGTAGCTGCAAAGAAAAAAGCTCGCTAATTTATTCTACAAATTCTATCAATTTTTTATGGTAAAACAAACTAAAAGATTTTCGGGTAAAAAGTTGAAAAAAGCACCGAGTCTTGGTGTTACTCATGTTAAATCGACTTTTAATAATACGATTGTCAATATTACTGATAAACAAGGTAATACACTTTTCTGGGCATCTGCAGGGGGTAGTGGTTTTAAAGGTGCAAAGAAAGGAACACCATTTGCTGCACAATCAGCAGCTGAAAAGGTTGGTTCGTTAGCTTATGAGCAAGGAATGCGTCAGACTGAGGTGATTGTAAGTGGACCAGGTAGTGGTAGAGAAACTACAATTCGTGCTTTACAAGGTTGTGGTTTGGAAGTTTTATTAATTAAAGATATTACTCCCGTACCTCATAATGGTTGTCGACCACCAAAAAAACGACGCGTATAATAATATTTAGTACGAAACATACTTACTTAAGATTTTTTTGATCTATATTTTGATTTTATGTTTCAAATACAGTGTCTAGATTCAAAGATTGAAAATTCAACTAGTGTACTCGCCAAATTTTGTATTGAGCCTTTAAATAAGGGTCAAGGAGTTACGGTAGGTAATGCATTAAGACGTGTTTTACTTTCGGATCTTCCCGGTTTAGCAATTATAGGTGTAAAAATTATTGGTGTTAATCACGAATTTTCAACAATACCTGGTTTAAAGGAAGATGTTATTGAAATTCTTTTAAACTTAAAACAAATTGTTTTTAAAGGGACAATAAAGAGTCCCGTTGTAGCAAGACTTACGTTTCAAGGTTCTGGTATTATTACGGCCAAGGATATTGAATTATCTGGCAATAACATTGAGGTAGTTGATCCAAATCAATACATTGCTAGTGTGAATGGCTCGCAGAGTATTGAAATGGAATTTTTGATTGAACAGGGACAAAATTATTCCATTAGTGAACAATTTGTAAATAGACTTCCAGCAGGATTTTTAGCTGTTGATGCTATTTTTATGCCAGTTCGTAAAGTTAATTTTTTTATTGAAACGTCGCATACAGTATCTTTTTCTACAACTGAAAGTTTAATTTTAGAGATTATTACTGATGGTAGTATCATGCCTATTGAAGCTATTCAAAATGCATCAGAAATTTTACGCAATATTTTTTCTTGTTTTAATAAGGTTGAGAAAGCTTCTTTAGAAACAGTAATAGTTGAAGAGCCGGAAACAAAAAATGATTTTGATAATGTTATGCTGGAAGAGCTAGAATTATCTGTACGTTCTTATAATTGTTTAAAACGAGCAAATATTCATACTGTTACGGATTTATTAAGTTATTCTCAGGATGAATTGTTAAAATTTAAAAATTTTGGTCAAAAATCAGCCGATGAAGTTTGTGAAAGTTTACAAAATCGATTTGGTATACTCATGCCAAAATCAAAAAGTCGGATCAACTAATTAATGTATTAAAAAATTTATAATTGATATAATTTAATATCTAAAAAAAATAAATATTATGTCTTTAAGTACTAATTCAGTTCACTATGCAGTTGGTAGAAGAAAAAAGGCAGTTGCTAGGGTTAGTTTAACTCCTGGTGATGGTAAGTTAATAGTGAATAAAAGGCCTGGTGCATCATATTTACTTTATAACTCCGAGTATATTAACTCTTCTAAAGCACCATTAGTAGCATTGGGACTTGAAAATTCCTATAACATTGATGTGAATACCCGTGGAGGTGGTTTAAGAGGTCAGGCAGATGCTATAAAACTTGGTGTAGCCCGCGCACTTTGTAATATTTCCGATGAAAATAGGGGATGTTTAAAAGCTGAAGGTTTTCTTGTTCGTGATGCCCGTACAAAAGAACGAAAGAAATATGGTTTAAGAAAAGCCCGCAAAGCACCTCAATTTTCAAAACGTTAACATACTCTTTAATTTTAATTTATTTCATGCCTAAATCGTCAATTCATCCAGAATGGTATCCAAACGCAAAAGTATATTGTGATGGTCAACTTGTTATGAAGGTTGGTTCAACTAAGTCACGATTAAATGTAGATATATGGTCTGGTACTCATCCATTCTATACAGGCTCGCAAAAAATTATCGATACAGAAGGTCGTGTTGAGCGTTTTATGAGAAAGTACGGAATAGATGATCAAACTTAGAATATAAAATTTATGCCAACTATACAACAGTTAGTTAGATTTGAACGTGTAACTAATAAGAAAAAAAGTAAATCACCAGCTCTAAAAATGTGCCCGCAACGACGTGGAGTTTGTACTCGTGTTTATACTACAACTCCAAAGAAGCCAAATTCCGCATTACGAAAAGTAGCGCGTGTTCGATTAACTTCGGGCTTTGAAGTAACTGCTTATATACCTGGTATTGGTCATAATATTCAAGAACATTCAGTTGTTTTAATTCGTGGTGGTCGTGTTAAAGATTTACCTGGTTGTCGTTACCATATAGTTCGTGGAACATTAGATGCTGGTGGTGTTAAAGACCGTAAAAATGGTCGTTCAAAATATGGTGGTAAAAAACCAAAAGGATAATAATTATATAGTATCTAACCTTTACAATTTTTAGATTATGTCACGACGAAATAGAGCACAAAGGAGTTTAGTACAACCTGATCCTATATATGATAGTCGCTTAGTTAATTTGTTAATTGCGAGAGTATTAAAATCAGGTAAAAAATCAATTGCTCAACGAATTGTTCATACTGCTTTAGAAATTATTACGGAAAAAACAGAAGAAAATCCTGTTTTAGTTTTAGAAAAGGCAGTAAAAAATGTAACTCCACAAGTTGAAGTTAAAGCACGACGAGTAGGTGGTTCTAATTATCAAGTACCAATTGAAATACGTGCATATCGGGGAACAAATATTGCACTTCGTTGGATTAATGAGGCTGCTCAAACTCGTTCCGGTAAAAGCATGGCGTTTAAATTAGCTAACGAGTTAATTGATGCTTCTAAAGAAAGTGGAAACGCAATAAAAAAACGTGAGCAAACACATCGAATGGCAGAAGCGAATAAAGCTTTTGCACATTTCCGATATTAATTAATTTTTTATTAAAATCTTCTAAATTTCGCCAAAAGTATTATCGCTTAACAGTATTAAAATTAGACATTTATAATGGCAAGAGAAAAATTTGAGCGTTCAAAACCGCATGTAAATATCGGGACAATTGGACACGTTGACCATGGAAAGACAACATTAACAGCTGCAATTTCAGCTACGTTAGCTATTTATAGTGAGAAGGCTGCAAAAAAATTTAACGAGATCGATTCGGCACCTGAAGAAAAAGCCCGTGGTATTACTATTAACACAGCACACGTAGAATACGAAACTGAAACTCGTCATTATGCCCATGTAGATTGCCCTGGTCACGCTGATTATGTTAAGAATATGATTACCGGTGCAGCTCAAATGGATGGTGCAATTCTTGTTGTATCTGCCGCAGATGGCCCTATGCCACAAACACGTGAGCATATCTTACTTGCTAAACAGGTTGGTGTACCTCATCTAGTAATTTTCTTAAACAAGTCTGATCAAGTCGATGATGAAGAGCTACTAGAATTAGTTGAACTTGAAGTTCAAGAATTATTAGAAAATTATGATTTCCCAGGAGATGAAATTCCTTTTGTTTCTGGTTCTGCATTAATGGCTTTACAGGCTCTAGAGACTGGTTCAAAAGATAGAGGTGAAGATAAATGGGTTGATTTAATTTTTAAATTAATGGATTCAGTTGATAGTTATATTCCGACACCAGAGCGTGATACTGAAAAAACATTCCTAATGGCAATTGAAGATGTTTTCTCAATCACAGGTCGAGGAACTGTAACAACAGGTCGAATTGAAAGAGGGATAATTAAAGTTGGTAATACTGTTGAAATTGTTGGTTTAAAGGACACAAAAACAACAACTGTAACCGGTATTGAAATGTTCCAAAAAACATTAGACGAGGGTATGGCAGGTGATAATGTTGGTATCCTGATTCGTGGTATCCAAAAAACAGAAGTTGAACGAGGCATGGTAATTGC
>Ga0209503_10000668_pt1 | contig 19517 bp, 11 predicted proteins | sample SouAtlMetagenome_2_FD_187448 | JGI IMG/M metagenome (GOLD analysis project Ga0209503, IMG submission 187448) | Marine eukaryotic phytoplankton communities from Atlantic Ocean - South Atlantic ANT15 Metagenome (SPAdes) (version 2) | ecosystem: Environmental > Aquatic > Marine > Oceanic | place... | reverse complement strand
GTAGAATGCAACAGGGTAGAGTTTTTGTCCCTGAAGATGCCGCCTGGACTAGCACGTTGGTGGCTGAACTTTTGCGTTTTCCTAACGGCGTGCATGATGATCAGGTTGATGCACTTGCCTGGGTGGGCTTGATGATGACAGAATACGCTACTTTTTATGAAGCGCCCGAACATATACCTTCTTGGCGAGATAGGTTAAGATATATAGCAAAAGCCGACAAGAAAAAATCGGCGATGAGTGCGTAATATGGCTTATAAGAAAAAAAAGATTAAAAAGAACTTAACTAAAGCAGAAGAACTCGCTCTAGCAAAAACACAATGGAATGCCTACACGCGCGCTAGAGATCACGGCCATGAAGAATATGTAGACATGGCAAAAAAATGCGACATGTATTATAGAGGTGATCAGTGGAATGAGTTTGACATGCAACAACTCGATGACCAGGGCAGGCCCGCATTAACAATTAATACCATTTTACCTACGATCAACGCAGTGCTCGGGGAACAAAGCACGAAAAAAGCAGACATACAATTTAAACCCAGAGGTGGAGGTAATCAACAAGTAGCCGACGTACTTACTATGGTTTACCAACAAATAGCAGATAACAATAAATTAGAATGGGTAGAGAACCAAGTATTTTCCGATGGTCTTATACAAGACCGAGGATACTTTGATGTTCGTATAGATTTTAGTGACCATGTTATAGGCGAAGTTAGAATAGAAGCAAAAGACCCTCTTGATATCTTGATTGATCCCGATGCAAAACATTATGACCCACGGACTTGGAATGAGATATTTGAGTCTAAGTGGATGAGCATAGATGAAATAGAAGAAACCTATGGACAAGACAAAGCAGACAAACTAAGAATGTTAGCAGAAACTGGCACTACATTAGGTGCCGACTCTATGGAATACGAAGAAGAAAGGTATGGGGACACAGATGAATACAATTACGGACAACAATTTCCAGGTGATCCTGAGAACGCACGTATGCTTAGGTCCATTAGAGTTATAGAAAGACAATATTACAGACTAAAAGAATGTATGTTCTATGTAGATTTAGTTACAGGTGATATGCGTGAAATACCTAATAATTGGGGTAAGAAGAAAAGAGAGAAGTTTGCGGATGATTATGGCCTAGATATCATGACAAAAACAATGAGATGTGTTCGTTGGACAGTAACTGCAGATACCGTAGTTTTATTTGATGATTGGTCACCTTATCAACACTTTACAATTGTGCCTTACTTTCCGTACTTTAGACGTGGTAAACCATTTGGCATGGTACGAAACCTATTATCACCACAAGAACAACTAAATAAAATAACATCACAAGAACTACATATAGTTAATACAACTGCTAACAGTGGTTGGATCGTAGAGAATGGTTCTCTTTCCGGTATGACGGCAGATGATTTAGAAGAGCATGGTGCGGAAACTGGCTTAGTATTAGAGTTTAACCGTGGCTCTACGCCTCCAGCCAAAATACCGCCAAACCAAATACCTACAGGATTAGACAGACTAGGGCAAAAAGCTGCCGCTAACATAAAACAAATAAGTGGTATTACAGACGCAATGTTAGGCCAAGACAGCGCTGAGGTTTCAGGCGTAGCAATACAAGCAAAACAAAATAGAGGCTCTATGTTGTTACAAGTGCCTTTAACTAATTTAGCTAAAACAAGACAATACTTAGCAGAATCTATTTTAAAGTTAGTACAATCTTATTACACAGAAGAAAGGATTATACAGATAACAGATGAAGAAGACCCATACAAACCTAGAAAACCACTACGTGTGAACCAAATGACACCGGAAGGTCAGATCATAAATGATTTACAACTAGGGGAATATGATGTTGTAGTGTCTAGCGCTCCTGCTAGGGATAACTTTGATGAAATGCAATTTGCTGAAGCTATATCATTGAGACAAGTTGGTGTACCTATTCCGGACGATATGATAGTAGAGTATTCACATTTATCACGTAAAGCAGACATTGCAGATAGAATAAGACAAATGCAGGGTACTGCACCACCAACAGAAGAACAGATACAACTCCAACAGTTCCAAATGGAGTCACAAATCAGAAGTACGCAGCTTGAGATAGCTAAACTAGAAGCAGAAGTTTCCAACTTACAAACCTCTGCTGCATTAAATGCTGCGAAGACAGAACAAGTTTCACAAGAACCACAGTTGAAGATTGCTGAATTACAAAGTAAAATTCAAACTAAACGTGAGGAACTTGATTTACGTGAGAAGTTATCAGCATTGACAAATGAGATGCGTAAAGAGCAAACTGATACTGCAGCAGCAGCCAAGATGGCTACTGAAGCAATGAAAAACTTAGACAAAACAGGAGGTACCGAATAATGGCTAAGGAAGATAATACTAATACTGAAGAAAATATAACGCTGGACGTTATGCCCGGCGCAGACCCCGTGCCTGAAGAAGAAGCAGGACAGGATTTTAAAGTCGATATGAATTTTGAAACTCAAGAGGAGGAAAATGAAGACGAGCCAGAAACTGAGGAAGAATCACAGGAAGGAGCTGAAGAGGTTGAAGAAGAGGAAGAGACTGAAGCAACTATTGAAGAACCAGAAAGTGACGGAGAAGAAAGCGTATTGGAAGAAGATGCGGGAGCTACACAACACCCTGAGGGATCAGATGAGAGAGGAGTTGATGAAGAAGCACCGAAAGAACCAATGATACCTAAGTCTAGGTTTGATGAAGTTTTACAAAAACAAAAAGCATTACAAAAGAAACTTAATGAAGCGCTTGCTCCACAAATAGAAGACGTTAAAGAAGCACCAAAGTTTAACTTTGAGGAAAAAGAAAAAGAGTATCAAACACTTGTTCTTGAAGGTGAATCAGAAGCTGCTACAAAATTACGGGCTGATATACGAGCTGCAGAAAAACAACAGCTTATGTTTGAAATGCAAGCTAAAATGGGCCAAACAGTTACGCAAAACCAAGAAATGGTAGATTTGCAGACTAAAGCTACACAACTTGAAGCTATTTACCCAGAACTTAATCAAGCAGACCCTAACTTTAACCAAGACAAAACAAACCAAGTGTTAGAGCTTAGAGACGCTTTTATTACTCAAGGTTATATGGGTGCAGATGCTTTACAAAAGTCTGTAGATTTATTAATGGGCAAAGAACCAACTGCTACAGTAGATGAAGTGCAACAAAAAGTAACACAGAAAAAACAAGTTGCTAATACAACTAAAAAGCTACAAGCAGCTGAATCACAACCCCCTGCTATGAAAGGCAAAAACAAAGTAGATAAAAAAGTTGATATAAATAGTATGTCAATTGATGAATTTGATGCGTTACCCGCTGAAACTTTACGAAGAATGCGTGGAGATTTCGGATAAACTGTGGTATAAATTAAATAAGTTCGCACGTAAGAGCGATATCTTACCAGGGTCGTTCCTGTAAAAAATCGTTTTTTCGCCCACCACAAGGCGTTAAATTGGTCGGGGTCGTACTCCGTAACTAACGAAATCGTTACCCCAACGACAAAGGGTACACGGATAAAAGTCGCTCCAATAAGTCGACTGGTTAATTTTAATTAATGGAGACATTATCATGGCAAATACAAATTTTGCTGCGTTGACCAGTGAACAACTAACCATCTGGTCTCGTGATTTTTGGCGTGTCGCTAGAAATATGTCCTTCGTTAACCAATTCGCTGGTAGCGGTTCCAACGCTATGGTTCAGGTTATATCTGAACTTACCCAGTCTGAAAAAGGAGCTAGAGCAGTATTAACTCTTTTAGCTGACATGACAGGCGACGGTATTGTTGGTGACAACACCCTCGAAGGGAACGAAGAGGCACTAAGAGCTTTCGACATAGTCGTAACAATTGACCAACTTAGATTTGCAAACAGATTATCTGGTAGACTTGCGGATCAAAAGTCAGTTGTAAACTTTAGGGAACATTCAAGAGATGCACTTGCATATGCAATGGCTGACAGAATGGACCAATGTGCATTCCTTACTTTAAGTGGTATAGGGTATAACCTTAAGAACAATGGTGCGTTAAGACCATCAATGAACTCAGGGCAAAACCTAAACGATCTAGAGTTTGCGAGTGAAGTTAGTGCACCTACTTCTAATAGACATAGAAGAGTAGATGCAACTAATGGTATTGTAGCTGGTGACGTTACTGCTTTAGAAGCAGCAGACAAACTAAGCTATAAGAGTATTGTTGATCTAAAAGCTTATGCTAAAGACAACTACATCAGAGGCCTAAGAGGCGCAGGTAACGATGAGACATTCCATCTTTTCGTAACTCCGCAAGTTATGGCTGACCTTAAACTTGACTCAGATTTCCTTGCTAACGTAAGGCAAGCTGGTGTTAGAGGACCAGGCTCAAGCTTGTTCTCTGGCTCATCAAGTCTAATGGTTGATGGTATTATGATTCACGAGTTTAGACACGTGTTTAATACAAGTGGTGCTACATCAGGTACATCATCAAATGCAGGAGCTGCCGGTTATAAAGGTGGTGCAAATGCAGATGTGAACTATTCAAGATGTATTTTTGCTGGAGCACAAGCATTAGCGATGGCTGATATTGGTATTCCTGAAATAGTTGAAGACACATTTGACTATGGAAACCAAAACGGTATCTCAATTGGGAAAATCTTCGGACTCAAGAAGCCTAAGTATCATTCTGACGTATCAGGTCAGGTTGAAGACTTTGGAGTTATTGCGTTAGATGTTGCATTCTAATTGTGTTATTCTTTATGGGTGGCTACTAATGGCCACCCATTTTTAGGAGAAAAATATGTGGATTAAATCAGAGAACGATATAACAGTAGCTTCTACATGGGGAGCAACAATACACCTTACAGCAGGTGAACCAAGACAAGTTGGTCACGACTTAGGGCTATTATGCTTACAAGCAGGATGCATTGAAATTAAAGACGGAGAAGTTCCAGTTGTGGAAGAATCTCCAAAAGTAGACAAAGATTCTGGCGGAGCAGCTGAAGAACTCCCAGTAGAAGAAGAAGTTGTAGCTGTAGACTATGAAGCTATGACTAAAATACAGCTTGAAGAACACGGCCGTACTATGGGCATAGAACTCGACAGGCGTAAAAAGAAATCAGACTTAATAGAGGAATTAAAAGCAGCGGAGTAATATTATGGCAGGGACACTGACAGGAGCTAATTTATTAGCACGAATAAAAGATATTTTACAAGACAACACAAGCGTTAGATGGCCAGAAGCAGAATTGCTAAGGTTCGTAAACGATGCGCAAAGAGAAATTGTTAATTATAGGCCGGAGTCTTCCGCGACTACTTCTAATGTACAGCTAGTTACAGGCACAAAACAAACACTGCCAAGTGGAGGTTTACGGTTAATTAAAGTAACTAGAAACATGTCTGATGCTTCTGGTGGTGCTACAGGTAAAAGAGCAGTTAGGATTGTAAATGTAGATATCCTTAATACCCAAGAGCCAGATTGGAATGATCCAACTGTATCTGGAGATGCAGCTCATGGAACGGTAGTTAAACATTATATATTTGATGAAGATGACCCAAGAAACTTTTACGTGTATCCAGGCGTAGCCGGAAATGCGTACGTAGAAATTGTGTTTTCTAATTCACCAACTGACTTGGCGAATACTTCAGCTACTATTTCTGTAGACGACATATACGCAAATGCGATTATGGATTATGTATTGTTTAGAGCTTACCAAAAAGATTCTGAATACGCTGGTAACGCACAGAGAGCGCAGTTGCATTATCAATTATTCTTGCAATGTATCGGACAAGGCATGCAGGCCCAAGAACTAGTTAGCCCAAACAACGATAACACTGCAAATATAGGTGCTGGACCTTCGTTGCCACCTATGCCACCACAACCGCAAGGTAGATAACCATGGCGGCGTATTCTTCTTTAGTAAAAGAAGTTTTACCATACGTCCCGTTGTGTCCTGATTCTTTAGTTGAAAAAAACATACGTGCAGCCGCAATAGAATTTTGCGAAAGATCGAAAGCATATATCTTAGATATGGACCCGTTTACCACCATTTCTGGTGTGTATGAGTACGATTTTGAAATACCAACCGGCACGGAAGTCCATCAAGTTTTATACATGACAGAAGATGGGAGGGATATGGACCCCATAAGCCCACGTAGCTTAGAACTAAACTACCCAGATTGGAGAGACAGAACCGGTAATCCTCACGTGTATCTGCAAAAAACACCATCTACTTTCTGGGTGGTGCCTGTACCCAGCGGTACAAAACAAATTATTGCTAGTGTAGCGCTTAAGCCAACAAGAACTTCAAACAATTTAGACACTAGTATTGTTAATCAATACACAGACGCAATTGTATATGGAGCCTTGTACAGGTTATTACGTATACCAAGTAGAGAATGGACAGACGTAGAAGCAGCTAGAGAGTATTTAGCACAGTTTAATTTTGAAATAACACAAGCAGAACTAAGGGCCCGAGGCGGAGACCTTGGGGTAAAAAGAACAGTAAAATACAAAGGAATAGGAAAGCCAAGGAGGCGCTATGGTAGATATGGAAAGGAGATTGACTACTGATTTTGTTGAACCAGTACTTACAGACATACGTTCCACGTGGAACATTGTAAAACCCGGCATAAAACAAATCCTAAAAAACAATCCTAATCTAACCTTTATTCCAGAAGATGTTTATAGTGAGTGCGTAAACGAAAGAGCCTTTTTGTTTACCTCTGAAAAAGGTTTTTTGGTATTAACTATAGAAATAGATAGGTATACAAAAGACAAGACATTGTATATGTGGTTAGCGTATACTTATGATATAGGCGGGCATCAGTGGATAGCCCATGAAGAATGGATGGAAAGTGTAGCTAAAGAACTAGATTGTAAGTTTATAGAAGCACAATCAAATGTCCCAGGGTTTGAATCGTACGCGGTTGCAAACGGTTGGAGTTTAGATACACGAGTTTATAGGAGAAAAGTTGAGTAAACCAAAAGCATCACAATACAAAGCAAGTCCTGTAGAAAAAATAAATGCAGCTATTGCTTTAAAAGACAAACAAAGATTTAGACAGAAATTCTCGCCTGTGCTACAAGCGTATGTAGCATCATCTTTTGCGGGTGAAGAATCTTTACAAGGAGTCGCAGAAGGTAGAGCACAAGCAGATACTATGCAAGTTCTAACTAACAGACCTGGCCTTGCCGCAGTGCAAAGAGTAGATGCACAGGCTGATCTAGCGTCAGCTGCAGCTGCACAACAATTACAAGCTTCTGCTCAGGGTTTAACCGCTGCACGATCTGATCAAGTCGGTGGCATTAAAATGGCTAACCAACAAGCCAGTCAAACAGCAGCTGGTTTATCACAGGCTTCTAAAATAGCTACCTCGGACACGCTTAACAGAGCAAAAGCAAAACAAACACGAGCATCTGGTATGTTTAAAGCGGCTACTATTTTAGGTAAACAATTTGGGTCTAACTTCCAAGACGTACGGGCATTAAAAGCGGCGGGTGCTGATTTTGATGCAAGTTCAGGACTTAGAGATGGTTTGGGAGGAACTATTTTTGGCCCGCTTACAGGTAGTGCAATAGGTAAAGGTCCAAAAGGTCAATCCCTTTTAGGGGATGGTTCAGTTTTGAGTGGAATAACTGGTTTAGGAGGTCCATAATATGGCAGAATATCCAGGACAATCAGATAGAGATTATGCAGGGAGCTTACCAAATGTAAGTGATCCAGAGTCAACCTTTGCTGATATTTTGCGCCAAGACTATAACGATTATGTAGCTAACTTCCAAGGGTACGAAGACAGACTACTTGGTATGGTAAATGATGATAGTTTGATACGACGTTCTAGAGAAAACGCAAAGATACAATCAAAAATAGCAGAAGGTGTTAGAAGAAGATCATTGTCTAGATATGGAGGGGGCACTATGTCAGCTGCACAAAGACAAGAAGCAGAAAGAGCAGCACAACGTGGAGATGCTCTATCTTTAGCTGGCACGGCAAACAACGCACGAGTAAGACAAGCAGAAATAAATCAAGCACTTATGCAAGAGATAATAGGCATCGGGCAAGGTGTAAATGCTAGAGCATTAGAAGGACTAGGCACAGCAGCCCAAGGTGCTATGCAAAGAAGAGGCGCATACAAAAATGCTAAAGCGTCATACTCTTCACAAATGATGGGCATGGGAGCGTCAATACTAGCGGCGTTTATGATATGAGTCAGTTAGCCAGGTTAAGAGCAGCACAAAGTTTTGTAGCTGGGCAAAGAGAACGAGAAACAGTAGATGCTTTTGATGTTAATACTGCTTACAGTGATGTTGTTAGTTATACAAACTTAGATGAAGAAGTTTTTGCTACTATGGTGGGAGAGGATAAGTTTGCTGAAAAACATGGTATTTACTTTACACACCAAAAAAATTTAGAAAAAGGCGCTTATGACAAGCTTGAAGACTTTGCAGCTCCAGGAGTAGAAGCAGGCCGGTTTAAAATTATCAAAGACGTAGATGATGCTATGGGGGTTATGAATTCTAGAGCTACAAATGTAAGTTTTAATGATAAGACTTCTGGGGAAGTAGAAATAGGTAAAATGGCCGAAAATGGCATTTTAATTGATGTAAACACTGGGCAAATACATGCGCTTAATGAAACAAAAAACGGCATATTTCCATTCACTTTATTCAGAGACAATGACCCAGAAAGCCCAGTCTTATTCACTACAGGAGAGGGATTGTATCAAACTCTTAATGAAGGCTTACGAGACAATATAAAAAAAGATAGAAATATAGATTTGGTAGTACAAGCAAGAGCTGAAAGGGATGCTTTAGAAGAAGCTTACAAAGAAAAACCAGCATACGATGAAGATGGTAACGTAAAAGTAGATGAAAAAGGAAACCCCATAACTACGCGTATTTCTCCAGCGGGTACAGAACAGGACCAAGGTGCTCCCATTAGATTCCAAGAAGTTTTAAGTAATATAGACACAGATGTAGAAAATGGAACTATAACTGCTTTTGAGGGGCTTCAAGCTAAATCAGAGCTTTGGCCTGAAATCCAAGCGGCTATAGATGCTGCGTACGAACAAGAGGAACAAGCAAAAGAAGATGCATCTAAACCACCTACTGACAGAGAAATGTTTGGCCAAGTTAACAAAGAGACTGTCATTAACCAAGGCAACCGATCAGAACTAGAATACGGTACAGTAAATACTTCCCAAGCTAAATATGGCAGTGCTTTAGACTTAGCTAACGAAATTATTACTGCTTATGAAAGTGGTAACCCATTAGCCACTACAGCAATGGATGTAGAAGCATTAGATGTATTTAGAAGTACTGGAGCAGCTGGTGGAATGGAAAATAACAGAAGTTATTATAAAAGTTTTGATACTAGATTAGGCGCAAAATCATTTATAAATATACCAGGAATAAATCAAAGAATAGCAGAACTAGAAGGCCAAGCTGATGACTATACTGAAACTAGGACTAATGCTTTTGGAGGGGGTTTTGTAGCAAACCCTATTACGCTGCAGAAAGATACCTATAACGTAGATAAAGCTTCCTTACTAGCAGAAGCACGTGCACAAAAAATAATAGCAGAAAAAGCTATTTATGAATATGCCTCATACGCAAAAGACATGTTATATAGAGATGATGAAGATATAAGAGAAGCAGGGTACGAAAAACCAAGAAGAAACTTACAACTCGAAATCAATAGAAAAAATAACCTGTTAGCAAATGACAATATTTCGCAAGATTTAAGAGATAAAACAGAAAAAGAATTAGAGGACTTAACAAACAGAATTAATAGGTTAGATGAAAATAATCCAGTTTTAAGTAGACAATACGTTTTACCACCTAACGTAGATAAAGTAGATGAAATGCCAACATTTAAATTACCTACTAAAGAAGATGGTAGCTATGATGATGCCGCAGTGATGAATTATATAAAAGATAATCAAGACGACCTACAAGCGTTGATAGGGCAAGAAACAATGGACAAAGTGTCTTCGGCTTTTATTAAATATAATGTTACTCCGGATAATGCCGATTTTAATAAACTTCCTTTTTATGACCCAGAACTTAATTTATCAGCTAATGAAATAGCTCTTAGTGTTGCTACCATGGCAGCACGAAACGGAGATGGTACTACTTATGCTGATGTATATATGAGAACTTTTAACGCTATTATGACAGGAGACCCATTTATATCACCTAAAGATAAATATGAATTAAATAGAGGGACTGCTACTTACAACATACAATTTGAACAAAGCGCAATGGCAGCAATTCGAACAGCTCAAAAAAATGGTGATAATAGAATGGTTGATGTACTGAATGGGTACATGCAATATATTAATGGCGATAAAAGAGTAGATTTACTTAAAAACTACAAAGGAGATAATGTAGATGAGTTTATGGACCCGATTACTGCAGATGGTGGTAATGCCAGAGCTAACTTTAATGGTTTAATGGCTCAGTTAGAAATCGACGGTAGCTATTATGGGACCCCAATACAATTGGATGGAAACGGTAGATTAATACATCCTGATCCTCAGCTACGAGGCACCGGCTCACCTGTTTTAAACTCTTCTGCACAGAGTGCTACAGAATTGATTACAGGCGACATACTTTTAGCCTTAGGTATACGACATGGAAATAGAGAAAAAGGTGGTTTTTTTGGGCTTTTTTCTGGTAGAAAGAATATAGATAAAGGGGTCTTAAGCAGTATAGTTAACAACACCCAAGTAGTTGTAAAAGCAGGGGCTGGCGGTAAGCCTATGATAGATAAGTTAATTTTTGATGATGGTACTGGCGTACAATATACAGTAACTTTACCAAACAGTGCTTTATCCTCTTTAGTACCTGACCCAAGAAAAAGAGCTATTATGATGAACGTAATACCACAAGGCAACATTAGAGGCACTTCATTTAATTACCTAGAGCTTGAATAAATATGGTAGACACCAGGGCCTTAACCAGGGAAGAAAAAGAAGCATTATCTAAACAGCTAGGTATTGGTGGGTCTGGCGCTATTCCAGGGGATATTGATACACCTATTAGTGCAATAGGAGGCCTAGGCGTAGTAGCTCCTGATCCCATAGATAGAGAAATAAGTGGTGTTATCGATGCTTTTACTTCGGGCATACAGTCTGGTGCAGCAAATGTACGAGCCCAAAATAAAAACTTCCGAGCTGCAATTCGAACACTTAGAGGCGATGACATTGGAGCTGCAAACTTTTTAGCAGAAGGCGACGCTTTTGAAAATGAATCTAGTAGATATATAACAGACTTAGAATCGTTTGATGATTTTTTAGAACAACCAACTGCTTCTGGATTTTTTATGCAGTTTGCTAACGCAACTGGACAATTTATACCTTCTCTAGCAGCAAGTTTAACAGAAGCTATAGTTGTAGGTGGAGCAATCACTGGCGCAACTATATTGTCTGGAGGTACTGCAACTGGCCCCTCTATAGCACTTTACGGAGGTATAAGAGCTGCAGGAGGACAAGCCTTAAAACAAATACCAACAAGACTAGCAGGTCTAGGCATGAGAAAAGACCAAGTAGAAGACCTTATAAATAGAGAGTATAAAAAACAATTAGCAAAGAAGAACGGACAAAGATCACCTACCAAAATTGGACAAAAACCAAAAGGCAATTCTCCTCTTTCAGAACAACAGATATTAGATGATATTTTGTACCCAGCAATGCAACAACAGTTAAGAGGCAGAAGGTTTAAACAGGGCGCTATATTAGGTGCATTTTCCCAAGAACAAAGAATAGGTACTGGTATAGCATTTAGTGACTATGCAGACTTAGGCCCCGAAGGAGTTAGTGAGGCTAGAGCAGTTGACTCTATTTTACAAGGTTCAGTTTTTGGAGCGGTAGGGGTTGCAGCCGAAGCTACAGTCGCAGGTAGTATATTAAAAAAATTAAAACAGGGTAAAAGAAGAACAATAAAAACCGATTTAGATAACCCTTTTGATTTTAAAAGAGGGACTAACTCTGGGTTTTTTAAAGATTTAGGCACAATATCTATTACAACAGGCCTGTCAGAAGGGCTTGCAGAAGGTCTACAAGAAGAATTGTCCGTGCAACAAAAATTTAGAATAAACGAAAACTACACGAAAGCAAATGCTAGGGTTGACAGGCTAAACGCTTTGTTTGCTGGATTCTTTGGTGGTATAGGTGTTGGTGCAGGCGCAGGTACTGTTACTGGGTTTGCTAATAAAGTAAGAACTCTTACTAACAAAGGCATAGAATATAATGCTCTAGAAGAAGAATATGAACAACGCCTAGGCAAAAGGCAAAGGGGTAAAATATACGAAGAACGTCCAGCAGCTTTAAGAGCGCAGTTTGACTTTATGTTTAACAGTAAAACTAATAAAGATGGTGTTTATGTAGATATAGACAGTCAAAAAAGCTATGAAAAAATAAAACAGGGGTTACAAGAAACGTACGGAAATAGAGATTTGTATGTAGTAGGTGCACCTTCTGGAGCCTACTTTACAACTAACGCTCAAAAAGCAGAGTCTTTTGCAAACATTATGGACGCTGATCCTTTTAACACAGAACTAAGAGATAACTGGTTAGCTACAGAGGGTTTGAAATACACCAGAGGCAAACAACAAGGCGATGATGTTGTAGTAGGAATTATGGATAGAGAGACTGGTGAACTAGTCCATTACCAGCAAACATCATCTAATAAGGAAGGCAAAAACACTGGTGTAGAAAATGCTATCCAAAACAATCAACGTATTCTTGGTAGAGAAAGTAATGAAAGATATGCAATAGATGAAAGACAAAGCATGATGGAACACTTGGAATATAGGCAACGTGGGGTAGCAAAAAATCAAACTACTGGGTTTGATAAAGAAACTCAAAAACCCATACGTGTAGCTTTCCAAGATAGAAGTAGAGATGATGAAAGCCTAGATGATACAGGTACTGATAGGGCCGCAGTACAAAGAGACTTAGATACTGAACTAACTGCAGAAGAAAATAAACAAAGGCTTTTAGAAGGGAAACTAACAGAAGAAGAAGCTATTGGTGTTAATACTTATTTACAGACCCAAGGATATCCTGATTTAAGTTACCAAGAACTCGTAGACTTTGTAACTGCAAACAAAAGAATATTGGCCCAAGTTAAATTAGGCAACGTAGAAGGTAAAAAAGTAACACAGCCTGAGTTTGCCGAAATAGCAGATGTTAAACCAGACCAAAAAACTTTTAATGAAGCAAGAAAAAAAGTATTGTCCAAAGAAGAAAATCAACAATATGTTGAAACTACTGGAAAATTTAAAGCGCCGCCAAAAGGAGCTTTAAAAGATACTGTTGCAGAGCAATATAGGCTTGGACAAGCAGACCCAATAGGGCAATCTGCTGTTCTTTTAGAAGATATAGCAGAGGCTGCAACGCAAGCAACACCAACACAACAAGATACAGCTACTGATCAAAGTGTGGCTGGCAGGGCTTTTACACCAGAAGCTATGAAAATGGTGCCAAAAACAGAAATTTTAAGAAGCTCTGTTATACAAAAACCTAGAAAAAATCAATTTAGTAGTGACAAAGATTTTCAAGCTGCACTAGAAGCATACGAATTAGAAAGTAAGGAATCAAAAGCGACAGTCAGAACTGGAGATAGAGCGGTACCCAAAGGTGGTAATGGCACTGCGCAAAACCCTTTTATAGATGAGAGAACAGGTAAACCTTTTAAGATAGGCAGACAAGATAAACAAGCAACCCAAGAGTCAAGAAATGCAGTAAAAGCACAACTACAACAAAAGTTCGTGCAAGAGTTTGAACAAGATCAAAGATTTTATCCGCAAAGATTAATAGATACCTGGCTTAGAAAAACAAAAGAACTACGAGACTCAGCCACAGAGGGCCAAACACAACCTCTGTTTTACAAAATTGTAGACATGGCAGACGTGCCAGATTTAGCAAGAGCTGGACTAGCAGGACTACCATTAGAAGAATATAGGGCCACTGGAGGAATTGAAACTAAATTAACTCCAAGAAGAGAAGAAGGGCAACAACAGTTAGAGCAAGATGTAATGTCTATAGACGCTCGAGTAGAAGCACGATTAGAAGAACTAGAAGATAGTGGACAGCTTGTTAGTTTTGACGAACAAATGATAGGTCAACTTAGGGAAGACTTAAGAGCAGATTTTTCAGACCCCGTACGTACAGCAGAGGTTGAAGGAGACTACGAATTTACAAGAGAGGAAAGAGATACTTCTGTCGCACCTGAAAGAAGCAGAGAGTACGGTATTGTAGAGTTTGGACCAGAGTTTGAAGAAAGTATGGATATTTTAGGCGCTGCCCCAAATACTTTTAGAGACATAAGACAAGACGTTATTACTTTAATACAACAAGCTAAAGATAGGCACAGTAATAATTCTACTAGTGAGATTGCAAAGCGAAATAGATTTGTAGTAAGAATGCCGGAAGTCTCGCCTAATGCGGGGGGAGCAATAGTAGATATAGGTGTTATTATCGAAGGGTTTACCGCAATAGCAAAAGCCACGGGAACTCGTGACTTTAATGAGTTGGAAAACCAAACACAACAAAGGCTAAAAGGATTTAGTGATTTTATTGTATACGCACAAGCTAACGGTATTTATGTAGCGTACTATCCTATAGAAGCGGATATAAAGGCTAAAGAAGGAGGAGTAGTCTTAACAGAGAGCGCGGGGGGTAGAACGTTTAACACCTATAGATTAGAAATAGACGGAAAACAAACAGGTACAGTAGTAGGGCAACAAGACCTTAATACAGCAATACGTGAAATTTTTGATGACCCAAATTCTGGCGTGTTAAGGGTAGATACTACTAATTTTTCTCCAGCACAATTGCAGAAAGAATTAGGCGGTGCCGCAGTAGTTAACAAACTAATAGATAGTAAAGGAAACTTTACTAACGTTGAGTTGTTACTTGAAGAACAAATATCTGAACGAACACTAAGTAAAGACGAAATAAAAGAACAAAAAGCGCCGAAATCAAAGTCGCGTTCAAAAAGAAAAAAAGATAGCAAAGCAAAAGAAAGAAGCGGGGAAACATTTTTTAATAAAGTTTTAGGCCCAGCTTTAATCAACTTAGGTTTTGATGGGTTTTATCAAGCTAATGGTCAAATATATAGCACCGCAGAAAGCACTGCACAAGAACAAGTAAAACCTAGCTTTGCACAAATGACATTTGATGAACTAGGACAGTTTGTTGAACATTTAAAGGCTTTTGTTGATTTAGAGTTTGCTACTGGAAAAGTTACACGAGTACGAGATGTAGAAACACAGATAGACGAAACTAGAGAATTCAAATCACCAGACAGCCCAGTAACTAAAGTTATTTCTGGTGGGCAGAGTGGAGCGGATATTTTATTTAGTAGGCTTGGTAAAGAAGCAGAGTTAGAAACAGGGGGCCTAATGCCTAAAGGTTTCAAGACAGAAGATGGTGCTCGTGCTAATTACCAACAAGAATACAATATGCAAGAAGACACTACGACAAGCTATAACAGTAGAACTACAAAAAATGTTCAAAATTCTGATGGGACTATTGTTTTAGTAAAAGATAAAAACAAAGTAGACGGTGGTTCTGCATTTACTGTAAAAGAAGCAAAGAGATTAAAAAAACCCGTACTAGTAATTGATAACAGCACACCAGCAAATCAAATACGAAACTGGCTTGCCGCAAATAAAGTAAAAACTTTAAATGGAGCAGGCAATAGAGCTACTAAATTAGGCGACATTGCTCAAGCAGAAAACAATTTAAAACAAGCACTTAGCAAAGAAAAGTTAGCTACAGAATCTACTGTTAAAGTAGGAAAACCAGTAGATGTAAATGTTACTAGCGTGTTTAGAACTAGCCCCGAAGTAACACAATTTGAACCTGACTTTACTGAAATGGATGGTGATACAGTAAAAGCTGCATTTGAAACAAACAGAATATTAAAATCTAGGCAAAACAGGGGTAAGTCTCTTTTATATACCGCACAACAATTACACGACGCTATTCAATCTCAATTAAACAGAGAAAAAGGTACAGCATCTGCAGAAGTTATATTAAACGAAAGAATAGGAACTTATGCACCACAGATAGCAGTTTTACAAGAAGCTAGACAAATGGTTAACCCTGACTTCAGATCAGATACAGGGGAGTTTCTAGGGGAGCTAGATGCAGGGCCAGAGTTTGTAAGAGGCAGAGCTAGTGAAGACCCAGTGCTTAGAGATGAAACAATGAGAAGCAACAAAGAAATGGTACCAGACCAATGGGAAAATACAGATAACCCTAAAATAAAATACCCAGATAGATTAAAAGATGGCACTCAACCAAAAACACAAGTACAGAAATTAAAGTATGGTAAACAAACTGTAAACAAGCTATTTGATTTAGCACAACAAGCAGAGGCTGTTATAACTGGTGAAACAAAAAAATCTATCGGCCTTAAATCAAAAACTCTTTTACCTGCTAAATTACCACAACAGGCAAAAAGACCTTATAAGAAAACAATTATAGATAACATGTTAAAGTCTGCTAGGGCCCTAGGAGTTAGTACAAATATAACTTTACTACCAGCGGAACCTAATATCTCTGGCGCTGTAGACTACGAAGGGTTAAACATAGAACAATCTTCTTTTGAACTTGCTAGAGATTTTTTATTAGCTAGCCCTACCAAAAATGCCATCACAATAAAATACAAAGATAAAGATGTAATCCTTATGAAAACAAGTGATGAAATTAGTGAGGGTGATTACTACGATTCTCTTTTAAAAGAACTTGGTAACTCTTTTGTTAACCAAGAATTAGAGTTTACTTTAAAACAAAGTGTACAAAGAAAACCATTACAAGCAGAGTACGATAAAGTCATTAAAGACCCAAATGCCCCACTTAGTTATACAAACGATGTAGATGGTTTTAATAACTGGCTAGCAGACCAAGCTGCTATAAAGATGAAAGAAATATTAGGTTTGCCTGTAGGTAACGAAGCTAATTTTGATGCCTTTAAAAAAATGAAACCTCCTGTACAAGCTTGGTTTACACGTTTAGTTAAGAGCCTTATAAAACTTTATAACGTATTAACTCCAGATCAAAGGTTTAGATACCAAAGCAACGAAACAGCACAAACTTATATTGAAAATACTATGCAAGGTATAAAAGATGGAACTAGAGTACATAACCGAGTGCCTTGGCAAGTTAAAGCAAAGATAGAAAATAAAATAGAAAGTATTTTAGGCCCTGAAACTTTTACGGACAGACAATTAACAAAAGCTTTAGAACAGACACGAAAGATTTTTAATGGTAAAAATATGCCTAAGTGGTTGCGTCAAGTACTTTTAACTGCAGATACCAGGCTTAGACATTTTAGTCCTGAGTTAGCAGACTTTTTTAACTTAGACCCAAGAACAAAAAGTGCTAGTGGACTAGGAGGTTTGTTTACTTTAAAAAATGCTAGGGCTCAAAGATATATGACAGACATAGCTAGAATATTAGGTGTAAAAGATGGCTGGATATATTCTAGGTTTACTAAAGAACAAACAGCAATATTAGATGAAGCAGCAAGAGAAAAAACACCCATAGATCAGTTAAGCCCACAAGCAAGGCAGATAAGAGAATATTTAAGTAAACTTTATGATGAGTTGGATTTAGGATCGCTTGGAGTTGCTAAAAGAGAATTCCAAGGCAATCCCCTTGGCTTCTTTCCTCGTGTTCTAGCAATTGCTGAGATAGCAGGCAATCCTCAAAAAAGAGCTGCACTAAGAGAACTGCTTATCGAATATAACCCTAATGAATCTGTACAAGAAATAGACAACGCCATTGCAGAATTAGTACGTAAAGGTAATGGAGACATAGAATTTACTGCTAAAGAAGAAATAGACATAGGTGTTATGCAAAAAAGGAAAAAACTCTTTAAGCAAATACCAAACGAAGAGTTTATGGACCGTAAGTTAACAGACGAAACTATTGTATCTCTACAAAAATATATGAACAAACTAGCTCTTAAGGTTGAGTTTGAAAGAAAAGGTGGTACAACAGAGTTAGACAAACTTCTTGCGCCTCTATCAGCAGCTGAACAAAAAGAAGCTAGAGACATAATAGATTCTATGTTTGGCAAAATACCGCCTATACAAAACGGTTTCTTAAAAGCAGCAAACAACATTGGGCTTGTTTTAAATATAGTTACTTTATTAGGTATGACTGTTATAGCTTCATTACAAGATACTGCTGGGCCTATCCTTAGGTCTAGAGGCACTGCAGGTATAAAAGACGTAGCTGATGTTATAAGACAAATGATTAAAAATCCTACAGAGGCCGCTGAAATAGCTAGAGACATAGGTGCTATAGGTACAGATGCAATGTCTAGTTATTTTATATACGCAGGAGAAGCAGACTTTTTAGGTAGTACTTCTAAAAATGTTGCAGATTGGTGGTTTAGAGTTACAGGTTTAGAAGCATACACCAGGTTTACTAGGGTTTTTGCTGTCGGTATGGCACAGAAATTCTTAAGTAACCACGCACAAAAAGCTAAAGCCAAAGACCCAGATTCTATAAAATATCTAAAAGAATTAAATATAACACCTGAACAAGTGTTTGCTTGGGAAAAAGGTAAAGCGGATGCAGCTACCATACAAGTAGTCAATGATGCTGTTTCTCAATTTGTAGATGAGTCAATAGTCAGACCAAACCCTGCACAAAGACCTACTTATGCAAATGACCCCAGGTATGCTCTTATATGGCAACTTAAGTCTTTCTTCTATGCTTATGGTAAAACTATAGTATTCCCAACTCTAAAAGAAACACACCGTAATTTTAAAGAAGGTAAAGATGTAGGTGCGGCAATTATGCCTATGGTGTTAATGGCTAGCATGCTTATACCTATAACTATGTTAGGTTGGGAAATACGAGAAAGATTTAAAGTAGGGTTAGCTTGGGCTTTACCAGGTATATCAGCAAGTGATCCAGGAGTAGACTATTATAGGACCGATAGTATGACACCTGGGCAGTATTGGACAGAAGTTCTAGATAGGAGTGGTATGTTAGGGCCGGCATCTTTAGCTATGCCTATATTTTTAGAAAGCCATAGGTATGGCAAACCTTTTTGGGTACCACCGCTAGGGCCTAGTGCAGAAAGGATTTATGATGGTGTTAATTGGGATTGGCGTGCTGCTGACTTTATGCCAATCTATAGTCAGCTCGACACTAGAGCATTAGGAAGGTAAAATTAATTATGGCATATTCAGATACAATAAAATTCGTAGTGGGGGACACATTACCTTCTCTAGAGTTTACTCTAAAAGATAGTAATACTGCCGCAAGCGGAAAAACATTAGACACAGAAAACTCAGATACTTGGGCTGCTATAGATTTAAGTGGTGGTTCTGTAAAACTAAGAATACGAGAAGTTGGAAAAACAACGCTAACAAAAACTATAACTGCTACGATATCAGATGCTTCAAACGGTAAAATAGCTTGTGCTATACCATCCGGTACTTGGACTGTAGCGGGTACATTTGAAGGCGAATTAGAATACACTACCTCAGGAG
>Ga0209503_10000665_pt1 | contig 19591 bp, 13 predicted proteins | sample SouAtlMetagenome_2_FD_187448 | JGI IMG/M metagenome (GOLD analysis project Ga0209503, IMG submission 187448) | Marine eukaryotic phytoplankton communities from Atlantic Ocean - South Atlantic ANT15 Metagenome (SPAdes) (version 2) | ecosystem: Environmental > Aquatic > Marine > Oceanic | place... | reverse complement strand
GAGATTTGCTTAGTTGCGCTTGAATTTGTGTCAAAATCTAAATTTTCAAAGGCCAATTCTGCGGAAATCACACCCTGATTTTCGCTACCGGTCTCTGTAGCATCGTCGACTATAGTTTTTAGATTGCCCTTGAATGATTCTTTAAAATCCTCGACGTCTTCTGGCTGCACGACGTGTGTTCCCGACCCCGACCTTATTGAGGATTTAATATCTTCGCCGGAAATTTTTACTTCAAACGTCACCTTTGTCTGAATATTGGCCGTGTCTCCAACGACAATTGTTGCATCCAGTTGCTGACCAAGGCTGGGATCATTTCTGTAAATTCTGTAGGTGCCCTGCGCATCCACGGCCCACTCGGGACAAACGTCAACTTGACAATATTGGCCGACATTTAGGACGATGACTTCCGTCTGGTCGTCCAAATATTGGACTAGCTTGAAAGGATTGTAAAAGGCTGACACGGCAAATTTGACGGTGTCCCCAACGCTAATTGTAGGTATAGACGGAGAATACTGATAACCACCGTTCACCGCGTCGAGCGTCACCGTAATGACGTGCGACTCTTTATCCAATATAATTTGCTCAAATACAACGTCAGACGCGTTGGCTTGCAATGATGAATTTTGCAAAAAGCTTTGAACGATTTGTTCGACGGTTTGCTGATCCGCAGCGCTGATGTCTGAAGTGGCAATTACGAAAGAGCTTTGCGTTACGAAGTCGGGCACGCCTAAGGTGGCACTTTCGCTGCGCGACGCAGATTCGGATAAGCTGTCAGATGCCGACAAAGATTCAGATTCAGACATAGACTGCGATTGCGACGTGGATTCTGAAAGGGAAAATGATACAGACAAAGAATCTGAAGTAGACTCGGACTCAGACTCAGATGAGGATTGCGACGTCGAGAGAGAGTCCGATGTAGAGAGAGAATCAGACGTAGAAAGCGAGCCCGACGTAGAGAGTGACTCGGACGCAGACAGGGATTCCGATTCAGACAACGAAACCGACGTTGAATGTGATGCTGATTCAGAAAGTGATTCTGACGCAGATAGGGATTCTGATTGAGACAGCGATTCCGATGTCGACGTAGACTCGGATTCTGACAACGATGTGGATTCTGACGTCGATAATGACGTTGAATCTGATTGCGACGTGGACGTGGACGTGGATTCTGATTCTGAGATACTGCCGCTGTGCGATTCGCTTGCTGATTCGTAGTTAAAGCGCAAAGTTAGGTTTTTGACCTGCGACGCGTCGTTAAAAACGGTATCAAATGCCTGACCAATGTCGTCACTATCCTGTTGGGCGATGGCTTGCACGTTAATCTTAAAATTTTCCAGGATAGATACATCAGCATCAGAGTCAATTACAGCAACATTCTGGACGGCAGTTTCAATTTGACTAATCAAATTCTCAGAAAACGTTTTTTCAAAATTGACAACATCTGAATCATTTATGACGATTCTTTCGCTCGAATCCAGATTTCTCGCATTGATGACTTCTTCTTCTAGTTTAGACTGGATTGTCTCTTCTTCAATTTTAAGGGTAAATGTAATTCTCGTAGCCGGTGCCCCATAGCAATCGAACACGACACCGTCGGGCCCCGGGTCTGTGCAGTTACTGATTTGCACGTCTTGAACTTCCGAAGCAGATTTGATGACGCCTTGAGACAACAGCATCTCGGTGACCATGGATAGGAATTCTGCTTGAATTGCCTCGGGCGAAGAACTTGTGGCAACATCGCTAGCGTTGACGCCCCACATAAGAAACGATGTCGTGATCGTCACGTCTGGAATTTCAACATTTGAAGCACTCGCAGAATGAGACAAACTCTCAGACTCCGAAAGCGATTCTGACCCAGATTGCGACTCTGAACCTGAAAGAGACGTAGACCCGGAATCGGATTCCGACGGCGAACCCGACTCTGAAGTGGACCCCGACGCAGATTCAGAGCCGGACTGGGATTCGGAAACAGATAGCGACTCGGACTCAGACTGGGATTCGGACTCGGACATGGATTGGGACTCGGACATGGATTCGGACTCGGACATGGACTCGGACTCAGACGTGCTTTGCGATTGCGATTGAGATTCTGATTGGGAGGTGGATTCAGAATCCAAAACTTCAACGTTTTCCGTCAAGACATCGTCGTCGATAGATACCTGATCGCCGATTGTGTTATCTAAAATCGTTTTTATCAATCCACCGGCGGCCATTTCCAGCGAAATCGCGTCACTAATTTCACTTTGAATATGATTAACAAGACTATCGTATTTTGGCGTGATAACGTCATTCATGTCAAGGATTTCTTGCGAAGTCAATTCTCTGTTATATATAAAAAATTCTGTAAAAGATCCGGTGAAACTCAGCGCATCGGTATTCAATTCTGCAAATCCTATGGAAAGATCTAAGTTTTCTGCGCTTTGCAAATCATTCATGTATAAATCAGTATTTGACGTAGTGTTAAACCAACTATCCTCCAAACTTCCAAACCCTGGAAGACTGACGCCATCTTTAAACATGGAAACACCTGAATTAATGACAATACTTAATTTTATGTCTTCCCCGAGATCCATCTGTTGAGTTGCTGAAAAGGTATAAGTTTTCTTTCCCGGGGATTTGCACGATAATATGAGATAACGGCTATCAGTGATTTTCAGCTCTAAGTTTCCCAGAACAAAAACGATTTGGTCGCCGGTTGTGCTTATTTTGAAGCACGCAATTATAGTGTGAGAATTGTTATCTGTAATTAACTCGTTTTGGATCGTGGTAACGACGGCACCCTTTTTCAAAACAAGGCCGAGGTGTAAATCAAAATGGACTAGTTGCGATTCATAATTACTTTTGACCTCTTCCAAAACGTAACCCGATGTCAAGTCGACGAGTCTCAAATTAGGATACCCTAAGAAATCCCACCTGTTTGCTAGACTGCCTGTGACCAACGTTTCAATGTCTTCTCGACGTTCTATTTCCTTCGTCACTTCCTTCGAACCCAGCACGTAATTAAAAGACAGCCCGACAACACTGCCAACGTCTTCAATTTTGAAATTTATTATAGTATCGGAGCTGGCCGCAAAAACGCTATGAACTATAAGACTTTGCAAAACCCTAGAATATATCAAATTTTTGTTAGGCTCAAAAGCAGAGGCCGGTGAATTTGTTTGGACGTTAAAAATTGTGGTGATCAAAATACCCGGAAACACAGCCGGGGAAAAGCTGGCGCTTGCGGATTCTGATTGCGACACAGACGCGGATAGCGACGTCGATAAGGACGCGGATTCCGAATCCGACAAAGACTCCGAATTAGACAGAGATTCAGAATTAGAGTCGGATTGCGACCCCGAAAGTGATGCGGACTCTGACAACGATTCTGATTCCGAGCGCGAGATCGAGCCCGAATTAGATTCAGAATTGGACTCTGATAAACAATTCGAATAAGATTCTGATTCAGAGTCGGAAACACAGCCAGAATTTGAATGCGACTCCGAGCCCGATTGAGATTCAGAATTCGACTCAGACTCTGACTGCGACTGGGACGCGGATTGTGATAACGACCCCGACTCGGATTCTGATGTTGACATTGATTCGGATTCTGACGTTGATTCAGACATTGACTCGGAACGAGATTCGGAATTGGACGGGGACTCAGATGGTGAATCGAAAATTTCTTTTGAATTTGTGACAAAATTATTCGGGGTGGTGGGCGGCACTGTAAATTTATTTTTGAACGGGGAATCCTCTTTCAGGAAATCTAATTTGATTTCGCCAGATTTTAGAGATTCAAACATATCGTCATTGACTTTATCGACGAGCGCTGGCATCAAAACTTCATGCAGCGTGTCTTCGTTCAAATTGCCCTGCGTAACTTCGGAATCGACTTGGTCGTACATGACTTCATACAAAAGTCTTAATTTTTTCGAAGCAATTTCGATTTCGTATTCAATGCTTAACGTGCCGAAAGGGGATATTGTCACATTCAATATGCGAATGCTATCTATGGATTCTACTAATGACACGGAATTTGATTGGCCTGCGGAATCAATCGCCCCAGTTTGCGCAAACATAAAAGCAGAAGGGTTTTCCGTGTTTTCGGCGATTTGCGGCTGAGGTTCGGGTTCGCCGCCGGTTATTATTTTGAACGAATTTTTAATCAAATTTTTAAAATAATCTAGGTTTTCGTAGACTTCGTCCACGCTCGAAAAACCGCCAATGTTTAGCGTCGAGCTAATAACTACGGCTCCAAGATCTGGCAAACTTTCAGAATCTTCCACCAAAATTACGTCACTCGCTTGGATGGATTCAACGAATTCCAAAGTTTCGTTAAATCCAAGGTAAGTGTTTTCCGGCGCATAATTCGTTGCGCCTTTATCAAACAATTTTGTGAAAGTTCCCTTTATCAAATTTTGCTTTGATAAAGATTTGATTTCATTTGCATAATCTTGTTCCGAGGTAAACTTATTCGAAATGATGTTTACTTGCAGAGTAACAGAACCTATCGTATCTTCAGAGTCTTCCATCGTTCGAGTCATCATGGTAGACAGCATCGTAGGCGTTGTTTCAACGTCTTCGGAAAAATCCCAAGGTTGCAGGATGCACCTAGTCCTAGCATTTTCTGCATTAATGAAATCGCTAGTGACTGGCACCAGATCAGAATTATCGTTTCTGTAAATTTCCATTTTATTACCACCACCTACGTTTATTCTTGCATAGACCTTGTATACCTTGTAATCGACAACAAGCTTAAAAGCTTTTGCTCCATATGGTATAGAATAGCAAAAATTGCTGAGCTCTGCGCATTCATTCACTGTGCTAGACGAAGAATACGTTAAATTTCCATTTGAATCTCGAGCAAATAGATTATTGTAGGTTTGGAGAGTCCAAAAATGACCGAAATTTTGCACGGCAGTTGGTATGGTCCCAACAAATTGAGAATACGTTGCTTGGTGACTTGAGAAGTCATAATCAGAATTAGCTACATCAAAAGAGTCAAAATTACTGGAATCTTCATTTTGTAGAAATCGGAAGTAATCATCATTCACAACAAAAACGTCGTCAAAAATGCCAACGCCATCGCTGTACGATACCGTTGTTTTCAAAACATCTTCAAGCTCCAACTTATTTGAAAACTCAACAGACCAGGAACTCGCATCCGAATTTGACTCTAGTTCTATGTAGCTAGAAGTTTGCGACAAATTGATGTGAATTTCGTCGGCGCCGTAAGAGTCAGATTCAGACTCAGATAAAGAATTATCCGGAGAAAAGGACAAAGATATTGAGTCGCTCATAGACTGTGATTCGCTAAGGGACCGTGATTCGCTCACGGACTGTGATTCAGATTCGGACGACAGTCTTATCTCATCCGTGACAAGAATAGATATATCTGTATGCGATTTTGAAACGGACGCGTACAAGTCGTCATCATGATGTAGTCTCCATTTTAATTGATTTAGCCAAATGGAATTGTTTTCTAATTCATAGCCTCGTTGCAAAGTGAACAGTTTAAAACTGACGGGTATGACCATGCTCGGTTTCTCTTGCAGCGTTACCGTGGCTTCTAAACTACCGGAACCGTCAAGACCCTGTGTTTCCGAAGAAGAAGATGTTGTTATGAATCCCTTTGTTTTTAAATTTTGTTCTATCAAATTCAAACCGCCGTCAGATTCTAATGCATTTTGCGTGGCTTGTTTTAATTTTGGAGAATAATCTTCTGCGTGAGATTCTAGAGTTTTAGCTTCCGTAACGACGATGACGTCGTCTTCTACGATGACATTTTCGTTCACCGAAAATACCACATCGTCCGAATCGTCGTAATTGTTTATATCGCTTTCTATATCGGAAGACTTGTTTTTTAGAAAGTCTTCGATGTAATTCTTGACAGAATCCAGTTCGGTTTTGAATATTTTTATCTTTGACGAAATAATGTAGTTGTTTAAAAACTGTTGCTCTGAGACTGAAACGTAATCTGGATTTTTCAATTCAATTTTAAATGTAATCAAGACGTCGTTATTATTTTGTTCGTACGCGAAGTCGAATGGCGGTTTGTTAGAAATGCTAGATACAGCGTTCGCTATCGCTCCCTGAATAGCTAATTTCAATCTATCGTTGTCGATAATATCCTGGAGTAGTGTATTTTCTATAATTATTCCGCTCGTCACGGTGATAAATTTATCAGTTTCGTTCGGATCAAATTCGGGCTGAATAACATAGAGCACTTGTGTTAATTCCTTACTGCCTACGGTCAGCGGAAGTATGGTAACGCTAACAATATCTTCTTCCAACAGGCTCAAATCCACATAGGTCTCTATCAACACAAGTTTCAGCTGTTTAAAAGTTATATTATCGTCAAATACGCTAAAGTTTAGTGCGAACAAAAAATTTACTACCGAATCGTAAAATCTATTAGTTTGTATTTGTAAATTAGGATTTATTTGAGGCTGTGGATCATCTTCTTTACCCTCATCGCGGGCCTCGTCCTTCTTTGATTTTAGAAGCATCGGGACAGCGCCCCCGATTGCCCCTAAAATTAGTAAAACAATCGTAATGACAATTATTATTATCTTTTTCTTTTCTAATTGCCCACCCTTTAAATTCAGAATGCGATCCATTTATTAATATTATACAATTTTTTTTAAGAATTATATGAACTTACGACTGGGATATGGACTTAATGAATGAAACAAATTCTTCTTTGTTCATTTTTTTTTCGGTATTGTTCTTTAAAAAACCAAAAAAATAGAATTCTGGCTCTTGCCCAATAATGCCAAACACTGCATTTCCTCCAAAATCTCTCATCATTCTACATTTATTTTTAGCCGTCTCGTCAAAACTGTCCCAATCAGATTTAGACTCGAAACAAAGTCGCTGGCATTTTTTATTGATTGCCACGAAATCGATGGTGTAGTTCAGCTGCTCGTCTGTATTTTCCGTGCCAGACGTCACGAGGTCGTAATACGGTCTGCAAAAAGCTTCGCTTTCGTAAAGAATCGTATAATCGCTTAAGGTGTTCGACAAAAAAACTTCGTGACGTTGCTCGCTCTTGCTTCTATGCATGTTGATTGCAATGCCACTGTGAATTTCGGATTGCTGTACAGATCTTTTGAGTACAATCTTGTAATTCAATGAAACTTTATGAACGCCTTGAACCAACCATTCGCCCAGGTAAAAATCTTTGCAGAATTTAGTTTTGTAGACTCGCACGATCCATTTCTTAACCTCCGAATTCACATCTACTTTGAGAGTCGTCACAAGCGAAGAATTTGCAGGCATGATGTATTCGTAAGTCGTCTCGTCCACTAACTTGTTGTTCCAATACGAACCACTCGTGTCTTTTAGAGCTACGACGCCGCCACCGTCGTCAAAGGTGGAAATTATACTGTACCAGTTTTTTTTGAGACCAACCGGCATGTCATAAATTATTCCGGAATCCCAATATTTCCACACTTTGAGGGAATTTTCGCGATTTTTCTTTAGCTCCGGTATGTACTTATTCCAGAAAGTGTCTTGAGCTGCTTTCAGTGTCACGTTCAAAAAATAATCTTCATCGTATCTTATTTCCGAAACTTGCAACTGCAGCGGATTCCACACGGCAAAATAACATTTTGTGCGCTTCAAAATGTAGCAACCAAGTTGCATCTGAAACCAATAATGCGTCGGGGCCGGGCCCGAGTCCCCATTGGGGTACTCGTTGTGGCCGTAAATAGCCTCCGGTCCAGCTTTCTTTCTGTTGGCCGTTCCAGCCGGGCACTTGATTTCAAGCAAGGCTTCTTCAATCAAATTATCATGTTCATCATAAATTTTTACATCTCCATCTGGAGAATACGCTAAGAATGGATGCGTTGAATCAATAAGCAAACCAAAATGATTGACTTCAACTCTGCAGTTTGGATGTTTATCGCTTAGATGATTTTGAAACTTGTCGCAGGCAAAATCTTCGTGGTCTGAGCCCCATCTCGTAAAAAAATTTCCTTTAAACGTTGGATGAATCAGTTCTGAGATAGACTTTTTTACACTTTGGTACGGACTGTAACCCAAAAGACCACCTAGCTGCGACCCGGTAAAGCGGCCGATCCCGCTGGGTCTGCGAGAATCGAGCCATTCCTGCGTTCCCTGTTGTAAATTAGATATGTAAATTGCTCTCTCCGGTGTTACCTCTAACAATTCTTCCAAGTCCTTTTGTTCAACGGGCAAGGGCACGATGCATGAAATTTTTCTATTTTTAAAAACGGGAGGTCTTTCATTAATTTGCTTAAACTTTTTTGGAGCCTGATACGTTTCGTTTTCTTCAAGTTTGATTGACACGCCAATAAAAGACATTTCAAAATTAGGTTTGTTGGGTTTGTAAATTTGGATTCAAATTTCAATTGTCATATGGCTGATCAGGAAGAAATCAAAATTTTTAATTCCAAGGTGCCAGTTAGAAATGCGCCCATACCGTTCATCTGCGGCGCGATACCCCGCACTTCAATCGTCAACGCCATGTATGAAATCAACAGCGACATCGAATCCATATCTCTCATAAAAGATACCCTCACGCTCAAACCCAAGTCATTTGGCACATTTTCGGCACCACCCCCTTATCATCTGTACGAAGAGAAAAATGAAAAAATACTGTTGCCCCGGACGTTTGGCATCTTGCAATTTGGCGCCCCGCTTCAAGACAATAGAACTCAGAACATTGACTCAAAATTAGATCCGAGCATATTTGACAGCGCTTTAATATTACACCCGTGGCAAACCCAAGTCGTTGACCACGTTTACGATAACTTGCTCGCGCCGCCCTTACATAGCGCAACCTTGTCAGCTGCGTGTGGCATGGGCAAAACTTGCATGGCAATTGCTTTATTGTGCAAGCTGAAAATAAAAACGGCCGTGATCGTTCATAAAGAATTTTTATTGTCGCAGTGGCTAGCGAGAATCAAGCAATTTTGTCCTAACATAAAAATCGGAAAAGTACAGGGCGATGTTTTTCAGATTGAGCACGTCACCCTTGTCATGATTCAGACCATATGCAACGGAAAATACGACATGCAAAAATTTGACGAAATCAAGTTCGTCATCGTCGACGAATGTCACCATTTAGCAGCTTCTACTTTCCACAAATGCATGCGGCTGTTTAGAGCGCAGTACACGCTCGGTTTATCTGCTACGTTAAAGAGGGGCGATGGAAACGAAAGAGCTATTTTTTGGTTTCTTGGCTACCCCGTCGTTGCATGCACCAGGAAAAGAAATTGCAAGGAAGACCTACGCATAGAAATGGTATACACCAAAAGCTTCGTGCCAGAAATTAGAACGGCGCAAAAAACGCTCATGTATTCCAAAATGCTCACAAATTTGATTAAACTAGACCACAGGACAAACACGATCGTCAACAACGTCGTAGCTTTACATAAACAAGGGAGACATATTCTTGTCATTTCCGAGCGCATCGATTTGCTCGACACCATCAAGCGCAAGCTACTTGACCTTGACATCCAATCTGCTAAATACGTGGGGGAAAACAGTGTCAAAGCTAGAAAAATTAGAGATGTCGCCATGGAAAACAATAACATCATTCTTACGACGCGCGCCATGGCAAGCGAAGGCTTTGATCGACCCATAATTAGCGCCGTCGTCTTGGCGACGCCCCTGAGACAGGGTGCAAATCTTGAGCAGTCCATCGGCCGCTGTCAGCGGGAATGCAAAGAAAAACGGCACGATAACTTAATCGTCGACATTGTTGACAATTTTTCGCTATTCGGAACCATGGCGAAGGGTCGAGAACGGTTTTACACCAGCAAGGGATTCGTCATCAAAAAAATAGGCCTTCAAAAAAGAAGCAACGAACATTTTGATCACAAACCTAGAATTTAATAAAATATATACATCATGTAAAACATGAAAAAATCCAATTCTCGGCGCTCGTCTATTAAAATTTTAAACCTCGTGAATAAAAAAGGAATTTTGGATTTTAAAAAAGAAATCGCAAGCAAGCAAAACAATATTTATTTTGAAGCGCGTAAACTAGATAAATTGAACAAAATAGAGTACAGGATCAGAAAGTCGCCGCGATTACCGAGCGTTCCCGACTCGAGACCATACAAAAATTACTTGGATAAAAATTTTAGAAGTCTTTCGACCCAATTTCTAAATTTGTCCAAAGATGCCATTTTAGTCATTCCCAATAAACCATATGCCAACATATACCAATTTGCTATTCGCTCATCCGACCGAGAATGGCTCGCCCTCTTTCGAAGAGTCGCAAAAAATGTAAAAAAAGGTCAATACATAAGCACGCATGGCCACGGCGTGAGCTATCTGCATGTCCGGCTAGAATCCAACCCTAAGTATTATAAGCCATTTTAATAAATAATATATACTACGTATAAAAGATGGAAAATTTAATTGAATTTTTAGAAAATTTTTCGGCGGTGGAATTGCAAAACGCTACGTTATATTATAAAAAGGAAATTATTAAAAAAACTTTGAGAACCTTATCTACCCCTAATGCGCGTAGAAAATACTTGAAACAATTGGGAATAAGATTTGATGATAAAAAACAATTATTTTCCGGAGGAGCTACCTATGTAGAATTAGAATATTTGTTATGTCCAATTACAAGAAAGATATTTGTCGAACCAGTAGTTGCAGAAGATGGCGTGACTTACGAAGAAAGCGCGTTGATAGCTGCCCGCGAGCGGGACGCGCTCCTCGCGGACGACCGGCCGTTACGTTTTGTTCCAAATAATGTCATGCGAAACATGGTGTTTCGTTTAAAATCAGAAACCCCAAATGATAGTAGAGTGAGAAGGTTTTTTGAACACCATTGGAACCATGAGCTCATTGCGCAATTGGGCTTAGATATTAACCCACCTGGGTTGGCGCGCTGGCGTCGATCCCGATTAGTATTAAAGCTAATTAGGGACTTTTATGTTTTAATGATTGCTCCGACTGTTATCAACCGACGCATTGAAGCGGCCGCGCGCGGGGAAGGCGACTGGATAAAACTGGCTTTGATTTATTCGCTCAGTCACGCTCTCAAAAAAATTGATCTCGAGTAGGACACGGATCCTTGAGGAGGAGCTCTTTGAGGTGAACCACGTTTAATTGAACAATCTAGAAGTTTTCTATTTTAATTTTTCTAGTTCCAAACATTCCGATCCCGTGGATTTTACAATAAATTACTAATTCGTTCGGTGCATCATCGGGAACGGTAAACGTGATTTTCCGGTCGCCAGTGCATTGCGCACTGACGCTGCACGAATCCGCGGGCAAACCGTTGAAATAGAAATAGTACATATTAGCTGTCGGGTCTTGCCCAGGGTTGATGTTGTTGAACTGCGTGTAAACACTATAGTCTACTGCGTTGCCGTTGAGAAAATATGTGATTCCTTGGGGGTATTGATTATTTTCAGAAGAACCTATCAAGAATGGGTGTTCATGAACTGTTGCATCGTTAAGATCAAAAGTATACGTGGAATTCCTGAAGAGCGTTATATCATTCGTCAGATTTCCATCGATTGAATACCTATCTCCATCGGCAGTGTTTACCACTTTTACGGTGAAAGTTTTTGGAGTTATTGATATAGAATCAATCTTTTTATACGTTTTGTTGCAACTGCCATCGACAGTCGGGTAGCCGACGTATTTATTGTTAATCGCCCCGACAGTTATGGACAGGAATCCGCCGTAGTAAATTACCATGACGAGTGCTAAAAAACTCCAATTTAAAGCCGTCCGCGTTAAACCGCCCTCGCATCTAGTAATTTGTTGTATAGACGAAGAATCTACGCCGCCTATTTTTATGATGTACCAAAATCCCGTAAACAAGAGACAGACCGCACCGAGGCCAAATATAAAATTGAAACTCGTTTGGACGTCCCAGACTTTGCTTATACCGTCTTCTGTGGCACGTGGAAAGAGCGCTATTTGCGAGAGGGTCCCTATGAAGTCAAACGAAACTTGCTTTGAGTATTTAGCATCCCCTTGTTTAAAGTACCCTAATTGACCATACGAAGAAATCAGGAGATTTAATGCACCAAGAATTAGAAATCCATACGGTATGTAGAACAACAACGATTTTCCACCGTAGCCGTCGCCAATCATCGATGGAAACATGACGAGCATAGCAATCAACAACATCGATAACGTTACAACGCCATATACAACAATTTGTGTGATTCTTAATCCCTGATAACTAGGATACCGGTCGCTCTCCTTTTCGTTTATGCCTGCGCTTAAGTTCTGATATAAGTTACAACCCCATGTTCTGGGGCCGAACGAATCCGTTACGTCTAGCGTGAGCCCGAACAAATCGTAGGGATACAACAAGCTGTCAGAATATATCATATTAAATGCAGTGAACAACCATTGGAAAATTACAAAAACCATCACGAATAGGAATAAACTATACAGTGGCGACGGAGAATTCATATCTTTTAGTAAACAAAATAAAAAAAAATTTGACTCAAATTCAGATTTTCATCTCATTAAAGAAACTCCACTCATCAAATCGTTGTACGCCTCTGGAAACTTCTTAGAGACAGATTCTAAATCATTTTCTGGTTTGCTAATCGATGAAAGTCTAATAGTTGGCGGTCTATCGGGTACGTTGTCTAAATCAGCTGCGTCGCGCTGGGAAATTATAGAAAATAATTTACACTCGTCTTCTGGGACGGGATCAATGGCCTGCTCAGCCGGTGATTTTTCTTCCATGTCCGTGCGCATTTCAAGGATTTGAGAGTCTTTTTTGTCCCTAGCTACAGAGTTAGTACGAACCACAGATCGTCTAGAGCGTACGCTGGGCTCGCGCACCGTCGACAAATTCCGCGCCGGGCTAGGTCTTATAGATGGCGGGCGCGACAACTGCTCGTTTTGCGTGATTGCTGATATTTTGCTGGGCTGACTAAAAGCTTCTTCTCTCCTGCTATGAGTAGACACTTCCACCTCTCTTGGCACGCAGCTGACTGAATCGTTTGGATTCAAGTGCATCGCCGCGTGTTGCGGGACTATCTTTTTGGGCGACAAATTCAATTTCCTAAATACTTTTGTCAAAACTGTTTTCTGCAGATCGCCCCTGTCTCGGTGACCGAATCTAGTGAAATATTCTCTGTTCTTAATCGACGATAATTTGCAAATTTCAATCATAAAAACGTGTATGAATTCTCGCATGTCGGGAACTTCGTCCACGATGCTAGAGAACAACTTGTTAAATTCAGGATCAACATCGTTTAAAACTAAGCACTCTTGAGCAAGGATTTCGTCGTCCCAATTTTGCACGTCTCGAAGGCCAACCTTCCACCTCTCGATGTTTCCCTCGGCGATGTCTGATAGCTCGTCTAGCGTATTGTCTACGTAAATTTGGAGGGACGCGAGAAGCTGGTTTTGCGGATCGAAGTACGCCATTTTAAATAAGTTAGTAAAAAAAAAAGCTTTTGCATGAACGCATGATTATTCAAATATAACTAATTTTTTTTGTCTCTCTAGGCGCGCGTAATAATTTCTAATCTTAGTTTCGCAATAAGTCATCAAAATATCATCGAATTCATTATTTTTTTTGGGAGTGTATCTACAAAAATTTACGCACGTGCATGGGCAATTGTGACTCTTGAACATTTTTGGGAACAGCGCGTTTGTGTCCGGAACTAAACATTTTGGCTTAGGCTGGCGTCGCCTCATCCACGTCGCGTATATTTCAAAAGCGTTTCGACCGGCTCGCAGCGCCATGACGACGGCGACGAGCGCCTATCGCACACAACCACCACCGCGGAGACGCAATACTAAATGGAGAGTAGATTCTTTTTGAATATTATAATCAGCTAGCAATCGTCCGTCTTCGAGCTGCTTGCCCGCGAAGATCAAGCGTTGTTGATCTAGCGGGATTCCTTCCTTGTCTTGAATTTTTTGCTTTACATTCTCGATTGAATCGGAAGGTTCAACATCGAGAGTGATTGTCTTTCCAGTTAGAGTTTTGACAAAAATTTGCATTTATTATCACTAGCGAAAAAAAAAATTTTTCAATGAACTCAACTCTCAGAAATTTTTGGAGCAAGCAAAAAATTAATAGAAGAATTTTCTTGACCGAGCGAATATTCTAGAACAATGACTTTTGGTTCGTTGTCGTTGAAAGATAAGATCACGTTGCTTCTTTCCATAGACTTGGTAAAATTCTTAAGATACTCGGTGCTATATTCTTCGCTATATAACGTCTTCAATGGGGCACGTTTTAGCTCTCTGGGTAAAAAACTAACTTGGGATTCGGACGTAGGACTAAAAAAATGCCATTCTGCAGATGCATCTTGGCCCTTGCACGACAATTTGAACACAAGCTGTCCAGAGTATTCGCCATGATCCTCTACTTTAAATATTTCAAACTTCAATGCATCAGATTTCAAATTCGTCACAACTCTAAGATGAGCCTTAAGTTTTGTCAAATCAAAATCAACAGAATACGTGCTTTCGCAAATGTCCAACGGATTCGAGTTGCACGTGTCTTCCAACGTCTGAATCTTGTAATAATGACATTCGGCCCCCAGGGTTTTAATTTCTATCTGGCTGCTAGCTTCCTTGCGACAAATCCTTATGCCTTCGTTTCCCGGAAGGGCGCGCAAAATTTCTAAGAACGGCTTAAGCTTGATGCAAAATTCGCAATCATCTGTCATGTTCACTTCTCCACTGCATTCTATTTTCAACTTGCACGCACAAACTAGCGAATTATCCATCGCATCCACTCTTAAATCTACGTTTCCCTCGGATTTTTCACCTATTTGCTTGATTGCAAACGTCGCGTCTATCAACGTATGCGACATGATCTCAACCGCTGTCTTGAGAGCTGTAGAGCTCGCCATCAGCACTACGAAATCCTTGCCGCTACTCGCGATCTTCTTCTTCTTGCATGGCGGTTGACCGTCAACGAAAAACTCCTCGCTCAAATTCATGATCACTTTTCAAATTTGCTTTTGTCTCTTGGATTGCTAAACAATTTGGAGACTCTTGAAAATGTATTTTTATGTTGGCATCCTTTTCGGGGGTTTCTCCACACTACTTTTCCTTTTATTAAAATCTCCAGAAACGTCTACCAAAATTTATTACGTCACCAAAATTATTGCTCTAAAAATTAAGAGCAAACTACGTTTAAAAAAAAATCAAGCACCAAAAAGCGGATTGAAACGACCAGAAACTAAATTCAAGCAACTATAAGTCTTTAAGATATGTAAAGTCTTCTTCAGCGGGAGGTTGTGGTTGCTCTTTTTCCTGCGGTGGTGGCGTTCGCGTAGGTCGCGCGCGCTGGGCTGGCTGAGCCGACACTTTTTTCCCCGCAAGCGGATTTTGGGCAGGTGGTTTTCTGAGCAAAGTCGGCTTTTTGGCAGGTGGCTTGGGCGGCGCCGGCTTCTTCGTCACGACCGGCTTTATGATGGGATTTTTGCTAGGGGTGGGCACCGGTCTTGTTGGCGGCGGCGGCACGCGCGGTTCAGGTTGTGGCACCGGAGCAATCGGCGCAAGCGGCGGCTGGGTACGCGACTTTAGGCTAGCTTCCGAATTCGCTGGTAAGTTATCTTTTATGATTTGTAGTCTTTTGGCGTCTCTCCTCTTCAACCACAAATACAAAAATACGACAAATGCGATAGTCACCGCGATAAAAACGACGCGCCTCGGGAAACCAAATATTAATTCTTCGCTACTGCCGCCCGCAATATCTTTTAGTTGGGACTTTTTGCTCGCGACGCTCTTATTGTGTTCAGAAATTTTAGAAATTTTAGAAATCTTAGATACATTTTCGTCAACCACGTTGCTAGAAAACAAATTGCACTCGCCGCCCTGACATGTCGTTTTAAGATTGTCAACTACCGAGCTCAAACCAACGGCAGGTTGTTTTGGTTCCATTTTATTTATAAAAATTAAAAAATTAAAATTTATGAACGCGCAAAAATATTTTTTGAGTTCAATATTGATAAATCCGTAGCTGCATTCTTGGACTTTTTTGACCGAGGCAAAAACCCAGCGTTTGGAAACACTTGTTTTCCGGGAAGTTTTTTGATGCCCGTGGTCGTGATTGCGAAACGAGCAGTCCGATGAGGGCTTCCCGGACTCATAATATCAATTTCTGAAAACATATCCCCGACTTGTGCCATATATTCAAGCGTTGGTAAATGCGGCTTTGTTGATGTAAAAAAAGATAAATAGTTCCAGTGAAACAAATTTTCTAGAAATTCGTCCGATTGCAACGACAAAACATCCAATTCATTATTTTTTTTTGATAACATCTTCTTCGCAACCTCAAAAGAAGAATCAAAATTATCTGAGCGACCAAAGCAAGAATCAAAGTTTTCCGTAGTTATGTTCCTTTTTTTGGCATACAGGCGATGCGCGGTGCATTTTTTGGGTAATGCGTTCGCAACTTTCTTTGCATTGACACATTTTTGATCGTAAAAAATCACTGCTACGTGAGAAGACCACTTATCTTTTTGCTTGCAAAGATCTACGAGTCGATTCGTCATGGAAATTGGCCAATAATCCACCACGTCGAATAATATTATGTAATCTTTCAATGTTTTTGGGGCCGTTGATATTTGATTCAACAAGGGGGAGGAAGTATTGTCGTAATCCAAGTCATCTATCTGCAACACCTTTTTTTTTAGAACATGTGCCGCATATTTTACTAACGTCGTTTTCCCAGTCTGAGATTCGCCAATTATAGTCGTCACGTTATTTTTTTTCAAAGATTCAATGACATTTGTAATGATTTGATTGGAAATAAAAAATGGCTTCGGGGGCGGCGGCGGCGCCGGCGGCGGCGGCGGCAGCGGCAAATCATTTTTTACTTTGACTTTATCTTCCGGCCCAGCTTGTTTTTTCTCAGACCTCTCCGTCAATTCTTTCACCACGCGTTCCTCGTGGCTTGCTTCGGCGGGCGGAATGAGGTGGTATGCGGGCGGCTCTTGCCACCTTTTTTGGACGGGTGGTGGCCGGGCACATGTGTGCGTAATTATAATTTCTTCTTTCTTTTTGCATAGATTGCAAGCGCAAACCAAGCCAAAAAAAGTATGTGTGGGAAAAATAGATTCTTGCGGGATTGCTGCGAGGTTGTTCGAACGCTTTTTTCTTGCCCTCCTTTTCAAAATTTGAGACATTTAAATTTAAACTGTGCTTTGAAATTCACTTCTTCTTTCTTCTAGATCGCGTAACTCTTGCCGACGGCTGCACTATTTCTATCTTCTTATTTTCTGCTTCAACATCCGTTTTTTGATTGGACAATTCTTCTTTTGATGATTCTACCACAGACTCGTGTTCAGGGGTTGGTCTTGGCGATGGTATCTCTGCTGGAGTCTGTAGCGGTTGCTCAATTACCGGCGCTGGCGCCGCCGGCGGTGGGATATCAACAAGAACGGCTTGCGGCACCGCTTCCTCTTGCACCGGTGGTAATTGGGGCTTCGGTGGCGACGGCGACGCGGTTGGTAATTTTTCTCTTGGTTTGGTTACAACCTTAGTTGCCGCGCGAGGGGGCGCCGGAGCCACCCTGCGTCGTTGCGTTACTACTGGGGCTGATGGAGGAGGCGCTGGTACAGGAGGAGTAATCCCACGTTGGATCGTGGGTTGTGGCGCTTTCTTTTTAACATCAGTATTTATTACGGAAGCGGGAGGCTGTGTTCGATTAGTAGATCGCACTAACTTAGGTCGTTTAAGTGGAGGCGCGGGCGCAGGCGCGGGGGCTGGCGCGGGGGCTTGAGCCGCGGGTAATGAATCTGTATCGAGATCTATGGGTGGATTGTTAGGGATTGGCATCCGGTTCACCGAAATCACGTCGTGCCTTTCGGTCTTCTTGAATAGCTTTGCTTTTAAATTAGGTTCAGAAAAAGAAACTTTTCTTTGCGTTGGAAATTGAGGAGACGGGGGTTTTTCAGAATTTTCGGGAGGTTTGGATGTCAAGCTCGCAATTTTCTGGAACAATTCAAATTGTCCGCGCTCAAGGTTTTTGAGCGGCGTGCTCGTCTCTTCGGATATAATTTCCTTGACGTCTTCTTCGTTGAGTTCGTTGTGATTGATATTAGAATTTGATATCTTGTACGACCTGAATTCCCGCGTTAGTTTTCTGACTTGCCATAGAATATACAGTAGCAGCAACATAAAAAACAAAAGTCCCGACGTAAAGGGTCCTGTCATTTAGTTCGTTACTACAGCTAAAAAACAATTTTTGCAAATATCAACGCACGGTCATGTCGAAAAATTTGGAATCTCCCATCGACGGAATTCAATTAGAACACGAATGGTTTAATCATTCAAACAAATTGTACATGAGAGCTCACACGCATGGCGATGGAACGTGCTTTTTTCATAGCCTGGTGCTCGCGCTGAACGCTTGCAACGTTGTCTACGAATCATCGAGGCGCCCATTTGGGATCGAATTTCGAAAAGTATTAATTAACAAAGAAAAATGGGAAGAGTTTGTCCAGTCCCTCGAAGAAGATGTTCGACCGTTGGCGCCGGATTTTGAGAACGTGTCGAAGCAGACGACGTATGCTTGCGATTTTATTTACTCCTTTGTGAGTCAAATGTATGGCATCAACTTGATCATCGTAAGTGCGTCTGCGTCGTCGCCGGTCGGCATCATCAAAAAATTCCATTCCCCGACCTGCCCGGTTGTGATCATAGCCCATTTGTCGAGCATCGAGCATTTCGAACCAATCATTGAATTTTCGAGACACAATACGGCGCCGCGAGATTTAATTGAGACCACCAGGGAATTCTTTGCTCAATTTTTTGAGGACGAGACGGCGGAAGAAAAAGAAGTCAAGGCGACGTTGGCCACGGATTGGTCGTGTCGTCAAAAGTTTAGGGATTACCACGTCCGCGGCGTTTTTTCCATCGAAGAACCGATTTGCCAGAAATTACTTCAAGCCATATAAAATATATATTTATAGTAACAATGAAAATATGGTCACCGAGACCGAACTGTACAACGCCTTAAAAACCGTCAAAATTATCGACAACCGAAAATGGAACGGCAATCGCATGACGAAGCGCGACGGCGCCACGACCGGGATCCACCGAAAAAATCTAGCGTACCGCAACGGGCCTTGCGAAAGCGGCGTCTTCGGAATGACGGCCAATCCGCAGAGTTCCTGGAAACCGCGCCCTTCCAAATTGACGAACGATTACCCGGAAGTGTACGATGTGATCGAGCGATACATGAAAGAACGACTGCCGGACTTTGTCTTCGAATCCGTGACGGTGAATCACAATTTGCGATGCCGAAAACACAAAGACAGCCGAAACTCGACGCTGTCGCTCATCACGAGCGTCGGCGAGTTTACGGGCGGGGAACTAAACATCCAGCACCCCGAGACGGGCGTAAAAAAGACGTTCGACACGCACGGGAAGTGGGTCATCTACGACGGCAGCAAATTCGAGCATTGGAACAATCCAATCAAGGGGGATAAGTATAGCTTAGTTTTTTATTCTAGGTGGAGTTCTTTGGGAAAAGATCAAAAAAAGAGGATTTTAGAAAAGCTCACGGGCGGGTCCGAAAAATTTAGACTCCTCGAGCCGGGATACCTCTCGACGATTCTTGACTGATTCGCATGGAGCGGTGCAATTCCCTTTTTTCTGCGATTCTTTCCTG
>Ga0209503_10000664_pt1 | contig 19628 bp, 33 predicted proteins | sample SouAtlMetagenome_2_FD_187448 | JGI IMG/M metagenome (GOLD analysis project Ga0209503, IMG submission 187448) | Marine eukaryotic phytoplankton communities from Atlantic Ocean - South Atlantic ANT15 Metagenome (SPAdes) (version 2) | ecosystem: Environmental > Aquatic > Marine > Oceanic | place... | reverse complement strand
GCGGAAGTAGGCGATGAGGTCTTTGATTTCCTTGCGCTGGTAGAAGCTGAGTCCACCGTAGATGCGGTAGGGGATGTTGCGCTTTCGCAGCTGCTCCTCAAAGGCCCGGCTCTGCGCGTTGGTTCTGTACAGGATGGCGAAATCCTGATGTTGCGCTTGCGCTCTGGACCGGGTTACGAGGATCCCGTCGGCGACATGGCTTCCTTCGTCGTTGTCGCTGAGTGCCCTGTGGACATCGATTTTTTCACCTTGGTCATTGCCGGTCCAGACTTCCTTCCGGATTTGGTCTTGGTTTTTGGCGATGACCGCATTGGCTGCTTCCACGATGGTTTTCGTGCTGCGGTAGTTCTGTTCCAGTTTGTAGACCACACAATCGGGATAGTCTCTTTGGAAATTGAGGATGTTCTGAATGTTGGCGCCGCGAAAACTGTAAATACTCTGCGCATCGTCTCCCACCACACAGACGTTTTCCCTGGCTGCACCCAGTTGTCGAATAATGAGGTATTGGGCGAAGTTGGTGTCCTGATACTCGTCGACGAGGATGAAGGCGAATTTTTGCTGGTACTTGTGGAGGAGGTCGGGAAAGTCGCGGAGCAGAACATTGGTTTTGAATAGCAGGTCATCGAAGTCCATGGCGCCAGACCTGTGGAGGCGGTGGTTGTATCCAGCATAGATTTCTGCGATGCGGGGGCGACCTGCCTGCTGATCCTCTCCCATTACATCTGGATTTGCCGCGTAGTCCTGCGGACCGATTAGGTTGTTTTTTGCTCCTGAGATTCGCCCGTGAATAGAGTTGGGCTTATACAGTTTGTCGTCGAGGCCCAGGCTTTTGATGACGTCCTTAATGACGCTGCGGCTGTCCTGGGTGTCGTAGATGGTGAAGTTGGAGGGGTAGTTGATTCGCTCACTCTCGATGCGAAGAATGCGAGCAAACACGGAGTGGAAGGTCCCCATCCAGATGTTGCGGGCTTCGGATTCGCCCACAATACCGCCAATCCGGCTTTTCATCTCGCGAGCGGCCTTGTTGGTGAAGGTGAGCGCGAGGATCGAAAAAGGGTCGACACCCTGGTCTATGAGGTGGGCAATGCGTTGGGTTAGGACGCGGGTCTTGCCAGAACCTGCTCCTGCGACCACCATCATGGGTCCTTCGATGTGGCCAGCAGCGGCCCTTTGTGCATCGTTTAATCCCTCAAACATCTCCATGTGTCAAAAGTAGCGGGATTGGCTTCCAGTCAGTTGGACTTGGTTCACCAGTAGCAGTGGAATCATCTGCACATTTCCATGTTGGAATTCCCGGCATTTCACGTAGTTTTGCACCCCCGTTGAAAAATGGGGCAGTGGGCTATTTGCCCCTGTTTGTTCGAAAAAGACGCAGATAATAAGCAATGCCGACGATCCAACAGTTGATCCGCAAAGGCCGCACGGACAAGGTGTATACCTCCAAGTCCGCAGCGCTCGACTCCTGCCCGCAGCGGAGAGGGGTGTGCGTACGTGTATACACGACCACACCAAAGAAGCCGAACTCCGCCATGCGTAAGGTGGCCCGTGTTCGCTTGACCAACGGCAACGAAGTCAATGCATACATCGGTGGTGAGGGGCACAACCTCCAAGAGCACAGCATCGTGCTCGTTCGTGGAGGCCGTGTGAAAGATCTCCCTGGTGTGCGTTACCACATCGTTCGCGGCGCTCTGGACACCGCTGGTGTTGAGGGCCGCAATCAGCGTCGTTCCAAGTACGGTACTAAGCGTCCTAAGAAGTAATCCGCCATGCGTCGTAGACAAGCAAAAAAGCACCCGCTGATTCCGGATCCCCGGTTCAACGATACTGATGTCACGTATTTCGTGAACAACCTGATGCTTCAGGGAAAGAAGAGCATTGCGTTTGACATCTTCTACAATGCCGTTGACAAAGTGACCGAGCGCACAGGCGAGGACGGTCTCGAGCAATGGAAGCAAGCCGTCGTTGCTGTGACTCCCAATGTGGAGGTGCGCAGCCGGCGTGTGGGAGGTGCTACGTTCCAGATTCCCCAGCCCATTCGGGACAGCCGGAAGCGGAGCATGGCCGTGAAGTGGATCATCAGCTACGCGCGCCTCCGCAACGAAAAGACCATGGCCGACCGCCTCGCAGCAGAAATCATTGCTGCGAACAAGGGCGAAGGGGCCACGTTCAAGAAGAAAGAAGACACCCACCGGATGGCTGAAGCGAACAAAGCGTTCTCCCACTTCCGGTTCTGATCGATACCAACCAACCCACCACCTCCGAAATCATGTCCAAGAGGGACCTCAATTTCACGCGCAACATTGGCATTATGGCCCACGTCGATGCTGGTAAGACCACCACGACGGAGCGCATCCTGTACTATACGGGTATCTCCCACAAGATCGGAGAGGTGCACGATGGTGCGGCGACCATGGACTGGATGGAGCAGGAGCAGGAGCGCGGCATCACCATTACCTCCGCTGCAACGACCTGTTTCTGGAACTTCGAGGACAGTGAATACCGAATCAACATCATCGACACGCCTGGGCACGTTGACTTCACCGTAGAGGTGGAGCGCTCTCTCCGCGTACTGGATGGTGCTGTTGGTTTGTTCTGTGCTGTTTCGGGAGTGGAGCCTCAATCCGAGACGAACTGGGGCTTGGCAGACAAGTACAATGTTCCCCGCATCGGTTTCGTGAACAAGATGGACCGCTCTGGTGCCGACTTCTTCAACGTTCTCGAGCAAATCCGCGAAATGCTTGGGGCGAATGCCGTTCCACTGCAGGTTCCAATCGGTGCTGAAGATGATTTCACTGGCGTCGTGGACCTGTTGACAGGCAAGGCCATGGTGTGGAACGAGGAGGACAAGGGCATGACCTTCACGGAGGTGCCAGTCCCCGATGACTTGGTTGACGTTGTCGCCGAATACCGGGAAAAGCTGGTGGAGGCCGTTGCAGAGCAGGACGATACCCTCATGGAGAAGTTCTTTGAGGACCCAGACAGCATCACAGAGGCTGAAATGGTGTCGGCCATCCGCAAGGCCACCATTGCCATGGACATCACCCCGATGTTGTGTGGCTCTGCCTTCAAAAACAAGGGTGTTCAGACGATGCTTGACGCAGTTATGCGTTACCTCCCTTCTCCTTATGACATTGGAGACATTGTCGGAATGAATCCGGACGATGAGGAAGAGCAGGTTGTTCGCCACAGCGATCCAGACGAGCCATTCTCTGGGTTGGCCTTCAAGATTGCGACTGACCCATTTGTGGGCCGCTTGTGCTTTGTTCGCGCATATTCAGGCATCCTGCCTGCCGGTTCTTACGTAAAGAACACGCGTTCCGACAAGAAAGAGCGGATCAGCCGCATCTTCCAAATGCACTCCAACAAGCAGAATCCGATCGACCAGCTCGAAGCGGGAGACATTGGAGCGGTGGTTGGTTTCAAGGACATCCGCACTGGGGACACGCTGTGTTCAGAGGGGCACCCCATCACCTTGGAGAGCATGACGTTCCCAGACCCTGTGATCGGAATTGCCATTGAGCCCAAGTCCCAAGCGGACATCGACAAGCTCGGAAACGGCCTCGCCAAGTTGTCTGAAGAAGATCCAACCTTCCGTGTCCACACCGATGAGGACAGTGGGCAGACTGTGATTTCAGGCATGGGTGAGCTCCACCTCGATGTTTTGGTCGATCGACTGAAGCGTGAATTCAAAGTTGAGTGCAACCAGGGACAACCTCAGGTTGCATACAAGGAGGCCATTTTCCAGACCACGGATCACCGCGAAGTCTACAAGAAGCAGTCTGGTGGACGCGGTAAGTTCGCTGACATCATTGTCAAGATTGGACCTTCTCCGAACCCTGAAGAGGAAGGTCTTGTGTTCAAGAATTCCGTGAAGGGTGGAAACGTCCCTAAGGAATTCGTGCCTTCAGTTGAGAAGGGCTTTAAGAATGCCATGGTGACGGGCGTGCTCGCCGGTTATCCCATGGACAGCATGTCGGTCGAGCTCATGGATGGTTCTTTCCACGCCGTGGACTCTGACCAGCTCTCCTTTGAGTTGGCCGCCAAGATGGCGTACCGGAATGCGGTAAAGCACTGCAGTCCCAAAATTCTCGAGCCCATGATGTCTTTGGAGGTGAGAACCCCCGAGGAGAACATGGGAGATGTCATTGGCGACTTGAACAAGCGCCGTGGCATGGTCGAAGGCACCGACGAGCGCGGTGGAAAGACCGTTGTGAAGGCCAAAGTGCCGCTGAGTGAAATGTTCGGTTATGTGACCGACCTGCGTACGCTGACCTCAGGTCGTGCGGACAGCAGCATGACATTCAGCCACTACGCCGAGGCTCCGACCAGTGTGGCGGAGGCTGTGATTGCAGAAGCACAAGGAAAATAAGTCAACGCCAAATGGCCCAGAAGATCCGCATCAAGCTGAAGAGCTACGACCACAACTTGGTCGACAAGTCCGCCGAAAAGATCGTGAAGACGGTCAAGTCGACGGGTGCCGTGGTGAGCGGTCCTATTCCGCTCCCGACGCACCAGCGCATCTATACCGTGCTGCGTTCGCCGCACGTCAACAAGAAGTCGCGCGAGCAGTTCGAATTGAGCGCTTACAAGCGTCTGCTGGACATTTACAGTAACTCCTCTGCCACCATCGATGCGCTCATGCGCCTCGAGCTTCCAAGTGGTGTTGAGGTCGAAATCAAAGTGTGACATGCCCGGATTGATTGGAAAAAAGGTCGGTATGACCAGCATGTACAGCGAGGCAGGAAAAAACCTGCCCTGTACTGTCTTGGAAGTGGGACCCTGCGTTGTGACGCAGGTGAAGACCGAGGACAAGGACGGCTACGCAGCAGTTCAGGTTGGTTTCGGAGACCGCAAGGCGAGCCGGACCACCCAGGCCATGGCGGGTCACTTCAAGAAAGCAGGAGTCCAAGCGCGTCAGCATTTGGCTGAGTTCAGTGGTTTTGGACAGGATTACAACCCCGGAGACGAGGTGAAGCTCGAAGATGTGTTCGCAGAAGGAGAGTTTGTCTCTGTTGTGGGTACAAGCAAGGGCCGCGGATTCCAAGGTGTTGTGCGCCGTCACGGTTTTGCTGGCGTAGGCCAGGCAACCCACGGTCAGCACAACAGGATGCGCGCCCCGGGTTCCATCGGAGCAGCTTCAACGCCAGCGCGCGTCTACAAAGGCATGCGCATGGCGGGTCAGATGGGCAATTCTCAGGTGACCGTAGAGAATCTCGAGGTGCTCAAGATCATGTCCGAAGAGGGACTCCTCGTCGTGAAAGGTGCTGTACCTGGACACAAAGGCGCCACCGTTATCGTTCGCAAGCCTGAAGCCTAAGTCATGAAAGTCGCCGTATACAATACCGAAGGCAAGAAGACCTCCAGCAAGGAGGTCAGCGATGACGTTTTCGGCATCGAGCCCAACGACCACGCGATCTACCTGGACGTCAAGCGTTATTTGGCCGCACAGCGCCAAGGAACGCACAAGGCGAAGGAGCGCGCTGAAATCACGGGCTCTACCCGCAAGATCAAGAAGCAAAAAGGCACTGGAGGTGCCCGTGCTGGATCGATTAAGAACCCACTCTTCGTCGGAGGAGGAACGGTGTTTGGACCTCGTCCCCGCAGCTACGACATCAAGCTCAACAAGAAGGTCCGCCAGTTGGCCCGCAAGAGTGCTTTGGCCTACAAGGCAAAAGAGGAAGGCGGAATCCGCATCGTCAAAGGGCTTTCTATGGACGCACCAAAGACGAAGGACCTGCTGAATACCTTCGGCAAGTTGGGCCTCTCCGATCACAAGACACTTGTGGTGGTGCCAGAGCAGAGCAAGGCGCTCTACCTCAGCAGTCGGAACCTGCCCAAGCACCGCGTCATGACGGCGGGTGACTTGAGCACGTATGACATCATGAATTGCCGTCACATCGTTTTCGTGGACAACGCTCACGAAATCATCACCGGCCTGCTTACCGCTTGAAGTCATGAAGAACATCCTCATTAAGCCGTTGATCACCGAGAAGATGACCGCCGAGAGCGAGCGCATCAATGCCTACGGGTTCGTGGTGAACGACGACGCCAACAAGATTGAAATCAAGGACGCCGTGGAGAAGACCTACGGAGTGACTGTTGCTGGTGTGCGCACGATGCGCGTCGATGGCAAGGTCCGCAGTCGATTCACTCGTACCGGTGTCCTTCGCGGGCGCTCCGAGAGCTACAAGAAGGCCATCGTCCGACTCGTGGATGGTGACGTCATTGATTTCTACGAGAACATCTAAGGAACCATGGCAGTTCGCAAGTTCAATCCCATCACGCCCGGCATGCGGCACAAGGTGTTGTCAAAGTTTGACAGCATCACGACCGACAAGCCCCACAAGCCGTTGCTGGAACCGCTCAAGAAGCGCGGTGGCCGGAACAACGACGGAAAGATGACCATGCGTTACCGCGGTGGCGGTCACAAGCGGATGTACCGCGTGATCGACTTCAAGCGGGACAAGCATGGAATCGCAGCAGAGGTCCTGACCATCGAGTATGATCCGAACCGCAGTGCACGAATCGCACTTGTCCAATACAAAGATGGCGACAAGCGGTACATCATTGCACCGGAAGGCCTGCAGGTTGGTCAGAAGATCATGAGCGGTGAGAAAGCAGCTCCCGAAGTGGGCAACGCGCTTCTTCTCGCAAACATTCCGCTCGGAACGATGATTCACAACATCGAATTGCATCCCGGAAGAGGGGCAAACATTGCCCGTTCTGCCGGAGCTTCAGCTCAGTTGAAGGCCCGAGATGGCAAGTATGCCATCATCGCCCTTCCCAGTGGTGAGGTGCGCATGATTTTGACCACATGCCTCGCAACCATTGGCAGCGTTGGAAACAGTGAGCACAATCAACAGGTGTCCGGTAAGGCCGGTCGCAGCCGTTGGTTGGGTCGCCGTCCACGCGTCCGTGGTGTGGTCATGAACCCAATCGATCACCCAATGGGTGGTGGTGAGGGCCGAAATGCCGGCGGTCATCCGCGCAGCCGCAATGGCATACCAGCCAAGGGTTTCAAGACCCGAAACAAGCGCAAGCATTCGTCCAAGTATATCATCGAACGCCGTAAGAAATAAGTCATGGCACGTTCGCTCAAAAAACCCCCCTTCGTCCACTACAAGCTCGTGCAGCGTGTAGAGGCCATGCAGGAAAGTGGCAAGAAGTCGGTCATCAAGACCTGGAGCCGCTCAAGCATGATTACGCCGGAATTTGTCGGCTTGACCATCGCCGTGCACAACGGCCGTCAGTTCATCCCGGTGTTTGTCACCGAGAACATGGTGGGTCACAAGCTCGGCGAGTTCTCCCCGACCCGCACCTTCCGTGGACACGCGGACAATAGGAAAGACAAGGGACGTCGTTGACGTCCGGAATCACGATTATCATGGGAGCCCGTAAAAGAAACGCAGCAGAAGCACGCAAGGAGGTGATGTCGAAAACAGCCATCGCCAAGCTGAATGATTGCCCGACCTCTCCTCGAAAGATGCGCCTCGTGGCGGACATCATCCGAGGCCAGGACGTAGTTAGTGCCTTGAATATCCTGAAGTTCAGTTCCAAAGAGGCCAGCGGCCGCATGGAAAAGCTTCTTCGTTCGGCCATCGCCAACTGGGAAGAGAAGAACGAGGGCAGCCGCGCCGAGGAGGCCGGACTCTACGTGAGCGAAGTCAAAGTGGACAGCGCCAGAATGCTCAAGCGCATTCAGCCAGCCCCACAAGGCCGCGCCCACCGCATTCGGAAGCGCTCCAACCACGTGACCATCATCGTCGATAGCCTGAAGAAGTAATGGGACAGAAGACACACCCCACCGGCAACCGCCTTGGATTCATCAAGGGCTGGGACTCCAATTGGTATGGAGGAAAAAACTACGTCGACAAGATTGTCGAGGACGACAAAATCCGGAAGTACCTCCGTGCACGTTTGGTCAAGGCCAGCATGTCTCGCGTGGTCATTGAGCGGACGATGAAGTTGGTGACGGTCACCATCCACACAGCCCGCCCCGGTGTGATCATCGGCAAGGGCGGCCAGGAGGTCGACAAGTTGCGCGAGGAGCTGAAGAAGCTCACACGCAAGGAAATTCAGATCAACATCTTCGAGATCAAGCGTCCGGAGCTCGACGCCCGCCTTGTGGCCGAAAGCGTTGCGCGCCAGCTCGAAGCGAGGATCAGCTATCGCCGTGCCATCAAGATGTCCATTGCGAGCTCCATGCGCATGGGCGCCGAGGGCATCAAGATTGGCATTGCTGGACGTTTGAATGGCGCAGAAATTGCCCGTTCAGAAACGTTCATGGAAGGGCGCGTGCCGTTGCACACCTTCCGGGCAGACATCGATTATGCTTTGGTCGAGGCACACACCACATACGGCCGAATCGGCGTGAAGGTGTGGGTTTTCCGTGGTGAAGTCTACGGAAAGCCGGACCTCAGTCCAGCCGAACCAGGCAAGGATGACAAGCGGGGCAACAGAGGAGGTCGCGGAGGCGATCGTCCAGAGCGCCGTCGCCGTCGCCGTGAACCCCGCAGCTAAAGCCAGAAACCATGCTTCAGCCGAAACGAACGAAATTCAGGAAGATGCAGAAGGGCCGCGTGCGCGGTCTTGCCCAGCGTGGCAGCAGCATCGCGTATGGCACTTTTGCCATCAAAACGACAGACATGGGGTTCATCACCTCCCGTCAGATTGAGTCCGCCCGTATTGCCATCAACCGCTACATGAAGCGTGAGGGCCAAGTGTGGATCCGAATCTTCCCGGACAAGCCAATCACGAGCAAGCCGCTCGAGGTGCGTATGGGTAAGGGTAAAGGTGCTGTTAGCCATTGGGTAGCTCCCGTAAAGCCAGGCCGCGTCCTCTTTGAGGTGGATGGTGTTCCGGCTGATGTGGCGCAGGAGGCGCTTCGCCTGGGAGCCCAAAAGCTTTCGGTCCGTTGCAAGTTCGTCGCCCGTTACGACGCCTAAATCGAGGAACAATGAAGATGAGTGAAATCACCGGTCTCAGTGACCTCGACCTAAAGGAGCGCATCGCCGCAGACCGCGAAGCGTTGCAAAAGCTCCGGTTCAACCACACCATTGCCGGTTTGGAGAGCCCGTTTCAATTGCAGCAGAAGCGCCGGGACATTGCCCGGATGTTGACCGAATTGAACGCGCGTAAAAACGCCAAAGCAGAAGAACAGAAGTCATGACCGCCGAGCAGACCGCAATAGAGCAGGCCGAGGACAAGCGCAACCTGAGAAAGGTTCGCCAGGGCATCGTTACCTCGAACAAGATGCAGAAGACCATCACCGTGACGGTCGAGTACAAGGAGAAGCACCCGAAGTACTCCAAGTTCGTGAAGCGCACCCGGAAGTTCACCGCACACGATGAGCAGGACACCTGCGGCATCGGAGATACGGTGCGCATCATGGAGACGCGCCCCCTGAGCAAAAACAAATGCTGGCGCCTCGTAGAGGTGGTCGAACGGGCCAAGTAATCCAAGGCCCCCAATAGAAAGAAACAAGAGCCATGATCCAGCAAGAATCCCGGATGGCGGTCGCCGACAACAGTGGAGCACGAGAAGTGTTGTGCATCCGCGTGCTCGGTGGTACGCGTCGGCGCTACGCCAGCATCGGTGACAAGGTGGTCGTGACCGTCAAAGACGCTGCCCCGAATGGCGGTGTTAAGAAGGGCACGGTCAGCAAAGCCGTTATCGTTCGGACCAAAAAGTCAGTGCGTCGTCCCGACGGGTCTTACATCCGTTTTGATGACAATGCCTGCGTCCTGCTCAACGAAGGCGGAGATATCCGCGGAACGCGAATCTTCGGGCCGGTGGCCCGTGAGCTTCGAGAGAAGGACTTCATGAAAATCGTTTCGCTCGCACCCGAGGTGCTCTGAATGCCAGCCATCATGTATAAGCGCGTCAAAATCAGAAAGGGCGACACCGTGAAGGTGATCGCAGGGGGAAACAAGGGAAAGACGGGAACCGTGGTGCAGGTTCTTCGCAAGGACGACCGTGTCCTCGTGGAGAATGTGAACATGGTGACGAAGCACGTCAAGCCCAGCCCAGCCAACCCTCAGGGTGGCATTGAAAAGAAGGAGGCACCAATTCACATCTCCAATGTGATGGTTGTCGATGCTGGTGGCAACGCCACACGCATTGGCCGCCGCCGCGGAGACGATGGGAAGTTGGTTCGCTACAGCAAGAAATCAGACCAATCGCTGAACTGATGAGCTACGTACCCCGACTCAAGAAGCAGTACGACGACGAAGTCGTGCCAAAGCTCCAGGAGCGCTTCGAATACAAGAGCACCATGCAGGTGCCCAAGATTGAGAAGATCTGTCTCAACCAAGGACTTGGTAAGGCCATTTCTGACCGTAAAATCATTGACGGTGCTCTGGAGGAGCTCGCCATGATCACGGGCCAAAAGGCAGTGACCACATACTCCACGAAAGACGTGTCCAACTTCAAGCTGAGGAAGGGCATGCCAGTCGGTGCGCGGGTGACCCTGCGCCGAGAGCGGATGTATGAGTTCCTCGATCGCTTGATCCACGTTTCCCTCCCCCGTACCCGTGACTTCCAAGGCATCAAGGTGTCTGGATTCGACGGACGAGGCAACTTTAGCTTCGGCATTCAGGAGCAAATCATTTTCCCGGAAATCGACCTCGACAAGGTGAAGCACCTCAACGGAATGCACATCACCATCGTCACCAATGCCCGCACCAACGAGGAAGCCAAGGAGCTGCTCGTGGCATTCGGTTTCCCATTCAAGAAGAACTGATACGATATGGCCAAGGAATCCATGAAAGCGCGAGAGCGCAAGCGTGAGCGCCTCGTCGCCCGTTATGCCGCCAAGCGCAAAGCGTTGAAGGAGGCAGGAGATTGGGACGCCCTACAGAAGCTCCCCAAGAACTCTTCCCCCGTGCGTTTGCACAACCGTTGCCAACTGACGGGTCGCCCCCGCGGATACATGCGTCAATTCGGCATCAGCCGTGTGACGTTCCGTGAGATGGCCTTGGAAGGCAAGATCCCAGGAGTCAAAAAAGCAAGCTGGTAAGTCATGCATTCAGATCCGATCGCAGATTTCTTGACGCGCATTCGCAATGGGCAAATGGCTGGCCACAAGGTGGTCGACATCCCCGCGTCAAACATCAAGAAGGAAATCACCAAGATTCTCTTCGATAAGGGCTATATCCTGAGCTACAAGTTCGTGGAGGAGGGCCCTCAAGGCACCATCAAGATTGCCTTGAAGTACCATCCAAAAACCCGCCGTCCAGCCATTACGGAAATGCAGCGGATGAGCAAGCCGGGTCTCCGCACCTATCGCGGGGCAACGGAGCTGCCGCGCATCCTCAATGGATTGGGTATTTCTATCCTCAGCACGTCCCAAGGCGTGATGACGGACAAGGAGGCCAAGCACATGAACGTGGGAGGGGAGGTCCTCTGTTACGTCTATTGATACGAAAAGAGAGAACGCATGTCCAGAATCGGAAAAGCACCCGTTGTCATCCCGTCCGGCGTCACCGTCGCAGTGGAGGACAATGTCCTTAAGGTCAAGGGGCCTAAGGGAGAGCTCGAGCAGAACATCGACTCTGCCATCGGCATAGCCGTTGAGGAGAATGAGGTTCACTTTACAAGGTCGACTGAGCAGCCAGACCATCGGGCGAAGCACGGCCTCTACCGTTCGCTTTGCGCAGGAATGGTTGAAGGGGTATCCAAAGGGTACAAAAAAGAACTGGAGTTGGTTGGTGTGGGATTCCGTGCCCAGGCTTCAGGCCAGCAGTTGACCCTCGCACTCGGCTACAGCCACCCCATCGTCATTGAATTGCCGAAGGAGGTGAAGGTGACCGCCGAGTCTCAGAAGGGCTCCAATCCAAAGGTGACCTTGGAGTGCCATGACAAGCAGCTCATCGGTACGGTCGCCGCTAAAATTCGTTCTCTGCGCAAGCCTGAACCATACAAGGGCAAGGGTGTCCGGTACGTGGATGAGTACATCCGCCGGAAAGCAGGAAAATCTGCAGCCAAGTAATCGAATCCGCCATGTCTGTAGCAAGCAAGAAACTCAAGACCCGCATGCGCATCAAGATGCGCATCCGCGGAAAGATCAGCGGAACGGCCCAGCGCCCGCGTTTGACCGTGTTCCGTTCAAACAAGCAGATTTACGCCCAAGTGGTGGACGATTTGTCTGGCAAGACCCTCGCAAGCGCAAGCTCTCGCACCATCAAGGAAGCGGGTGGCGTTGCCAAGATCGAGCAGGCCAAGATCGTGGGGGCCAAAGTGGCCGAGGCAGCCAAGGCTGCCGGAGTCGAAAATGTGGTCTTCGACCGCAATGGTTATCTGTATCATGGCCGGGTGAAGAGCCTCGCCGATGCCGCACGTGAGGGCGGTCTCCAATTCTGAAGTCATTATGAGAGACAACAACAACCGTCGGCGCAACGACCGGGACAACCAGCCGGAAAGCGACATCAAGGACCGCTTGGTGACGATCAACCGTTCGACCAAGACCACCAAAGGTGGCCGCACGTTCACTTTCACCGGCATCGTCGTCGTTGGCGACGAGAAGGGCAAAGTGGGACATGGTGCAGGACGCAGCCGTGAAGTGGTGACCGCCATTCAGAAGGGCATCGAGGATGCCAAGAAGAAAATGGTCGAGGTGCCCGTGATCAATGGCACCGTGCCGCATGCCCAAGAGGCTGTTTTTGCCGGAGCCCGTGTGCTCATCAAGCCAGCCACTCCCGGTACAGGTGTGATTGCTGGTGGTGCCATGCGTGCCGTGCTTGAAAGCGCAGGCATTAAGGACGTTCTGGCAAAGTCCCTCGGGTCTTCCAATACGCAGAACGTGGTCAAGGCCACATTCAAGGCCCTCACAATGATGCGCAGTGCCTCTGACGTGGCTGACCTGCGCGGCATTTCAGTACACCGCGTATTCAACGGATGAGCACCATGGCCAAGATTAAGATCACCCAGGTGCGCAGCGCCATCAACCGACCGAAGCGACAGAAACTGACGCTTCAGGCACTCGGTATCAAGAAATTGCACAATCCTGTCGAGCACGAAGCCACCCCCCAAATCTTGGGAATGGTGCGCAAGGTGAGTCACCTCGTCAAGGTCGAAGAAAAATAATCCCAAACCAGCACAATCATGAATCTCAACAGCCTCAAACCGGCAAAGGGTTCCATCAAGCAGCGCAAGCGAGTTGGTCGTGGTGAAGGCTCCGGTCACGGAGGAACTTCTACCCGCGGTCACAAGGGAGCAAAGTCGCGATCCGGATACAAGTCCAAGATTGGATTTGAGGGCGGTCAGATGCCGCTCCAACGCCGTGTTCCAAAGTTCGGTTTCAAAAACCCGAATCGGGTTGAATACAAGGGCATCAACCTCGACACGCTCCAAGAGCTGATCGAGCGCAAGTCCCTGACCGAAATCACGCCTGCCCTCCTCGTGGAGAATGGCCTCGTCCAGAAAAAAGACCGGGTCAAAATCTTGGGCCGTGGTGAGCTCAAGACAGGCATGAAGATCGCAGCACACAAATTTTCCGCCACCGCTCAAGCGGCCATCGAGGCAGCTGGTGGTAGCATTGAAGCCATCCGCTGATCATGGGTAGATTTTTCAAGAAACTGCGGGACATCTGGTCCCACGAGGAGTTGCGGAAGCGCTTGGGCATCACCCTTGGGTTCATTCTGATATACAGAGTCGGAAGCTTCATCGTTCTTCCAGGTGTCGACAGTGACACGCTTCAGGAGCAGATGAGCGCACTCGGTGGAGGAGGATTGGGTGATATCCTGTCCTTGTTCACCGGTGGTGCCTTTACACGGGCCTCGATCTTTGCGCTCGGCATCATGCCTTACATCTCAGCGAGCATCATCATGCAGCTCATGGGCCTAGCGGTACCGAGCATCCAAAAGATGCAAGCCGAAGGTGAGAGTGGCCGCAAAAAGATCAACCAGTGGACGCGCTTTCTGACCATCGCCATCACATTGGTGCAGGCTCCCGGTTACTTGGCTTCCTCTGTGGTATCTGTTCCCGGTGCTGTTGCAAATCCCACGGCATTCTGGTGGTTCAGTGCGGTGCTCATTCTGACGAGCTCGACGTTGCTCATCATGTATTTGGGTGAGCGCATCACGGAGCGCGGTGTTGGAAATGGAATCAGCTTGCTGATTATGATTGGCATCATTGCCACCTTCCCGCAAGCCATCATTCAAGAGTTCAATCACCCGGATACAAACCTCTTCTTCTTCCTTGTGGAGATTGCTGCATTGCTGATTGTCATTGGACTTTCCGTTGCGTTGGTGCAGGCTGTTCGCAAGGTTCCCGTGGAGATGACCCGCTTGCAGGGGAACTCTGGTCCAACCTACCTGCCCCAAGGGGCTGCTGCCCGCAGCTACATTCCGCTGAAGGTCAACTCATCGGGTGTCATGCCCATCATCTTCGCTCAGGCCATCATGTTCGTTCCGCTGTATCTTACGCAGAACGAAAGCTTGGCAGACAGTGAGGTGCTGATTGCCCTCGGGGACTTCAATGGTTTTTGGTACAATCTGTTGTTCTTCATCATGATTGTGGCCTTCACTTATTTCTACACGGCCATCACGGTCAATCCCCAGCAGATGGCGGATGACTTGAAGCGCCAGAACAACTTCGTGCCCGGTGTGAAGCCCGGTCGTCCGACGATGGAGTTCCTAGACAATGTGATTTCCAAGATCACGCTGCCAGGGGCCATCTTCCTCGGATTGATTGCCATTCTGCCGGCCATCGTGTTCACGATGAACCTGACACATGCTCAGGCATTCAGCATTTTCTTCGGCGGCACTTCGCTGCTGATTATGGTGGGCGTCATTCTTGACACCCTCCAGCAAATTGAAAGTTACCTGTTGTCCCGTCAATACGACTCCCTGATGGAATCCGGAAAACTCCGGGGCCGTCAAGGAACGAGTGTGAGCGGGATGGCGGGCTGATCGGAATGGCAAGAGGACGGATACAGGTTCGCACCGAATCCGAAATCGAGCTTCTCCGAGCGAGTTCTTTGCTTGTCGGTAGAACCTTGGCCGAAGTGGCCAAGCTGATTCGCCCCGGGGTCACAACCCTGGAGTTGGATCGGGTCGCAGAGGCCTTTATCCGGGACCATGGCGCTGAGCCGGGGTTCAAAGGATACAACGGCTTCCCTGCGTCGCTCTGCACCTCCGTAAACCACCATGTGGTGCACGGAATTCCCAATGACGACCCATTGCAGGAGGGGGACATCGTGTCCGTCGATTGCGGGGTCCTGATGGAAGGCTACTACGGGGACAGTGCCTACACCTTTATGGTGGGGGAGGTCCGGCCCGAGATTCGCCGCCTGTTGCAAGTCACCCAGGAGTGCCTGGATGACGCAGTGGCAGAGGCGGTTGCGGGCAACCGAATTGGCGACATCGGGTGGGCCGTTCAGGAGCATGCTGAGGCTTCGGGCTACGGTGTGGTCCGGGAACTTGTCGGACACGGCTTGGGGACGAACCTCCACGAGCCACCGGAAGTCCCGAACTACGGTCGCCCTGGAAACGGAGTCAAGCTCGAAGCGGGGATGGTCCTCGCGATTGAGCCGATGATCAACCTCGGGCGAAAGGAAGTGGTGCAGGAAAGCGATGGCTGGACCATCGCGACAGCGGACGGATTGCCCAGTGCCCACTTCGAACACGACGTGGTGGTGGGGGAAGAAGAGGTTGAAGTTCTATCGACATTTAAATGGATTGAGGAGGCCCTAGGGGCAGTGCAGAAGGGTTGAGGAGAAACAACGAAAAACGAAACGAAGAGAAGAAACATGGCCAAACAAGCGTCGATCACCCAAGACGGTACCATTACCGAAGCCCTCGGAAACGCGATGTTTCGTGTCGAGCTCGAGAATGGGCACGTCATCACGGCGCACATCTCCGGGAAGATGAGGAAGTTTTACATCAAGATCCTCCCAGGTGACCGGGTCCGTGTGGACATGAGTCCATACGACCTGACCAAAGGCCGCATCTCGTTCCGATACAAGTAAATAGACCGTCATGAAGACCCGTGCATCCCTGAAGGTCCGCTCTGCGGATTGCAAGATCGTCCGCCGCAAGGGACGACTCTTTGTCATCAATAAGAAGAACCCCAAATTCAAGCAGCGTCAAGGTTAATCCTTGGAGCTAAAACGCATTCGCCATGGCCCGTATCGCTGGTATCGATATCCCCAGGAACAAAAGAGGAGTGATTGCCCTGACTTACGTCTACGGCATTGGACGCTCCCGTTCCGCGGACATTCTCTCTCAAGCTGCTGTCGCTGAAGACAAGCGCGTCCAAGATTGGAGCGACGACGAAATCACCAAGATCCGCGAGATCATCGCGGGCATCCGTGTGGAAGGTGAGCTTCGTTCCGAAGTCCAGATGAACATCAAACGCCTCATGGACATTGGTTGCCAGCGAGGCATTCGTCACCGCCTTGGTCTGCCCCTCCGCGGCCAGCGCACCAAGAACAATTCTCGAACCCGTAAGGGCAAGCGGAAGACGGTAGCGAACAAGAAGAAGTAATTCCCTGTCCCTGATCCGGGACGCAGAATCGATCAACTCCCCAAACGATGGCCAAGACCACCAAAAAAAGCAAGAAGAAGGTCAAAGTGGATGCCATGGGCCAAGCCCACATCCACGCCTCCTTCAACAACATCATCATCTCCCTCACCAATGCCACCGGGCAGGTTATCTCCTGGTCCAGTTCTGGCAAGATGGGCTTCCGTGGTTCCAAGAAGAACACACCCTACGCTGCACAGTGCGCAGCTGAGGATTGTGGTAAGGAAGCCATGGAGCATGGCCTGAAGAAGGTGAAGGTGTTCGTGAAAGGTCCTGGAAGTGGACGCGAGAGCGCCATTCGGACCCTCCACAACATGGGGATCGAAGTCACAGAGATTATCGACATCACTCCGATGCCTCACAACGGTTGCCGTCCCCCGAAGCACCGCCGAGTCTGATTACGGAACCCAACGAAACAAGCAAGACCACATGGCACGTTACCGCGGACCCAAGTCCAAGATCACCCGTCGCTTTAAGGAGGCCATCTTTGGCCCGGACAAGGCGTTGGATCGCCGTCCTTATGGCCCAGGCCAACACGGCCCCAACCGCCGTCGGAAGAAGGATTCAGAGTATTCTGTCCAGCTCGCCGAGAAACAGAAGGCCAAATACACCTATGGCATCCTCGAACGCCAGTTTCGCAACATGTTCGAGAGGGCACAGTCCAAGCCCGGCATTACGGGTGAAGTGCTGCTCCAGTTCTGCGAGCTGCGCCTCGACAACATTGTCTTCCGCCTTAACCTCAGCCCGACCCGCCGCGGTGCTCGCCAGTTGGTGAGCCACCGTCACATCACGGTCAATGGCAAAGTCGTGAACATCCCGTCCTACCGGGTGCGTCCGACTGATGTGGTTGCCGTGCGCGAAAAGTCCAAGTCTCTCGAAGTCATCACCGGTTCAATTGCCGGAGGTGGTCAGCGACACGAATGGCTCGATTGGGACGGCAATGCCTTGGCCGGAACGGTCATCGCAGTTCCATCCCGTGACCAGATTCCTGAGAACATCAAGGAGTCCCTCATCGTCGAGCTCTACAGCAAGTAATTCACAACCCCATTCCAGATATGGCGATTCTCGATTTTCAGCAGCCCGACAAGGTCATCATGCTCGATTCCGATGACTTCAACGGACGGTTCGAATTCCGTCCATTGGAGCCCGGCTTCGGTGTGACCATTGGCAACGCGCTCCGGCGCATTCTGCTCTCCAGCTTGGAGGGTTATGCAATTTCCAACATCCGCATTGAAGGGGTTGAGCATGAGTTCAGCACCATCAAGGGGGTCGTGGAGGACGTCACCGAAATGATTTTGAACCTCAAGCAGGTGCGCTTCAAGCGTCAGATTGAGGACGTGGATCACGAGGTGGTCAACGTGGTCATCGGTGGGCAGGACACCTTCTCTGCCGGCGACATCGGTAAGTTCACCTCTGCCTTTCAGGTGATGAATCCCGATCATGTCATCTGCAACCTTGACAAGGGCGTTCAGCTCAACGTGGAACTCCGCATTCAAAAGGGCCGTGGATACGTCCCCGCGGATGAAAACAAGCGCGAAGAGGCTCCAGTGGACACGATTTTTGTGGACTCCATTTTCACACCCATTCGAAATGTCAAGTATGACGTCGAGAACTACCGTGTGGAGCAGAAGACCGACTACGAGAAGCTCAACATTGAGCTCCAGTGTGATGGGTCTATTGCGCCTAAGGATGCACTCCAAGAGGCTGCCCGGATTTTGATTGAGCACTTCATGCTCTTCAGCGAGGAGCGAATCACCTTAGACTTCGTTGAGAAGAATGAGGCTGAGGAGCTTGACGAGAGTTCCCTGCACATGCGCCACCTCCTGAAGACCAAGTTGGTCGACATGGACCTCAGCGTTCGTGCGTTGAACTGTCTCAAGGCAGCCGACATTGACTCCCTCGGCGATTTGGTCGCCTACAACAAAAACGACCTGCTGAAGTTCCGGAACTTCGGCAAGAAGAGCCTGACCGAGCTCGAGGATCTTGTGGAAAGCAAGGGCCTGCAATTCGGCATGAACGTCAGCAAGTACAAGTTGGACTCGGAGTAATCCGGGAACGAAACGTCCGTCATCATGAGACACGGTAAGAAATTCAACCACCTCGGCCGCAAGACTGCCCATCGCAAGGCGATGATGGCAAACATGGCTTGCAGCCTCATCGAGCACAAGCGCATCACAACGACTTTGGCCAAGGCCAAGGCACTTCGTGGATACGTGGAGCCGCTCGTGAACCGTTCCAAGGAGGACAGCACCCACAGTCGACGCGTTTGCTTCCGCTACTTGCGGGACAAGCACGCGGTTTCCGAACTCTTCACAGAAGTAGGACCCAAGGTGGCCACCCGTGAGGGAGGTTACACCCGAATCATCCGCGTGGGAAACCGGATGGGGGACAACGCTGAGATGTGTTTGATCGAGCTTGTGGACTTCAATGAGCTCTACGGAAATGAGGCCAAGTCAAAGCGCAAGCGCAGCCGCCGTTCCCGCAGGGGAGGTGGAGCTGCTGCTCCAGTAGCGGAAACTGCCGCTGCTGAAGTGGTGGAAGAAGCCGCTGTTGTTGAGGAGGCTCCTGCTGCTGAGGAAGCGCCTGCTGCTGAGGAAGCGCCCGCTGCTGAGGAGGCTCCTGCTGCTGAGGAAGCGCCTGCTGCTGAGGAAGCGCCTGCCGCTGAGGAAGCGCCTGCTGCTGAGGAAGCGAGCGATGATGCCGCTTCGGAGGAGTCCGGAGAGGAAGAGAAGCCCGCAGAATAATTGCGACTTCACAAACCGATGAAAAAGGGAGGCCACTGGCCTCCCTTTTTTATTTGCCTAGAACTTGATTTGACCTTGGCGACCTGTTCAAAGACGGTGACAAGAAGCTGCGGTTGAGCGGCCGTTTGCCCAATGGCCCAAACTATCTTCGCTGCGCCATGATGCAGCACGATTCACTAGAGGACCGTCAAGCGGTCCTGATGCTCGAGGACGGCACCCGATTTGAAGGCAAGGCCATCGGGGCTGTCGGAACCACCTCAGGCGAGGTGGCATTCAACACCGGCATGTACGGTTACCAAGAAATTTTCACCGATCCCAGTTACAGGGGACAGGTGCTCGTGATGGCGACGGCCCACATCGGGA
>Ga0209503_10000663_pt1 | contig 19630 bp, 14 predicted proteins | sample SouAtlMetagenome_2_FD_187448 | JGI IMG/M metagenome (GOLD analysis project Ga0209503, IMG submission 187448) | Marine eukaryotic phytoplankton communities from Atlantic Ocean - South Atlantic ANT15 Metagenome (SPAdes) (version 2) | ecosystem: Environmental > Aquatic > Marine > Oceanic | place... | reverse complement strand
ATTGTAGATCAAAAAACAAAACGTGATTACCCTTTGGGTGCCATAGCACAACGCTCCATTGGATATGAAAGAACGGATGATGATGGTTTTATCACTCGTGTTGGTATTGACGGTGCTTTTGGTAAAGATTATCTGCGTGGTGTGGATGGAAGGCGTCTAAAGCAGAGCATTGGCAAAGGACAATGGAAGCCAATTGATGACTTCAATCAAATTGAGCCTCAAGACGGATACGATGTTTATACGACCCTGGATGTCAATATTCAAGACATCGCCCACCATGCGCTTTTAGAGCAATTGGAAATTTACAAAGCGGATCACGGTACTGTCGTGGTCATGGAGACAGAAACTGGTGAAATCAGAGCCATTTCTAATCTTGGGAAAAATGCGAACGGTAAGTATTACGAAAGATTAAATTATGCTATTGGCGAATCTCACGAGCCTGGCTCTACTTTTAAATTAATGGCACTAGCAGTGGCTTTAGAAGATCGAAAGTTTGATACAACAACGCTTGTTGATACCAAAAATGGAATCCTGTCTTTTTATGGCGAAAAGGTGGAAGATTCAAAAAAGGGTGGCTATGGTGAAATTTCGATTGGGGAGGCTTTTGAGGTTTCTTCTAATACTGGTATTGTGAGTGCAATTCATGAAGCATATAAGAAAGATCCTTCCAGTTTTGTCGATGGCCTTTACAGAATGAATCTTCACGATTCTTTGGGTTTAACGCTGGTTGGTGAAGGCAAATCTATTATTCCTGATCCACGCATCAAAAATAACCGTTGGAGCGGTATCGCGCTACAGTGGATGGCTTATGGCTATGGTGTTTCTTTAACACCGCTGCAAACCCTAACGTTTTACAACGCCATAGCCAATGGCGGTACCATGGTAAAACCCCGCTTTATAAAAGAAGTAAGGGCAATTGACCAAACGGTCAAAGTTTTTGGAACAGAAGTTATAAATCCTCAAATATGCAAACCTGAAACTATCAAAAAGTTACAGGCCTTGTTAAAGAATGTTGTTGAAAAACCCCATGGAACAGGCCATCGTTTGTACTCAGAAAATTTCTCAATGGCTGGTAAAACAGGTACCTGCCAAAAGAATTACACCAATAAAGAGCAATTGAATTATATCTCAACTTTTTCAGGCTATTTTCCGGCGGATTCTCCAAAATATTCTTGCATTGTAGTAATTCATGAACCAGATAAAAGTGTGGGGTATTACGGTGCCGACGTTTCAGGACCAGTCTTTAAAAAAATTGCACAAAAAATTTATACCGATGCGCCAACGGTTGCATCTATTGAAAAACTCAATTTAAAATCCAAAAGTGTCGAACGTGCGCATCAAGATTATTATGAGATTGCCCAGAACTATAAAAGTATCATGCCTAATCTAAAAGGAATGCCTGCTATGGATGCCATTGTCATTTTAGAAAATATGGGCCTTAATGTGACCATTATTGGCTGCGGAATTGTTCGTAAACAATCTGTAAAAAGAGGTCAAAAAGTAACGCCACAAACCAATATTACATTAGAACTATCGTGAAACTACTAAGAGACATATTGTATAAAGTTGCTATTAAGTCGGTATTAGGATCAACCGATCGTGACATCTCAAATATTGAGTACGACTCGAGGAAAGTTCAAGAGAACGATCTCTTTGTAGCCATCAAGGGCACAGCCAAAGATGGGCACCAATATATTGAAAAGGCAATTGATAAAGGGGCTGTTGCTGTGGTTCATGAGGGCGCTCTTGAAATGAAGCACCAAGGTGTCGCTTATATACAGGTTGATAATTCTGCGAAGGCATTGGCTTTGATGGCTTCGAATTATTTTGACCATCCCTCTCACAGCTTAAATTTAATTGGCATTACGGGTACCAATGGAAAAACAACGGTAGCCTCGCTTTCATATGATTTATTTAAGGCAGCAGGGTATAAGGTCGGGTTGATTTCAACCGTCAAAATATTAGTTCATGAGCAGGCTTATCCTGCAACACATACAACCCCTGATTCCATCGTAATTAATCATTATTTAAAGTTAATGAATGATGTTGGTGTTGAATTTTGCTTTATGGAAGTAAGCTCTCACGGTATTGATCAATTTCGTACGGAGGGGCTGTTATTCAAGGGCGGAATTTTCACTAATCTATCACATGATCACTTAGATTATCATAAAACTTTTGCGGCTTATAGAGATGTTAAGAAATCATTTTTTGACCAGCTTCCGAAAACAGCATTCGCATTGATCAATCAGGATGACAAAAATGGCCAAATAATGGTTCAAAACAGCAATGCAAAACTATATACTTATTCATTAAAAAATTACTCTGATTATAGAGTTAACATACTTGAAAATCAATTTAAGGGATTGTTATTAAAAATCAATGATTCCGATATTTGGACGCGGTTAATTGGGGCCTTCAATGCTTATAATTTGGCTGCCATTTTTGGTTGTGCCGATATTTTAGGGATGGAATCTAATGAGGTGTTAAGATTAATGAGCAATTTAGAAAGTGTCAGTGGTCGCTTTGAGTTTTTTGTTACTGACTCCAATATTACAGTCATTATTGACTACGCACACACGCCTGATGCTTTGAAGAATATTTTATTAACCATCAATGAAATTAGAACCAAAAACGAGACACTTATCACCGTTTTCGGATGTGGTGGCGATCGTGATAAGACCAAGCGTTCAAAGATGGGATACATAGCTTCTGCACTAAGTGATAAAGTTATTTTCACAAGCGATAATCCACGATCAGAGGATCCTGATACCATTATTTCTGAGATTGAGCAAGGCGTTGAGGCTCAAAATTACAATAAGATTATTTCCATTACCAATCGGGATCAAGCGCTTAAAACCGCTTGTCAACTGGCGACTTCCAAAGACATCATATTGGTAGCCGGGAAAGGTCATGAAACTTATCAAGAAATACATGGTGAGAGAACTCACTTTAGTGATTTTGAAGTCACACAAAATTATTTAAAACAATTGCAAAAATAAGATGCTGTACTATCTATTCCAATATTTAGAAAATGAATACCAAATGCCAGGAGCGTCTCTATTTGGATTTTTGACATTTAGAGCTGCATTTGCAGTTATTTTATCATTATCCATCTCCACCCTTTTTGGTAAGCGCATTATTAATTTTCTTCAAAGAAAACAAGTTGGTGAAACCATTCGAGATTTGGGTCTTGAAGGCCAAAAGGAAAAAGCGGGAACGCCAACTATGGGGGGCTTGATCATAATTTTAGCTACGGTTATGCCGGTTCTTTTAGTAGCAAAATTGGATAATATTTATATCATTTTGTTATTGGTTACCACCTTATGGATGGGCGCTATTGGCTTCATAGATGACTATATTAAAAAATTCAAAAACGACAAGGAAGGACTTAAAGGTAAATTCAAAATCATTGGACAAATTGGATTGGGTATTATCGTTGGGCTGACGTTGTTTTTTCATTCAGAAGTGACCATTAAAGAGAAAATACCCTCCGATATGATTGCATCAGTATCCCAAGCAACCAGTCAGGCAATTCAGTTTTATCCAGAAAGTAAATCCACAAAAACAACCATTCCTTTTGTAAAAGATAATGAGTTTGATTATGCGGACTTAATCACTTGGATACACCCAACTCTTGAATCCTATGCCTGGATTGTATTTGTATTGATTGCCATTTTTATCATCGCCGCGGTCTCCAATGGCGCCAATCTAACAGATGGTATAGATGGATTGGCAGCTGGCACTTCGGCCATTATTGCACTGACGCTTGGTATTTTTGCATGGGTTTCAGGTAACATTATTTTCTCCGATTATTTGAACATTATGTACATCCCAAGGGTAGAGGAAATTACAATTTTCCTTGCTGCTTTTGTAGGCGCGTTGATTGGCTTTTTGTGGTACAATACCTATCCAGCCCAAGTCTTTATGGGCGATACAGGGAGTTTAACCATAGGAGGTATTATAGCCGTAATTGCCATTGCTGTACGCAAAGAGTGGTTGATTCCTTTGTTGTGTGGGATCTTCTTAATGGAAAACTTATCTGTTGTATTGCAAGTTAGCTACTTTAAATATACCAAGAAAAAATACGGAGCAGGACGTCGAATTTTTAAGATGTCTCCACTTCACCATCATTATCAAAAGCTAGGATATCACGAAAGTAAAATCGTTACGCGGTTTTGGATTGTTGGAATTCTATTGGCCATCCTCACCATTGTTACACTAAAAATCAGATAAATGAAGCGATTGGTAATTCTTGGGGGAGGCGAAAGTGGTGTTGGAACTGCACAGCTTGGTAAAGCAAAAGGGTTTCAGGTGTTTGTTTCTGATTTTGGAAGCATCCAAAAAGAGTACAAGGACGTTCTTAAACATTATGAAATTGAATGGGAAGAAGGGCAGCATACGACTTCAAAAATATTAAAGGCAGATGTTGTGATGAAAAGCCCCGGCATTCCAGAGACAGTACCCATTGTTAAACAATTATTATCACAAGGTATTTCAGTCGTATCGGAAATTGAATTTGCCGCGGAATTTACCGACTCCAAAATAATTGGCGTGACTGGGAGCAATGGAAAAACGACAACAACAATGATGGTTCATCACATTTTAAAATATGCCAAAATAGAGGCGGTGATGGCTGGAAATATTGGGGATAGTTTTGCTAAAGAAATCAATAAGAATCCAGATTATTTCGTGTTGGAATTGAGTAGTTTTCAGTTAGATGGTATCAATAATTTTAGACCGAATATCGCCATCATTACCAACATAACACCAGATCATTTAGACCGATATGATAATAATTTTGAAAACTATATAGCTTCAAAATTTAGAATTGTGATGAATCAATCGCCGTCCGATTATTTAATCTATGACGCCGATGACCCTGTCATTGAAGCTTATATGAAGTCTCATGAAATTCAATCCATTTTAATGCCTTTTTCTCTAAAGAAATCCTTAGAACAAGGGGCCTTTTATAAAGACAAAAAAATAACAATAATCAATAATCAAAACACAATCCATATGCCAACATCAAACTTAGCTTTGGAAGGAAAGCACAATATAAAAAATGCCATGGCAGCTGCTACTGCCGCGCATTTACTTAAAATTCGTAAAGAGACAATCCGTGAGAGTTTGGAGTGTTTTCAAGGCGCGGAACACCGCTTGGAAAATGTACTTAAAATTAATAAAGTACACTACATCAACGATTCTAAAGCCACCAATGTCAACGCTACTTATTTTGCCCTTGAAAGCATGAACGCACCTACGGTTTGGATTGTAGGCGGTGTTGATAAAGGCAACGATTACAGCGTTCTTTACCCCTTTGTGAATGAAAAAGTAAAAGCCATTATTTGTTTGGGGACACACAATGATAAACTTTTTGAGAATTTTGAATCTATGGTTGATATCATCATTGAAACACAGTTCATGTCTGAAGCCGTCAAGATTGCTTATAAAGTCGCATCTGCTGGAGACAATGTGTTGTTGTCACCAGCCTGCGCAAGTTTTGATTTATTTAAAAATTATGAAGACAGGGGACAGCAATTTAAAACTGCCGTAAGAGAATTGTAAATGAAAGCACACGCCAATAAAATAAAAGGAGATCGCATGATTTGGGCCATTGTGGCACTCTTGGCTATTTTCTCATTTTTACCCGTATACAGTGCTGCAAGTAATCTTGCTTATACAGGAGGTGACGGACAGACTTTTGGCTACTTTATCAAGCATTTAGTACATTTATTTTTAGGCTTTTCTATTATTTACGGAATTCATAAAATTCCATACCGCTACTTCAAAGGCCTTTCCATGGTAATGTTCCCGGTCATTCTAATTTTATTGTTGGTTACACTTCTTCAAGGCAGCACTATTGATGGCGCCAATGCTAGCCGATGGATTCGAGATCCATTTGTTGGATTTACATTTCAGCCCTCGACCTTGGCTGCTTTGGTTTTAATGGTTTTTGTAGCGCGCTATCTGACTAAAATCCACGATACTGAGGTGTCTTTTAAAGCTTCTATAATACCACTTTGGATTCCTATTTTTTCTGTTTTGATATTGATCCTACCAGCTAATTTATCAACGGCATTTATTATATTTTCAATGCTAATGGTTTTGGCCTTTTTAGGAGGCTATCCACTAAAATATTTAGGAGCCGTTGCAGGCTTGGGAATTGTTCTGTTTATCTTTTTTATTCTCATAGCAAAAGCATTTCCTGAAGCCATGCCAAACCGTGTAGATACATGGACCAGTCGCATTGAAAATTTTATGGACAATGAAGATACTGCTGAAGATTATCAAATTGAAAAGGCAAAAATTGCCATTGCATCTGGCAGTATTTACGGACTTGGCCCTGGAAAAAGTGTCCAGAAAAACTTTTTACCCCAATCCTCCTCAGATTTTATTTTTGCCATTATTATCGAGGAATATGGGTTGTTAGGAGGACTCTTTTTACTCACGCTTTATCTTTTATTACTGTTTAGGATTGTCATTGTCGCACAGAAGGCCGATTCTGTTTTTGGTAAGTTGTTGTCGATTGGTGCTGGTTTACCCATTGTTTTTCAGGCTCTTATAAATATGGGCGTTGCTGTTGAGTTGTTTCCAGTAACTGGTCAAACGCTGCCGCTAATTAGCAGTGGAGGTACTTCCATATGGGTAACTTGTTTGGCTATTGGAATTATTTTAAGTGTCAGTGCCAAAAGAGAAGAGATTAGGAATGAACAAGGAGAAGCACAACATCCTTTAGAAATTTTAAGCGAAACTTTATCATGAGAAACCAAAGAGTCATCATATCAGGCGGCGGTACAGGAGGACATATTTATCCTGCACTTGCCATTGCCAATGGGCTTAAATTACGTTTTCCAGATATGAAGTTTTTATTTGTAGGAGCGAAGGGAAAAATGGAAATGGAAAAAGTTCCCGCCGCGGGCTTCTCTATTGTCGGGTTATGGATTTCAGGGTTCCATAGAAATCAAAAATTCAGAAACTTGTTATTTCCATTAAAATTAATTGTAAGTATGTTACAATCCATTTTAATACTAAAGAAATTTAGACCCAATACAGTAATTGGAACCGGTGGTTTTGCCAGTGGTCCTTTATTGTATATGGCCTCTATGTTTGGCATTCCTACCCTTATTCAGGAGCAGAATTCCTTTCCTGGAATTACCAATAAACTTTTGAGCAAAAAAGCAAACACCATTTGTGTTGCCTATGAGGGCCTATCTAGGTTTTTCCCAAAAGATAAAATTAAAATTACAGGCAATCCAGTGCGTCAAGATTTATTGAATTTGACCCCAAAAACTGCTGCTGCAAAAGACTTTTTTAAACTGATTCCAGATCGAAAAACCCTTTTGGTTTTGGGTGGAAGTTTGGGGGCGCGTAGCGTTAATCAACTGATTGCAGAAAAACTGCCATACTTTAATGCACAAAACGTTCAAGTTATTTGGCAATGTGGTGCTTTGTATTTTGAGGATTACAAGCATTATGAATCTGTACCAAAAGTTCAAGTGGTACCATTTATAAAACAAATGGATTATGCTTATGCAGCGGCTGATTTCATTATATCAAGAGCGGGTGCGAGTTCTGTTTCTGAATTGTGCGTGGTGGGCAAGCCTGTGGTTTTCATTCCTTCACCAAATGTTGCTGAAGACCACCAAACTAAAAATGCCCAAGCAATTTCTCAAAATGAAGCTGCCATTTTAATTGAAGAATCAAAATTGAATGAAGAATTTGAATCCAAATTTTCAGAACTTTTGGAGTCAGAAACACTTCAGACTAAATTAAAAAATAACATTCAAAAATTAGCAAAAGCTTCAGCTACAGAAGCCATTGTAAATGAAGTTGAAACACTTTTAGGCACATGAATATAAAATCCTTTGAAAATATATACTTTATCGGTATCGGAGGCATCGGAATGAGTGCTCTTGCAAAGTATTTTCATGCGCAACAAAAACAGGTCTCAGGCTACGATAAAACAGCCAGTGCCATCACGACATCATTAGAATCTTTGGGTATTAAAATAGCGTTCAACGATACTTTTGAATCCATTGAAGCGACCTATTTAAATCCAGAGAAAACATTGGTCATTACCACGCCTGCAATTCCCAAAACAAACACTCTATTAAATACCTTTAAAACAAGAGATTTTAAAGTTATAAAACGTGCTGAGGCACTTGGATTAATCACAAACAGTACCAAGTGCTTGGCCGTTGGTGGAACCCATGGCAAAACAACCACAACCAGTATTTTAGGGCATTTGATGTTTGAGTGTGATCAAAAAGTTACCGCATTTTTTGGTGGTATTTCTGAAAATTATAAATCTAATTTAATTCAAAATGGAAGTGCGATTACCGTGGTTGAAGCTGATGAATTTGACCGTTCATTTCTGTCACTAAAACCTCATTTGGCCTGTATTACATCAATTGATGCAGATCATTTAGACATTTATGGCACCAAAGCCAATCTCATTGACGCATTTCAAGCATTTTCAAATCTTTTGCCATCTTCAGATAAATTATTTGTTCACGCGAGTGTACCCATACCAGGTATTACATATGCGGTAGAAGCGCCCGCAGATTTTACAGCCATCAATGTTACAATTAGAAATGGGGGCTATGAATTTGACCTTAAAACTCCAGAACAGACCATTGAAAATCTTAAATTTTTCATGCCTGGGAAACACAATCTTTCTAATGCCGTAGCCGCACTCGCCATGGCCCTAGCTTGTGGTTGTACACCTTTAAAATTAAGAGCAGCCTTAAAAAGTTACAAGGGTGTAGAACGCCGTTTTTCCTATAGAATTAAAAGTGAATCTTTTGTTTTTATTGATGATTATGCCCACCACCCCAAGGAAATAGATGCGGTTTGGGAGGCAGTCAGTGAAATGTATCCACAGAAAAAAGTAACCGCTGTTTTTCAGCCTCATTTGTATAGCAGAACTTTAGATTTTGCTGAAGATTTTGCAGTTTCACTTTCAAAATTTGATGCGGTTTTATTGTTGGATATATACCCAGCACGTGAAGCACCTATCGCTGGAGTCACTTCGGATTTGTTATTGCAAAAAATTACTACCGAAACAAAACAGTTGGTTCAAAAATCAGCTTTGGTAACAGCCATCACATCCATAGGCAATCCAGTTTTAATTACCATGGGTGCTGGCGACATTGGTCAGGAAGTTGAACCCCTCACTAAAAATTTGATGTATGCGTAAATATTTGAATTATATCAAAGGAATTTTTATGCTACTGCTAGTGGTGTTTTTATTTGCATTTTCATCCGTACGAAACAACGCTAGAACACCAGCCAGCATAAACATTCATTTTAATGGAGAAAATCCTCTTTTTATCGCTGCATCAAACGTTGATAAAATGTTGATACAAAACCAAGAATATATAGAATGTGTCACGAAAGATGTTTTGGATTTAAAAGCCTTAGAATCTACTATTTCTTCTCATGAAATGATTGAAACAGCAGAGGTTTATTTGACGGTTGATGGAGGCCTAAAGATAGATATTGAGCAACGCAAACCTTTGGCTAGAGTCGTTTCTGATCCTTCATTTTACATTGACCGACAAGGACAGCCAATGCCACTCTCAGACGCTTACAGTGCACGTGTTTTGTTGGTGCATGGAAACGTTACAAATTCTAATATTGAAATTATTTATCAGATGCTAATGGCCATTGAAAATGATGCCTTTTTAAAATTATATGCCACAGACCTTATAATTGATGCTCAAAATCAAATTTCTATGCGCACAAGAGATTGTTCGTTTGAAATTCTTATTGGAGACCTTAATCGATTAGATCAAAAAATAATAAACTTTAAGGCCTTTTACCAAAAGGCTAAAAAGGACAGTTTACTAAAAGACTATAAACAGGTGAATTTAAAATTCAACCAACAAGTTGTTGGGATTAAATAAATAAAATATGGAGACTCAAAATACAGCCGTAGGCTTAGACATTGGAACCACAAAAATTGTAGCCATGATTGGGCGTAAAAACCAGTACGGTAAATTAGAAACAGTTGGTGTTGGAAAATCAAAAAGTCTGGGGGTTCACAGAGGAGTGGTAAACAACATCACCCAAACCATTCAATCCATTCAACAAGCCGTTTCCCAAGCAGAAGCCGCAACCGATATTAAAATTTCAGGCGTGACCGTTGGCATTGCTGGGCAACACATCCGAAGTTTACAGCACAGCGATTATATAACAAGGGCCAATGCAGAACAAGTCATTGATGAAGAGGACATTGATCGCTTGATCAATCAAGTTCATAAATTAGTGATGTTACCAGGTGAAGAAATCATTCATGTCCTGCCTCAGGATTTTAAAGTGGACGGGCAGGCAGAAATTAAAGAACCTATAGGAATGTATGGGGAAAGACTCGAAGCAAACTTTCATGTAGTTGTAGGACAAGTTTCATCTATTCGTAACATTGGCCGTTGCATTCAAACGGCCGGTTTGAGCTTGGAAGGCATTACCTTGGAACCTTTGGCTTCTGCCAAAGCAGTCCTCAGTCAAGAAGAAAAAGAAGCGGGGGTTGCGTTGATTGATATTGGTGGCGGAACCACCGATTTAGCGGTGTTTAAAGATGGCATCATTCGCCATACAGCCGTCATCCCATTTGGAGGTAATGTTATCACTGAAGACATTAAAGAAGGTTGTTCCATTATTGAAAAACAAGCAGAGCTTTTAAAAATAAAATTTGGTTCGGCTTGGCCAGGCGAGAATAAAGACAACGAAATTGTTTCCATTCCTGGCCTTCGCGGTAGAGATCCCAAAGAGATAACGCTTAAGAATTTATCTAAAATCATTCATGCCAGAGTGGTGGAGATCATTGAACAAGTGTATGTGGAAATTAAAAATTATGGCCACGAAGAGCAAAAGAAAAAATTAATTGCAGGAATTGTACTGACAGGAGGCGGCAGTCAACTCAACCATTTAAAGCAATTGGTGGAATACATAACTGGAATGGACACCCGTGTGGGTTACCCCAATGAACATTTGGCAGGTGACAGTGATAGTGATATTACAAGTCCATTGTATGCGACTGCTGTTGGGTTGGTTTTAGATGGTTTACAACGTCAAGATAAACAACAACCTGTGGCAGAGTCAAGCCCGGATTCAGATAAAGAATCACCTGAGACACCAAAAGATCCGCCTCCGGTACGTTCCAAAGGATTTTTGGAGAAACTAACCGAGCGCGTAAAAGAATTTTTAGAAAATGCAGAATAACCAACAATTAAATTAAAAAATATGAGCAGTAGTAACGATTTTGGAATCCACTTCGATTTACCAAAAAACCAATCAAACGTCATTAAAGTAATTGGCGTAGGAGGGGGCGGCAGCAATGCGATCAATCACATGTTTAAACAAGGCATCAATGGCGTCGATTTTGTCATTTGTAATACCGATTCTCAAGCCCTAAATAATAGCGGTGTACCCAATAAAATACAGTTGGGTGTCAATCTTACAGAGGGTCTTGGTGCAGGTGCAAATCCTGAGATAGGTGAAAAAGCAGCTATAGAGAGTTTAGAGGACATCCGCACCATGTTAACAACCAATACCAAAATGGTTTTTATTACTGCTGGTATGGGTGGGGGTACCGGAACCGGGGCTGCACCAATCATTGCGAAAATGGCCATGGATATGGACATTTTAACGGTTGGAATTGTCACCATGCCTTTTCAGTTTGAAGGGAAAATAAGAATCAATCAAGCACACAAAGGCATTGAGAAGTTTAGAAAAACCGTGGATTCTTTGGTTATTATAAACAACAATAAGTTGCGTGAAGTTTATGGAAACCTTGGCTTTAAAGCTGGGTTTTCAAAGGCTGATGAAGTGCTTTCCACAGCTGCTCGTGGAATTGCTGAAGTCATCACACACCATTACACCCAAAACATTGATTTAAGGGACGCCAAAACAGTACTGAGTTCTAGTGGAACCGCCATTATGGGGGCGTCTACCGCTTTTGGAGAAAATCGTGCAAAAAAGGCCATTACAAATGCTTTGGATTCACCTTTGTTAAATGACAACAAAATTACGGGAGCCAAAAATGTACTGCTCTTAATTGTTTCTGGTTCTAAAGAAATAACCATTGATGAAATCGGTGAAATCAACGATCACATTCAAGCCGAGGCAGGACATGGTGCTAATATTATTATGGGGGTTGGTGAGGATCAGGCCCACGGGGAAGCCATTTCTGTAACCATCATCGCAACAGGGTTTGATGCCCACCAGCAAAATGAAATTACAAATGTTGAGCCTTCAAAAGTAGTGCATGCTCTAGAAGATGAACAAACCATGGAACATGATTTAACAACTCTGGACTTTGAATCCCCTCAAAAGGAAATTTTAGATGGTGAAGATGAAACTCCAATTGTTTATGATTTAGAAAATGATACTGAAGAGCTATCACTTGAAGACTCAGAACAGCTTATGGATTTGATTCCAACGACAGAGTTGCTCAAAGGAATCGAAGTTGATTTTGAGGACGTACTTGACAATTCGGATGATGAAGAGTTCATTATAAATACAATTGAACCGGAAGCCGAAGTTTCAGATGCGATTGCAAACGATGAGCAGACAAGTTTGACATTTGATTTGCCAATTTCCAATACAATAAACCCCTTGGAGGAAGGTGTTGAAATCTTTCAATTGGAAGACAATGTCAATAATATTGAAGTTGATGATTTTATTGAACTGGTTGCTGTTTCAGAAGTAGTGGGGGTTGGTGAAGAGACCTACACCCTTGATGATCACATTATTATTCAACAAACAAATAAAAAATTTGATCCATCGCTTGAAACGACAACAGATACTCCAGAGGTTGAGGTGGAGGAAGAAATGGTGCTTACCAAAGTGACTGTAAAAGAGCGTAAAGTCACTCCTGAGCCCAAAGAGAACACCAACCCTTTTGAGAGTCCAATCTCTAAAACCTTAAGAGATCGCGCTGATGACCGCCGTCAAAAAATGAAAGCCTTCAATTATAAATTTAATGCTTCTAAAATTGAAGAATTTGAAAACGAGCCGGCTTATAAACGCCAGGGAATTGAATTGAGTGATGGCCCGGAAGATTTTGAAAATCAAGTTTCAAGAACTTCCGTTACGTCAGACGAAAATGAAGACATACAAGTACGCTCCAATAATTCTTTTTTACACGATAACGTGGATTAGTCGAGGATTTCCAAAAATCCGGAAAAAACCTGAAAATTTTTTCAGGTTTTTTTTATGCGTTATAATCTGTAAATGAATATTTAACTATATTCGTAAACCAAAATAATTAACAATGAGCTTACAAGATTCTATTATGACGGCCCTGAAGGCCGCGATGAAATCAAAAGACACTTTGGCGCTTACGGCCTTGAGATCTGTAAAATCAGCCATTCTTTTGGCCCAAACCGAAAGTGGTTCAAAGGGCAGTATGTCTGAAGCGGATGAGGTAAAACTGCTTCAGAAGTTGGTCAAACAACGTCGCGACAGTGCGGAAATTTTCACCCAACAGAACCGTCCAGACTTGGCTGCTCCAGAAATGTCAGAAGCGGAAATCATCAGTCAATTTTTACCCGAAATGCTTTCTGAGGAAGCTGTTGAAAAAGCGGTTTTGAGTGCTATTCAAAAACTAGGTGCGGAAGGCATGAAAGATATGGGGAAAGTCATGGGCTCACTTAGTAAAGAACTGTCTGGCAAAACCGATGGAAAAACAATTTCTACATTGGTTAAAAAACATTTAATGTCCTAACATGTAATGGCTGCGTAGCTCAATTGGATAGAGCACTGGATTTCGGCTCCAGCGGTTGTAGGTTCGACTCCTGTCGCAGTCACAAATTATCTCCAAGGATAATAATTTATTTTTGGAGATATTTTTTTATCTTTAGTTTTAGAAATTAAACTATGAAAAGTCATTTGGAATTTACTTGAAAGAAACCAAAGATTTAGTCCAGATGATTAGAAATGTAGTTATAGATATAAATAAGTTTTTCTTCAGCGATTAATGCATAAATTTAGCTGATTAATATTTTTTTTCAATTAATTTTGAACTTCAATCTCAGAGCCAACTTTATACTACCTAAAAAGTTCGAACTTTCGTAAATTTGGGTCACAAATCATCCCCAAGAATAAAAATTATTCGGGGATGATTTTTATGTTATTTTTTTCTAATACAATTATTTATCTTTGAAAAAACTAATTTAAAATGCGGTATCTAATATTAGTTTTATTATTAACAAGCCTGTCAATCCAAAGCCAAACCATTTCCAAACAAGTTATAGGTACAGCCGGTGCTACTTATGAAAATGGGAATAATAACCTGAGCTATACCGCAGGAGAAGTGGTGATGGGCGCTATGACCGATGAAGACGGTACCTATCAGTTAGGAAACGGCTATTACCCTTCTTTAGATTTAACACCCTTAAGCATAGAAACATCAGACTTGGATTTAAAAATAAAAGTCTTTCCAAATCCTGCTAAAGAAGTGATTTTCATCACTCATCCCACAGAACAATTATTTGAAGTAAGTATTACAGATGTGAGTGGAAAACAAATCCTACTAACAGCGCATAAAAAAGAGCAGCCCCTAAGCGTTCAAACACTAACCACAGGCACTTACTTTATAACAGTCACTACAAAAGAAACAAACCAAACCAATACCTATAAAATCATTAAACAATGAAAAAGTTTTACGTCATACTATGCCTAGCCATAGCATCACTTACACAACTCCAAGCCCAAGCTCCACAAGGTTTTAACTACCAAGCTACAGTTAGAAACAGCGCAGGAGATTTAATCGTCAATACCAATGTTTATTTTAAGTTTAATGTGATACAGGGTTCCCAAACCGCAGTGCCAATTTTCACAGAGACACACTATGTTCCTACGGATGATTTGGGACAGGTAAATCTTGTGATTGGACAAGGCACAGCTAATACAGGCACCTTCTCAGAACTAGACTGGTCACAAGGAAGTTATTACTTAGGTATAGAACTCAATACAGGCAGTGGTTATGTAGCTATGGGTACTACTCAACTGCTAAGCGTTCCTTATGCATTGTACGCTGAGAATAGTGGCGATAATACAATTGAATATGAAGTTTTAAATAACAATGAAACGGTACAATTAGAATCTAATTCTTTTGTTTTTGTGAATGCAACTAATGCGACATTAATTTTTCCTTCCGACCCATCAGAAATGGACAAAGTAAATATTTATAACATTCTTTCATATCGCACTGGTTCAGGTCTTGGGCGAATTAATTTAAAAGCAAATGGTCATCCAATTAATGCTCTACTCGATAACTCGTATGAATTTCAAAATGAACCTACGTTTATTTCTTCATCACCAGATGGATATGTCAACGGTTTCTTTTTTGACTCGGGGCTTCAAACCATTATTTTTAAAAATAACCAATGGAATCTGGCAAATTTCTTAGCTTCAGGTTTCTCTGATATCGCTAATGATTATGATGGAGACGGTTATACTGAATCTGACGGAGATTGTGAACCGTATGACCCTAATACTTACCCTGGTGCTCCTGAAATCTGCGATGAATCAGATAACAATTGTGATGGTCAAATTGATGAAGGATTTGAAATGACCGTTTGGTATTATGACTATGATGGTGATGGATATGGAGATTATCAATCTGGCGGTCTTGAGGGAATATGTCCTCCCGACGATCCAGGAATTTCATTTGTTGAAAACAACCTCGATTGTGATGATAATGACCCAATGATATACCCTGGTACTGAAGGTGGAGATAATTGTAATACTCCTCCTCCATCAACATATACTTTTGAAAGAAATGGTATGAATACTGTCAGCTATGGAGGGCAAACCACAAGATTGATGCAAGCAGATGAACTTTATTCTGCGCTTAACGATGCCAGTTCTACTGAGGCCGCGCTTGATCTCATGTTTGGTGGTGATAGTAGTGGATCGGCTGGATTTGCAAACCCTGATCTCAATGGAACTTCTAAAATTATTCGTTCTAAAACTTCAGCCTATGCCAATACTGCAAGCAATTTAGCAGTATTTGATGGCTGGCTTGCAGAATTTGCCAATGATGTAGCACCAAATTTAGGTAACATCGCTTCACCTGGAGTTGCGGGAGATTTTGATGGTTATCAGTTGAATGCTGCTGGTCAAGAGCTAGATCAATTGTTCTTTAAAAGTTTGATTGGTGCATTCACCCTTGATCAAATTATCAACAACTACATCACACCATCTCAATTAGATTCTGGTTCAAGACGTGTTGATAATACAGCTGGCACAATAGAAGATGGAAAACCATATACAACTATGGAGCATAAATGGGATGAAGGTTTTGGATACCTTTACGGACAGGTTGCAGATGTTGAATCAAACTTTGGTTTACCTGCTGAGGGTGAAGCCACTGGAAACTTACTCATGAAATACTTCAAAAAAGTTGAAGAATATTATGAACCAGGAATCGCTGAAACTGTTTACAATGCCTTTATAGCTGGACGCCATGCCATTACAATTTCAGATTATGATGCACGAGATGCAGCCGCCGCAGTCATCAAAACTGAGCTTTCTAAGGTTATTGGATACTATGCCAAACATTATTTAAATGATTATTTAGCTAAAGCTGGTAGTGGGAATATTGCTGGAGCTCATCATTCATTGTCTCAAGGCTATGGTTTTATTTTTAGTCTACAGTTCACAAACGATGGTGGCGATATGCCATATATGGATCGTGGTACCATAATTTACGCCCTGTCTGGCGAAGGTGCTCCACCAACAGGAGGAGGCGCTTATTTTGCTGATTTCCATAACATGCAGGATATTTATATTACTGACCCTCAACAAGGAATGATTGCTCTAATTGATAATGCTTTTGGTTGGTAAAACTATCAAAATCATCCAAAAAGTTCGAACTTTCGTAGGTTTGGGTCGCAAGAAGGGAATTGCTTAAATGCAGTTCTCTTTTTTTATACTCTACGTGCACCTACACGTGCACCCTATCAATTTTTTTGTAAATTTGGGTATGGTTATAACGCTAAAATTAATTTAAAAATTTCATTAATGATATTACATAAACTAAGAATTTCCTTTTTGTTTTTAATTTGCCTAGCATTATCATTTATTACATGTAGTGATAGTGATAATATTGTTCAGGAAGATGAAATCAACGCCGTAATTATGACTATGTCTGACTTTATGGCTCGATATGATTCAAATGTCAATGCAGATGAAAGTCAAAATTCAAGTGGAAATATGGCAATAGATTTTTGTTTTGAATTTGTGTTTCCTATTGATTTTCAGATGAGTAACAACACAACAAATACAGTAAACTCTCTTGAGGAATTTGTTGATTTGTTAATTGAATCTAATGTTAATCCCTATATAGTCGATATAATCTACCCCTTTGATATTTTAGTATTTAATGACGAAACGGACACTATTGACATAATGACGATTCAAAATGAAGAAACCTTTGTTAGCTTGTTAGATGATTGTGAATTTGACTTAGACGAGGACAATATTTGTTATGAAATTTACGATCCTGTATGTGTAGAAATCACTAACGCCCATGGTGAGACAATAGTTTTAGTTTATCCCAATGATTGTTATGCAGGTATTGATGGCTTTGGTGAAAATGACTTTTTAGAAGATTGTTATACAGATGGAGAATACGAAGATGAATTTTTTGAAAATGATTGTTTTGATTTAGTTTATCCTGTAACTTTATTAAATTCAAATGGAGATGCTATTTCTATAGATAGTGAAGAAGCGCTTTTGCAATATATTGAAGAGTGGTACTCAGAAAACTGTAATAATCTTGATGAGTGTGAGTTTGATTTTGAACTTGAATTTCCTATCACTGTAGAATATTACTCAGAAAATAATCAACAAACACAAACACTAGTCATAAATTCAGAAGAAGAACTTGATGGGTATATTGAAGAATATTGCGATTAATAGGTATAATGTTTTCTCAAATTTTTTTGGTAAGAGGAGCAAAAATTTCAAATTATTCACAAAGCTTTACAAGAAGTTCGAAACTTTCATAAGCTTGGGTTAAAATAACTTAAAATTACGATGTAATTTGCTTTAATTTAGAAATGGTAGTTGAAGGGTTTACACTTTTGAAAACAAAACTTCCAGCTACTAAAACGTCGGCGCCCAAGTCTGTTAATTTTTTCGCATTGGAAGCAGTAACACCGCCATCAACTTCAATTGTTATAGTAGCTTGTTTTTCTTGAATTAGTGCTTTGAGTTGTTTTATCTTTTCGTAAGTGCCCTCTATAAAACTTTGGCCTCCAAAACCAGGGTGTACACTCATTAAACAAACTAGATCAATATCATTAATAAATGGATCTAAGACTGCTACATTCGTGTCTGGGTTTATGGCAACCCCAGCTTTCATCCCCTCTTTTTTTATAGCTTTCAAGGTTGATTTTAAATCTTTGCAAGCTTCGTAATGAACTGTTAAAACATCACTTCCCAACTCTGCAAAGGTTTTGATATAACGTTCGGGCTTTATAATCATTAAATGGACATCCAAGATTTTTTTGGCGTGTTTTGAAATGGCTTTTAAAACCGGCATACCAAAAGATATATTGGGGACGAATTCACCATCCATAATGTCAATGTGAAACCAATCGGCGTCACTTATATTGACCATTTCTATATCCCGTTGGAGGTTTGCAAAATCTGCAGCTAATATTGAAGGTGCTATTAATGAACTCATAGAAATTGTTTAGTACCACAAAAATATAACAAAAATTAAACCACCGCTAAAAGGCGGGGGCTTAATCCTTATCCAAGATATGTTTTTAAAATTTTGCTTCGTGAGGTATGCTTCAAACGTCTTATGGCTTTTTCTTTAATTTGACGTACGCGTTCTCTTGTAAGGTCAAAAGTTTCACCAATTTCTTCTAAAGTCATTGGGTGTTGATCTCCCAATCCAAAATATAAACGAATTACATCCGCTTCTCTTGGTGTTAAAGTTTCTAGGGCCCGCTCAATTTCTGTTCTCAAAGATTCATGAAGAAGTTCCTTGTCTGGGTTTGGAGATTCTCCAGAACGCAAAACGTCGTATAAATTAGAGTCTTCGCCTTCAACGAGAGGCGCATCCATTGATACATGACGGCCAGAATTTTTCATAGATTCTTTGACATCATTGATGGTCATATCCAATTCTTTGGCAATTTCTTCGGCGCTTGGAGCTCTTTCGTGTGACTGCTCTAAAAACGCAAAGGTCTTATTAATTTTGTTTATAGAGCCAATTTTGTTTAGAGGTAAACGCACAATTCTTGACTGCTCTGCTAGGGCTTGAAGGATTGATTGACGAATCCACCAAACGGCATAGGAAATAAATTTAAAACCACGGGTTTCATCAAAGCGTTGTGCGGCTTTAATGAGTCCTAAATTTCCTTCATTAATTAAATCTGGGAGTGTCAAACCTTGATTTTGATATTGTTTGGCAACAGAAACTACAAAACGAAGATTGGCTTTAGTTAATTTTTCCAAGGCAATTTGGTCTCCCGCTTTGATGCGCTGCGCCAATTCAACTTCTTCATCGGCAGTGATTAAATCGACTTTTCCAATTTCTTGAAGGTACTTATCAAGAGAGGCAGTTTCTCTGTTGGTAACCTGTTTTGTAATTTTTAGTTGTCTC
>Ga0209503_10000662_pt1 | contig 19643 bp, 7 predicted proteins | sample SouAtlMetagenome_2_FD_187448 | JGI IMG/M metagenome (GOLD analysis project Ga0209503, IMG submission 187448) | Marine eukaryotic phytoplankton communities from Atlantic Ocean - South Atlantic ANT15 Metagenome (SPAdes) (version 2) | ecosystem: Environmental > Aquatic > Marine > Oceanic | place... | reverse complement strand
GAGGACCAGCAAGACTTCGTGGGGGACACCTGGGGCGACCTTTTGCATCACGCGCTTGATCTTGGACAGCTCGTCCATGAGGTGCTTCTTGTTGTGAAGCCGGCCAGCCGTGTCAATCAGTACCACATCGTGTCCCTTGGCCACAGCACTTTCTACAGCGTCAAAAGCAACGGCCGCAGGGTCAGCATCCTGTCCTTGGGCGACAAAGTGTGCGCCCGTCCGGTCTGCCCAAACCTTGAGTTGGTCCACGGCGGCGGCGCGGAAGGTATCGGCGGCCCCGACCGTCACCTTCAGTCCGCGCTGAGCAAACTGATGGCAGAGTTTGCCGATTGTGGTGGTCTTGCCGACGCCGTTGACCCCGACGATGAGGAAGACATACGGCCCTTGGGTTTGCGGAAGCGTCAAATCGGTCGGCTGGTCGCCGCGATGGGCCTCGAGCATGTCGCCGATTTCTTCCCGCAGCATGGGCAGGAGTTTGTCGACTGAAGCGGCAGAATCGCGGGACGTTCGGTCTTCGATTCGGCGGATAATTTCAGTGGTTGTCCGGACTCCTATATCGCTGGTTATCAGCGCTTCTTCAAGTTCCTCAAGAACGTCAGCGTCGATGTCTTTCTTGCCCGTTACGGCGCGGGAAAGTTTCTCCAGTACACCGCGTTTGGATCGGGCCAGGCCCTCGTCGAGGGTCTGTTTCTTCTCGGAACTGAAGATTCTCTTGAAGAAGGACATGTGTTGAAAGGTAGGGGGGAATGCGACGAGGGCCGGCTCCCAGATGTGGAAGTCGGCCCTCGCCTACCTTTAAAGGCGTTCAGAATGACAAATCACTTGGCGAACCAAGCCTTCACGTTGTCGTTGTGCACGACTTCCTGACGGAAGGCATAAGCGCCAGTCTTTGGGCTCTTGAACATCTTGATGCACATGGTGTGCTGCTTTCCACCTCCTTTCTGGAGCGATGCGACGGTCTTCTTAGCCATGGTGTGTCAGATTCCGGGTTACTTGATTTCCTTGTGGACCGTCATTTTCCGCAGGATGGAGTTGTATTTCTTCAACTCAATACGATCCGGCGTGTTTTTGCGATTCTTCGTCGTGACGTAACGGGATGTTCCGGGCATGCCGGAGTCTTTGTGCTCAGTGCACTCTAAGATGACTTGTACGCGGTTTCCTTTCTTCGCCATGGTCCGAGAAAATGGAGGGCAAAGATAGGGATTTCCTCTTCCAATTCCGCTTGTGAATAAGCAAGCGTTGAAGTCTGCGTTCCAAAGGGGTCTCCCTTTACTTTCGATACAATGTCCCGACGCCCCTCCAAACCCCGTCGTTCCAAGCGTTCCAAGGCCGAATCCGGAACGCGTCCCCGCAACCGTCGACTCGATGTTGGGGAGACCGAAGTGGCCGAAAAGATTGCATCCAAACCCAGTCGAAGCAAGCCCAAAGGGGCCAAGCAAAGCGGCTCCAAGGCAGCGGATAGGCGTGAAGAGCGCCGGTTGTCAAGAGAGGCTAGGGCTGCAGAGCGGGCTGCCCTCAGGGCGGAGCGGAAGGCGCGATGGTCAGCCAGAACCGAGTGGACGCGCGACCCGAGAACCAAGCAGATTTTTGGTGTCGTGGCCTTGTCCACTGGGGCGTTCATGCTCTTGGCGGGCGCCAGTGCCATTTTGATTGGAGGAGAAGACATTCGGCTGATTGCATCGGGCACAGAGCCCGGTGGTGGCAGTTATCGGAACCTGCTGGGTGCGCTGGGTGCGAAATGGGCATTCTCGTTTATGCGGGGCGGTTTTGGAATCGCAGCGCCTCTGTTTGGTGTTTGGTTGCTGGCCTTAGGGGCCAGACAATTCAGTGAAGCTCCTGCATGGGCAGTGGGTCGCTTTTTTCGCAACGTCCTCACCGCTTCGCTCGTGCTGCCTTGGGCCATTGGACTGTTGACGTTGCAATTTGATGGGGAGACTGGCTTGGTCACAGGATGGGGTGGAGACCATCTCGTGGGTGCGGTTGGCCTTTGGTTGACCCAGTGGAGCAGGTTTACCCTTGGCGTTGCCGGTTCGGTCATGGCGTTGGTCGCCATCATCGCGATTTGGTCCCTACTCAATCCTGGGGTTTCTGTCTTCTTGGCGTCCTTCTTTGCCCGTGAGGCATTGGATGAGGATGAGTCCGAAGTGGACGAGGAGGTGGATGCCCCGCGTTCGGCGCGGGAATTAGCGGAGGCAGAGGAAGCGTCATGGGATCCCTACGTTGAACCAGATCGGATCCCCGAGACGGAGGGTGGATCAGATCCTCTACCCGACAGTGAGACTGCTTTTGACGACAAGGCAGCGGATGAACTGCTGCCCCCTCAGACCACCCCGCCGGAACCTGAAGTGGAGCCAGTTGCTAAGGCGGCAGAGGCTCAAGAAGTTCAGGAGAAGGCGGCGCCAGCCGAGGAGCCGGTCAATGGTTCGGAGTCGAACACGACCATGGAGGTGGAGGTCGCTGCTGAGGAGGCGACGCTGACAGAGGACGAGATTGACGCCAAGGTTCAAGCCTTTGGAGAATATGACCCCACACTCGACCTCAGCCGGTTCGAGTTGCCCAACATCGATTTGCTCGCCGCTCACGGGTCTGGAAAAACAGAGGTGAGTGCGGATGAATTGGAAGCCAACAAGAAGCGCATCGAGGACACATTGCAGAATTATGGCATCGAAATCGCGAGCATCAAGGCGTCCATTGGCCCCACGGTGACGCTGTACGAGTTGGTGCCTGCTCCGGGCGTGCGCATTTCCAAAATCAAGAACCTCGAAGACGACATTGCCCTGAGCTTGGCGGCGCTGGGCATTCGAATCATCGCGCCGATTCCAGGCCGAGGCACCATCGGCATCGAAGTGCCGAATTCGAATCCCGATGTGGTGAGCATGCGCTCGCTCATTGCCAGCGATAAGTTCCAAAACAGCGACGCGGCCCTGCCCATTGCCATCGGAAAGACGATTTCCAACGAGACCTATGTCTTTGATCTGGCGAAGATGCCGCACATGCTCATGGCCGGTGCAACAGGTCAGGGTAAATCCGTGGGACTCAATGCCATGCTGGTGTCTCTGCTCTACAAAAAGCACCCGAGCCAGCTCAAGTTTGTTTTGGTTGACCCAAAGAAGGTGGAGCTCACCCTGTTCAATCACATCGAACGGCATTACTTGGCCAAGCTCCCCGATACTGAAGAGGCCATCATCACCGACAACAGTCAAGTGGTGAGGACCATCAAGTCGCTGTGCCTGGAGATGGACCAGCGCTATGAACTCCTCAAAAATGCGCAATGCCGCAACTTAAAGGAGTACAACGCCAAGTTTATCCGTCGGAAACTCAACCCGGAGAATGGCCACCGCTATCTGCCCTACATCGTCCTGGTCATTGATGAGTTTGCAGACCTGATTATGACCGCGGGCAAGGAGGTGGAAATGCCCATCGCCAGATTGGCGCAATTGGCCAGGGCCATTGGCATCCACCTGATCATCGCGACCCAACGGCCTTCGGTCAACATCATCACGGGTACGATTAAAGCGAATTTCCCTGGCAGGGTCGCCTTCCGTGTTACCTCCAAGGTCGACAGCCGAACCATCCTTGATGCGGGCGGGGCTGACCAGCTCATAGGTCGGGGTGACATGCTCCTGTCCACAGGAAACGACTTGATTCGCCTCCAATGTGGGTTTGTGGACACACCTGAAGTGGAAGCCATTACGGACTTTATCGGCTCTCAGCGCGGTTATCCCGATGCGCTGCTTCTGCCGGAGGTGCCAGATGAGCACAGCGAGCAGATGGCAGACATAGCCGGTGAGGACAGAGACAGCATGTTTGAGGAGGCAGCGCGCATTTTGGTGTTGCACCAGCAAGGGTCCACTTCTTTGCTGCAGAGAAAGCTCAAGCTTGGCTACAATCGGGCGGGCCGTTTGGTTGATCAGCTGGAGGCAGCAGGCATTATCGGCCCCTTTGAAGGGTCCAAGGCGAGGAAGGTTCTCATCCCAGATGAAGCATCTTTGGAACAGTTGTTGCGTGGTAGCGGTTCTGATGACACAACCAGCGACTAATTTTGCCCCCTTCATGAAGTTCAACACTGCCCTCCGGAGCGCGGTATTTTCCGCATTGATTGCCTTGGCCATTCTCCCCAGTTTTCGCGCTGATGCGCAGGGTGACCCCGCTGCTGACGTGCTGTTGACCAAGGTGAGTGAAACCATGCAGGGGTATGCCTCTGTGCATGCCGTTTACCTGTCCAAGATGATCGACCGGCAGAGCGAATTCGAAATGGATCAAGCCGGTGAAATCTGGGTTGAGGGGGATCGATACCACCTTGTTCTGGGGGAGTACACCATCATTTGTGACGGGCAGACCGTTTGGACTTACGAGCCTGAGATGGGGGAGTGTTATGTCGATGATGCCGAAACCATTGCGGAAGATGGCATTGATCCTGCGCGGATGTTCACCATTTGGGAAGAGGGGTTTACCAAGGTCATGAGGGGAGACATTCAACTGGACAATCGGAAGGTTCAGCGTGTAGATCTCCATCCTGAAAGTGCCGAAGACAGAGGGTATCACACAATTCAGTGTTATGTGGACCCCGTGTCTCTCGAAGTGGTCAAGCTCGTCATGAAGGGCCGGGAAGGCACAGACGTGGAGTATCGCATAGAAGAATTCGAAGGCAATGGCGTTGCTCCCGAAGGTGCGTTCACCTTTGACAAAGCGAAGTATCCGGGCACCACGGTGATCGACAATCGCCTCTGATTGTCAGGGAAATTCGACGTCTATTTCAGGACTTGCTGGCCGCTCTTGGCAGCACAAAATCCATCCTTTCTTCAAGGGCTTACCGCCAGTTTTGTCTGGCTTCGATACAGTGCGGCCGTGAAGGAGCTTGGCCTTGCATCGGTGACAGATGCCGCTGCGACAGTCTGCGGGCATGTCGATGCCAGCTTGGTCTGCAGCTTCTAAGATGGTCAAATGCCGCGGGGCGTCTTTCAACACCCGTGATTCTCCCTCCGATTGAATGTGGAGTTTCGAGGTCAGTTGCTCCGCACCGACATCCTTTGGATGCAAGTAGGGTTGATGGGCAAAAGAATACCGCCTGTATGGAATGGGTCTCGGGGTGTCAATCAGGCCGCTTTCCACAGCATTCATGAATCCGGGAGGACCAGAAAGGAAGGCGTATTCGGGCAAATCGACTCCACCATACTGGTCCATCAACTTGGCCACACGGTGCCCATCAAGACGACCGCTTGACGCGTCTTCTCCAGTTCCTCCGTCACCCAGAATGTGAAAGACCTCGATGCGAGAGGAGTGAGCCAATTCTTCCAATTCCTTCGCAAACATGATGTCCCGGGTGGAGGAGTTCGCATAGAACAGCGTCACGTGGTGGTCCGGCCTAACGTGCAGGGCGTGTCTGGCGATGGAATAAATGGGGGTGATGCCGCTGCCTGCAGCAAACAAGATGAGGTGGTGGGCTTTGAGGTCAATGGTGTCTGGGAACAACGTGCCTTCTGGCGGCATGACATTGAGCACATCACCAATGCGCAGCAGGTCATTGAAATGTTCGGAAGCACCTCCGCGTGTGACCTTTTTCACCGCCACTTGGGGAAGGCCACCAGATTGATTGACCAGATTGTAGCTGCGAAAGCACATCCGGTCCTGCAGGTCCAAACAAAAGGTCACCCTTTGACCTGGTTTGTGCTGGAACGCCTGGAGTTCACCCTCTGGGTCCAGCGTGACCAAGACACTGTCTTGTGTCAACCGGCGCACATCCCGCACTGTACAGGGGTGTGTTTCAGGCGTGGGGGCTTTTCTCAAGGAAGATGACGAACCAGATGACATGCAATTGGGCTGTGCACCAACAAGGGACGCATCGACCTAAGGTGTTGGTAGTCTTACCTCTGAAAGGCCAATAAGGTTCAATCTGATTCAAGTCCGTGACACAATCAGGGCCATGGGGCCCGCCATGTGGGTACAAGACTCAATATGCGAGGAGCACAGCGCAAGCTTCCTTTACTTTCTCCACATTCGGCAAGACAGCGGCCTCCAACCCTTGGTTCAATGGAATGGCAGGAACCTCCATGGAGCCAAAGCACCGCACTGGGGCATCTAGGAATTCAAAGGCCTCGTCCGAAATGATGCCTGCCACGGCTTGTGCGAAACTGCCTGTGGGGGGTTCTTCCGTCAGCACCAGACACCGGTGACAATGTCGAACCGAGGCCAGCACGGTGTCTTTGTCGAGGGGGACAATGCTCCTGAGGTCCACAATTTCGATTTGTCCTGGCCATTGTTTGCTGGCGGCCAGAGCCCAATGCACACCGCGGCCATAGGTTACGATGGCCAGTTTGGGTAGGTGAAGTCCTTCATCTGCATTCTGAACGACCCGAGCAAGTCCGAGGGGGAGTACGTATTCTGCGTCTGGCTCGACCGTTTTGGCAGCTTCCGTTCCCGGCACCTTGGACCAGTACAGTCCTTTGTGTTCCAAGACAACGACGGGATTTGGATCGGCCACGGCCGCCTTGAGCAGCCCTTTCAGGTCTGCGCCGCAGCTGGGGTAGGCGACCTTGATGCCACGGATGGCCGACAGCACGCTTTCAATGCTCGAGCTGTGGTAAGGGCCGCCTGATCCATAAGCGCCTGTGGGCACGCGAATCACGCTGTGGACGGGCCATTTTCCATTGGACAGGAAGTGGCTTCTTGAGAGCTCGGTAAACAGTTGATTCAAACCGGGCCACAGGTAATCCGCAAACTGAATTTCCACAATGGGCTTCAGTCCGACAGCACTCATTCCCACGGTGCTTCCGACGATGAAGGCCTCTTGAATTGGGGTGTTGAACACCCGATGGTCTCCAAATTTTTGGGCGAGCGTTGCAGCCTCGCGAAAGACGCCGCCCAACCTTCCCCCAACATCCTGGCCGTAGAGCAGGGTGGAAGGGTTAGTACTCAGGACTTCAGACATGGCGTGAAGCGCTTGATCCACCATGATTTGTGGCTCCGGATCATCGCCTTCTCTTCTCCCGGTTTCAGCGGTGATGGGGGTGGGGGCGAGCGCATCGGGAAGCAGGCTTGCCGGATCGGGTTCAGCCGCATTGCGGGCCGCGTCAAATGCCAGAGCCACCTCTTCCTTGACTCCAGCAGACACGGAATCGAGGTGTTTTGCCTTGACACCCTTGTCTAGAAGGGCGAGGCGCAAATGCCGCAGGGGGTCTCTTTCTGCGTGTTCTTCGAGATCGTCGCGGTACCATTCTCTGCGAACCCCGCTTGTGTGGTGTCCCAGAAGTGGCACACGGGCATGGACCAGCACGGGCCTGCGTTCTTTTCGAATGGTTTCAAACGCCCAATTCATGGCCTTTTTGCACGCCGTTAAATCGTGGCCTTCAACAGATTTAACGTCCAATCCAGGATAGGCTCGGGCCAAGATTGTCGCATCTCCAAATCGAATCTCGGAGGCATGGGCAGAGATGTCCCATTCGTTGTCCTGGACCAGAAAGAGAATGGGCAATTGACGCAGGGTGGCCATGTGCAACGCCTCTGAAACCTCGCCTTCGGTCATGGCGGCATCGCCAATCGAGCAAAGCACCACAGGGGGGTGTTTTCCTTCAACCTCTTGTCCGAGGCCGTTTTGTTCCCTGTATTGAATTCCCATGGCAGCCCCTGTGGCCGGGATGGCCTGCATGCCGGTGGCTGAGCTGTTGTGGGGTATCCGGGGCAGACCCTCTCTCTTCAGGGACGGGTGGGCGTAGTATGTTCTTCCCCCGCTGAATGGGTCGTCAGCCTTGGCAAACAACTGGAGCATGAGCTCCTCCGGGGTCATTCCCAAACTGAGAAGGAGTGCATCATCCCGGTAATAAGCGTATAGATAATCTTGGGGTCCCAGCAGTTGGCCAGTCGCCAATTGGATGGCCTCGTGACCGTGGGCACAGGCATGAACATATTGAGCCGTCAATTTGGCATTGGATTCATATACGTCCGCCAGAGACCTGGCGCGAACCATCTTCTTCCAGTCGTCAATTTCCACGGATGCATTGTCCGCCTTGGCCTTGCCCATGGGGTAAAAATACGGTGGGGAATTATCCATGTTGCGTTCAGCTGCTTGAAAGGGCAGTGGGAATCTCTGTAAGGGCATATAAGCGCATCTGATGTCATGTAATAATCGACGTTTACGAAATGGCGTGAGTTTCATCGCAGATCATAAGGCATTAAGGGGCACACCGAATTCATTCGTCGATAACACGTTTTTGGTTTTGTAAAAGAAGACTGAATAGGTATAACACAAGCCTAATTTTATTCATGAAAGCCAAAATCGTTCACCAATGCTTCTCCATCTACTCCGGGCCCAGATTGCCCTCCTTTGTATGCTCACCGCTGGGTGGGCTGCCATCGCCCAATGTGATGACCCCATCACATTTGATGCCGACCTGAGCAACGCCTCGGTTCAATGTCTCAGTGATTTGCCAAACTCTTGCGACGAAACCGTCGGGGCCAATCGCGGCGACGTGGCCTGCATACTCGGCGAGCAACGCTTGTCTGCGAATACATGTGCTGCCTCTACTGCGCTCGGCACAGGAGAGGACGGGGCAATCGTGTTGTTTGACATTGACGGTGATCCCAATGACGATCGATACTTCGTGCCCACGGCCAGTGGATTGACCTTGGTCCAATTCGAAAACGGCGTGGCTCAGGTATCCGGACAGGTCGCCGACGTGAACAACCCCGATGCCATTCTCAATGTGCAAATCGTATACGATCAAGGGACTTCAGGCGCGGACTGGTCTGGGGGCTTTAAGCATGACATGAGTTGTGTGCCGACCCCGGACATCACCGATGCGTGGAACATCTACATTTTGAACACCGGGCTCAGTTACCTTCTCGGAGAGGGGGACTTGGATGGAACCCTATTGGAAGTCAATCACGCTCCATCCAGTGAGTACTTTGGCTTCCAGGTAGGTGAGATGGCCAATGACCGCAACTGCAACTATGGTGCGGGCGGTTGGTTCAGCTATCAGGGAACCTTAAACGGTGTCGAAATCCAAGGCGCACAGGGCGACGTTTTGCTTGATTTGGAATGCACCGATGATTTGGTCAACCCTTGCCAGGAGGACGAAGCGAGTGTGACCCTTATTTACACGGCAATCGATACTGATTGCGGCGACGCAGTCACTGTGGAGCAGGTGATCAGCCGCAGCGACACGGAATTGCCCACCTTCGACAATGCACCAGCCGACCAACAGGTGGCCTGCGCCGATGGTCTGCCTGAGGTCCCGACGGTGACGGCATCCGACAACTGCGAGGACAGTGATTCAGAAGGACCCACTGTGACTTACAGTGGACAAACGCCGGCCTATGATCAGACGTGTACGGGTTCCTATAAAGTTGACCGCACGTGGATTGCCGAAGATTGCTCCGGCAATCAAGCCACACACACCCAGACCATCACCGTGGTCGATGAGGTGGCTCCGGTCATCACAGGGGGAGAAGGTGGACTTGTCGAATGCGACGGTGCAGGCAATGCCATCGAGTTGGCCGCTTGGTTGGCTAATCAGGGAGGAGCGACCGCTACGGACGATTGCGGTGCAGTGAGCTGGAGCCACGATTATGAAGACGGAGATATGAGTGACCTCTGCGGCGAAACAGGCGCTGTAGACGTCATGTTCACCGCGTCGGACGATTGTAACAACCAGAGCAGCATCACCTTGACGTTCACCATTCAAGACACAGGTGCGCCCACGTTGACGGCTGCCCCCATTGCAGAAGTGCCCTGCGAGACCTACAGCGCAGAGGGCATATATGAGGCTTCCGCCAGCGATATCTGTGGCGGCGCCACGGTTGTGCTCGTGTCTGTGAATGAAGTCAGCAGCAGCTGCGCAGGCCAATTCTTGCATGTGTACAAGGCCGTGGATGACTGTGGAAACGAGAGCGAGCCCTACGAGCAGGTGGTGATCCTGATTGATGAGACAGCGCCTGTGGTGACCATTTCTTGTCCTGCCAATGCCGCACTGACGGCTGATGGTTCTTGCAGTGCGGACACCACGCCTGAAGCGCTTGGCACGGCCACATTCACGGCCAGTGACAATTGTGATGAGGATCTCGACAACACATTGGGTCACTCCGATGCGATTGATACGCTCTGCGAGGGCAGCTACATCATCACGAGGACCTGGACCATCGCGTCCACGGATCACTGTGGTCAAACTTCTCAGGCTTCATGTGACCAGACCATTACCGTGACTGACGCAACAGCCCCTGCGGTGGATGTCGCTGCAGCCAATTTGACCGTCGAATGCGATGGTGCAGGCAATGCGCAGGACCTCGCCGATTGGCTCGCCATCCATGGCGGCGCCCAGGCCAGCGACAATTGCAGCGCGGTGACGTGGAGTCACAGTGATGCTTTGTTGAGTGATTTGTGCGGCGCGACAGGCGCTGTGACTGTGACGTTCACAGCCACGGATGACTGCGGCAACGCAAGTGAAACGATCGCCACCTTTACCATTGAGGACACCACCAATCCGTCCATCGATACGGAGGCCACAGGGCAGACCGTCGAATGCGATGGGGCCGGCAATCAAGAAGCGCTCAATGCTTGGCTTGCGAGCCACGGCGGAGCGACTGCCAGCGACATTTGTGGTGGCGTCACGTTCTCCAACAACTTCACGGCCTTGAGCGACAGTTGCGGTGCCACAGGCAGTGCAACCGTGACCTTTACCGCCACCGATGACTGCGGAAATGCCAGCAGCACAATGGCGACGTTTACCATCGAGGACACCACAGCGCCCACGTGGAATTCCTACGACACTTATATGAATGCTGCTTGCGAGGATTTGCTCGATCCCGAGGATCCTACGCTCGTTCCCATCAGTGCCGACGACATCTGCGGAGGGGTGAGCTATTCTATCGCAGCATACCAACTTTCTGGCGGATGCCCAGGAACCTGGATGCGCATCTGGACGGCCACGGACGAATGCGGAAACGCCTCTGAGGAGACGGAACAGTATGTCCAGCTTTTCGACATCATTGCACCAGTTCCCGTTATCACTTGTCCCGCAGACTTCACGGTCAGCGCAGACGAGAACTGCGAGGCGGACACTTCGCCTGCAGCGGCAGGGGAGGCCACGGCGACCGCAACAGACAATTGCGACAGCGATGTGGACATCACTATCTCGCATGCCGACGGTGAGCCCACGAGCCTGTGCGATGGACAATACAGCTTTATCCGGACCTGGACAGCAGACGCAATGGACGACTGTGATAACCCTGCGAGCACAAGTTGTGAGCAGCTCATCACTGTTGAAGACACCTCGGCGCCCATCATTGGGACTGCCGCTGCCGATCTAACGGTGGAATGCGATGGTGCAGGGAATTCATCTGACTTGGAGGCTTGGTTGGCTGACAATGGAGGGGCAGAAGCCACCGACAACTGCAGCGCCATCACATGGAGCCACAGCGATGCCTTGCTCAGTGACCTATGCGCCGCCACAGGGGCGGTGACTGTGACCTTCACTGCTACCGATGATTGTGGCAACGCAAGTCAGACGACGGCCACGTTCACCATTCAAGACACCACCGCACCGGCTTTCTCCGGCGATGTGGAGGTCAGCATCTCCTGCGATGATTGGGCATGCGATGCGGATGCGCTCGAGGCGCTCGGTATTTTTTCAATAGACGAAGCTTGTGGCACGTATACGCTCGAGGCATCGTGTGTCTCGTTCAGCGGTGGTTGCGTAACGCCAGTTGGCGCTTACCAAGCGAACTATACCGCCACCGACGAATGCGGCAACACCAGTGCGTTTAGTCAGATCGTCATCTTGACGGATGATGTGAAACCAGTGCCGAGCATTACGTGTCCCGCTGAGGCCAACTTGACGGCGGATGCAGACTGTAACGCAGACCTTGATCCTTCCAATACTGGAATGGCCATCGGAAGCGCCACGGACAATTGTGACGCTGCACCAGAAGTTGTGGTGACCCACACTGACGGCCCGATTTTGGACAGCTGTGCAGGCAGCTACTCCTTCACGCGGACGTTTACTGCAACAGCGACTGACCACTGTGGAAACCAGGACAGCATCAGTTGTGATCAGCTTATTACAGTGAGTGACGAGACTGCGCCTGATGCTCCTGTTATCGATGGACCGGCAGATGCAGAAGTGCTGCTCGATGCGGATTGCGCGACCGACGCCAGCCCGTCTGTGACTGGAGAGGCCACGGCCACTGCAGCGGACAATTGTGATGCGTCACCGTCCATTGCCATCTCACACGAGGACAGCGCTCCGACATACACTTGTGTGGGAGACGACACGGCAGAGGGGAGTTACACCTTCCTCCGGACGTGGACTGCTGTTGCTACAGACGACTGCGGAAACGTGGGCCCTGCCAGCACGTACGTTCAAGCCATCACCGTCAGCGACGAGATGGCGCCTGACTTCGCAGGAAGCGCGAATGTCTTCAACATTGCCTGTGATCTCTATGACGAGGCGACGCAATACGATGTGACAGCAGCCGACAATTGCGACAGCGACGTCAGCATTGTTATCCTGAGCAACACACAGGTCAGTGGCAGCTGCGCTGGAGCCTTCCTGCGCACCTATGAAGCGACCGATGACTGTGGCAACAGTGTGCAGTTTGAGCAGGCCATCAGCCTGATCGACTCTGTCGCTCCGCTGCTCACATTGACCTGTCCCGCGGATGCGGTGCTCGAAGCGGATGCCGCTTGTGTTGCAGACACCTCAATCGCTGCCCTTGGAAATGCCGAAATCACGGCAACGGACAATTGCGACGCTGACCTTGACGTCAGCCTGACCCATGAGGATTTGCTGACCGAGGGTTGCGATGGCAGCTACACGATTGCCCGCACCTTTACCCTGACGGCGACCGACCATTGTGACAACACGACCACATTGAGCTGCACACAAAACATCGCAGTCAATGATGTCACCTCTCCAAGTATCGATGCCGCGGCCTCGAACCTGACTGTGGAGTGCGACGGCATGGGCAATGTGATGGAATATCTGGCGTGGCAGACCACCCAAGGTGGTGCCATGGCCAGCGACAACTGCAGTGCTGTGTCCTGGAGCCACGAGGTGCTCGAGACGGGAGACGATTGCGGTGGCGCAGTCGGCCACTCCACCTTGGAGTTCACGGCGACTGATGCTTGCGGCAACAGCAGCAGCACAACAGCCACCTTCACGATTGTCGACACCACGGCACCGGAGATTTCCGCAGCCAACGAAGTGGATGTTGCTTGTGACGCCTATGATGCCGAGACCCCCTATGGAGACTATGCAGCCACCGATGGTTGCAGTGGCGTGGCCACCTCCATTGATGACCTTTTCTTCAGCGGTTCATGTGAAGGCACATACCAGCGCACCTATACCGCAACGGATTCCTGTGGCAACAGCACGGAGTTCATTCAGATCATCAACCTGACCGACGCGGTGGCCCCCACCTTCACGATCAGCTGCCCGGCAGACACGACGCTCAGCGCGGATGCTGCTTGCGGCGCAGATACCAGTGTGGAGACCCAAGGTACGGCCGCATTTGCCGACGTTGTTGACAACTGTGACACTGACGTCGAGATGGAGGTGACGCACGAAGACGCCACAAGCTCTCCCTGCGAGGGCAGCCTGGTGATCACGCGGACCTTCACCATCACGGGTGAAGACAACTGTGGCAACGTCACGACGCTGACTTGTGACCAGACAATCACGGTCAACGACGACACCGCACCGAGCATTGCGGCTCCAGCTAATTTGACGGTGGAGTGCGACGGCGCTGGAAACGAGGCCGACTTGGCAGCGTTCCTGGCAGGAGCTACGGCCAACGACAACTGCAGCGATGTCACGATTGAGAACGATTTCGATGGACTCAGCGATGGCTGTGGCGCCACCGGAACTGCGACTGTTTCCTTCACGGCCACGGACGCCTGCGGCAACAGCAGCAGTGCTTCGGCGACCTTCACCATTGAAGATACCACTGCTCCGAGCATCGACACGGCGGCTTCGAGCCTGACTGTGGAGTGCGACGGCATGGGCAATGTGATGGAATACCTGGCGTGGCAGAGCACTCAAGGCGGTGCTGCGGCCAGTGATGCCTGCAGCGGCGTATCCTGGAGCCATGAGGTGCTCGAGACGGGAGACGACTGCGGCGGCGCAGTGGGTCACTCCACTTTGGAGTTCACGGCGACTGATGCTTGCGGCAACAGCAGCAGCACAACAGCCACCTTCACCATTGTGGACACCACGGCACCGGAGATTTCCGCAGCCAATGAGGTGGAAGTCGCTTGTGACGCTTACGACATCGATACGCCATATGGAGGCTATGCAGCCACGGATGGATGCAGTGGTGTGACCACATCCATAGATGACATGTTCTTCAGTGGTCCTTGCGAGGGATCTTATCAGCGCACCTACACGGCCACAGATTCATGTGGCAACAGCACGGAGTTCATCCAGATCATCAATTTGACCGATGAGGTGGCCCCCACCTTCACAATCAGCTGCCCAGCAGACACGACGCTCAGTGCGGATGCGGCCTGTGAGGCAGACACCAGTGTGGAGTCCCACGGTCTGGCAGAATTTGCCGACGTTGCTGACAATTGTGACAATGACGTCGAGATGACGGTGACGCACGAGGACGCGACGGCATCCCCTTGTGACGGCAGCACGGTAATCACGAGGACCTTTACCATCACGGGTGAGGACAACTGTGGCAACGTCACCACGCTGACCTGCGATCAGACGATCACGGTTAACGATGACACTGCTCCGAGCATCACGGCGCCAGCCGACTTGACAGTGGAGTGTGACGGGATGGGCAATGCCGATGACCTGGCTGCATTCCTCGCGGGTGCCAGCGCCACGGACAACTGCAGTGCAGTGACCATAGAGCATGACTTCACTGCGTTGAGCGACAGTTGTGGTGCCACGGGCAGCGCGACAGTGAGCTTTACAGCAACGGACGCTTGCGGCAACAGCAGCAGTGCTTCCGCCACCTTTACCATTGAAGACACGACGCCTCCGAGCCTGACCATCGAGGGGCCTGCCAATCAGGATTTGATTCAGAATGGCACGTGTGATCTCGATACGGGTGTGGACGCCCTCGGCAACGTGTCTTATGAAGCCGGTGACGCATGCGGCAGTGCCGCCGTGGAGATTACGCACTCCGATGGGGACGCCCTGTTCACTTGTGAAGGCGACGACGATCTGCTGGAGGGAAGCTACACGTTCATCCGCACCTTCACGGTGACGGCCACGGACGCGTGCGGTCTCCAAACGACCGACACCTATGATCAGACCATCACGGTCACGGACGACAGCGCACCGAGTTTCACCAGCACAGGCGATGTTGAGAATGGAGAGGTCCAATCGGTGTGCTGCGAAAGCCACCTCGGCGACTTGACCATCCCTGATGCGGTTGAGCCTACATATGCAGACAACTGCGACTCGGATGTGGCCTATGCCATGAGCGAGAGCCTCGTGGGAGCCTATGCTCCAACGGATGCTGTTGATTTGTTCTGCTTGAGCACAACACCTGCGGCCTTTGAGGACGGTGAGACATGCAATGGCTATGATCCGCATAGTCTCCGCATTTTCGCCTTGCCTGGAGGTGCTGAATTCTATCTGGCTTCAGGCCCTGGTCTCGTGGCCAACAATGCAGATGGCACGTTGACACTGACGCAATCCACCATGGCTGCTGATGGGTCCAGTGCCGGTTGGGACATCTCAGTAACCTACGGTGCTGCCTTGTCGTGGGCTGATTGGAACAGTCAAGCCTTCCCAACGGGATACAAGCGCGATTGTGGAGACTTGATTGACGACCACGAAAACTGGGCGTATCGCATTCTCGAGTCTGGTTCCCTCACGGGAACGGGAGACTATGCTGGATCGGACCTCAGCTTGTCGCATGCACCGAGCAACAACTACTACGCGTGCCAGTTCGGCCTTGGCGCCAACAACATGAACAACGAGTACGGGTACAGCGGATGGTTCACCTACAGCGGCTCATTCATGGGCAGTGACATCATGGGCTCCGGTGACTTGTTCGGCGACCTCGATTGTTGCTTGCCTTGGAGCATTGAGCGGGACTATAGCATCGCCGACGACTGTGGCAATGCCAATGGATTCGCATACAGCATTGAGGTCAATGGAGAAGGCTGTGGCGATGCAGATGGAGCACTTGTGAGCGGCGGTCAGAGTGGAGATCACACACCCAGTATCCTCGGTGGGTCCGGTGAGGTGGTGATGGGCAAGACCCCAATCCGCGTTACGAACCTTCAGCCCAACCCAACCAACGACATCAGCCAACTTGGGTTCGTCGTGGACCACAACATGCGCATCCGCGTGGACCTTGTGGGCATGGACGGTGTCTTGGTGGCGGAGTTGTACGATGGCATCGCCCAAACCGGAGTGAACCACACCCTAGATGTGGACGCCGGCACCTTGAACAACGGAATGTACCAGATTCGCCTGAGCAGCAGTGCTTACCTGGTCGTAAAGAAATTGCTCGTGAGTGAGTGATTAAGGAGAGGTCCTGGAGAGGGCCGCAAAACCAAGCCAATAAAAGCCACCCTTCGGGGTGGCTTTTTGTGTATGCTATTGTGAGTTGGGCTTTACCGTTTTGACAGGCAAATCACCGATGCGCGCGACGAACCATCAGTTTAACCCCACCAACGATCTTAGCTTGCTTGTCTTCACGGTGACGCAGAACACGCACCTCTGCGCGGACATGCGCACAATGGACGGGATTTTGGTCTCCGAGCTGTGCGACGGTGTCGCTTCTACGAACGTTAACCACACGCTCGATATAGAAGCAAACGCCCATGAAAGCGGCATACTAGATTCGCCTCTTCAGCAGCCAATACCTGGTGGTGAAGAAGCTCTTGGTGACAGAGTAATCTCCATCACCTTCTGATTAAGGAAAAGGCTGCTCTTCTGGGCGGCCTTTTTTGATTTTTCAAAGCCTTGCTCAATGCCGAATGAAGGCTTTTGCCGCGCTTATTCTATGAAGTCAATTTTGTAACGAGTGGCGTATAAAAATGCCCAAAAATGTGTTTTTCGAATTGTTCGATTACGTGATTTGAGACAGTAAGCGGATGAATTACACTGAATAGATACAGCATTATTTGGTACACATAATGGCTTATACCATTTGTGTCGTGCATATACGAGAATTGGATAAAAAATCCATGATATGAGGCCAATTTAGATGCACCAAAACGTATGTCATGCCTAAACAGCTACTCCAAGCCTCAGCGGCTTTATTTATCGTTCTGACGATGAGCGCAGTCACAATCACTGCTCTCGGACAGTGTGACTTTGTAACCGATGTCGAAACTGGTATAGTTTATGACTTCAACTTATCTGGTAATGGAGAAATAAATCCCCCCGGCCCTCACGGCACTCCAGGGGCGGAGAGGGTATTCTCGTTCACTCCCGATTTCGATGGACAATACACCATACAAATTGAGCATGACAACGGAGGCGGCTTCTTTTTTATTGGATGGGTAGATCTATTTTTTGCGGTCGGCGATTGTGACGCTGCAGTTTGGAATTTTTTGGGAACCGTTAATGGCTGTTGTGGTGGTGCAGACACATTTGAGATGGGCTTAAATGCTGGGACCTCCTATGTCTTCTTGGTGGATGATGAGGATTTGAGCGGGTCAGATGTGGCATTCTCAATTATGGCTGAAAACCCTTGCGATGAAGGAATGGTGTTCGAGCCAGCCTTGGCCGATGAATCGGTTCAGTGCTTGGACGATCTTCCAACTGAATGTGATGGCGACCAGGGAGCAAGTCGCGGTGTTGTGTCCTGCGGCATGGCTGAGGACATGCAGAGCCGCACAGTGTGCACGGCGACCACTGCTATGGGCACGGGTGAAGATGGTGCTATCGTGTTGTTTGACGTTGATGGTGATCCGGACGATGATCGTTATTTCATGCCCACCACGGATGGTTTGTCGCTAACTCAATTTGAAAATGATGTGGCTGTGGTCTCAGGTCAGGTTGCCGATATCAACGACCCAACGGCCATTCTGAACGTCAGTATCTACTATGACAACGGAACCAGCGGAGCAGACTGGGACGGCGGTTACAAGTACGATATGTCATGTGCCCCAACCCCGGAAATAACTGATGCTTGGACCATTTACACCATGAATAGCGGATTGAGCTTTCTCGTGGGAGCGGGCAGTATGGAGGGTACTACCCTTCAATTGTCGCACGCGCCATCGAGCGAATACTTCGGCTTCCAAGTAGGAGAAATGGCCAACGATCGCAACTGCAACTACGGTGCAGGTGGATGGTTTAGCTATGATGGTGCTATCAATGGCGTGGAAATTCAAGGCGGTACGGGAGACGTCCTTGTTGACCTCGAGTGCAATGAGGAGCAAAACAACGAATGTGGTGAAGACGAGTCTTCAGTGACGTTTTTCTATGCTGCTTATGACGCCGATTGCTTCGACGTCATCACTGGTACGGAGACTTTCACGCGCCACGATACAGAGGCTCCCACATTTGACAATGCGCCTGCTGACATTTCCGTGGCTTGTGAGGACATGGACATTGAAGTGCCCGCTGTGACCGCATCGGATAACTGTGAAGACAGTGACGCTACTGGACCTACTGTGACCTACAATGGCCAGTCTCCACAATACGATATTACCTGCACCGGTACATATAAAGTGGACCGCACTTGGATTGCAGAGGACTGCTCAGGCAATCAGACTGCCCACACGCAGACCATCAGCGTATACGATGACGTTGCGCCTGTGATTGTTGCAGGTTCAGACTATGAAGCGCAATGCGATGGCTCAGGTAATTTGGTTGAGCTCAATGCTTGGCTCGACAACAATGGTGGTGCCACTGCAACTGACAATTGTGGGACAGTGACCTGGACCAACAATTTCACCGCCTTGAGCGACGATTGCGGCGCCACGGGCAGCGCCACGGTGACGTTTACCGCGACTGACGATTGCGACAACGCGACCTCGACGACTTCGACGTTCACGATTGTGGACACGACCAACCCCTCGATGGACACTGCGTCCTCTGATGAGACGGTTGAGTGCGATGGCGCCGGCAACACGGCAGCCTTGAACGCATGGTTGGCCTCCAACGGTGGTGCATCCGCCAGCGACGCCTGCAGCAACGTGACGTGGAGCAACAACTTCACCGCCTTGAGCGACGCTTGCGGTGCCACCGGCAGTGCAACGGTGACGTTCACTGCGACCGACGACTGCGACAACGCGACCTCTACGACGGCGACGTTCACGATAGAGGACACGCTCGATCCCAGCATGGACACTTCCGCCTCTGACCAGACGGTTGAGTGCGATGGCGCTGGAAACATTGATGAATTCACCGTTTGGTTGCTTTCCAATGGTGGGGCTTCTGCGTCTGACGAATGCAGTTCGGTCAGCTGGACCAATGATTTCGTTATTACAGAGGAAGGGGAAATCGTCAATGCGGTCATTGACTGTGGATTGTTCACGGGCAGCTTGCTGGTTACGTTCACAGCCACCGATGAATGTGGCAATGACACTGAGACATCGGCGACCTTCACGATTGAGGACACGACCAACCCCTCGATGGACACTGCGTCTTCGGACGAGACCGTTGAGTGCGATGGATCTGGCAACACTGCAGCTTTGACTGAGTGGTTGGAATCGCATGGCGGAGCAT
>Ga0209503_10000660_pt1 | contig 19674 bp, 12 predicted proteins | sample SouAtlMetagenome_2_FD_187448 | JGI IMG/M metagenome (GOLD analysis project Ga0209503, IMG submission 187448) | Marine eukaryotic phytoplankton communities from Atlantic Ocean - South Atlantic ANT15 Metagenome (SPAdes) (version 2) | ecosystem: Environmental > Aquatic > Marine > Oceanic | place... | reverse complement strand
CGGTGACTTCCCCTGATTTGGGCAATGGAGAATGGGGCATCGACGACGGCACTGGTGAAGTGCGGATTGACGATCGCGGATGGGACCACCAAGCCACCGGTGAAGTGGTTATCAACGCCCAGTTCCAGGTGACCGGTCCACTGCATTATGGCTTTGGAGATTACAAGTTGATCCCGAGGAACGGAGATGACGTTCTGCTCTACGGTTGCACTTTGCCGAATGCGGACAACTTCACCGAAGGCGCCGACATCAACGACGGGTCCTGCACGGGAAGCGAGCCCTGTGATCTTTTCTTTAGCGAGTATGCTGAAGGGTCATCGAACAACAAGTATCTCGAGATTTACAACCCAACAAATGGCCCTGTCAGTTTGGCTTTGTATTCCATGGCTAGCCAGTCAAATGGAGCAAACAATACGGATTCTGAAGCAGCGGAGTGGGACTACTGGAATGACATTTTCTCCACCGATGCCTCCATTGGAGCTGGGGAGACATACCTGGTTGTTCATCCCAGCGCAAATGCCGCTTTGCTGGATAGTGCCGACGCCACTTGGAACTTCCTATCCAATGGTGACGACGCCTGGGGTTTGATATACAGCGCGGGTGCCTCATTCGGAAATGGCGGGGACTGGGAGCTTATCGACGTGATTGGTGAGCCCTATGGAATCGATCCTGGCTCAGGATGGGCTGTGGCAGGAGAAGCCAATGGAACCCAAAACAAGACGCTGCGCCGGAAGCCTCAAGTCTCATTTGGAAATGGGGGAGACTGGGCAGCTTCAGCGGGCACCACAGCGGAAGACAGTGAGTGGATCGTCTTGGACAATGACTATGCCTTGGACAATGCCCTTGAAGGCTATAACAGTCACGAATTCGCTGGATTGTGCTCAACGGATACGGAAGGGTGTACCGATCCCTTTGCGGTCAACTTCGACCCTAACGCCACCGTGGACGACGGCAGTTGTTTGTTCATTCCGAGCGTAACCATCCAGGAAATCAACCAAGGCTTGACCTCCGGTATTGTCAGCACGACCGGTATTGTCACAGGCGTTTATCTGACCGATGATGGCTCCTTTGGAAACCAAGCGGCATTCACCATGCAAAACGGAACGGGTGCATTCTCAGGATACTGGGTGCGCGGTTCTGATGCCACTCTTGAGTCGATCGCCAATGTTCAAGTGGGCGATGAAGTAGAGATTACCGGCGCTCCAGACGATTGGTATGGCAATGATTACTTCCCCAACCCGGCCATCACGGTGTTGTCTTCAGGCAACCCACTTCCGGATGCAGAGGTCCTTGCTTCTGGCGATGTAAGTCTAGAAGAGTGGGAAGCGGTTCTGATCTCGGTCACCGCGGAATGCGATAACCCTGACCTCGGGTTTGCCGAGTGGTCCATCAATGATGGCAGCGGGGCTGCAAGGGTCAACGACCGTGCTTACGACGCCTTTGGAGCCGGGGTTGTGGAAGCGGGCCGCACCTATCGGGTGACTGCCCCCACAGGATACGCCTACGGCAACTGGAAAATCGAGCCAAGGGACAGCACGGATGTTGTTCGCATTGGCTGCACAGACGCCGCATTTCCGAACTATTGGCCGTTGGCCAATGAGGACGATGGAAGCTGTGCGAACATCCCAGGTTGTACAAATCCAGCTGCCGACAACTACAATCCAGAAGCCACAGCCGATGATGGCTCCTGTGTGATTACTGGCTGCACGGATCCGACCGCTTTGAACTATGACGAAGCCGTGACGGTGGAAGATAATGGCCTCTGCTATTACACACTTCCCAACATGATCGTGAACGAAATCCATTACAATCCCTGTGACAACCAGGGGGGAGACTTCGATTGGGAGTTTGTGGAGTTCTACAACCTCGGAGACGAGACGGATTTGAGTGGATTTGAAGTGTGGTTTGCATTCTCAGATCCAGAGTCGATTGCACTCGGTTTGACATTCCCGTCGGGCACTGTGATTCCCGCGGACAGCTACTTCCTCGTTGTCCCAGGCGCTGTTGCTGATGCCAACTACACTGCCATGGGTATCACCACCTTCCTCATGGAAAATGGAAACTGGGGCAATGGCGGCGGAACGGTTGTCTTGCAGGATTCATATGAGAACGTGGTGGATTCCATAACCTATGACGACGCTTCTCCTTGGCCTGCTGATGAGGTGGTTGTGCTTGGCAATGTGATTGTGGCCAGCCCAGATGGGGGTTGTGCTTCACTTGAGCTCATCCAAACGGACCTCGACAACGGTGACACGAACAACTGGCAAGCCAGCTGGGAGGACAACGGAACCCCAGGAGCGGCAAACAGCTCTGCCTACGGCTGTACTGATGGTGCAGCCTGTAACTACTCAGCTGTTGCGCTTTTCGCTGACGAAAGCTGCACGTACGACTGTTATGGTTGCACCTACCCTGAGGCTACCAACTACGATGAGACGGCAACCTTTGATGACGGCACTTGCGAGGTGTCCGCTGATAACAACTGCCCGACCGACCTCAATGGCGACGGCACGACGTCCGTCAGCGATTTGCTTATGCTTCTCGGTGCTTTCGCGACAGACTGTCCGGAGTAATCGAATCTAAAATCAATGAAAAGGGCTGCCTCTTGGCGGCCCTTTTTGTTTTGGGCGGCGCATAAAATCCGCGACCTTCGACCTCCTTCGGTACGGACTATGAATTCAACGTTACAGGTTTTCTACTTGATCGGTGCCTTGGGCCTGTTCATCTACGGTATGATGCTGATGAGCGAGTCCATTCAGCGTCTGACGGGCAGTCGACTTCGATCGGCAGTGTCCACGGTGACCAGGAGTCCCGTGAGGGCCTATGTGTCGGGCCTCAGCGTCACGGGTCTCCTCCAGTCAAGCAGTGTGACCTCCTTGATTGCAGTCAGTTTTGTTCAGGTGGGCTTGCTCCGTTTGTCTGAAGCCTATTTCGTGCTTCTCGGGGCCAACCTCGGCACGACAGTAACAGGCTGGCTTGTTGCGTTGACAATCAGCAAACCTTCCGTGGGCAGTTTGGCCTTGCCCATCTTGGCCTTGGCCTTGCCTTTGTTGTTTGCCCAGCGCAGAAGGGTCCGTTCGGCTGGAGAGGCGATCATTGGGTTCTCACTGATGTTTGTTGGCCTGGGCCTGCTCAAGGAGGGGGTTCCGCCCATTACAGAGGCGGGGTTGGAGGGCTTCTTGGGGCAGTTCGGTGGTGCTGGTTGGGTGGGGGCAATCGGTGTTGTGGTCATCGGCATTGCGGGCACCATCGCATTGCAGAGTTCCTCGGCCATGTTGGCGTTGATTTTCACCCTTGCCGCCGGCGGCGTGGTCTCGGAATGGACCAGCGCAGCGATGGTTCTTGGCGCCAACATTGGCACCACGTCGACCGCCATCCTCGCTTCTTTGGTTGCCGGTCGCGAGGCCCGTCGCGCAGCATTGAGCCACCTGTTCATCAATCTGTTTGGTGTGATCCTCGCCCTGCCGCTGTTGCATTTCATCTTGGACGGACTGCATTGGTTCCTCGCGCCGATGGGCCATCAATCGCTGGACATCACCATCAGCCTTGCGCTATTTCACACGGGATTCAACGTTTCAGTTGCGATTGTTTTTGGCCTCTTCCCCCGTCCCATCCTCTGGCTCGTCAGGCGGTTTGTCCCCGGTGAAGGCATGCGTGGGTTCCGCAGTCCCTTGGTGACTGCGAGTGTGATGGATGCCCCGGAACTGCAGGTTCTCGAGGCCCAGAGGGAGGCGGAGCGCCATCACGCCTTGGTCTCTGACATGATCGCTGAAATGAAGCGAATGCTGGAAGCGTTGAATGTGGTCAAGCGCAAGGCCATCGGAGACCGTCTCCTGGAATGTCACAGTCTCGGAGCGCGCTATGAGACTGAGATCAAGGGGTTTCTCGAGAGGTTGGCGAGGAGCAAGGTGTCTGGCTCCACATACCGCCAAGTGCAGTTCCTTTTGGAGTGGACGACGGAGATGGGTCAGGTTGTGGAGCTTGGAAACCGCTTTAGGGAGCTCCAGCTGGAGAGGGAGCGGGGCGACGTGTTCTTTGTTCCGAGACAGAGGAAGCGATTGAATCAAATGATGGAGTTGCTGGCGGACGCCATGGCCACATTGGGCAACCTAAACACCCCCATTGCCCTGCCATATGGTGAAGCAGATGTGGAAATGGGGAAGGTGGAGTCCACCCTCATCGAATTGGACAGCATCCGACAGCAGATGAGAAAGAGCCGTAAGGAGGACATCCGCAAAGGGAGGTATACACCCGAGAGTGCCATGGCCTACAAGGAGATGGGAGATGTGCTCGAGGAAATGGGCTTGAGGATGGGGCTCGTTGTGTCTCGGTATTCGGAAATCTTCAAGGCTTGAGCACCGGCAAGGTTCTCAGGGTGTCACTCGATTGTAGGTCTCGGTCCACGATGTGAATGGCAAAGCGCAGGGTGTCCCAGTCTGAGGTCAAATAATAGCGGGGGGCCAATTCCACAGTGATGGTACCCCGCAACGCCTTGTTCTGTCCTGTAGGTTCAATTCTGGGCGCCCGATAGAAGAACGGAACCTGACCAATGGCGGGGTCGAGGGGGATTGCAGTCCATTCACCATCCCTTTGTTCCTCATAGGTGCAGAACACATTGTGATGAAAGGGGCACGTTGGGCAAAACGATCCCGTCGTGTCCGATTGGTCCAAGCCGAAATTGCCATCGCCGTCCTCGAATCCGATGGACAATTCACCAGTCTCGCCAAGCGTGATCAAGTCCACCGAGGTGATGTGGGGTTCCGGAGGCAGAGACACGGGAGGCTCGCACCCGGCAATCCAGAACGCGGTTGAAAGCGTCAGAACCCATCCTGTCCAGGCCCGTGATTTCATCTTGGCTTCCGTCTCCATGGTGGGAAATTAAGCCTCATTTTGCGTCCCATGCAGCGCGGAGATGCTTTGAGCGGCCAACAGAACCCCACGGAATGGCAGACTGCAGCCCAGGACTTGCGGCTGCGTCTCGAGGAAGGCATCCGCAGTGGAGCCACTTGGGATGGGCGCGCGTTTGACGCCTTTTCTCTGGCGGCCTTTCGTTTGCAGTTCCACACCAATTCAGTGTACCACGGGTGGTGTAGCGCCCTCGGGTGGACGCCGGAAGACGCCATGCAACTCAGCGAGACATCGCGAATTCCATTCTTGCCTGTTGAGGCGTTTAAGTGGGGGGATGTCTGGACACAAGGAGTGGAGGAAGAAGCGGAGCCGCTGGTGTTTCGGACAAGTGGCACCACGGGAGACACGGGGCGAAGGGGCACCCACACAGTGCGAACCCCTGACCTATACCAACTCAGTGCTCGGTCTGGTTTCGCGCGTGTTTTTGGGCCGGCAGGCGCCACAGGCGCCGTTGTATTGGGTTTGCTGCCGGGATACCTCGAACGTCAGGACAGCAGCCTGGTCCACATGGTCCAAGATTTGAGGGCTGCAGGCTGGTCTCTTCCAGATGAATCGCCGTCCGATGGTTTCTATCTCGATGATACAGAGGGGCTTTTTGATGCTGTTGATCGGACCCTCGAAGCAGGCCGAACGCCAGTATTGATTGGTGTCACGTGGGCGCTTGTGGATGCAGCGGATGCGTGGCGTTCTTCCGGAAGGGGGGCCTTGTCGGATCGGGTTCGTTTGGTGGAAACGGGGGGGATGAAGGGCAGACGAGAAGAGTGGGTCAAGGAGCGTGTGCATGACCATTTGAAACAGGCGTTTGGTTGCCGGACTGTTTATGGTGAGTATGGGATGACAGAATTGTTGAGCCAGGCGTGGTCGGAGGGGGCGGGAGCCTTTGCACTCCCCCCTTGGATGAGAATTCGCATCCGTCGCACCGATGATCCATTTTCGGAGGCGGCTTCTGGGGCCACGGGGAGATTGGATATTGTGGATTTGGCCAACCTTGGGAGCTGTTGTTTCCTTTCCACCCAGGACCTTGTGAGGCCTATTTCTAAATTATCGGGACCGCAATTCGAAGTGTTGGGCCGCTTCGATCATGCGGAAGTGAGGGGGTGCAACTTGATGGTGGAATGAGGGCGCCATTTCTTGACAGCCCCGCACCTACCGCGTAGATTCGCCGCGCTATGGAGTCATGGATTGCTCTGCTCGGTTTTACGCTTGCCGCATATTCGGTGGTGGGCAACGACAGCATCCAAACGCTCGGGACGTTTTTGACCTCGAACGAAGACAAGCCATGGTGGTTGCTCTGGCTTTTTGCCGGGGGCATCATGGCCGTCGTGGTGACCATGGGGTACCTCGGGATGGGAGAATACCTTGGAGGCAAAGGGGGAGACTTGACCTTTGGTAAGTATGCAGGGCTGTTCCAAGACCCTGCCAAGCCCATTGACTTTCCGATCATCACCATTTGGTATGTCCTTCCACCTTTGGCTTTGATGGCCATTACGAGGCTGGGAATTCCCGTGAGCACCACCTTTTTGGTGCTGACTTTCTTTGCGCCCAAGGCGCTGCCCAAGATGCTGGTGAAAAGCCTGGGTGGCTACGGGGTGGCCTTCCTCTTTGCACTCGTTGCCTTTGTTGCCCTCAGCCGCCTGACCGAGCGCTTCTTTTTGAAGCATCCGATGGAGGAGGGACAAGGGTTGATGCGGAACAAGCGCTTCTGGACCATCACCCAGTGGTTTGCCACAGGTTTCTTGTGGAGCCAGTGGTTGACCCAGGATTTGGTCAACATCCTCGTCTACTTGGGTGATCCGGTCCAAGTGCAACTGTGGGAGTTTCTTTTTGCCCTCTTCGTCCTTGTGGGGATGTTGGGCTACATCTTCTACCAGCGCGGCGGCGAAATCCAGAAAATTGTGAGGGTAAAGACCAACACAGCCGACATTCGATCAGCCACCTTTATCGACCTTTTTTATGGCATGGTGTTGTTGATTTTCAAGTTCGACACCTTCGGTATTGGGGCCAAGGTGCCGATGAGCACAACGTGGGTGTTCCTGGGTATGCTGGCGGGTCGCGAAGTGGCACTGCGTCTGCGGCTCAATGAGCTCGATCGAACGAAATTGGCGCCCATGGTGTTGAGCGACTTGGGCAAGGCCACGCTCGGCCTTGTGATCAGTGTCTTGCTGGTCATGTTCCTGTACCTCGTGGAGGGGCGGGAAATGGCAGCGCTTTTCAATTGAGGCTTTCTCAGTCCGTAATTCGGATCAGGTAATAATTCTTCTTTCCGCGTTGAAGCAACACCAGGCCGCTGCCAATGCAGTCGTCCGCGTTGACCACCTTGTCGGCGGTCACCTTGTTGCGGTTGACGCTGACAGAGTTTTCCTTGAGCGCACGGCGGGCTTCCCCCCCGCTGGAAAGGAAGGGAGTGTCCCCACCGGCCAGCAAATCGATGATGCTGATTCCAGCGGACAAGGCTTCCCTGGACACGTCGCGCTGTGGAACCCCTTCAAACACGCTCAGGAGCTCACTCTCCGGTAAAGCCCGCAGGTCCTCTTCTGTGGACTTTCCAAACAACAGTGCCGTAGCGGCCATGGCGGTCTGCAGGTCCTCTTCTCCGTGTATTCGGCGGGTGACGTCCTCAGCCAACTCCTTTTGCAGCAGTCTGGCACCCGGATTTTCAGCATGGGACGCCTCGATGTCTTCGATGCGCTCCCTGTCCAGCAACGTGAAGATGCGGATGTAGCGGGCTGCATCCTCGTCCGCCGCGTTGATCCAGTACTGGTAGAATTTGTAGGCGCTGGTTCGGGCCTTGTCAATCCACACGTTGCCTCCTTCACTCTTGCCAAACTTGGACCCGTCTGACTTGGTGATGAGTGGCGCTGTCAGGGCGAAGGCGTGGCCCTGGCCCTTGCGGCGGATGAGCTCCGTACCTGTGGTCATGTTGCCCCATTGGTCGCTTCCCCCCATTTGCAGCATGCAGCCGTGGTCCTTCCACAAGTGGTAGAAGTCATAGCCCTGGACCAGTTGATAGCTGAACTCGGTGAAACTCATGCCGCCTTCTAAGCGGTTTTTTACGGAGTCTTTGGCCGTCATGTAGTTGACGGTGATGTGCTTTCCAACATCGCGGATAAAGTCCAGAAAGCTGAAGTCTTTGAACCAGTCGTGGTTGTTGACCACCCGGGCAGCGCATGGACCTTCGAAGTCGAGAAAGCGCCCGAGCTGGGCCTTCTGGCAATCCAGGTTGTGTTGCAGCACATCGAGGTCCAGGAATTGACGCTCTGCTGTTTTCCCACTGGGGTCTCCCACCATTCCGGTTGCACCCCCAACCAGGGCGATAGGCCGGTGTCCTGCACGCTGCAAATGGACGAGCAACATCACAGGAACAAGGTTCCCGATGTGAAGGGAGTCTGCTGTGGGGTCGAAGCCCACGTAGCCGGCAGTCTGCTCCTTCTCGAGTTGTTCCTCAAGACCGGGCATGGCGTCATGCAGCAAGCCGCGCCACTTCAGTTCGGCAATGAAATCCATGGTGGCGAAGGTACGTCCGAAGGCCTCCTCGTTCTGAGCCTCACAGGTGGGGGACAAGCGTCTCCAGTTTCATCGACCTGGACCCTTTCAGCAAGATGGTCCGTCCCAATTCCGGCTGGTTGTCCAAAAGGCGTTGAAGGGCATCAAGTGCATCAAAGGATTGGTCACCAGGCGCGTGTTGAGCAAACAGGCTTCCCACCGTCCAACATTCGATGCCGCACTCGGCCGCCACGTCCCGAACGAGTCGGTGACCCGATGGGGCATGTTCGCCGAGTTCCATCATGTCGCCGAGGATGGCCAAGGGCTGATTGTGGTCTGATGCGGCAAAGGCGCGAAGGGTGGATTCGACCGAACTCGGGTTGGCGTTGTAGCAATCGATGATGACCGTGTTGGTTTTGGTTTCCACCACCTCTCCTCGCTGTTGGACTGGTTGAAAGGCTTCAAGGGCATTGCCAATGGAATCGGCGGGCACCCCAAAGTGGTGTCCCACGGCCATGGCTGCCGTCATGTTGGCCAGTTGATGTTCTCCTTCGAGCTCGACCTTCAGGGCTCCTGTTGCATGGTGCCAAGGGCCTGGTTCGGGCGGATTCATCGACCAATAGACGGGTGCGCCAGGCGCCGAATTGGTTCGCCAAGACAGGGGAGGATGTTCCGCTGTGCCAAAGCAGAGTCGCATCAACCCCTCCAATTTGGACAAGGCCATCAAGTCGTCATCGGATGCAGGGACAAAGGCGGTTCCTCCCTTGGCCGCCAAATGGACGAAGAGCTCTTGCTTGCCCTTTTTCACCCCTTCGACTCCGCCAAAGCCCTCGAGATGGGCCATCCCAACATTGGTGATGATTCCATGGGTTGGTTCGGCAATTCTGGAAAGCGCCGCGATTTCGCCTTGGTGGTTGGCTCCCATCTCGACAATGGCGAACTCGACATCCTTTGGAAAGGACAATAGGGTGAGGGGCACCCCAATGTGGTTGTTCAAGTTTCCCTTAGTCGCCTGCACATCAAAGGATTTGGACAACACGGCCCGGAGCAGCTCCTTGGTTGTGGTCTTTCCATTGCTTCCCGTGAGACCCAATACTGGACAGCCAAACCGTTGCCTGTGCAAATTGGCCAAGCCTTGGAGCGATTGAAGGACGTTTTCTACGTGCAAGACCTTGTCTCCGACCACGGATGGGTCGTCAACAACCGAAGCCAGGCAGCCTGCTTCCAACGCCTGATGGGCGAATGCGTTCCCGTCGAAACGTTCGCCCTTGAGGGCGAAAAAGAGCATGCCGGGTCCGCATTTTCGGGTGTCTGTTGTGACCCCATCGGACCGGTCATACCAATTTAACAGCGCTTCGAGAGGTGTGCGGTTCATGGGGTCAAGAAAAGACGAACCCCGTGAGGCTCAAGGCCACCACGGGGTTCGGAATGAACAGTGTCCCGTTGGGCTCAATTGTTGCCCATGGCGTTGCCCTTGGGTGAACCCACCCGGGTCATCGCACACCGGAAACCGATGGTGGAGCTGCTTTGGTCTTCCTCGAGGAAGCGTCGCGTTCCGGGAATGATCCAATAGACCCGGTCGTTCCAGCTTCCCCCTTTGTAGACGCGGACGTTGTCGTTGATCAATGAGGTACCGCCGTATTCGTAAACCGTTCCGTCTTCGTCTTGGTCAAAGTAGATGCTGCTCTCCTTGTCGCCGTCGAGGTAGTCAATGTTGTCGGCAACTTGGTAGTTGCGGCGACCGATATTCTCCTCGAGTGTGACCTCTCGGTAGCGCATCTGTCCAGGGGTGTTACTGATGTTGCGCGTCCACCCTCGGCGAAGGTCCGGTGCGCATGGGGCCTCACTCTCCTCAATCAGGTCCAGTGCCTCGTCTATTTGAATCATGGCGTCCTCCATGCGCTTCTCATCGAGATTCTCATTGGCGTTCTCGATTTTCTGATTCAACGCGTCAATGAGGTTGCTGCCTTCCGAGGTCAAGCTGCCTTCTGTTGCCTCTGAATACGATTCGAGGAATGCTTCAATGGCGGGCACATCATACTGTACATAGTCCAGCTTGTCGGCCACATTGCCTTCGCTGTCGAGCAGTTTCGTGGAAAAAACATTTCCGCGGAAGGGGCGGAATTCCTGAGCGTCTTGGAGTGTTCCAGGACGATACACGTCCATCACCCACTCGCTGACATTGCCTGCCATGTTGTACAGGCCGTAGTCGTTTGGCGCATAACTGTATACAGGAGCCGTCACGTCGGCGCCATCATTGAGCGCATTGGCCACACCCATGTAGTCACCGCGGGCCCGGACGAAGTTGGCGTTGATTTCACCGTAGAACTTGCCTCGGCTGTCATCGTTGCGGACGTAGTGTCCATCCCAGGGATAGGTGCGACGGCTGGTGATGAGTTCCTCTCCACTGTTGCCGACAAGAGACAGGGCAGCATATTCCCATTCGGCCTCTGTTGGCAGGCGATAGTCGGGGAGAAGGATGCCGTCGGTCATTGCCACATTTCTGTAGCCGACACCGTTCGGGCGGAGGTCCTTGATTCCGTCTGCAGCCTTGGCAGCTTCTTCATACTGACCGTCGAGGTACGACTCCGTGCTAAAGAAGCTGTCGTCCAATTGTCCGGTTGGGTTGTGGACCAAGAAGCCTTCCCGCACCATGATTTGCTCATTGACGCGATCGGTGCGCCACTTGCAAAAATCGTTGGCTTGCAACCAGGACACGCCCACCACCGGATAGTCGCGGTATGCAGGGTGACGGAGATAGTAGTTCACATAGGGCTCATTGTAGGCCCGTGGGTCTCGCCAAACGAGCGTGTCAGGCTTGGCTCTGTCCACAATTTCAGGGAAGCCATCGCCATAGACTCGGTCCAACCAAAAGAGGTATTCCAACCAATAAAAATTGGTGACCTCCGCTTCATCCATGTAGAATGAGCTGACGGTCACACGGCGGGGGATGTTGTCCCAAGATCCGGTCAGGTCATCCTCGACCTGGCCCATTGTGAAGGTTCCACCTTCGACAAAAACGAGGCCGGGACCTGTTTCTTGTCCGATGTAGGGGAGTCTTTGAAATCCACCATTCTCTGAGTCGTTATAGGCCCAGCCGGTTGAGCTGGATGCCCCTCCAGAACAGGAGGAGAAAACGGCTGCGGAGCAGAGGGCCACGCAGAAGAGGAGGAGGAGGGATTTAAGCTTTTGCATCGCTTTCTATTGAGTTTCCTTGCAGGGAATGGGTTCAGAATCCGGGGCAGGGTGGGCTCCGGAATTTGATTCGTTTGGCTCGGCAGTCAAAGTTGAGCGACATGCTCACCTCATGGGAGCCACCCGTCGCCGGCGTCAGGTCGGACACCGTGACATCGTAGCTGTAACCGAACTTGATGACATCAGACTGTATACCCAACGTAACGATGAATGCGTCTCGATATTGGGTTCCAAGGATGCCGCGGTACCAAATGCCTCCAACAATGGGGCCTTTGCTGACGTACGCACCAAAGTTCATCTGCTGGAATTCACCTTGACGGCGGTAGAGGACATTCGGGGAGATGAATGCGCTGGCATATTTGGAATCGCCGTCCAATGGCAGAAGGGCGCCAAAGTGGGCCGTGAGCTTCATCGGAAGGCGACTGACGCCAACAACGAGACTCTCGTTGGGTTCGTTTAGGTGGTGGGCTGCAAATCCGAAATACACCTTTTTGCTGAAGCCGATGATTCCCGCACTGAAATCAACCTGGCTGACCTTGCCACCGCGAGGCTGGTCTTGGGTCTCATAGATGAAGCCTTTCCGTGGGTCGATCATATCACCGAAGGTGAGCTGACTCCAATCGAGGGCCTTTTGGAAATAAGTCGCTTCAAAACCCGCCTTGATTGAAAACTTGCGGCTGACGGCTTGCTGGTAGCTGTAAATGCCGCTGATTCGAGACGTGCTGAGGGTGCCTCGGCCCGCGCGGTCGTTCATCACGATGAAGCCCAGCCCACCGGAAATACTGGGAATGTGCTGGTCATAGGCTGCCGCGGATGTCACATAATTGCCGCTCATTGCCGGCCACTGGTTCCGGTAGTTCATGACGAACCTGGGACAGCGCGCTGCACCTGCAAATGCGGGGTTGAGGTACACGGGATTCGAGTAGAATTGCGTGAATTCCGGGTCCTGGGCAGACGCCGACTCTGGTGTGAGTGTGCCGATGCATGCGAGCACCAAGGCCAATACGGGCAGAGCCAGCGCTTTGCGCGTGCTAGAAAGGAGAGACTGGGGGAGCTTCATGGCCATGCGGTTTCCCAAGATAAGATTCCTGTATAAGGTCGTGAAAATTACAAACTTGTGCGAATTGGCCGTCATCTTTGCCAATAAGCAATAACCAAAGCAGTGTGCGCGTTGGTTCAATTAGCGATTCCAGCCCTTCCATGATTCCAACGCCAATTCGTCCGCTTTCGTTGCCTGACGCAGGTTTTTTCCTTGGTGCCAAGGGGGTTCGCATGGTCTTTTTATGGGGTTTGCTGTTGGGTTTGCAGTCGGCTTCGTTGGCCCAATTCGAATACAATTGGCCCGACCATTCGGCCCTTTCTGAGGGCCAATGGTTCCGAATCGCGACCACCAAATCAGGCTTTCACAAAGTGGATGTGGCATTGTTGGACGGTCTCGGTATTGATCCTGCCTCTGTCAATCCTGCCAAGCTTAATCTGTATGGTCATGGTGGAGACGCTTTGCCCATAGACAATAGTGAACCCCGTCCCTTGGATCTTGTGCCCATCCCCATCGAGATGGTGGATGACGGCGATGCCCAATTCGATGGTGGGGACCACTTCATTTTCATGGGAGATGGCCCCGAAGAATGGACATATGATGGTGTGTCAGGGCGGTGGCGACACGCGTTGAATCCCTGGTCCGATACCGCTTGGTACTTTTTGCGGGTAGATGACACTGAGTCGGTCAGAATCCAGTCCGAGCCCGGTCTCGGCGGCGATGTCGATGCCGTTTTGACCGCCACGGATTTTCATCAGTTTCACGAGCTTGAGCAAACCACCATTATTCGTTCGGGCCGAAATTTCTTTGGAGAGGTATTCGACCAGAATCCGACCCACACCATTCCTTTCCAGGTCCCGGACATCCTTCCGGAAACTGCCCGGCTGGAGGTCCGCTTGATGGGCCGCTCTGTGGGCGTGGCCAGTCCCTATGCGGTGTCGCTAGGAGACAGCACGTGGAGCATTGTGCCTCCCGTCACGGGGTCACAGACCTATGTGAGCCAAGCCAGAGTGGGGTCAGGGGACTGGACGTGGACTCCATCGTCAGATTTGGTCCAAATCGGGCTCGCACTCGACGCTCAAGTTTCCGATGCAAAGGGGTGGTTGGATTACGTGCGCATCAGCGGCTCTAGAGCGGCCAGCATGTCGGGCGGGTCCCAACAAGAGTTTGTGCGGGCAACGGAAGCCTCCCCGGGTCGAATTGTGGAGTGGAATGTATCGAACGCCCAATCTGTTCAACGGGTGTGGGATGTGACCGATCCCCAAGCGCCATTGTCCATTCCGCACGAGGTGGTGGACGGGATGCTTTCGTTCCGTGCGACGTATGACGCTGTGCGGCGGTTCCGTGCCGGGACGGGTTCGGGATTCTATTCACCCGTGCCCATTGGACCGGTTCAGAATACCGATGTCCACGCCCTCCCCCAGGTCGATTTGGTGATCATTACCTCGCCTGCATTGCGAGAAGCAGCTGATAGTTTGGCCCGCATTCACCTCGCCGAGGGCCTGGATGTTGCCGTTCTCGAACCCAGCTTTATTTACGATTGCTTCAGTTCGGGTCGCGTGGACCCCACGGCCTTCAAGATGCTGATGAAAATGCTCTACGACCGCGCCGAGGGCAATCCTGCATCAATGCCCCGATACCTGCAGCTTTTCGGCGATGGCACATATCAAAACCGCAACCTGCCGCGGTTTGGTAACCTGTTGTTGACCTTCCAAAGTGCCCAGAGCCACACCCCCACCCAGAGTTATGTCACCGATGACTATTACGGGTTTCTGTCCGATGCGGCTTCCGAGCGTTTGACCGACACCTTGGCCATTGGCATTGGCCGGATTCCGGCCAGCACGCCATCGGAAGCTTGGGATGCCGTCGCCAAGGTGGTGGCCTATTCGGCAGGAAACCCCGACCCAGATGGAGCGGGTTGCACCACGGCAGGGCTCCCAGGTGAAGGGGAGGGCAACCCCTTTGGACCATGGCGGAATCGGATTTGCTTCGTGGCCGATGATTTCGATGGCAATGGAGGTGCCACGGAAACGGGGCACACGCTATACAGCATCGGCCATGCGGAGGGCGTAGAGGAAAGCAATGGTGGATTCGACATTGAGCGCATCTTCATGGACGCTTATCCTCAAGTGGCCACGCCGGGCGGCGAACGGTACCCTGAGGTGGAAGAGGCCATCGACCGCAGGGTTCGGGAGGGCGCACTTCTGGTCAACTACATCGGCCATGGTGGAGAGCGCGGATGGGCCCATGAGCGCGTGCTGAATACCGCAACCATTGGCGCTTGGAACAACCTCGATCGCATGCCCCTCTTTTTCACGGCCACATGCGAGTTGGCTCGATTTGATGATCCAGAATTGGAGACGGCCGGTGAGATGATGGTCATGAATCCCAACGGCGGGGCAATCGCGATGATGACCACCACGCGCGTGGTGTACAGTTATGCCAACGAGCAATTGAACACGGCCTTTTTTAACGTGGTTTTCGATTCGCCCAGCGGCGATCGGCAACGACTCGGCGACATCTTAAAGCGAACCAAAAATCACCCTTCGTCAGGGGCCTCGTCGAACAAGCGGAACTTCACATTGCTCGGCGATGTGGCCCTTCAGTTTGCCACACCTGAATTGGACGTTCGAACAAGCCAAGTCAACGGGGTTCCAGTGGATGCATGGGCAGACACCTTGAGTGCCCTTGAACATGTATTGGTGGAAGGGTATGTCGCGGATGCCGCAGGCAATCTCATGACCGAATTCAATGGGTTTGTCTATCCCACGGTCTTTGATCAGCGTTCAGAGGTCACCACGCTGAACAACGACGGTGGAACCGGGGGGGTGACCTATGGGGAATGGAGGAACCGAATCTATTCCGGCGCTGTGCGCGCGGAGGCCGGCATCTTCAGTTTTGAATTCATCGTGCCAAGGGACATCGGATATGAGCCGGCGCCAGCCAGAATCAGTTACTACGCGGTGGATGGTGATCTGGATGCGCACGGTTTTCTGGAGGAGGTCTTCATCGGCGGGGTCGACGAGGACGCGGTTCTCGATGGCACGGGCCCCGAGATCGCCCTTTTCCTGAACGACACTGCGTTTCGAAATGGAGGCACGACAAACCCCGATCCCATTTTGCTCGCCATGCTGCGGGATGATCAAGGGCTCAACACCGTGGGCAATGGCATAGGACACGATCTCAAGGCGACCCTGGACGGGGGCACCTCGGTCATCTTGAATGAGTTCTATGCGAGCGATTTGGACACCTACCAAAGCGGAAGGGTCGTGTATCCGCTCAGTGGATTGGAGGAAGGGCAGCACAGCCTCGAACTCAAAGCGTGGGACGTCCACAACAACAGCGCAAAGGCCACACTGGATTTCGTTGTGGTGTCCAGTCTCGAGGTGTTCCTCGACGGGCTGATCAATTACCCGAATCCCATGGGAGAGGGAGGGACAACCTTCCGGTTCGATCACAATCAGGCCTGCGTTGCATTAAATATGTCGCTCCAGATATACGATGCCACAGGAAACGTCGTTTGGGTGGGTGAAAGAGAAGAGACACCTCCGGGATATCGGGTGGATGGATGGCATTGGGATGGGGCTTCTTCGGGAGGCGCTGTACTTGACCCAGGCACCTATTTGTACCGTCTGGACCTATACACACCTGAAGGAAGACAGGCATCTAGAACCGGCCGTCTCGTCTTGATCAAATGATCCGATTGAATCGACTTCATCGCTTAAATTCAGCCCTTCTTATGGCATCCAGGAATTTTCTCCTTCGCGCCGCCGGCATTTTTGTCGCAGTCGGTATCCTCGGCCCTTCGGCCAATGCTCAGCTGACCCAAGTGGAAACAGCACAGCAACTGCAGTTGAATACCATTACCACGGCAGTTCCCTTTTTGACCATCGCACCGGATTCCCGGAGTGGCGCTCTCGGTGATGCGGGGGTCGCGTTGACACCAGACGGTGCCGCGATGGCTTGGAATCCAGCCAGAATGGCATTTACTGACCAGTCTTTTGAAACCCATCTGGGATACGCTCCGTGGCTTCGGGCGCTGGTAGACGACATGTCCTTGGCCTACCTGAGCGGAACAAGGAAACTCAACGATCGGCAGGCCGTGGGTATGGCCCTCCGGTATTTTTCATTGGGCAACATCACGTTCACGGATGTGAATGGAACAGCCATTCGGGACTTCAGCCCAAATGAATTCTCGCTTGACTTCGGGTTCTCCCAGAAATTTGGAGACAAATTCAGTGGTGGCTTCACCACGCGCTACATCCACTCCAACTTGACCGGCGGCACCAACATTTTGGGTGCGGACAGTCGCCCAGGACGCTCCGTTGCAGTCGATGTCGGTGTTTTCCATACCAATGACAATGTCAAGTTTGGCGACCGGGATGGCCGAATGAATTGGGGGGTCTGTGTGTCCAATGTGGGCGCCAAGATGAGCTATACGGAAACCGCTGAGCGGGACTTCATTCCGACCAACCTCAAGGCGGGTGCCGCGGCCACGGTCTTTCTCGATGACTACAACAATTTGACGTTCACCATGGACGCCAACAAGCTTCTTGTTCCGACGGCCCCAGCCTATGGAGAAGGAGACGATGACGACATCATTGTCAGCGGATTTGATCCCAACGTTGGGGTGGCATCAGGCATCATTCAGAGCTTTTATGATGCCCCTGGAATCGTCGAGCGCCAAGGGGATGGAACCTATCTCGTTGAGCCGGGCAGTATTCTGCGTGAGGAATTGAGAGAAATCAACCTCGGGGGTGGCATCGAGTATGACTACAATGGCGTGTTTGCCGTTCGCGGGGGCTACTTTTTTGAGCACTACACGAAAGGCAATCGCCAATTCATTACGCTGGGTGCAGGCATCAAATACACTGTCTTGGACATCGATTTGAGTTACCTGATTGCCACCAAGCAGTTGAATCCATTGGCCAACACCCTTCGTTTCTCCTTGCGTCTCGCTTTTGATGATATCGCAAGCGGATCGGACGACCCCGCAAATTATTGACCCCCAACATGGGTGTTCTTGACTTCCGCATCGGATACGGTTACGATGTCCACCAATTGGCGAAAGGAGAACAGTTTTGGCTCGGGGGAATTCGCATTCCCGCGGAAGTGGGTGCTGTTGGACACAGTGATGCCGACGTCCTCCTTCATGTGATTTGTGATGCGCTCCTTGGGGCGAGGGCCATGGGAGACATTGGCGCGCATTTTCCCGACACTGACCCGGTATACAACGGGATCGATAGCAAAATTCTTCTTAGGGAGACCGTGTCCAAGGTTTGCACGGATGGCTGGGGTGTGGTTAATATTGACGCTACGGTGTGTCTTCAAGAGCCCAAGTTGAGGCCGCACATCGATGCCATTCGGAAAAGCACCGCAGAATGTCTCGGAATTTCGGTTGACCGGGTGGGTGTTAAGGCCACAACCACAGAGCGTTTGGGCTTCGTTGGGACAGGGAAGGGCATCAGTGCCCATGCCGTGGTCCTGTTAGGACGCTAAGGTGTCTGTCGGCCGGCCTCTCCGGTCTATATTTGCTCTTCGCAAATTGGGCACAATGACCACCACAACGCCTGCAAAGAAGACAACGTCACGACGCAAGCCGGCCGCAAAAAAGGCAGCCAAAGCGCCGTATTCGAAGGAGACCTACATCAAGTGGCATCGCGACATGCTGCTGATGCGCCGTTTTGAAGAGCGCTGCGGTCACCTCTATATCCAACAGAAATTTGGTGGATTTTGCCACTTGTACATCGGTCAGGAGGCCATCCTTGCAGGGATGGTTGAGGCAATTCGCCCCACGGATCGGGTCATTACGGCTTACCGCGACCACGCTCATCCTCTCGCTCTCGGAACAGATCCGAAGGTGGTGATGGCTGAGTTGTACGGGAAGCGGACCGGTTCTAGCAAGGGCAAAGGCGGCTCTATGCACATGTTCGATAAGGAGAGAAACCTCTTTGGTGGCCACGGTATCGTGGGAGGGCAGATTGGCCTCGGAGCGGGCATTGCGTTTGCGGACAAGTACCGCAACGAGGACCACGTGACCGTGTGCTTCTTTGGAGACGGTGCAGCACGGCAGGGGATGTTGCACGAGACCTGGAACATGGCGATGACTTGGAAACTCCCGGTCATTTATGTGGTCGAAAACAACAAATACGCGATGGGCACGTCTGTCGAGCGAACGACGAACGTGACCGACCTGTCCAAGTTGGGGGCGTCCTACGAAATGCCCGCAGAGTCCGTGGACGGCATGTCCCCTGAGGCTGTTGCGGAGGCGATGGCGCGGGCTGCAAAGCATTGCCGAAAGGGAGACGGTCCTTATTTGTTGGACATCCAGACGTACCGTTACAAAGGGCACTCGATGAGCGACCCTCAGAAGTACCGCACCAAGGACGAGGTGGAGCAGTATCAAGATCGCGATCCGATTGCCCACTGCGCCAAAGTCATCCAGCAAAACAAATGGATGACAGAGGCTGAGCTGAAGGAAGTGGACAAGGGCGTCAAGGCCCAGGTCGAGGAGGCAATTCAATTTGCCGAGGAGAGTCCTCTCCCGGAATCACATGAACTTTACGAGGACGTCTATGTGACGCCCGACTATCCATTCGTCAACGACTGATTCACAAGATTCATGGCTGAAATCGTACGCATGCCAAAGCTCAGCGACACCATGACAGAGGGTGTCGTGGCCGAGTGGCACAAGAACGTAGGTGACCAAGTTGAATCCGGCGAAGTCCTCGCTGAGATTGAGACAGACAAGGCCACCATGGAGTTCGAGTCTTTTCAAGATGGTGTTCTGCTTCACATCGGTGTCGAAAAGGGCGCCACGGCTGCAGTAGACAGCATATTGGCCATTCTTGGCGACGCCGGAGAGGACGTGGCCGCATTGCTTGCTTCTGAGGAAGAAGCACCAGTTGCCGCTGAGCCTGTGCCCGCGCCTGCTCCTGTCGCAGAGGTTAATCCAGCACCAGCACCAGCACCAGCACCAGCACCTGTTCCTGCAGCTGCGGTGGCTCCTGCTCCTGCCCCATTGTCCGTTCCAACTCCATCGGCGAACGGAA
>Ga0209503_10000659_pt1 | contig 19684 bp, 32 predicted proteins | sample SouAtlMetagenome_2_FD_187448 | JGI IMG/M metagenome (GOLD analysis project Ga0209503, IMG submission 187448) | Marine eukaryotic phytoplankton communities from Atlantic Ocean - South Atlantic ANT15 Metagenome (SPAdes) (version 2) | ecosystem: Environmental > Aquatic > Marine > Oceanic | place... | reverse complement strand
AAGCAACTCTAGAAGAGGTGTTCGATTTAAATGAGGGCGATTTGTTGTATATCCCGAAAGGGAAATATCATAGAGTAGATACTCTAAGTCCACGAATATCGATTAGTTTTCACTTTCATGAGCCACCAGCTTATGATGGAAGAAAGGATTGGTATGACTGGAAGCCGTAGGAGAGAATTATGGCAAATATGAATAACATGGGTCAGTTCGCTGGTGACATGGATAGAAATGAAGTTGAGATAGACCTTAATAAATTTATGTCCTTATTGCAAGAGAAGTCCGAACTCAAAGATAGAATCAGGGAGTTGGAAGATGTGAATAATGTCAACCCATACCAAAAGTGGATTTTCTTTGCACAAGCAATTGACAGTTGGAGAATATTCCCAAGATTATTTTTAAGTGTATATATTTTCTTATTATACTATGCTACAATGTGGTTTATGGATTTACCCGAGCCATCATTAGAACAATCAGGTTTGATTTCAGTATTAGTCGGAGCAGGCGCAGCTTGGTTTGGTTTATACGCTGGAACACACAAAGCCCCAACAGCTGGTCAGGAAGGACAGAAAAAATAGTTCTTGACAACAAATGAAAATTTGTGTATAATATAATATATTATGGAAAATACAATAAACAAAAAAACTTGCCAGATGTGGAACTCAGAAACAAAGTCCTTCGAGACTTGGTATTGGGACGACTGCGAGTTTTGTGGTAAATTAGTAAACCACGAAACAGGCGAGTGTGATGAATATAAGTGCTGGAGATAGATGAACTTATTTTACTTAGACGAAGATTTAGATAAGTGTGCAGAATACCATGTAGATAAACACATTGTAAAAATGCCACTAGAAGCCGCACAGCTAATGTGCACAACTGTCTGGGTAGATAAAGTTTTGGGATTTATCCCTAGAGCTTTGAACAAAGAGGAAAGTAAAGTCCTCAATGAGGCGAAAGCCGAAATTAAAGATTTACCCCTCGAGGAACGACCTATATGTCAGTATCTACCAATGATGTATAATCACCCATGTACGATATGGACAAGGTCGTCTCTCGATAATTTTGAGTGGGTACATTGTTATGCCAATGCTTTGAATGACGAGTATCATTATCGCTATGGCAAACAACACAAGTCAGTAGTAGAAGTAATAAATAAACTACCCGAACTAGAAAACACTCCTCGTCTTGGACAGACTCCGTTTGGCATGGCTATGCCAGATGAGTTGAAAGATGAAGAAGATGTTATCGGAAGTTACAGACTTTACTACCACACAGACAAGGCGACATTCGCCAAGTGGTCACACAGGGATAAACCCTACTGGTGGGACGAAGGTCTTGCTTGGTATGACCAAAGAATAACAGCAAAATGATTAAAGTAAAAAAAGGAGAGTATACTTTTACATTCAATGATGGTGTCAGTAAAGAAGATAGACTGGCAGCAATTGATAAGTATATGGAGAAACAACACTACTTCAGACAATTAATTATGAGAAAGTCTGACGGTAGTGAAGTGCATTTAGGAAATGGAGTAAGAAAGCATGGCGAAAGACATTAAACTAGAACAATTACTAGGGATAACTAAAGAACCCCTAGAAACTATGTCGCACACAGAAATGCTAAAAAATAATTTAAAAGTGCAATATGATAAGATAAGCAAAGAGATAGTATCTCTTGAAGTCGAATTAGCAGATAAAAAAGAATACCTTGCAAAGATTGAAGGTGGATTAGATGTTATTGAAGAACTTCAAAAATGATTATCATAGTTGATGATTTTTATCCAGAGCCTGAGAAAGTAAGAGAAAAGGCTTTGAAAGAATTTTTCTTTCCAGGAAGTAAAGGAAAGAATAATCTATTTCCAGGTAAGCGAAGCCAAGGAGCATTTAGTATGACTAACTGGATTTACTTACGAAATAGATATGAGAATATCTTAAACAGAAAGATTATAGATTTCCCAGTCAATAATAGCAATACGGCTTTTACACTAGGATTAGAAGAAACAAACCTACAAAAGAAACCACATCAAAACTGGGTTCATCATGACAACAGTAATATTACTGAAATCAAAGAACGAGAAAGTGGTGGAATGTCGTGGGCATCAGTATGTTATCTAAGTCCTAATGCGAAACCAGACCATGGGACAGGCTTATTTAGAGCTAGAAATACAAACAAGGTTTACAAAACAAGAGATATGAAAATTGCTCCACAAGCAGGGTTCAAAGAGTTTTGGAAACCAGACGGCATATTTGATATGCACACATACGCAGCAAACATTTATAACCGAGTTATAATGTATCCTGCAAATTATTGGCATGCTCCATTCAACGCAGGTTGGGGGCATGATAAAAAATCAGGCAGACTTGTACAAGTTTGCTTTTTTACAACGGAAAAATGAAAGATAAATTTAACGAAGAAACAGCATTAAATATGTTAAGAAATCATATTATAGGAACTTATCATAGTCATTATAGTATGAATAAAATACAATCAACGGAGTTCATTTGGGACGCAGGTCATGGGGAAGGGTTTTGCTTAGGAAATATCATAAAGTATGCTCAGCGATATGGCAAGAAGAATGGGAAAGATACCAATGATTTACTTAAGATATTACACTATGCTGTAATGTTACTAGGAAAAGAAATTGAGAATCAAGAAACACGAGAATCTAACCAAAGCGAATATAGCGAAAGTAATTGAACTATTAGAACAAGATAAACCTATAACCAAAAAGGAAGCTTGTGGTATATTAAATATTACTTATAATACAACCAGACTAGGTAAAATAATAGATGAGCATAAACTAGATATTGAAAGAACTAGTCGTATGAAAGCGAAGTTGCGTGGGAAACCTGCAACTGATGATGATATTCGTTTTGTGGTACAGCGATATATTACAGGAGAAAATGTGTCTAACATTGCCTCTAGTATGTATCGTTCTCCTGCTTTTGTAAAAAGCATAATAGAAAAGATAGGAGTTCCCATGAAGTTGCCAGAGGGTGACTACGAAGGACGAAGAAAAGCCATGCTACCAGACCAATGTGTAGCAGAGGAGTTCGAAGTCGGAGAAGTAGTCTGGGCAATTAGAAAGAACTACCCAGCAAAAATAATCAGAGAGATAACTCCAGAACATCAAGTAGCCAATGCAGGTTATGCTTGTCAAGGAGATATCACGAAAGCTGTAAATTATGTAGAAAAGTATGGCTCAAGAATGTATCAAATATACACTATTGAATCAACAGACCTAAGTAATACATTCTTTCCTCATTTAAGATATGCAGGAAAGTATTGTGTGCAGTTAGCATGTGAATTAGGTAGTTTGAAACATCTTGAGAAATATGGAGTCGATATATACAACATCTAATATTATAGTAGCTTTCTGGGTTAGTGGAGTCTTTATGGCTTACATAAGCCTGTGGATACCTGCTATGAAGATAATAAAACTTATCAACCCTAACGATCTGGCATATAGATACAGATGGATAGGTGCAATAGTATTTATTGTTTTAACAACATTAGCTCTACCACTAATGATACATATTATTTTAGTGGATAAATATAGAGAAAGATTTTTAAAGGGATTTATCCCTGCATACTTAGGGAAAAAAGATGAATAATTACAGAGAAAAATTAGTAAAAGCACTCATAAAATTTTATGAGGGTGGTATAGAAGCCCACAAAGTAAACATAGATGTTTTACTAGGTTCTCATGTAGGACTAGCAGAACATGGAGATATAATAGAGACTTTAGATGCTGAGATAGATAAGTTAGCTTCGCTAGAAGATAAACTTGAAGCACTGAAGAAACATTTCACATGAAAGTATCTCGAGAAGATGCACTAAAAGCACAGATAGCTGAGCAAAATGCTCTAATTTATCAGTTATATAAAAGGATAAAAGAGTTGCAAGATGAAACTGATACTAAAAGTAAAAAATAAAACTATTGGAGTAGTAAGAAATCCATTCGAAAAAGTAATATCAGATTACTATGCTAGTTTAAATTACATAGGATTTGATAAATGGGTAGCTAAAGAAACTCCAGAGTATCAAACTCTTTTATATAAAGACTGCGACTACATAATAAGATTAGAAGCATGGGAGCAAGACCTAAAAGATTTGGATTTAACTCCCGAAGATACATCAATTTTAGAGAGTACAAAAGTAGTATACGACTGGCAAAGTTGGTATACACTAAGAACTCGTACTATGATTGCCCAACTATATCACAATGATATAATAACCTACGGGTATACCTACTAGAAAATAGTTCTTGACTCACGGTTAAAAAGTGAGTATAATATATTATATATTTAGGAAATTATCAATGAGTGATAGATTTTATTTACAGATGAAGGAAGCAACGGGTTGGTGCCCTGGTCTCCCAGAGTCTTACAAGAAAAGGAGAAAACGAATGTCTACATGGACAGATGAAACCAAGCAAGAAGCGATTGATATGTATGTATCAGAAGAGCCAACTCCAGAGAATAGTATGGAAGTTGTTAAAAGCATAGCCGAACAGTTAGACCAAAGTCCAAACGGTGTCAGAATGATTTTAACAAAAGCAGGTGTATATGTAAAGAAAAACCCTGCAGTTAAATCTTCTGGTGGTGGAACTGGCGGAGGCAGAGTAAGTGTTGCTGCCGCTCAGGAAGAACTGACAAATGCTATATCAGACATGGGTCAAGAGCCCGACGCTGCAATAATTGGTAAGCTCACAGGGAAAGCTGCCAAGTATTTTGCTGACTTGTTAAACAAACTTAACGATTAACTACCCCTGAAAAGTGGGGGAGGCAACTCTCCCACGATTTTTTACATCTAAAATAAAGACCTCAGAAAGTGAACCATTAAGGGACGGTAATAGATATTAACAACCCTAAGGAAACGGAATGAAAAAAGAGGATTTTGAAAAAACTGTAGATGATGCAGGCGATGCTATCATCACATATCGAAGTCAAAATAGTCGTAGATTGAAGTACAATGTATGCACTATGGATTTTGATAATAAATATATACAGTCTAAAAGAAACAGGGCAAAACCTAATGGTACTCAAGTATTATTATTTTGCTGGGATACTGACTCATTTAGATTGCTACAACCCAAGAATGTAACTTCCATTGTCCCACTAGCGAGGATATTGAAAAATGATAGAGTTACATAACGCGGCACCTGTATACGAAAAAGAAATACATCACAATGAAGACAAAGGTGAAAAAACTTTTGTTATGATAAATACTTTTCGTGGTACAGAGTATCTTCATATAAGAAAATATTATTTAGATTTTAACGAGGAATGGAAGCCCACAAGGGACGGTATAGCTATGCCCTTAGACTTTGATAATAGTCGGGGAATTTTTGAAGCGATGGTAGAAATACTATCTATATCAGAAGTAAAAGATGTTTTAGAAGTACACTTCAAAGACATACTAGACAAGATATATCTATAGACTTAAAAAATAGTTCTTGACATCACCTTAAAATTCGAGTATAATATATAAATGAATGAAAAACTAGAAACATACCTACGCAAATGCAATGAAGCATATGCTAACGGCACTCCTATTATATCTGATGAAGTATATGATAGATTAGTAGAGAACACATCTCTTGCAGACGAGGTTGGTGTGTCTACAGACGAGCAACGATACAAACATCCGTTTCCAATGTATTCGTTGCAAAAGGTCTTTAGTGGAGAGGACGAGGAACCTGATTGGGTATCCTCGCAACCTCACATTATGACTGCAAAATTAGATGGTGCTGCTGTTTCTATAACATACTTGGACGGGGAACTACAACGCGCTCTTACTAGAGGTGATGGTAAACAAGGTTTAGACATTACTGAAAAGGTAAGTTACTTAGTGCCAAGACTAATCAAATTGAAAGGTCTTGTACAAATAACAGGAGAGGTTGTAGCTCCCAAGTCCATTTCTAACGCAAGAAATTATGCTTCAGGTAGTTTAAATCTGAAAGACATAAACGAGTTTCAAACGCGTGACCTTACCTTTATTGCTTACGGACTACAGCCTCACTTTAGTGAAAGCTGGGCTAGTGATTTGCTAGAATTAAGTAAGAGTGGTATAGAGGTAATCACGCTATCCGATTATGGACAGTTTCCTCAGGACGGTAAAGTTGTAAGAGCCGACAATAACAAATATTTTGAACAATTAGGTTACACATCACACCACCCCAGAGGAGCCTTCGCCATTAAGGTTAGACAAGCAGGAGTCGTTACTAAATTATTAGATGTTGAATGGAATGTCGGTAAGTCTGGTGCGGTTTCTCCAGTAGCAATACTAGAGCCTTGTATTATCGGTGAAGCAACTGTTTCAAGAGCAACTCTACACAATATAGGATATATTGAAGCTCTTGACCTAGAGATAGGTTGTAATGTAGAAGTCATACGGAGTGGAGAAATAATACCAAGAATAGTGAAACGAGTATGAAATTTAAAGTAGGAAAGTGGACATTTACTTGGGAACAACCTGATGAAAGAACTTTGATGATTCACAAAGAAACATCGTTCTCTATACTGTCAGGATTAATTACACAAGCTCCTTTAGTATTTTTTACAAACTGGTTTATGTTAGATGTAATGATGATAGATAACTCTTTTACCATAACATCAGTAAACATAATTTTATTAACTATTGTAGGATATGTTAGAGTATTCTACACAAGAAAATATTTTTCAGATAGATATGATAAAGACAATAATAAAACACTATGATGAGTTAACAACTGATGAGCTATATAGAATTATTCAGTTACGAATCGATGGTTTTATAGTAAAAAATAAAGTATGTTATCAAGACTTAGAGGCATACTACGATAAGAATAGTTATTGGTTTATGCACTATGATGTAGTTCTAGGCATAGAGCCACAGCTTATGGTAGGCACTAATTCGCTATGCACAACGAAAGTATTCACAGGTAGCGATGGAACAGAATATCGTTATCCTGCTTTCCGTAGACAGGCATGGCTTGACGCATACAAAGGTGGGTGTTCTACTCACGATTTAGAAATAGGTAAAGATTTTTGTATAAAAACTTTTGGTAGTCCTAACATGATGTTAGAGATTACTTATAAAGACGGCAAGCAACCATTCTTAGATTTTGGTTGTGAAGAAGTAGGATATAACATTGATGGAGCAGGACGAGAAAACTGGATTTTCGTTTATAAAACAACCAGGTCTAATTAATATAGATGTAACTGGTTTATGTAATAAAACTTGTAATTACTGTCCAAGGAGTTCAGGATATCCTAATCAAAAAGAGTATATGTCTTGGGAACTTTTTAGGAAGTTCGTATTAGATTTAGAATATTATACAGGCATAGTAGATTTTACAGGGCGTGGAGAGAATAGTTTACACCCTGACTTTGGTTTACTAGTAAAACTTTTACATCACCCAAGTAGAAAGTATAAAACTCGTATAATAAGTAATGGTTATAAACTAAAAAGTAGAATACATTACTTTGATGAGTTCGATACAATTATAATAAATAGCTATGACAGTAAAGAAAAGATGGAAGAAAGAAGAAAAATATTACCACGAGCAACACATAGATATTGGAATCAAAATATGAAACCTGAAGAATGGGGAGAAACTCCGATACAAGTAAGTAATCGAGCTGATATATTCAACAGAATTGCAACTGATACTTCAGAAATAGATTCCCCCTGTACCTTTCCATCTGTCAAAATATGGGTACATTGGGACGGAACAATTCAGAAGTGTTGTAATGACTGGACTAACTCAGAAATATATGGTAATATAAAAACAGAAAACATACTAGATGTATGGAAAAGCAAAAGATTTAGAGAACTACAAGCACAATTACTAGCAGGCAACAGAAGATATAGTAAGACCTGTAGTATGTGCAATAGAGGATTAGATAAAGCAGATAAAAAGAGATTGAAATGGTTGACCAAAAAACAGATTGTATAGTAAATTTGAGTGGAGGATTTGAGTGTCTTTCTGCTCTTTGGTATGCAAAAGAAAAAGGATTCAACCCTATATGTCTAGCTTTATACAATCCAAATGCTAAGGGTAAGTTTGCCCAAGCAGAATTAGTAGCAGCACAGAAACAAGCAGATTATTTTGGTGTAGATTTGATAGTAGATGAAAGTACAATACCACAAGAATCAAATTCAAATAATTATCCTGTGCTACAACATCAATCAGCAATAGCCCAGTTAATAGTAGGCAACCCTAAAGTTAAATTTAAATATATAATTTGGGGAGCAAACGCTGATGATTCATTTAGACAAAGACTGCAACTAAGATATCCATTTAGAGCAATGAAAGCAGGTATGAGTAGACAACTAGACCTACATGGATTGCAGCCAAGAGAAGTTTTAAACTGCCCTATAAACTTGTTTCCATTTGAATGGTTAACAAAGTCAGAGGTAGTTGCAATTCTACATAGAGCTAATAAAGAATTATTAGATTTAGTGTGGACTTGTAATGGTGAGTTCAAAGATGATACTCCATGTGGTAAATGTACAAAATGTTTAGAGTGGAAATACGCTAGACATGTAGCATGGAAGTCTCAACTTAAACAACAGGAAGGTTATGTCAGGAGTATATAATCAAACTTATTTTAACAACCACCCTTTAGAAAAAGAAAGAGAGGGTGTATTGTATGGCGTTGTATTGGTGAATCAAAAAACATGGGAACGAGAAACTATAAAAGTAGGTATCGCAAGCGGAAAAGACTGGCGGCATGTCGTCAAAAGAGGGCGTGGCTTCACTCACTACGAATTAAGAATTCAAAGAACATGGAGCGGGACAATCTACGATTGCTGGAGATGGGAACAGAAACTTCACAAGAAGTATCAAATGGACAGACACAAGACAGCACATAAGTTTGGTGGACATACAGAGTGCTTTATAATGACGAGTAAAATATTGGAGGATTTTCCGAAGAAGAATGAAATATTTAGGGATTAGTGAAGGATTTCACGATGCTGCATGGGCAGTAGTAGAAGATGGTGAGTTAAAGTTTGCAACTCATAGTGAACGATATACTCGTATAAAAGGGGATAAAAGATTACCAGCTGGTTTTGGGATAAAGCCAGAGGAATATTCTATATATTATGAAGATGTAGAATTAAAAAATAGAAGGAGAGCAGAATATGGACTTTCGGACAAGATTGCAGCTTTTGAGACAGATACCTATGTCGGACATCATGAAGCTCACATGGCTGCTGCTTATTATACTGCTCCTTTCATACCTGATGCGACTGTAGTTGTAGATGCAATAGGCGAATACGATACAGCAAGTATATGGGTGAACGGACAGAAAGTTTGGAGCAAGCAATATCCATGGTCACTAGGATTATTTTATAGTGCAATAACTAAGCGTATAGGACTAAAACCTAACGAAGATGAATATATAACAATGGGTATGGCAGCGTTTGGAGAACCTTGTATAGATATGTATGGTATAGACCGAGAATATTTACACACAGGACTTCCACTTAAGAAATGGTTTTGGAATAGACCAGTAGATATTGCTGCTTCTGCACAACTTTTCTTCGAACAAGAACTAACAAAGATATTTTTAGAAGCCCGTAAGTATGGAAATAAAATTGCATACGGTGGTGGTTGCGCACTAAATTGTGTAGCAAATTCTAAAATGGCAGACTTGTTAGACCAACTGTGGATATTTCCAAACCCAGGTGATGCAGGGTCAGCTCTTGGAGCTATACTTGCACATACACAGGAAAGATTAGATTATACCCATACTTTTTGGGGTTATAATATAGAGGGAGAACTAAACCCTAATAAAGTAGTAGAAGAATTATTAAACAACAAAGTTGTAGGAGTAGCAAATGGAAAAGCGGAGTATGGACCTCGCGCGCTCGGTAATCGTTCTCTGCTTGCTGACCCTCGTTACAACATCAAAAATAAAGTCAACAATATCAAGCGACGACAAAAGTTTCGTCCTTTTGCCCCAGCGATACTCGAAGAGTCTTATGACGACTATTTCGTAGGACATGCAAATGAATATATGCAGTTTGTATCAGTGGCAAAACATGATTACGATAGTGTGACACATGTTGATGGTACTAGTAGAGTACAGATTGTAAAAGACGATGGCAGCAATCTTAGAAGAGTTTTAGAGTGCTGGTATGAGGTTACTGGTTGCCCTATGTTATTAAACACAAGTCTTAACATCAAAGGGCAGCCAATAGTTAATACAGAGCATGACGCTATGGAGTTTGAAAAGAAGTATAAAGTAAAAGTACTATGATAATTACAGAAGATAAAATATTACGACAAATGTCCAAAGAGTTTACAGGGACTAACGAAGAATTGAAAGAAACTGTTGAACTAATGGACGAGATGATGCAAAAACATAATGGTATAGGAATATCTGCAATACAGGTAGGAGTACCTATACGAGTGTTTTTAGCGGGCAAACCTTCAGAGTTATTTATTAATCCTAGAATAGTAGAAAAGAGTTCTATAATGAAACAGGATTGGGAAGGTTGTTTAAGTTGCCCAGATTTACAAGTAAGAGTTAAAAGGTCACATAGTGTTGTGATGGAATATCATACATTTAATTCAGATGGAGAATACATAGTAGTCAAAAGAAAATTTAAAGGATTTGATGCTAGAGTTGTTCAGCATGAGTTTGACCACTTAAACGGAATACTAATAACAGACAAAGGCAAAGTAGTACGAGCATGATATATTGGAATGGGTGTAGCTTTGTTCAAGGCGCAGAGAATGAGTTTCAGCATCAATTCCCTACATTAGTAGGAAAACATTTTCATAGCGACTGGTGGAGAAACTCCAAAGTAGGTGGCAGTAATGATAGAATTTGGCGAACTACTATGGACGATATGATTAGAAAACCAGCTGACCTAGTAATTATAGTATGGTCAGGAATAAATCGTTTTGAATATCTCACAAAAGAAAACATTTGGAGAAGTGCAGTATGGATTAACCACGCTTTCAATAAGTATACTTTAGAAATGCACCCAAAAAGTGAGATACATTTTCACCCTGACATGACACTAGACCAATGGAACGCAATACAAGGCATGGGAACAAAAGTCAGAAGTATGAGAAGTAATGTCATAGAAACTATGAATTATATGATTAGTCTAAAGTATTTTTTAGAAGCTAAAAGAATTCCTTATTTATTTTATAACATGTCAGATGGTCAGATAAAGTGGGCAAGGAAAACATTAAATGATGACAAGCAAGAAGGTGCTAATATAGTTTGGAAAACAGAACACATGAGAGAAAAAGATTACTATGCTGAACTACCCTTCTTGGAGGAAGAAGCTTTTTACGATATGTGCAAAAAAGCAAAGGTGCCATTCGGACCAAAAGACCACCCACTAGAGGAAGGGAATAGGTTGATGGCAGACAGAATAATAAAGGATATATACAAACATGAATACGATAAAATTATTACTTAGTAAAATAGAAGCGTTATGGTTCTATCTAAGACATCGTTGGTCTTATGAAGAAGATACTCACATCTACGAGGAGGACTAAATTTTAGTCTTAACTTTTGGTAGCAATTTCAAAAATAGTTCTTGACACAAGCCCAAAAATTATATATAATATATTATATATTTGAGAGAGAGAAGAAGAAGTGAAACAAATTATACCACCAACTGTTTGTCCCGCTTGTGGTTCAAACCTAGAGTTAGTAAACGAACAGTTATTTTGTAGAGACACATCGTGTCCTGCACAATGGGATAAGAAGTTAGAAGGCTTCACTTCAACCCTCAAAATAAAGGGCTTTGGCCCTTCAACGATAAATAAATTGCAAATCGAAAGCTATGCTGAAATTTATCAACTTACTGTAGAAGAAATACAGAGTAAACTGGGTAGTCAAAAGATTGCTGAAAAATTAGTCGTAGAACTTGAAAAGTCGAAGTCAAGTAAACTTCAAGACCTACTTCCCGCTTTTAGCATACCCCTAATTGGTCGTTCTGCTTCTGCTAAGATATGTAGTGTAGTATCTCATGTAGAAGAAATAAACGAATCAACTTGTAGCAAGGCAGGACTTGGACCAAAAGCCACAGAGAATTTACTCAACTGGTTGGAGACTGAGTACTATCCAGAGTCTTACAAAGACAACTTACCGTTCAATTGGAAAAATAGAATATTAGAAAAGAAAGAGGTCACAGGTGTCGTATGTATAACAGGAAAGTTGAAAAGTTACCCTACAAAGGCTCATGCCCAAAAGGTATTAGAAAGCAAAGGATTTGTAGTTAAATCAAGTCTGACAAAAGACTGTACTCACTTAATAAATGAGTCTGGAATTGAGTCAGCAAAAACACAGACAGCTCGTGACCGAGGTGTCATTATAATAAATAATATAGTGAAATTTTTAGGAGAATAAAAATCATGGCATTACCAAAATGGACTGATGAAAGAACACAACAATTAACAGATTTTGTTGGGTCAGAAAGCCCTGTTTCACAGGCAACAGTTGCTAACGCAGCTGACGAGTTAGAAACTTCTGTTAGATCAGTAAGTTCTAAATTAAGAAAAATGGGATTCGATGTTGAGTTAGCATCTGCTTCACAAAGCAAAGCTTTCTCTGATGAGCAAGAATCTACATTAGCAAACTTCGTACAAGACAATAGCGGTCAGTATACATATGCTGAAATCGCTTCAAACTTTGAAGGTGGAGCATTTAGTGCAAAATCAATTCAAGGCAAAATCTTGTCAATGCAACTTACAGAGCATGTTAAACCTGCTCCTAAAGTTGAGACAGTTAAGTCTTACAACGAAGATGAAGAAGCAACATTTGTTAACATGGTTAACGATGGAGCATATATTGAGCAAATCGCAGACAGCCTAGGCAGAAGCGTTAACTCAATTAGAGGTAAAGCATTATCCCTACTTAGAGCAGGCGAAATCAATGCTATACCTAAGCAAGAGCATGTAACAGGTAACAGTAAAGCTGACCCTTTAGCAGACATGGATATTTCTGAAATGTCAGTTGAAGATATTGCTGATGAAATCGGCAAAACTGTAAGAGGCGTGAAAACAATGCTTACAAGAAGAGGCTTACAATGTGCTGATTACAATGGCGCAGCTAGAAAAGAAATAGGTTAATAACTTATTTTTTCACAGCGGGTAGGCTTTTCTAGTCTATCCGCTTTTTTGTTTGGGAGAGCAATTAGTGACTTTAGAAAGTGCATTATTAAAACAGATAATTGAACATAGCGAATTTGGGACATGGAATAGTCTCAAGGAACACTATTTGCCTGAAGGTGAGTACCGAAAATTATGGAAAATAGTTGATAAGCATGTTCATAAATATCATGCACTTCCCAGCTTCGAAGACCTCAAACTAGAGATTCGTTCTAGGGAATTACAAGAAAAAGTATTTGCGATAGAGACTGTGGACACAGATGTTCCAGCGGAAATACTTTTAGATTATCTAAAGAATCAATTTACTCAAAATGAAATACTTCACAGAGTCGAGAGCTTTGTAGAAAATCAGATTGCGATAGGAGATGCTCGTGAGAACATTGACTTATTACAAGAGATAGTAGTTCAAGTCGAAGACCAAGTCGAGACTTCAAACGACAATGAAAGTATGGAAACTATTGAGTTATTTGATAGTGAGGAGGACTTAGCTAAGTTCCTTCCACTAGGTCTGAATCAAGAGTATGATTTAGACTACACATTCTCTCCCAAAGACTTGGTCGTTATTGGCGGACAGCGTGGTGGAGGTAAGTCTTTTACCTGTTGTAATGTAGCAGTGGCTGCTCAACAGAAACAAAAGTCAGTACTATACTTCACAATAGAGATGGATAGTAGACAAATCCTTCAAAGAGTTTGTGCTATTGCCACAGGAGTTCCTACTAATCGTGTTAAAACTAAAAATCTTTCTCCTCTGGAGTGGGATAAAGTTGCAGAATGGTGGGCTGATAGATTTAAAAATGGTAGTGATGCCTTGACTAATTTTAAAGGTCATCGTGATTTCGATAAGTTCCATTATGAGCTTACTCGTAATCCACTAGCAGAGAATCCTCAGATAGATGTATTCTATGACCCTGCTCTTACAGTTGCTAAAGTTATTAGCACAGTAAGACAAAAGCAAGCACAGCTCCCAGATTTAGGAATGGTAATTGTAGACTACTTAAACCAAGTTAGACGCCATAACGCCCCGGGTCGCTCAGGTCAATACGACTGGACTGAACAGATAGAAATATCTAAAAGTCTAAAAACACTTGCGCAAGAAACCAATATCATGGTTGTATCTGCGTTCCAAACAAATGAAAAAGGTGAGGCTAGATTCTCCAAAGGTATCCTTGACGCTGTTGATGCAGCTTATAGTGTACAGCATTGGGGAGACGCAGAGCCTTGTATTAAGTTCAAATGTGATAAAATGAGAAATGGAAAAGCAGAAACCTTTGTGTCCGAAATGAATTGGGACACACTAAAGATTGGACCACATACTGCGCTTGACCCAGATGAAAAAGCCGAATTAAAAGAAACAATGACAACAGGCGAAGATACATATGATTTATAGGGGGTGTAGCTCAGTTGGGAGAGCGACTGCCTTGCACGCAGTAGGTCGCAGGTTCGACCCCTGTCACCTCCACCAGTTTAGGAGAACACATGGCATACGATAGAGTAAGTAGAGAAACTGCCGAACTAGTACCATTACCACCACATACTTGGTATGTAAGAACAGTAGGGTGGCTACTAGAACAAGAAAAAGTACAAGAGAACATAAGAAATGTACCAGAAAATAAACCACTAAAAGAAGCATTAATAAAAGAGGGCATACGGTCACCGTTTTTATGTATGCCAAACTGGTACCCGATTGCAGGTAGTCAAAGACTAAGAGTTTTAGCAGACATACCTGAACTGCACGATAGAGAAGTAAGAGTGTGCAAATTTGATAAAGATTGGTGGTTATTATATTATTTATGGGGTGACAAAGAATTTAGAGACAAAGCAATAGCTATCTGGTTTCAGATGGCAGAATTAGTATGGAAGTCTATGTATTACGAAGACGACCCATCATTTTTAGAACATGAAAAATTAGGAGATGAATTACCATGGAAGCACAAGAAAAATTTAAAGTAAACGGACAAGTAATAATCTTAGCAGATGTACCACCAGGACTGTTTGGTGACGGTAAGTTTACTGGAGCTGACCAATATAGAAATATTCACACAGGAGAAACATGGAATGTTGATGGTAGTATAGCACATGTTTGCTACAATGCAGATATAGCTGAAGCTCCTGGAAACGAAATAAGTATTCTTGCTCCAACACACCCTGGAACCGAAGCCCATAATCATATAGATTGTTGGAGAAGACAACATTTCATAACACACTCAATTGTAGATACCATAGATGATTCTATGAATCAGAATCAAATAATCTGTTGGGATAGTCATGATGGTAGTGTATTTATGGTTGTACATGAGGAAGGGGTAGGATATGTCCAAAGCTGTGGTACAGCAGCAGTAGCTGTAGCTAAGTACACAGGCAAGGATATAATTAAGTGTCATGGAGGAGAATATACAATAACTAGGAACGGCTACACTTGGAATGTAAAAGCCAAGTATGTGGAAAATAGTTCTTGACAAAAACTTAAAATTTTGATATAATATATATAATTATGATAGCCGAAGATTTATTAAAAGAGAAAGGAATACATTATCAGATAAGTGGTAAGGACGCTAAGATTCATTGTCTTAATCCTGAGCATGATGATACCAACCCTTCGATGAGAGTGGATAGAGTTACAGGAATATTTCATTGTTTTTCCTGTGGTTTTAAAGGTAATTTATTTACACATTTTGGACAACCATCAAGCCCACTAGAAGTAAAACTTCATAGAATAAAAGAAAAGATACAAAAAGTTAAAAGCGAAACTGTCGGAATTCAACTCCCGAAAGATAGATTGGAGTGGAGAGGTGGGTTTTCGAAACATATCTGAGGAGACCTTGCGTATATGGGACGCGTTTACTTGGAATGTACCCCAATTCGAAAATCGTATCATCTTTCCAATCCGAGATATTACAGGTAAGACAGTTTCATTGATAGGTAGAAGTCTGGACGATTTTAGTACGAATAAGTACTATATCTACCCACCAGGAGCGGAAATGCCGTTCTGTCCAGCAAAGGTAAAACCTATTCAAAATAGAGTTATATTAGTTGAGGGTATATTTGATGCTCTCAATCTTTGGGACAAAGGTCTCAAAAATACTGTGTGCTGTTTTGGTACACAGCAAGTGAGTTGGGTCAAACTAAGTCTACTCAAACTTCAAGGAGTTTCTGGACTAGACATTATGTTTGATGGGGACGAGGCGGGTAGACAAGCAGCCGAGAAGGCAAAAGATTTAGCAGAAAAACTAGAGATGTCTGCAAGGGTAGTAAAACTACGAGATAATGTAGACCCAGGCAATCTAGTACAATCAGAAATAGAAAGATTAAAAGGAAGATTATATGGCAGTAGCACTAATTGAAACAACAGCGAGTAGTATAAACTACAATAAATATTTTAAGTTTGAATTTGATAGATTCGCTTTATGTAGTGATTCTAGCAAACGAAAAATTCTCAAAAAAGATGTCGATATCGAAATCGATGAAAATGCGTACGATTACCTCATTCTTGTAGGGTCAGACGCTTTTAAATTTTTTACAAAAAAGACATCAATAACAGAGTACAATGGAAAAATAATTGATGATAAATATTTGCCATTACTCAACCCTGCTATGATGAAGTTCAAACCAGAGGCAAAGAAAGCAATCGAAGAAGCCATCGATGACATTCACAAGTATGTAAGCGGAGAATTGACACAGAAAAAGATAGGCGAAGATAGATGTTATGGAATCACAGACAGTAAAGACCTATACATATTTTTAGAGAAAGCACTTGATTCAGAATATGACTTCATAGCACTTGACTCAGAGACATCAGCGTTATACTGTAGAGATGGTTATATGCTAGGCTTCTCAATGAGTTATGAGCCAGAGCATGGCGTTTATGTAGATTGTGATTGTATAGATGAAAAAGCAGAAAAGCTTATGCAAGAACTATTCGATAAGAAAAGAGTAGTCTTTCACAATGCTAAGTTTGATTTACAATGGTTTCAGTATCATTTCAACTTCAAGTTTCCAAACTTTGAAGACACAATGCTAATGCATTATATGTTTGACGAGAACCCAGGAACACATGGACTGAAAACACTTGCACTTAAGCACACAGATTATGGCGATTATGAGGCAGAGCTTAGTACATGGATTACAGATTTTAGAAAACGAACAGGCATACTCAAAGATTCTTTTGATTACAGTATGATACCATTCGATGTAATGGTACACTATGCTGCGATGGACGCCATAGTAACTTTTCTACTGTTTCAAAAGTTTGAGGCAGCGATAGTAAAGAATGAGAAACTTACATGGGTATATAAGAATATACTAATTGAAGGTTGTAGATTCCTTTCACAAGTAGAGAACAATGGTGTACCATTCGATAGTTTCAGACTAGAGAAAGCGCAGAAGATAATGCAAGAAGATATTGATACAGCAGTAGAAAAACTACAAAGTTATCCTGAAGTGAAAGCATTTATCAAAGCTAAGGGTGGATTTAATCCAAACTCAACAGTACAATTACGAAGTCTTTTATTTGACTACATTGGTCTGACCCCAACGGGTAAGAAAACTGGAACGGGTGCAGACAGTACTGATGCTGAGAGTTTACAGAAACTTGCAGACAAACATGAGATTCCTGCCCTGATTTTAGAAGTTCGACAAAAGGTAAAGATTAAGACTACTTACTTAGATAAGATTATTCCTAACTTAGACATGGACGGTCGTCTGAGAACAAACTTTAATCTACATGGTACAACTAGTGGTAGATTGAGTAGTAGTGGTAAACTGAATATGCAACAGCTTCCGAGAGATAATCCAACTGTCAAAGGTTGTATCAAAGCCAAGGAAGGCAATGTAATCGTGGCAATGGACTTAACAACAGCAGAGGTATATTGTGCCGCTGTATTGGCAGATGATAAAAACTTAATGAAAGTATTCAAAGACGGAGGAAACTTTCACTCAACGATTGCAAAACAAGTATTTAGACTACCAGGTGAGGTAGAAGATGTCGCTAAACATTTCAGTATCGAAAGACAACAGGCAAAAGCCGTAACATTCGGTATTATGTATGGAGCTGGCCCTGCAAAAATCAGTGAGCAAGTTACCAAAGACTCTGGTAAATACTTTAGTCCTGCAGAAGCAAAGGGTGTCATTGATGATTACTTTGAGGCTTTTCCAAAACTAAAAGCATGGTTATCTAACACACAGAAGTTTATACAAGCAAATGGATTTATATACTCACATTTCGGCAGAAAAAGAAGACTACCGAATGTATTTAGTAGTGATAAAGGTATTGCATCACATGAAGTTAGGTCTGGCGTGAACGCACTTGTTCAGTCAGTAGCTTCAGATGTCAACTTACTAGGAGCTATTGATATGCAGAAGTATATCATACAGACTGGTATGAAAGCAAAGATATTTGCACTTGTTCATGACTCCATACTTGCAGAAGTTCCCGAAGATGAGGTAGAACTATACAGCAAAAAATTATTAGAGTTTGTACAAAGAGATAGAGGACTATCTATACCGGGCGCTCCTATAGGGTGTGATTTCGATATAGGTGGTGACTACAGTATGGGTAAGTTTGAAAAGTTCTATGATTTGGCATGATGAAAAATTAATATTTGTTCATATACCAAAATGTGGTGGTACATCTATTAGACGAGCTATGCAAGCTAAAGTACCTGGCAAACATTTAAATAGAACTTGGATTCATGGTTGGAAAACTTTTATAAAACCTAACCTATGGAATCAACATGCTACATATGACCAGTATGCACTTACTTTTAGAGACTATACATTTTGTACACAAGTAAGAAATCCATATGCTAGATTTGAAAGTATGTGGAAACATTGTATTAGAATTGGTCTGACTACAAAAGAATTTTATGAATGGGGTAATCGAACAATAGACGCACTAGCAGTAGGAGATTGGGAACTTGCTTGTGACGAAGAAAAGAAAGAACTAATATTAGGGTACTATTACAATAGAAATGATATACCTAGTCTACTCTTTCAACCACAATGGCGATGGGTTAGAAGTCCTGTAAAGGTATTTAAGCTAGAAGATATGAACTTATGGGAATATTTAAAACTAGAACCAATACATGAAAATAATTCACATAGAGATACAAGAGTGACTTCAAGAGAAATAGTATGGTCACAAGAACTAAGAGATAAGGTATATGAAGTCTACAGGGAAGATTTTAGAAAATTTAGATATTGATAGTATTATATTTTCAGGCGGTGGTATAGAGTCTGCTGCAGCTGTGGTATGGGCAAAAGAAAAAGGTCTGAATCCACTAGTAGTATCTATATCAATAAATAATAATGATGCAGTAAAACAAATGACATTGGCATCAAAAAAACAGGCAGAATATTTTGGATTTCCACATTTTGAATATGTAAATACTGTCCCGATGGCTAAACAAAATGCTAATGTAACAGATACAGGTTTAGATTTAACAGTAAGATTAATATTAGGAAATCCACAATGGGGTATAAAATATATAATAACAGGTACTAACTCTGAAGATAGTCTTCAGCAAAGAGTACAAGTAAGACAACTTCAAAGAGTGCTACTAGCGA
>Ga0209503_10000658_pt1 | contig 19698 bp, 35 predicted proteins | sample SouAtlMetagenome_2_FD_187448 | JGI IMG/M metagenome (GOLD analysis project Ga0209503, IMG submission 187448) | Marine eukaryotic phytoplankton communities from Atlantic Ocean - South Atlantic ANT15 Metagenome (SPAdes) (version 2) | ecosystem: Environmental > Aquatic > Marine > Oceanic | place... | reverse complement strand
ACCCACGTCCATACTCCTCTACGAAGTATGGATTGTCTGTAGAACCACCGAAGAGTGATACACGGAGAGGACAAGATGCGATAATCATTGATACTTTTTCAGGTATTCTTGTTTGGAATAGTATTCAAGCAACTGTTCTTTGTTGCACTTCTCAAGGTAGCACCAAAGGTCCCAGTTGTGTTGCCAGTAAGGATGCTGTGACATTGACTGAGGATAGGAGTTCATACCCCTAGCATGCTCCAGGTGGAACACTTCGCTGTTGATCCTATGGACTCTGTATCCTAGGGTCTTGAATCTATGGTGACGTTCGTAGTCATCAGGAGCAGAACCCATGAAGTTCTCATTCTCCATACCACCTTCAAAGTATACATCCCTGCTCAGGAACTGAATCCATCCATATCCAGCATTGTCTGGAACAGAACTCTTCTTCAGAATCCACAGGTCGTAATCGTCATCATTCAAGAATTCAGATACAAGTGTGTCTGAAGTGTTAACCTTAGAAAGATAACCTTGACCCTCACCATAGGGATAGATCATATCACTCTTGTCTTCCATGATCCTACGGTATGATTCCAGATAGGTATCAATAGGAAGAATCATATCACAGTCATAGTTTACAATGACCTTTGTCTTTGTAAGGACCAGCATCTCATTGAGAATCTTTTCTCTCAAGAACAGAGGATCATCTGATTGCTCAAAGATATAATTGATATTAGATACATCACCACAGTATTCTGTAATCTGTGGTAGTGCCTGTTTGTCAAACTTAGAATCAGTATCAACTTCCTTGACAATGATATTAGTATCAAAGGCAGAGTTCAAATAGCAGAGAACTGTGATGATATTCCTTAACCTATCATTGGACTCAATCCTGATAGGGATAATAAACGTGCAGTCTTTTAGATCTTTCTTCATTTCTTTACGATATACAGGAGGAGTCGGTCGTTAACAATCTCATAGAATTTAATCTCAAAGTTCTCAAATGAGTTCTGAACTCCTTCTTCACTAATATAACTCCAGTCTTCGTTCTCATTGGTGCCGAACAGACGGACATCATCAATGACTACGATAGCACTGTCACCCTGGTAGTTCTTATCAATTGCTACACACTCTTCAATCAAGGGACAGTCAAGGTGGTTCCTTGCTGTGTTCATAGAGGAGTAGTGAGCATCCAACCAAAAGAATACTTTCTCTTCTGTAGAAAGGTCTTGGAGATACTTAGGCAGTTCAATCAGACTGTCACCCTTTACGTGAGTGCAATGTGGGATCTGATCTGTCACTCTCTTACCATATGCATAGAGTTCATCGGACAACTCTACAGTCCACATCTTCTCAAAGTATTGATACACAGATTGGATGCTAGCACCATAGGATGTTCCTGTCTCTACAAAGGTAGAGTAGGAGTTTACATCCTCAACCAGTTCTTCTAGTTTTTCTGAATACTCATTCAGATCGTTGATAGTAAGTGAAGCAGCCATTAAATTACAATCCAGTTTTCGCAGTACAAGTCTTTAGTATTATTATTGGGGTATGCAGGACCGAACCACATCTTAGGAGCAACAACCTTGCCCCTGCCATTCTGCAACCAAGCACCCCACCAAGACATAGAACTATTAGCAATTATAGCACCAGAACACAGAGACATCAAGCACATGTCAATATAAGGTTCATATGAACCATCGGTATACTTATCTTCTGGAACAGAGATAGCAAAGCGGTCATCACTAAAGAACTCTTGTGTCTGGACCCACTCAGGAGAATCAGAACATACGATGACAGGAACATCATCAGGGAACTTCTTCAGTGCCTTCTCGTAATATGAGAGAGGTTGTGGTGGGTGCTGGTCAGAGCATTCAGTATATGACCACTTGAATCCACGAGGATCAGTCAGGTTCGGGTCACCCCTACGAACATGCAGGAAAATAGGAGGGATATCAAATCCTTCGATTACTTCTTTACATGGTTCAAGAACGTGGTCATGGAAAGTATATTCACTACGGATTACATCTCTGATATTCCTGAAATACTTCTCGGTCTGGAAGAATCCTTGTAGAGTGATATGGTCAGGACACAGGTCAAACAACTCCTGGTCGAAGTGATAATATCTCTCTGCCACTGTAGGTGCATACCCATTGTCCAGGAACTTTCTGTTCTCTGGTTTTACATCAGGCATCGTGAATGCATGGTGCAAACTATAGTTCTCAATGCTCTTTGCATTCAAAGGTGGAATACACCACTCGTATCCTTTGTTAGCAGCAATACCCCTAAGTGTAGCGTACTCAAACATTTGGTTACCCAGTCTACCTAGGTTGCCGATTCCATTAAATCCAATCATAATTTGTGATACCTGTTACTATATTTTTTCCTGAGGATTGTGAGTCCGTTGTTCCAGGGGAGAGTTGAGAACTCCCAGAACTGTGGATTTAATTCTGCGACTGCACGGTATGGACCGCCAGCATCCCATTGAGGACCACCATGAGAAAGGTCACAGTGATAGAAGGGGTCAGTTCCACCATACATCAAATCGTGTAGGAGTATTATACTACTTGGTCCTACCAATCTGTCAAGCAATTCCAGTTGTCTTTTGACATGAGAATATGAATGCCAGTCATCAACATATACAATGTCAATCTTTTTATCCCTAGGCCACTGCTCTAGAAACTTGATACTGTCACTCTTACAGAAAGTATAGTGACCATTGTTTGGTTTGTATTCTGTTGGATCATTCAAATCAACAGACCAAAGGTGACCACCATTCAACTTTGCTGCTTCATACAAGGGTTCAGAAGTGTGACCTTCACGGACACCGAGTTCAACAAATGTCGTGCCTCTGGATGCTAGGGCAATAGAGAAAATAGAAACGATATGTCTATCAGAATCAAGTTCACCATGCAGTGCCTTATCAATGAACTTTTCCACTGAGTCTCCTTTTAACATAGTCTTGCTCTCTACAGTATTGTAAGATGGTGTCACCGGTCTGTTCTCTGATCCAGTTCCACAACATGAAGTTCTCTTTCCATAGTGGATTAGTGAACCACGAGTCATTAGTTCTTGAATGCTCTAGGTGGTAGACGTAATCATTTACTCTACCAACCCTGTTACCTAAGACGTGTAATCTGTAGTATAACTCAGAATCTTCAGGACCCCATGCATGAAAGTTTTCATTCATCATAAAAGAATTTATATAGTTTTCTCTACGGATAAATTGGCACCATCCGATAGTAGAGTTACTAAGAGTTGCATGAGCATGGAGTTCAGTGAGATCCATGTCACCAGCAATAAACTCAGAGAATGTTGCTGCAGTATATTTGATTGCTCTCTGATAGACGCCACACCCATATGGATAGATGGCATCGTAACTTCCAGATTGAATCGCTTCATAGGCAGCATGATAACTTTCTTCTGGTAGCAACACATCAGTATCGTAGTTACATACTACCTCTGTGTCAGAACGTAGCAGTAGATCATTCAATACCTTTGTCTTGTGAAAGTATGGTTCTGTCTGCTTATCAAAGGTATAATCCAATCGATGAGTGATAGGTCCAAACCTTTTACTGATATAAGGCATGACGAGTTTAGAGAACCTGTTCTCTACATCATGCTCCTGTATCAGAATCTTAGCATCAAACTTAGACAGCAAATAGGTAAGGACCGTCTTAAGGTTCCTTACCCTGTCTGGTGATTCAAGTTTTACTGGGATTAGAAATGATAAGTTCATACTTCTGCAGGGATGGGTGTCGGATCATTGTATAGTTTGATCCAGCGTTCTGGAATCAGGTCTCTGGTATCGGCATCCAACTTAGGTCCATACCAGGGATCAGGAGCAATCACCTTACCAGAATCATTCTGTAACCAGGCACCCCACCAGGACAACGAAGAGTTGGCAATGATTGCTCCACCACACAGGGACATCAGACACAGGTCAGCATATGGGACGCTAGCACCGTCAGAGAATACTTCGTGAGAAGCATCCGAGAAGTGGAATCGATCACCCTCCAACCAAGGTTGTCTCTTACACCATTCAATCAGGTCAGATACAACAATGACTTGCTTATCCTCAGGGAACTGCTTCAATGCTTCCACATAGTATTCTGGTTTACAAAGTGGATGAGTATCCTGCAACATCTGATAAGACCACTTAAATCCACTCTCATCTAGATTAGGATTACCTCGTCTTACGTGCAGGAAGATACAATTATCTCTACCACCAATACTATCGATATATTCTTTACAGGGATCTAGGTATCCTGGTTTGAATGTAAGGTCTGTATGGATCTCACCAGTAGCATTCTCAAAGTATTTCTCTGTCTGAAATGTACCTAGGAAGTTAGTATTATCATTGCATTCAGTAATTATCTCTGGTCGATACACAGTATCCATACACTCAAAGGTAGGATTACCAGTCAAACCTACGTTCTGAGGTTTAACACCTGACATCTCAAAGCATTCAAACAATCCATAGTGGTGACGTGTGTATCCGTCATCAGCAGGAATCATCCAGTCGAATCCACGACTCTTTGCAACTCCCCTAAGGAATGCATATTGGAATAATTGATTGCCTAGACGACCATCTTTACCAAGTCTATCAAATGAAACAGGCATTATTTACTCCAATCTAAAACTGTCCAACGATTAGGAACCATATCTGTTGTATCCAAGTGGGTCATAGCAGTCCCAAACCACTTAGCAGGATTCGGTGCAATGACTTTACCTCTGTCATTTTGCAACCAGGCACCCCACCAAGAGAAAGAACTATTGGCTATTATAGCACCAGAACACAAAGACATCAAGCATAGGTCAGTCTGAGGTAACAGAGTGTTCTGTCTCTTACCTGTGCCATCAATAGTTTGATACGTATATCTCTCGTTACTCTCATTGAATAGGAATCTATCTGCCTTAAAGAACTCTTGCTTCTTACACCAGGCAATATCATCAGTGAATACAAAGCAGGGAGTGTCTTCTGGAAACTCTTCTAATGCTCGTTCAAAGTAACTAATAGGTAGGATAGGATGATACTGTTCTCTACCGATGTTATCTGATTGTCTGATGTGTAAGAAGATTGGTGGAGTATCAAGACTCGCAATATACTGCTTACAAGGAATTGAATACCCTTCATTGAATTGAAAGTCTTGTAGGATCTCGTCTTTGATATGAGAGAAATACTTTTCTGATTGGAAGTATCCTTCAAGGTTTACATTATCAGGCAGTTGAGTAAAGAACTCAGGAATGAACTGGTGACCATTCTCCTGGACTGAGTTACCTTCTACGAATCCAATATTGCTAGTCTTTACATTCTTAAGTTTGAATGTCTCAAACAATCCATAGTTATCTCGGTGTGGATAATCCTCTGGTGGGATAGTAAAGTCATATCCATTCTTTGCAGCAATACCTCGCAGTGCTGCATACTGGAACATCTGGTTACCCAGACGACCATTGGAACCTAATCTGTTGTATCCGATCATAAATCAATCCAAATAACTTCTTCGTCTGGTACACTCCAATCAATTCTGCTGTCGCATTGATGCTCTACAATATTATCTACAACAAACACTCTATACCCTAAGTCCAACAGACTTACACACAGTTTATATTGCTGACTCTCTGTAAGAATATCAGTTCCTCTCTTGTATGCAACACTATCAAATGCATACGGTAGTCCCATAGGATTATTGTTTACGTAGTAATCTACTAGGAACTGATTATGCTCTTTGTTGAATGAGTCGGTAACTTCTCCTAGATTATACTCTAATCCAAGTTTCCTAGCGGAAGCAGCAAATGCTCTGTTGTCTCTGGGCAAACAAGGACCACCAAACCCAAAACCAAATCCCAGATACTTATGTCCTACTCTGGTATCTGAACCAATAGCATCCAATACATTATCAATCTCACCACCCATGCCACTCTTGTGCATGACCTGACCAATCATATTGGCATATGAAATCTTAGTGGTGAGATAACAATTGACTGCTAACTTGACCAGTTCTGCTGCCTTGCGACTCATCACATAGACATTGGGAGTATCAACCTGAATATCATCATAGATCTTTTCAATGTCTTGGATATGCTTACCATTACCACCAACCAGAACCATATCAGCATGCTCTAGGTCTTTGATGATAGAACCCTGTGCAATGAACTCTGGATTGTAATAGACATCCACACCATATGGTTTCAGGTGATTCTGGAAGTCATCACAGTCGCCAGGGTTTGTAGTACAACCGATGACTAGACTCTTACCTTCTACATCACATCCCTTGAAATCTTTAACAATCTGACGGATACAACCGATATCGTAACTACCATCAGGAAGTGATGGAGTGGCAACAAAGGTGTAGATTAAATCACACTCTTCAATCACATCAATGTTGTCAACAACAAAGGTGATGTTCTTAGACTTAGAGAGAAGTTTACTGACCTGTGGTTCTGCTGTTTTAATTACACCAGCACGTAAGTTAGCAACATAGTCTTCACGGATATCAGAAGCAATGACTTCGTATCCTGCTTTTTCTAACAAAAGGGCAAAGCAAATTCCAAGTCTGCCTGCCCCCAACACTCCAATTTTCATTTCAGTCCTCGTTTAATCATATACCATACTATACCGCAAATAATTAAAATGGGAATAGTGATGTACCAGTAAGCAATTGCTAAAAATAAAACAATCAATGCCATCCATGCGCCAATGTCACTCATACTCATTTCACTTCCACTAGAACTAGTATTGGTATTTGTATGGTGTGTCTCAGTTGGTGTAAAGCGGGGTAGAGACTGCTCTTTAATTCTTCGCTCTTGTTCCTTATATCTATACTTCTCTTCTTCTATTCTTTTTTTGCGCTCTTCTTCTCTCCTGTTATGCTCTTCTCTACGACCAATGTCATAGTTATCAACAAGTCTAGCTGCTTTTACATTAGCACCAGGGTATCTTGACCTGGCAACGTCAAGAGCAGCATTGCCATTGTTGACACCATCAATAAGAATTTCCTGAGAGCGATAGTTCCTGTCACCATAAATTTGAATCTTGTAGGTAGGCATATCAAAGTTTGAATGTAGGGATAGGAATCATCTTGTGCTTATTCTTTGTATTGAAATCATGCAGGATTCTCACAGCAGATCCAGTTCCGGTTTCCATTGCATACTCTAGGTCTGCATAAGTAGCACCGATCTGATCCTCATCACATCTACCATCATCCCATAGTCCGTCTGTAGGTGATGCATCAACAATACGTTGATCTACACCAAGACGCTTACCTAGTTCCCAAACTTCTGTTTTATAAAGATCAGCAATCGGAGCAATATCAACGCCACCGTCACCATACTTAGTATAAAAACCAATTCCATAATCTTCTACCTTATTACCAGTCCCAACAACAATACCACCCACAGACCCTGCAACCTGATACAGTGTGATCATACGAATACGAGACCTTGTATTTGCAAGGGCAAGTTTGTTCTCATTGTATCCATCCATAGAAGATACAAAGGTATCAAAAGTATTCGTCAGGTCAAACTTGAGTTTAGTTGCATTGGTATACTTCCAAGTCAACCAATCAAGGTGTGCGTCTGAAAGATTCTCTTGCTCCTCATTCTGGTGGATAGGCATTCCCAACACATAGGTGGGCATACCAGTCTCAGCACAGAGAGTGGAGACCACAGCAGAATCGATACCGCCTGATACACCAACAACTAGTGAATTGATCTTGTTCTTTTCTGCATACTCTTTGGTCCACTCAACAATATTGAGTTTGAGTTCATAATAATCAGTGATGCGATCCATTGAAGTAGGTTTGATAAAGATAGTCTTCAGCAATCGGGAACTCGATAGCGCGTTCAAGGTTGTCCTTGACTGCATCCATTTTAGAGTAATACAGGTCAGGAGTCAAGCTAGATAAGTCAAACTCATCATCCAGGAAGATAATCCCATCCTCGTTAAAGTATTCTGTGACACCTCGGGAACCGTAGAAGATAGGAATGGTCCCACAGGCAAAGCAGTCTGTCAGTTTCTCGGTGAAGTAACAATCATAGACTGCGTTCTCAATACCAATAGAGAACATATAGTCTCTCAGTCCATCTTCCTTACATGAAATCTCATTGAACCCACGACCATAGAAGTCTAGTTTATCTCTGAACTTCTCTACAAACTGCAAGCGTTTCATGTGACCTTCACACATCTGTTTGTTAGATGCAATCATGGAAACCAGTTTGCTCTTCTCATGAACCTTACGATCCTGAACCCAAGGTGCTGCATTGGTTACAGCATACTGAATCTTGGGATACTTCTCACACAGTTCCTTATCACAACTAAAAATACCATCAACTCGTGATGCAACAAAGTCATAGTTGTCAATCACCCATTGATAGTATTGAGGAATAATCTGTCTAGATTCAAGCAACCAGATATAAGTTGGTTTGCCTGATGTGTCATTGATAGCACCAAGTGCTTGCTGACTCACATAGATATTTGCTTCACCAGAACCATCGTAGGTCCACTGAACATACTTTGATGCATTCAGAGCAGACGTAGATGGTTCTAAGTTGTCACCACAGAATAGATTAAGTTTAAACTTACTCATAGTTCTTTTTCATCGCATCAAATACTTTACCAATACCTACGTCAATACCAGTCTTAGGTAACCACCAACCAGTGATGAAGGTATCTGCCTCGTTTCTCTTATCCATCTGAACACTGTCTTTTGCAAGACCTGGTTTGATCTTTACATCATACCTATCAATCCGATTGAAGCAACCCTGAATAATTGCAGCAACCTGTTTGATAGAAGTTGAGTTGAATGATGTGATATGCAGTGGGTCTTCTGATTTAAAGTCTGTGTAGTTTTCCATCACAGTCTCCAGTGCCTCACAGCAATCTTCGGCATACAGGAACTGACGTTCTTCTGTGCCATCTGTCATCATCTCAAACTCTCCTTCTTCAAATCCTTTACGGATGAAGTCAGTAATGACGTGTGCCTTCTCCATATCATTCTCAATACCATATACATTCCAGAACTTCACAGTCAGTCCTTTGAGTGCAGTAGTATGGAGTTCACCGACACGCTTCATCACACCATAGGGTGAGTAAGACATGTTACTCATCTGTGAAGATGCAAAGACAAATCGCTTATTATACTTTTTCAGCAGGGCAAACGTATTTGCCATCATGCGGGTGTTGTTATTGATGAACTGGAAGGTATGCTGATACTTCTTCAGGTAGTGTGAACCACCTACATCAAATGCAAGGAAGAATACAAAGTCTGCATTCTTGATGATGCCCTCAACATAGGTATTGGGTGTAACCCTCAGGTCATTCTGAACACCATCAACGATATCAACACCTGTGACCTCGTGTCCTTTCTCTACCAGATACTCTTTCAAGTATGCACCGATCTGTCCAGCAGATCCTAGAATAGCAATGTTCATGATTTCCAACTAAGTTTGTGTGCAGAGTCAAAACTTACAGCACCAGTGCCGCTCATGTGTCCGACATCTGATACATCTAGTTTGGGGAATGTAATCCTGTTCCAGAAGTCTTCAATCTCTGGCCATTGTGGACCGATATCGTCAAGCAGAACCAGACCCTTCCATCCCTTCTCTTCTAGGAACTCAAACATTTCTTCTTCTTGCTTGCCATCATGAGGATCAACATCAATCATGATAATTGAAATGTTATCGTAGTCAAGAGTATCATCATCACGGAAGTCTTGAATCTTCCAGGTGATGTTATCTCTCTTGATACTAGATGCACCCTGCTCTTGTAAGTCATAACTAATGACTTGGTTCTCTTCATTGTAGGAGAGTGCTAGGGCAGAACCACCAGTGCGACTACCTACGTCCAGGATAGTTGTTCCTTTGAAGAGTGTAGAGAGATGTGCATACAATCTATACTCACACTGTCCTGCCTCATGCCAGTCATGGGCATTGAGAGACAGTGCTTTCAGGTGGTCAATGTCTAAACCCTTGACCACTTCCTTATCAATTGCGATCTTCATATCAAACTCCTACTTCAATATTCTTTGTTACTTGCCTGATCTTAATCTGTGACTCAATCCAATGATAGGTCTTGAAGATACCCTCTTCCAGGGACTGTGAATAATCCCATCCGAGTTCTCTACGGACTACATCATTGTTAGAATTACGACCACGGACACCAAGAGGACCGTTGACGTGTTCTTTCTCTACTTCCTTACCGGATACCTTCGCAGCAATTTCTACCAGTTGATTGATGGTGACCATCTCTTCAGAACCAATGTTAACTGGTCCAATGAAGTCAGACTGCATCAATCGATAGGACGCTTCGATGCATTCATCAATGTACAGGAAGGAACGAGTTTGTAAACCATCTCCCCACACCTCGATAGATCCACCTTGCTCCGGGAGGAGAGCAACCTTGCGGCAGATTGCTGCTGGTGCCTTCTCTCTTCCTCCTTCCCAGGTTCCTTCCGGTCCAAAAATATTGTGATAACGGGTAACCCTAACAGGAATACCGTAATTGCGATGGTAAGCAAAGTAAAGACGCTCTGAGAAAAGTTTCTCCCATCCATATTCACTATCTGGGTTTGCGGGATACGCTGATTCTTCACGGCAGTCGGGGTTATCGGGGTCTAATTGGTTGTGCTCTGGATACATGCAGGCAGAACCAGAATAGAAAATCTTAGTAGTATTCTTACCTTTCTCTTCATTCATCTTGCGCTGACACTCCAGCACATTCAGGTTGATAGAGACAGAGTTGTGCATGATGTCTGCATCGTTCTCACCAGTGAATACAAATCCTGCTCCACCCATATCAGCAGCAAACTGATAGATTTCATCAAAGGGTTGAATGTAACGATGTGGTACTGAATGGTAGAAGTTGCCACGGTCGCCCTTGTACTCTAGGACACGACGGACAAAATCCACATCACGAAGGTCACCCTGAACAAATTCATTTGCTTCAGTCTCAGTGAACTCGGGACGCTTAAGGTCTACACCACGGACCCAGTATCCTTCTGCTCTGAGTCGCTTGACCATATGACTTCCAATGAAACCACCGGCACCCAGTACAAGTGCCTTTCTGACATATTGTGTCATAATATTATTTGAACTGTCTTATGTATTATACAAAAAAAGAGGGGTTTTGTAAACCCCCCTGTATCAACGTTGATTTCTTTTTACACTGTCTTTGACATATGCAGGGACACCATCAGGGTCCAACCAGCAAGTATAGTCATGATCATCCATTGCGGTCATCAGTTGTAATTCATTATCACAGTGATACATATCACGGTATTTGCCTGTGTATGAATCGACCTTCTGAATGCGGCAGTCTGGTTTACCATTGGTTTCCAGAGTGCCTGCCTGGACATAGCGATATGGGAATCGCTCAAGAAGAACAATTTGCTTGTTCATTGTGCAACCTCAGCAGTTTCAAGATCGATAGCGATCTGTTCCATCATCATATCATAATCGTCAAGAGCATCGCCAGAAAATACGATACCATCGTTCTCATAAAACTTACGGACCTTCTTATAGAGTTTTGGATTCTTCACATCGAGAAAGTATTCGCCTTGTGCTGCTGAACGAAGGATGCTGAGATCTTTGTTCTTGAACTTTTCGTTGAGTGCCATTGTTCTGTGTGTTTGACCTTTCTATTATAGGGGAGTGACGGAGATCCGTCAAGTGCTTCCTGAGGGGATCGAACCCACCTTAGGCAAATTATGAGTTTGCTGCATTCACCAGATTGCTAAGGAAGCAATAGGACTACCGGGAATTGAACCCGGTTCACACCGTTATAAGCAGTGGGCATTAACCAATATGCGATAGTCCCATGAAGCGATTAGATTAGGTTAATCGCTTCATCAGGAACCCTCTGAGTGTTCCGTGTACAGACGTATCAATTCGTCGTCTGCTGGAACCATTATAGCAGTATTCTTCCCGTTTGTCACACCTATATGTTCTCCACCCTCCACTCTTTCAATCAACTCTTCCCAGTTCTCTTGCCAATGTTCCACAGTGTAAATGTGCATCTTACATTTATATATGTGTAACAAGATTATAACTTAAACTGCAGTAGTTGTCAACGCAATACCTACTTTAAACTCTTTCTTCAAAGACTTGATTTTCTTATTAACTTCTTGCTGATGCCCTGTTAGCACTGGATTAGTCTTGTCTGTTTTAATATTTATCAGGGTTCCTATCGCCGCTAATGCTGAACCCTGAAGGGCATTACCGCAGTCAATCTCTTGACCTTCCGATTATAGTCTCACTTCATGTATTTGTCAAATGGTTCCCAGTGCTCCCAACCGTACTTATGAACTGCCCACATACCCAAGATAGGAACAAAGACTAAGATGGTTGAGAGAAATCCTAGTCCATATGGGTTGTTAAGTACAGTCCCACAAAACCTAGCAAACGTTAGCATATCAGTCTCCTATAAAAATATCTGGTTCCTCATCTTCTAGGTCACCATCGTACATACGAAGTTGATGTACTCTTTCTCTAAATGATTTCAATAGAGCATGATGTTCCTCATACTCTTCTTTAGTCATTGGTCCGTGTACCCTGTTCAGCATCTTCGATGTCGCACGTTAGTTGACAGTCGTCACCTTCGTATTCAGAATCAGGAATGAAAACATCTCCGCCACACACCGCACTCCTACAGACTTTTATTTCAGTATGCTCTTTGTCCATAAGTCTCTGAAATAGAAATCTACTTTAGTCAGACTTTCTAATGGAGGGGTAAGTGTTGATTCTGCCCATAGTATACAGAATCTATGTATATCGTAATGATTGTTCATAACATGATTGACTCCATGCATCCTAGAAAAGGCACACATGGAGAAATCATATCTACGCTTGATCTCTTCGTTGTCCATCTGCTATCTCCCTCCTCGCGCAGGTTGTCTCTTCAAATAGGACAGGGTGTGCTGTTCCATTCCCATCATATGCATCAGACTCATAATAAACATTCTCACCTTTGTAGAACCCAAAGATCAGTGTAGTCACTACAAAGGGAATTGAAATCCAAAGAAGTGCTTCTCCTAACATACTGCCCCCAGTGTAGCAAACTCATTCCATTTAGAGTGTGGTGCAAGTGATTTAAAGATTGAAGAACATACAGATATTGAAGTCTTTGCTCCAGTTACCTGAACGCTATCATTAGAAGTATCGCAATCAACAAATTGGATACCCAACTTAGATAATGTCTCCGACCTTCTTCTAAAATCTTTAAAGTTAAAGTCACCATTGTGAATGATGATATCACCACTCATACAATGTTCTAGCAAGTCATTGATTGCCGCATCAACTGCCTCTGTTGGTAGAGTCAGGACAAATACACCAGGAGTTTTTCCAACGCTGGTATATTCTTTGATATCGCTATGCACGACATATGCAAGGTATTCAAGGTTAGTAACACATCCGCTGATATGTCCTTTCTCGTAATGCTCTTGGGTTTTAGAGTAATCATTGGTGTACCCCCAAACTTCGATGTTGTTATTCATAATGTGGCAGGACATCCCTTCGCCCATACCACCCGATCCGATTAGTCCTACTTTCATCATGGTATCAATTTAATTACTTCGTCTTTGACTCGATCTACAACCTGATTCATTAGGTTGATATCAATGTTTAGAAATGGCGGTATGACTCCAATTGCTCTCAGGAATCCGTCCACGAAAGCAGCAAGGAATAGAATGCCTAAGCACATACTAATAATAGATGCGTTGCGGTTGTGTCTCCGCATTGCTTCATCAATAGCATCCTTAACTAACCTATCAACCTCTGCCTTAGTATAGCAGTGTTCAGGTTTCAGTTGTGTCATTCTGTGCGCCATTGCCAAGATTCTTCATAGGGTCCGGTTTACCTTCGATTATAGCGCAAGCACGTTTGTAGTAAAAGTTTTCCGTGTTGCCGCTCTCGTCGAACATTTCTTTAATTCTTACCCAGTTTGCTAATTCGTCAGGGTGCATTTGTAGTTACCTTTGTAGCGTTTGTACTTACTCCCCATTATCTTAGTAAGTATTTAGAACTACGTCAACGAATATCGAAGTCTAAGCGACGAATCTTACGTTTTCTTCTTGATTCTTGCCATTCCATGTCGGATGACGAGAGTTTTGTTTGTTTTTCCTGACCATTATCAACCATCAGAACGTGAGATAAATCGTTCGCTGAGATCTTATCTCCCTTGATTGTGGTCATATTTGGGCATCCGCAGGATACTGGTTTTGACCCACGGGCAGTGAGTTCTTTACCGCACTGCTTGCATCTTACTCTTAACATTTTTCTGTACCTATAATGGGCGATACTGGATTTGAACCAGTGACCTACTGCGTGTAAAGCAGTCACTCTACCACTGAGTTAATCGCCCGTACTCCTCCACCTGGACTCGAACCAGGGACAGGGTGATTAACAGTCACCTGCTCTACCAACTGAGCTATAGAGGAATGACGATGCACTTATCCGAATGTCCGCAGTTCGTCAACCGCTAGGGCATCACACCCAACATTCTAACAGTATACACCGGAGTAGGATGGGGGTCCTCCCCAAACATCCAGAGGGGGCTAGTTCCAAGTTCCAGGGTTTCAGTATATCTGAACCACTTGGCACCTCTAGTCGGAACGTCTCAAGTCCTCTCTTTAGGTAGTATACTACTTATTCTTTTTGCTGTCAACCCAGCAGGGTTTGCACAGAGGAGTCATCATCAATTGTGGGCACTTGTTAGCAGGAGTCATTTTACCACAACTACTGCATTTGATTTCCCACATTTTCATTTCTTATCCTCAAGCATATATTCGACAGTGTTTGCTACATCATTCATAGCATCTCTTAGGTCTGATTGTTGACCAGAGTGTTGTTCGGTTTTAGTGACGCCATTCTTCCACTCTTCTACAAGTGTCCAACGCCACTGTGCCATACTTTTTGAATACCAAAGATTAATCTTCATCGTTAAAAAAAGAACCGTATTGACCGCTACCACCTGGTTTGCGGTTATCAATCATATCCATAATCTCATCAAACTTTTTACATTGTTCCATATTGATCAGGATATCAGACAGTTGCTTGACTACCAGTGGTTTCTCATTTACAGCAGCAGACTTAATTGCTGCCCTCAAATAAGATTCTGATTCAAGCAGGTTGTCCAGGGTGGTCTGTGAAAGTGCCATTCTATTTCTCCTTAGTAAACATAATCAATCCATTCTTCATTGCTAGTGTTCTCCAGGTCCATCAAAATTTTACTGAGTGGTGCCCTCGGAGTCTTTGCAAGTTTCATATTGGTCTGTTCTAATAATTTATCACCTTTCTTGACGTTACATGATGAACAGGCAACTACAAGATTCTCCCAAGTGTCTTCTCCTCCTTTTGATTTAGGAATTACATGGTCTATGGTAAGACTCTTTGTTGATCCACAATACTGACACTTGTTCTTGTCTCTCTTGTAAATCAATCCCCTAGTGGGATACAAATTATTCATACGACGAAAGGGTATAATAACATAATTCACCAGACGTATCACTGTCTTGGATATTACCTTTGCTTTCTCTTTATACAAAAGAACAACTGCCCTCTTCCAATTGGTGAAGTGGAGAGGTTCATAAGAACTATTCAGAACCAGAACAGTCGAGTAGGGCTGTATTGAATTCATAAGTTCATTTACAAAACAGGCTCACTAGGAATCGAACCTAGAATAACTGCTTAGAAGGCAGTAGTTATATCCGTTTAACTATGAGCCCTTCGGAGACTCCATAATTATACCAGGTCTGTCTGGTGGAGTCAAGGGCAAAGTTAAAAAACAAATGAAGGTGCCCCAGAAGCAGACACCTACTAAAAGACCTCTGATTAGTTCTTTACAATGAGACTGTACCATGTTTCACTCATTCCATTGATAATACTTTTTGCGCCTTCTCTGTCGTCTGTAAAACCCTCAGAGATAAGGTGTTCGACTACTTTCTCGTAGTACTTATTATGTTCTTGTAGTTCCTTAGGGGTCGGTGTCATCGCTATAAAGAATTCTTTTCTTTATTTAGTTCGATAAATAACTAAAAAGCAACTGTGATATGGCAGACCGTATACCACTAATTATTAATTCAAGTGCTGAGCAGATTCAAGAGTTGCCAGTTGGTGATAATCTGCTTGTAAATGGTCTGATAACATCAGGCGGTTTTACATCAGGCATCATAACTGCAACTAAATTTGTTGGAGATGGATCTGGACTTACTGATCTAGTAGGTATAGGTACTGCTTCTGGAATTGAAATTAGAGAAGAAGGAACTGCCGTAGGAACGGCTACAACAATAAACTTTATAGGAACCGGTGTAACCGCAACAATTTCTGGTGGTATTGCAAGTGTAGAAATAACCTCTAGTGGTGGTGGAGGAGGTGGTGGGGGTGGTCTCTCTAATGTTGTAGAAGACACCACACCACAACTTGGTGGTAACTTAGATATTAATGGAAAAGACATAACTGGAACGGGTGATGTTAATCTTACTGGTACTATAACAGCAACATCTTTTAGTGGACCTTTAACGGGTGCTGTAACTGGAAATGTAACTGGAACAGCATCTATAGCAACAAATGTAACGGTTGCTGATGAATCATCAGATACAACTTGCTTCCCAACATTTGTTACTGCTGCAACAGGTAATTTACCACCAAAAACTGGAGGTAATTTAACATTTAACTCAAGTAATGGAACACTTACTGCTACAACATTTGTTGGAGGTGGTGCATTACAGAGTCGAACTGTTGTCACTGGAAGTACCTCATCAATTATAAATAATGCAACTGATAATGTCAATCTGACTGGATTCAAATCTTATGCTTTAATGAAAGTTGGACTTTCAGCGAACGCATGGATTAGACTATACACTGATAGCACTTCTAGAGCAAATGATGCCTCTAGAAGTGTCGGGGAAGATCCACTTCCCGGAAGTGGTGTAATTGCCGAAGTGGTAGGTTCTTCTAACCAATTGATTACACCATTTGTAATAGGTGGAAATATGGATGGTACTCCATCTACCACAATTTATGCTGCTATTACCAATCTATCTGGATCAACACAAGCTATCACCGCAAATTTAACCATTCTTCAGTTGGAGCAATAAGAAATCAATGGCAATTACTAAAAGCGTATTCACTAAAGACTCGGGTTCGAGCCCACGTTACACAAGAGCAGATTTGATTGATCAAATGGAAGCAGCTCTTTCATGGGGAGGATGTCATGGACCAGGAATTTCTGGACTAATTGTTAGTCTTGATTCTTATTCGGGTGGTAGTACCATTGCTGGTGCCGCAAATACAACTTATATGGATGTTTCTGCCAGTGGTGGTAGTGGATCTGGTGCTAGTTTTAAGGTTGAGAGAAATAGTAGTGGAGTGGTTAATAGTGTGATGGTAAGTCGTCCGGGTAGTGGATATGCAAATAATGAAACTCTTACATTAGCAGCTGCTGATTTTGGTGATACTGTTAATCTAAGTCTTGCATCATGTAATGTCATGGGAGGAGGTAGTCCAACTACTTTTGGTAGTGCAACCACATATTTTGATAAAGATACTACTGATACTTATCCATGGGCTGTCTCGCGACGTGTAATTGAAAGTGGCAAAACTTATGGTGATACTTATACGGGATTTCGGGCAAATAGTGATACTCATTTATATCTTTATGATGGTTCTTCTTTCCATCCAGAAAATACTGATGATACTGCTGATGATAAACATGGTTATCGTAATAGTTTTAGAGGCGATAGTTTATTAGATATGGGTAGTGCTTCTGCAGGGCAAGATTTCTATTTTAACCAATTTAGACCTAATAATTCTAACGAACCCGGTCTTAATCGGATGGGAAGTAATTATATTACAGTCTCTGGTGGTACTGATAAAGCACTTAATCTCAATACCTATAAATCTGCATTAGATACAAATTTTGTAGTTTTTAGTTACAATCAACCGACAAGATCTTCAACATCTATATCAGATAATACATATTCGACTTTCTTTTTACATAATTTTACATCTTCTTTATGGGATTATGATCACCTCTATCTTGGTGGTTTTACAGAAATAATTGCAGAAAATTCAGGTTCTAGTCAAAATTATCCAACACTAAAATTTAAAACTTATTGGGGCAACAATGGTGATGGTAAAAGAGCGGCAATGTGGGGATACAGTGTTAATAACCAAACTGATGATGTCGAATGTAATTATTTGAGTCCTTTTGCAGGAGGTTATATTGAATCATATCATGATGTTGCTCTTTATACAAGAACAGAAAATACTTCTGGTGGAGGATATAATGCAAATACATCTAGATCTCGTACTAGGACAGGTGTATCATCACTGAATCCAGCTGTTTATTATAATGCGGTAATTAAGGGTATTCCTCTAAATGCAAAATTAGCACCGGCACCATATTATATTCCAGATGATTTTGTGATAATTAATTTTGAATTTCATACGACAGATACCAATTTCCAACAAGGAGATACAATTACTGTAAGTGGAACTGAAGTATATACAATAATTACGGCATCATATGATTATCAGGACAGTCTTGGAATGACAAGAGGAATTGCATTCTGTGGGAGGACAACCTGATGGCTAACTATACATCTACAAGTTTTCATGTCCTCACGGCACTTACTGATTTTAATACAGACACACTTTATTTGAGACGACAGGCAACTGTTCCGGTAGATGCAAACTTTACATCTACAAATGGAACAGTAAATGGTGGAAATATCAATTTAAGTGTCTCTCCTACCATTCCAGGATCTGATAATGATGCAAGGAGAACATGGTTGACTGGTAAACGTCCTGTTAAAGGACAACTATATCCAAGAGGAGTTTATAATAAGTAATGGCCAATTATAGACCCTTAATTATAAATCCAGCAGCAGAGCAGATTCAAGAAGTTACTGATTCAGACTCACTAATTGGCAACGGAACGATTCCTGTTGGTGGAATTATCATGTGGTCTGGAACGATTGCTGCTATTCCTAGTGGATGGGCATTGTGTAATGGATCTAATGGAACACCAGACTTAAGAAATACATTTGTTATTGGTGCTCATTCAGATAGCAGTGGTGCTAAAACAACTGTTACAGGATCAGCAACACAATCTGGTGGTGATAAAGATGCAGTACTGATTGCTCACAAGCATGATATTGAGGTATTAACAGATGCAGGCGGTGGTAGTCCTAATGGAACTGTAGACCAAAACCCAACTGCAAGTCGTGCTACACAACAATCACCAAATTCTATCTCATTAACTGGTGTAGATGCATCTGGATCTGCCTCTACAACACAAACAGGAACTAACGCTAACTTACCACCATACTTTGCACTAGCATATATTATGAGAACAATCTGATAAAGTGTTCAGCATCAATCACAACTAATGGTTTCTTACCATTCTTTTTCATGATGACCATCGGTTCATAATCACCAGCATTTGCCTTTGCTTGATCATAGGCATCCCATACATTTAGTTTCTCTACGTTCTTGCATTCAACACTGTATGGGAACTTCTCTCTGGCAGATCGTGCCATCTGAACATCCTCACCACCAGCACCCATAGAACAGGATTTGATATCCTCTGGGTGTATATCAAAGGTCTCTATAAGTTGTTGAACTACCCATTGTTGTAGTCTACGACCTTTCGCTTTCGCACTCTGCGTCTTCATCAAGTATTCATAGTAGCTTATATACTAGTTATCTATGAACCCTGACAGA
>Ga0209503_10000657_pt1 | contig 19701 bp, 15 predicted proteins | sample SouAtlMetagenome_2_FD_187448 | JGI IMG/M metagenome (GOLD analysis project Ga0209503, IMG submission 187448) | Marine eukaryotic phytoplankton communities from Atlantic Ocean - South Atlantic ANT15 Metagenome (SPAdes) (version 2) | ecosystem: Environmental > Aquatic > Marine > Oceanic | place... | reverse complement strand
AACCACAGTGACCGTCAGCCGGTGAAGTTGTTTCAGGTGTGGGTGTACCCGAATCAGAAGGACTTGTCGCCGCGGTATGACCAGCAGCATTATGATGTTGGCGCATCCCTTGGGGCCTTTGTGGGCCTGGTGACGCCGGACGGGAGTTCTGGGGTACAGGTTCACCAGAATGCCTGGTTTTATTTGGGTGAATTCAAAGCTGGACAGCGGGTTTCCCATCCGTTCCATGGACCGGACCAAGGCGCATACCTGATGGTGGTGGAGGGTGAGGCAGAGGTGCTCGGACACCACTTGGGGCGTCGGGACGCCATCGGCGTGTGGGCGTCTGACCGGGTGGAGATTCGCGCTGCTCGAGATTGCGTTCTGCTTTTGATCGAGGTGCCCATGCATTGGTGATGCTGTGGGAAAATCCACTTTGGAAGGCACAGGAAACATCAACCTTGAATGGGCCTTGCGTCTATTTTAGAGGCATCACAAGATGATGCGCCGATTGTGGACACGCTTGGGCCTGGCTGCACTCCGCAAGGAGCCGCCCGCCCAAAGGAACCGGAAAGGGAGACGATTGGATCACTCTACTTCCGTCGTGTTCTTGGCTCCTGGTCATTCGCCTTCCACGCGTTCTCAGTTGTTTGATTTGATGGAGGGTGTGGATGGTCATGGGGACTTGGGGTCTTGGTCTCTTGTGGTGGACACGGGCATGACCATGAAGTCCCATGCCAAGCTGCGGGCCCAAAGAATCAAGAAGTTGGAAGAGGGACGGGCCCTTGTCCCTGCGTTTCCTCAGCACCCTTCAGTGCACTTGTTCTGGCGGGATGAAGTTGGAAAAACGGGCCTTCCGCTGATGACCCCTGACGTCTTGGACAAGGCAGATGTGCTGATTTACTTGGATCAGGATCCAAATAACCTTGTCTTGAGGGCGTTGCTGAAGCGATCTAAAGTGGAATTCAAAGTTGGCCCTTCAGAGGTCGGACTGGACACACTTGACTTTATGTTGGCTTGGCCCGATGGCAGTGACATGTCATCTTTCGTACAATTGACGTTCCATTATTTGAAAACCCTCGACTTGAAATGACCAAGCGATTTACAGGGCTGGGTGTGGCCCTTATCACACCCTTCAACGAACAGGGAGACCTTGACTTTCCAGGACTGGAACGCATGGTTCACCATGTGGCCGGCAGCAAGACCCACTTTCTCGTGGTCCTTGGCAGCACGGGAGAGGCGCAGCTGATGGATGACGAGGAGCAGAGAAGGGTGCTGGACTTTGTGCAGGAGGTCAACGGAGGCAGACTGCCCATCGTGGCGGGCTTTGATACATCCGGCGGCACCGCTGCTGCGGTTGCCCGATTAAAGGCCATCGATACCCAAGGATTGGAGGGGCTTTTGATGAGCGCCCCTGCATATATCAAGCCGAGTCAGGCGGGAATTGTTACGCATTTTCAAGCGCTATCGGAAGCGTCCCCTTTGCCGATCATTCTGTACAATGTGCCGTCTAGGACGGGGGTCGCAATGTCCTCATCCACCATCATTGAAATCGCCAACACCTGTTCCCAAGTGGTCGCCTTGAAGCAGGCGCACGGCGATTTGACCGAATTCCGTCAAATACGCCAAGGTGTTCCTGAATCGTTTGTCCTGCTGTCAGGAGACGATGCCAATGCCATTCCGATGATGGCCTTGGGCGGGGAGGGACTGGTCAGCGTGATAGGCAATGCCTACCCCGATGCATGGGCGGAAGCCATGGACCTCGGAATGTTTGGTTCCGTGAAAGAAGCGGAGCAGAGGGTGGCCTCGCATCAACGGTTGATGGACGTCCTGTTTGACGAGGGAAATCCGACCGGAATCAAGGCTGTTTGTGATTTGCTCGGTCTTTGTGGACCCCATCCACGTCTGCCTTTGTTGGCCGCAACCAAGGGGCACAGGGATTCTCTGTATCGGGCGATGGCACAAATGGATGCCGTGCCTCAACAATCCATGGGATTCTCCACGGATTCCTGAGAGCGTTTCAATTCGCTTTAGCTCAAGCTGGGAGTCCTTGCTTGACAGCAATTGCCTCGTGACAGGCTTTGACGATGGCGTTGGGACCCAGTCCGTATTTCTCTAGAAGTTGGGCTGGTGTTCCGGACTCTCCAAAGCTGTCCTCCACTGCGACAAAGCGCTGTGGAGTGGGGTTGTGGGCGGCGAGACAAGCGGCTATGCTTTCGCCCAAGCCCCCGAATCGCTGGTGTTCCTCAGCACTCACAACACATCCCGTGCGAGATACACTTTCGAGAAGTGCAGCTTGGTCGAGTGGCTTGATGGTGTGCATGTCCAAGAGGTCCACTGAAATTCCATCTGCTGCCAAAGCCCTAGCCGCCAAGATTGCGTTCCAAACCAAATGTCCGTTGGCCACGAGCGTTACGTCTGATCCTGACATCACGCGCCTTGCCTTCCCAATTACAAATGGAGTATCGTGTTCGGTGATGATGGGCACTTTTGGACGGCCGAAACGGAAGTAGACTGGACCGTTGTGGGCCGCTACCGAATGGGTTGCATTGCGTGTCTGTTCGAAGTCACAAGTGTGGATGACCGTCATGTTTGGGAGCATCTTCATCATGCCCACGTCTTCAAGGATCTGGTGCGTGGCACCATCTTCTCCCAATGTCAATCCACAATGGGATGCACAGATTTTGACGTTTTTCTCGCTGTAGGCGACGCTCTGGCGAATTTGGTCGTAAACCCGTCCCGTAGAGAAGTTGGCAAACGTACCGGTGAAGGGAATCAGGCCGCCGATGGTCATGCCCGCTGCGACGCCAATCATGTTGGCCTCTGCAATTCCCGCTTGATGAAAGCGGTTAGGGTATGCATCTTGAAAGGCGTTCATCTTTAAAGAGCCGGTTAAGTCGGCGCAGAGGGCCACGACATTGTCGTGGATTTGTCCCACTTCGAGCAGTCCTTGGCCAAACCCGCTTCGGGTGTCTTTGCGGTCAAGGGCGTCTAATTCAGATTGGGAGGCGGTAAGGAAATCGAGCATGATCAGAATTCGATGGTGTGGATTGCTCCGGGGCGAATATCCACAGAGCGTGTGAGGGAGAGGTCTGTTCTGGACGCGTGTTTTGCACGGAACATCACCACATACCGACCGGGTTGTAGCGAAAATCGCCCTGAGGGGTCTTCACCAGAGAAAGGCACGACCAAATCCAGTCCGGATTCGCCGCGGAGGAAGATGCCGCCATAGCCTCTGGTTCCTGTTTTGAGGTTGAGGGTGCCCGGTTCTGGAATTGAGACGGGGACAATGCGCTTGTCGCCGACTTTCACATTGTCGACTTGGATGGGGGGGGTGGTGCCAAATTCCAAGGAGTACGTGCCAGCGAGGTACCGTTGTCTGGAGCCGACCTTTTGGATGAACACCGTTTTGCAAGGGTCATCACTCCGCCTCACTGTGACAGGAATGTCCAAGAGTTCACTTCTCGCAAGGTCTGGCTTCAATTCGATAAACCCTGTTGGAACGGAGACTTCTATGTGGTTGTGTGTCCGGGGCTCGAGCGTCAATCCTGATGCTGTGACAGGGGGAATGGAATGGACCACCAGATCGTATTCCGGGATGGGGTTGAGCATCAATGTGTCAGGAACACCGGCCGGGTTCATTGTGTGCACGGACTGAAGGACGGGTTGTCCGGAATGGTGCTCGACCAGTTCAAAGGGAAGGTTGGTTGCCGTGGCCGCACCTTCAGCGTCGAGCAGGTCCACTTGGGCCGTGGTTTGGTGGATGGCTTGGTCGATGACAATGTCGAGGATGGCGCCGAAACTGTCTGGGCTTGAGGCGTCGAAATACCGCCCCACGCACTGGAAGGTGTCCTTGTACTTTTCTTCAAGCCCGATGCCGATGATGAAGGGCTTGATGATGATGTCTTGGGCTTGAAGTGCGCGGGATACAGCACAGGGGTCTTCGTCGCAGGCCTCGATTCCATCGGTAATCAAGAGGATGACATTCTTTCCCGGCCCCTTTTTTTTGGAGAAATCATCCGCGGCCTTGAGAAGGGACCGTGCAATGGGGGTTGTCCCTTGGGCGCTGAGTTTTCTCAACTCCTGTTTGATGAGGAGGTTGCCTCCCTTGCTGATGGGGACCACCAATTCGGTGTCGTCGCAGTCCTGTTGTCCTTGGACATGTTTGGTGCCGTGGCCATAGACCCTTAACCCCACTTCTAGTCCTTCGATTCCGTAGAGGCTGTCGACCGACGCCGTCAACAATTCCCTGGCGACATCCCATTTTCTTCTTCGCCCCCAGAAGGCGTTCATGGAGTTGGAGGCGTCAAAGACGAAAAGAAGACGCGTCACCTCTTCATTTCCCTTCGCCCTGCTTTGGGCCATAAGGGCATCTTGCTCTCCTTTCGGAACCAGCGCGAAGAGGACGAGAAGGAGGGTGGCGCGTCGAAGGCGGAGCATCAATAGTCGGCCAGCGGCGAGGTCAGTTGTCCCAGTGCAGAGACGAGTTGGTCATCGTTGGGGGCAACCCCGTGCCACTTATGTGTGCCTTCCATGAAGTCCACGCCGCGCCCCATGTCTGTCCGCATGAGCACCACGGTGGGCTGTCCTTGTCCACCTGCCGCGCGGGCTTCTTTGAACACCCGGTCCAGATCACCGAGGTCATGGCCATTGCATTCCATCACATTCCATCCGAAAGCGGACCATTTGGCGCCGAGGTCACCAAGGGTCATCACGTCGTCTACCGAGCCGTCAATCTGTTGTCCATTCCAATCGACGAAGCTGATCAAATTGTCAATCTTGTGGTGGGCGGCGTACAACGCCGCCTCCCAGATTTGGCCTTCTTGGAGTTCGCCGTCGCCGTGCAGGCTGTAAACCCAAGTGTTCTCCCCGTTGAGCTTCTTTGCTTGGGCGGCCCCGCAGGCGACGCTGAGCCCTTGTCCCAGCGAGCCGCTGGCGATGCGGATTCCAGGGAGTCCTTCCTCTGTGGCGGGATGGCCTTGAAGCCGGCTGTCCAGTTTCCGGAATGTGGCGAGCTCTTCGACGGGGAAGTAGCCTCGACGCGAAAGAACACTGTACCACACGGGGCTGATGTGCCCGTTGGAGAGGAAGAACAGGTCTTCACCTTGTCCGTCCATCGACCAATTCTGGGGGTCGATGTTCATTTCCTCGAAGTACAATTTGACAAGGAAGTCAGTGCATCCAAGGGATCCGCCAGGGTGGCCTGAGCTTGCGCCGTGTACCATGCGGACGATGTCGCGCCGGACTTGGGTACAGATGTCGGAGAGGGAGAGAGAGAGGGACATGGGGCAGTAACGTCGATTTCGGAGTTGAAAGTACTGCGGGCAGGAGGTGCGCAGGTTCGGGTGTGGACAAAAGCAGGATAATCGGTAGGGGCAAGCCACCGTTATCTTTGCCGCCCAATCCCAGTGAACCCATGGCTCTGAAATGCGGCATCGTCGGCCTGCCGAACGTAGGCAAGTCCACCCTCTTCAACTGTCTCTCCAACGCCAAGGCCCAGAGTGCAAATTTCCCGTTCTGCACCATAGAGCCCAACTTGGGGGTGATCAATGTTCCCGATGAACGGTTGGAGAAGTTGGTTGAAATGGTTCAGCCGCAGAGCACGGTGCCCACGACGGTAGAGATCGTGGACATCGCGGGTTTGGTCAAGGGCGCGAGCAAGGGAGAAGGCCTTGGAAACAAGTTCCTGGCCAACATTCGTGAAACACATGCCATTCTTCATGTCTTGCGCTGTTTTGAGGACGACAACATTGTGCACGTCGACGGGTCTGTGGATCCCATTAGGGACAAAGAAGTCATCGACACCGAGTTGCAGCTGAAGGATTTGGAAACGGTAGAAACCCGGATCCAAAAGGTGGCAAAACAGGCGTCGATTGGGGACAAGGATGCCCGAAAGCAGATGGAGTTGTACGGGCGTGTCAAGGCCGCTCTCGAGCAGGGAATTTCAGCGAGGGCTGTTGACCGGGAGGACAGTGAGGAAGAGGCGTTTCAGGAAATGCAGCTTTTGACGGGAAAGCCAGTTCTTTATGTCTGTAACGTGGAGGAAGGCGCAGTCTTGGAAGGCAATGCACACGTGGACAGCGTGAAGGCGATGGCCAAGGCGGAGGGTGCAGGCACCATTTTGATTGGGGCGGCCATTGAAGCCGATATCGCAGAACTGGAGGATCAGGAAGAGCGTGACATGTTCCTCGCTGATTTGGGATTGAAAGAACCGGGTGTGGCCAAGTTGATTCGGTCTGCATACAGCCTTTTGAAGTTGCAGACGTATTTCACGGCCGGAGAGAAAGAAGTCCGGGCCTGGACCGTGAAGGAAGGAAGCACTGCTCCGCAGGCTGCCGGCGTGATTCACACCGATTTCGAAAAGGGCTTCATCCGAGCAGAGGTCATGAAATACAAGGAGTTCGTTGAGCTTGGTAGTGAGCAGGCCGTGAAGGAAGCGGGCAAGCTGAGTATTGAAGGCAAGGAGTACATCGTAGAAGATGGTGACATCATGCACTTCCGATTCAATGTCTGACTTGCGGTTTTCTCTCTTGGGGCTTGTCGGCTGCTTGGCCTTATGGTCGGGATGTCAAGCCCCGCCCTCAGAGGCAAATTCGGTTTCGAGCTGGACAGAGGACGTGGCCAGAATTGAGGAGCGAATGGCCGCACAGGAGGCCGCGTGGAATGGGGGAGACCTAGAGGGCTTCATGGCGCCCTATTGGAAATCCGATAGTCTGCTGTTTGTGGGAAGCCGAGGGCCTTCTCGTGGATGGACTACAACACTGGCCAATTACAGACAGTCTTATCCAGACAAGGCGGCGATGGGCCGCCTCACCTTTGGTGTGGAGAGCACAAAGCCGGCAGGGCCCAATCACGCTTTGATGCTGGGGAGCTGGCGCCTGGACCGCGAGGAAGGGTTTGAACCCCTTTCAGGCTGGTTCAGCTTGGTGTGGGAAAAACGGGATGGCGACTGGGTCATCGTGCGTGACCACAGCAGCTGAGTCTTTCATCCTGCCTTCAATCAACGGAAGACAAAAACGTCTTCGTCTGGTTTGTGCATGTAGTAGGCTTCTCGAGCGAGACGCTCTTTTGCGTCGGGACTCGATGCCATGCGCTGCAGTTCTTCTTCCAGTGCATTGATGTTGAGCTGGTGCTCTGCGAGTCTCGACTCGATTCGGGCGCGCTCTTGGTGTGTGCGGACCATTCTGATCAGGTCCACATCCGCCAAGGTGAGCATCCAGACCAGAAAAAGTCCGGATGCTACGGCATATCGATTGGCCCCGCGCAGTCGGTCCGCCATGTCGTGGAGCCAATCAACCATTAGCCTTTGTCTTCCTCTGTTTCCGCATCGTCTGCGGTTTCAGGGGTTGTTTCATCAGCGGGGACATCGGGTGTGATCTCCGATTCATCAGCGCCTTCCTTCGCGTCTTCCTTCGCAGGTTCGGCTTTAATGATGCGCAGCGCAAGTTCGTCTTGTCCCTCCATGGCGTCGCCTTCGATTCGGTCGCCCTGTTCGAGCTTGGCATTGATGATCTCCTCTGCCAGGGGGTCTTCCAGATACTTCTGGAGTGCGCGGCGAAGCGGCCTTGCGCCAAACTGCTCGTCGTATCCCTTTTCTACGAGGAAATCCTTTGCGTCATCGGTCAAGCTGATGCCGTATCCCAGGCTTTCGATTCTTCCAAAGAGCTTGCTCAATTCGAGGTCAATGATCCGGTGGATGTCGTCGCGTTGGAGGCTGTTGAAGACAATCACATCGTCAATCCGATTCAAGAATTCTGGCGCAAACGCACGTTTGAGCGCGTTTTGAATCACGCCACGGCGGTCATCGCCGTCTTTGGCTTTCTTGGCCCCCGTCGAAAAGCCCACACCGGTTCCAAAGTCCTGAAGCTGGCGTGCTCCGATATTGGACGTCATGATGATGATGGTGTTGCGGAAATCCACCCTGCGGCCCAAGCTGTCCGTCAGTTGCCCGTCGTCCAATGCTTGTAACAAGAGGTTGAATACGTCGGGGTGTGCCTTTTCAATCTCATCCAAAAGCACAATGGAATAGGGCTTTCTGCGCACTTTTTCTGTGAGCTGACCGCCTTCTTCGTACCCCACATATCCCGGAGGTGCTCCGACCAATCGGCTGACAGCAAACTTCTCCATGTACTCGGACATGTCGATGCGAATCAGTGCTTCTTCAGAGTCGAACAGGTTCTTGGCCAGTTCCTTGGCGAGTTGTGTTTTTCCAACCCCTGTTGGGCCGAGGAAGATGAAGCTTCCGACGGGTTTGTTGGGGTCTTTGAGGCCGGCTCGGTTGCGCTTGATGGCTCGGACCACCTGCCGGACGGCGGTGGGTTGTCCAATGACCTTTTCCGCCATGTCGTCGTCCATGCGGGACAACTTTCCGCTTTCCTTTTCAGCAATACGCTGAACAGGAATTCCGGTCATCATCGCCACCACCTCTTCCACGTGGTCCTCGGTCACGGTCACGCGGTGCGTCTTTGTGTCCTCTTCCCACTTTTTCTTGGCTGCGGTGAGTTTTTCGGACAACTGACGCTCCGAGTCGCGAAGGCGGGCTGCCTCCTCGTACTTCTGGCTGCGGACCACACGGTTTTTTTCCTCCTTGACCTGCTCGATCTCCTGCTCGATATCGATGATCTCCTGCGGAACATTGATGTTGTTCAGGTGAACCCGGCTGCCGACCTCATCCAAAGCGTCGATGGCCTTGTCGGGGAGGTGGCGGTCTGTGATGTAGCGCGACGTCAGGGACACGCAGCTGCGCAGTGCCTCGTCGGTGTAGTTCACGGAGTGATGCTCCTCGTACTTGTCCTTGATGTTGTTGAGGATTTGTATCGTTTCCTCTACGGTGGTTGGCTCCACCAAGACTTTTTGGAAACGGCGCTCAAGGGCACCGTCCTTTTCAATGTGCTGTCTGTACTCGTCCAATGTGGTCGCTCCAACGCATTGAATTTCGCCGCGGGCAAGGGCGGGTTTAAACATATTGGAGGCATCCAATGAACCACTTGCGCCGCCGGCTCCTACGATGGTGTGGATTTCGTCAATGAAGAGAATGACATCGAGGCTCTTTTCGAGCTCGTTCATCACGGCCTTCATGCGTTCCTCAAACTGTCCACGGTATTTGGTTCCTGCAACCAAGGAGGCGACGTCCAGTGTGACGATGCGTTTGCCAAACAGAATGCGAGAGACCTTTTTCTCTACGATTCTGATGGCCAGTCCTTCGGCAATGGCACTTTTACCGACCCCGGGTTCGCCGATGAGAATGGGGTTGTTCTTTTTCCGACGGGCGAGAACTTGGCTGACCCGCTCGATTTCTTTTTCTCGTCCAACAATGGGGTCAAGCTTGCCTTCTTCTGCCATGGCAGTAAGGTCCCGTCCGAAATTGTCGAGGACGGGAGTTTTGCTTTTGCTGTCGGACTTGGATGCACTTCCGCGTCCGGCATTTCCACTGCTGCTGCCGGGTTCTTCTTCATCGTCAGCCATGCCGGGAAACTCTGCCCTCGGGCTGGCGTTGCCGTCACCATCCGTGAGGATGCTTTCGAATTCCTGTTTGGCTTCGTCATAGTCGACGTTGAGCGCGAGCAGGGCCTTGGTGGCCACGTTGTTTTCGTCTTTCAAAATGGAGAGGAGAAGGTGTTCGGTTCCGATCACGGGACTTTTGAAGGTTTTGGCTTCGAGGTAGGTGATCTTCAAAATCTTTTCGGCCTGTTTGACCAAGGGGATGTTGCCAGGATTGCCTCCGGAGACATTGGAAGGCGTAATGCTTCCTTCCACCATCTTGCGGAGTCTTGGGAGATCGACGTTCAGGCCTTCGAGTATTCGAATGGCCGTGCCTTCTCCTTCTCGGATGATGCCGAGCAGAAGATGCTCTACGCCGATGTAGTTGTGCCCCAATCGAAGGGCCTCTTCACGGCTGTAGGTGATGACGTCTTTCACCCTGGGTGAGAATTTTGCGTCCATGTCTCTGAGTAAAGGAGATTGCTCTCCGGATTCAAAACTATTGCTGTCCGGACGAGCAGAGATTTTGTGTGCGTTGGATTTTCCACATGCGTCCGTGTGCCTTGTTCAAAATACGGGCCATTCTTCATACAGGAAGGGGGTGTCAGGTGGTATTTTCGCTTGACGCCCAAATAGGGTCGCAAACCGCGGTCTTTGGGGCAATGACAACATGGCAGAAGGAGAGAAGATCATTCCGATTTCGATTGAGGATGAGATGAAGTCGGCTTACATCGATTATTCGATGTCGGTCATTGTATCACGGGCGTTGCCCGACGTGAGGGACGGATTGAAGCCGGTGCACCGAAGGGTGCTCTTTGGCATGCTTGAATTGGGGGTCCTCTCAAACCGAGCATACAAGAAGTCCGCAAGAATTGTCGGAGAGGTCTTGGGTAAATACCACCCGCACGGAGACAGCTCTGTTTACGACACAATGGTGCGTTTGGCCCAAGATTGGTCCATGCGCTATCCCATGGTGGATGGCCAAGGAAACTTTGGCTCCATTGACGGAGACAACCCCGCTGCCATGCGTTACACAGAGGCGCGCTTGCGGAAGATTGCGGAGGAGATGCTGTCCGATCTCGACAAAGAGACGGTCGACCTGGCGAACAACTTTGACGACAGTTTGCAAGAGCCTACGGTGCTCCCAGCCAAGATTCCAAACCTGTTGGTCAACGGCGCTGCGGGAATTGCGGTGGGAATGGCCACCAACATGCCTCCCCACAACTTGACCGAGGTCATTGATGGTTGTGTGGCGATGATTGATGACCCCGAAATTTCTGTGGAGGGTCTGATGCAGTTCATCAAAGCGCCTGATTTCCCAACCGGGGGTGTCATTTATGGTGTCGAGGGGGTGAAGGACGCTTATGAAACCGGTCGCGGTCGCGTGGTCATGCGCGGAAAGGCCAGGTTTGAGGAAACCCGAACAGGGAAGGAGCAGATCATCATCGAGGAGATTCCCTACCAGGTCAACAAGGCGGACATGGTCCGCAAGGCGGCTGACTTAGTTAATGACAAGCGCATTGAGGGAATCAGCGAGATTCGCGACGAATCAGACCGAAAGGGCCTGCGCGTGGTGTTTGATCTCAAGCGGGATGCGATACCCAATGTGGTGCTCAACAAGCTCTACAAGTACACGCAGCTCCAGACCAGTTTCTCGGTCAACAACATTGCGCTGGTCAAGGGCCGTCCAAAGCTCTTGAACCTCCGGGAGATGCTGTTCCATTACATCGAGCACCGTCACGAGGTGGTCGTTCGGAGAACGCAGTATGAGTTGCGTAAGGCGGAGGAGCGGGCCCACATTTTGCAGGGTCTGATCATCGCCATTGACAACCTCGATGCCGTCATCAAGCTGATTCGCGGCAGTCAGACGCCGGAAGAGGCGAGAAATGGCCTGATGGAGAAGTTCGAGTTGAGCGAGCTCCAAGCCAGGGCCATCCTCGACATGCGCCTGCAGAAGCTGACGGGTCTCGAAAGGGACAAGCTTCGCGCGGAGTATGACGAGTTGATGGAACTCATTGGCCGATTGAAGGCGATTCTCGACGACAAGGCTTTGCGCATGGGCATCATCAAGGATGAATTGCTCGAGATGAGGGAGAAGTTTGGCGATGAGCGTCGTTCTCGGATTGAATTCTCCAGTGCTGAATTGAGCATTGAGGACATGATTCCGGATGAGCAGGTGGTCATCACCATCAGCCACGCGGGTTACATCAAACGCACTCGCCTTGCAGAATACAAGGAGCAGTCTCGCGGTGGAGTGGGTTCAAAGGGCGCGATTACGCGCGACCAGGACTTCATCGAGGAGATCTTCTCTGCGACCAACCACAATTGGTTGCTCATCTTCACCCAGAAGGGACGGTGTTTCTGGATGCGGATTTTCGAAGTTCCAGAAGGGTCGCGAACCTCTAAGGGCCGTGCGATTCAAAACTTGATCAACATCGAGTCGGATGACAAGGTGATGGCGTACATCCCCGTTCAAGACATCAAGGACCCGGAGTATGTCAATTCCCACAATGTGGTGATGTGCACGAAGAAGGGCGTTGTCAAGAAGACGACCCTCGAGGCGTATTCTCGTCCTCGGACCAACGGCATCAATGCCATCACGATTCGCGAGGACGACGAGCTCTTGCAGGCGAAGCTCACGACGGGAGATAACGAGATTCTGATGGGACTTCGCTCGGGCAAGGCCATCCGTTTCCCCGAAGAAAAGGTGCGTGCAGTCGGTCGTACGGCGCAAGGGGTAAAGGGTGTCACCCTTGCTGGGCCGGAAGACGAGGTGGTCGGTATGGTCATCATCGTAGACGGTTCAAAGGATGTTCTCGTGGTGAGTGAGCGCGGCTATGGCAAGCGCTCCGCTGTGGAAGACTATCGAATCACGAACCGCGGTGGAAAGGGGGTCAAGACCCTCAGCATCACGGAGAAGACTGGAAATTTGGTGGCGATTCTCGGGGTAACCGATGAGGATGACCTCATGGTGATCAACAAGAGCGGCATCACGATTCGAACCGGTGCTGATGAGCTTCGGACCATGGGCCGTGCCACTCAAGGTGTGCGCCTGATCAACCTTCGTAAAAACGACGAAATCGCAGCAGTGTGCCGAACACCTAAGTCCGATGAGGAAGAGGTAGACGGCGCAGAAGGAGCTGAGGACGTCGAAGGTTCGGCCGAAGGAAGTGTGGACGGAGCGTCAGCCGAAGGGGCAGACGGTTCTCCATCACCAGAAGGAGAGGAATAAGCTGAAATCGGTTGCGTGAAAGTCTGGCACGGCTTGTGCTAGATTTGTAGCCGATTCAAGCTGATTCTATGCTCAATTTCAAGTCTATCGCGGCCGCAATGGCCCTCATTCCCTTGGGCCTTTTGGCACAGAAGGACGTCGTCAGTGCATACAATGCAAACCAAGACGGTGACTACCTGAAGGCAGCCGAGTTCATTGACCAGGCCATTCTCGATGCGAAGGCCAATGTCAAGGAAAAGACGTGGCGCTACCGCGGAAACATCTACACGAACCTGGCTGCTGACAGCACTTTGTATGCACAGGTCCCCGATGCGTTGGAGAAGGCAGTCGCAAGTTTCGCGAAGGCCGATGAACTCGATTTGAAGCAGCGTTACCAGTCCGAGCGCATGGCCGATATCGCCCGTGGAGCGACCATTGCTGGCAACGCCGGCATTGGGTATTTCAACTCGGGTGTGTACGGCAGGGCAGGGGAGCTGTTTGTTACGGCTTCCGAGATGACCAAGGTGCTTGGGGCGGTCGACACGATGGCCATTTTCAACAGTGCACTTTGCTTTGAGAAGGCATCGCTCTACGACAGGGCCGTGGACCAATACATGATGTGTGGTGGATACGGATACCAGGTGCCCGATGTATTCTTGTTTGCAGCCAACATCCAGAAGATGGAAGGGGATACGGCCAAGGCGCTGACCACCCTTCAGAATGCGCGGCAGGATTTCCCGCGGGAACAGGCGCTCATTATTGAGGAACTCAACATCTATTTGGTGGGAGGCCAGTTTGAGTTGGCCAAAGAGAACCTGATGCTGGCAGCAGAGCAGGATCCGACCAACGAAATTCTTTGGTTCTCGCTGGGTAGTGTCTACGACAACCTTGGAATGCAGGATGAGGCAGTGGATGCATACCTGAAGAGTCTGGCCATCAAGGCCGATTACTTCGACGCCAACTACAACTTGGGTGCCTTGTACTTTAACACAGCTGTTCAAATGGTCAATGAGGCCAATGACATGTGGAAGCCCCGGATGAGTGACGCTGAAGCCACCAAGCAAAAGACCTTGGAGGATGATGGAAAAGCGATGTTTAGCACGGCATTGCCATACTTGGAGCAAGCGTTGGCGGTTGAGGCTGACGACCGCGAGACCTTGCGAAGCCTCCGGGATATTTATGCCCGAGTGGGCATGGATGACAAGATGCTTGAAGTGAGTGCCAAACTGAAGACACTCGAGTAAACGGTTGATCTTGTTTTTAAGAAAGGGGGCATCTGCTCCCTTTTCTTTTCCCTCGTTATTTTACATAATGTAAATTATCATTCAAGAGGGGCTGAGAATCTGTCAAGCCTTGGTACTTCGGCGTATTGCGTGTGCGCCTTGCCGTTGATGTGGATTGAACTTCAGCCTCGCATGACTCTTGGTGGTGCCAAAGGTTTGTGTTGTGTCTCGTGCTCTGATGACCACGTGGCTGTAACATTTCTACTCTGGTGTTTGTCTTGTTTCAGATCGCGTCGCTGCCAAGCGCCATTGTCTAACAACTGTCCATTCTGTCTCGTCATTCCGTGCGGGCCATTTTGTGCGATTGGACCGTTGTCGAGGTCGTTTCATTTTTTGCCGAATTTGACACCGACCTGACCTGTGGTCCTGAATTCGGGAAAATCTAGAATTTAGATGGTGTCATTGTTTGAGGTGATGAACTGGGACGCGTGTCAAGGCTTATATCGATGTGATCCTGGTGCCATTGTCTTGACACGGAGATGTGTCGCAATCTGCCCGCGCCTCAGTTAAGGCTGTCCTTTCGCCTCGTCTTGTGCTCCTTCCCTAATCCTGACCAAGGAAGTCAATGGGCCATCTGACCCGTCTTTGTTTTACATAATGTAAAAAGAGGGGTCAAAAAGAAAGCCGGCACAAAGGCCGGCTTTCCAAATGTGTTGAAGAAGGAATTACTTCTTGACGATCAAGTTCTGAGCGGCAGAGAAATCCTTGTGGGTCACGCTCAAGGTGTAGGCGCCAGCTGCGAGGCCGTGCTTGACCATGATGCGGTTGCCACCGATGACGTCACCAGAAGTCACCTGCTGAGAGATGGCCGTCTTACCGGACATGTCGAGGACTTCCACAATGATGTTTTCGGAACCGAGGTTCACCTCCTTATCGAACTGGATGCTGAAGTGGCCTTCGAACACTGGGTTCGGGAACACGTTCCAGTTGCTGTCTTCGAGGTCGAACAAATCAGCCATTGGACCATTGTCGGTGGCGAATTCGCAAGAACCGTTGTCGTATCCGGCTTCCATGTTGTAGTTGGATGCCTCTGGGTTCGTGCAGCCAAAGACTTGCGCGTCGTCCGTCGTGAAGGTCACGTCGTAGTCGCGCCAGGTCTCGCCTTCCGGAGTCCAACCTTGCATGTTGAGCGTGCCAGTTGCAGTTCCGTCTGTGGTGATCTGCATGAGCAGAACCAAGTTGCGGGCGTCTGCTGCGGCGCGGACGTCAGTAGGAACAACGAACCAAGCACCATCGACAACTTCGATTGCTCCGCCATTGTTGAAGGCGTCGAAATCGATTCCGATGTTCCAGAGGTTGTTGTTGGTGCTGTTTTCAGCGCCGACGGTTACCCAGCTGTCAAAGGCCAAGGACTCGTCCATGCCGATGATGGCATTGTTGACGTCGTAGCTAGTGGCACCACCGAGTTGGTTCTGGTAGAATGAACCAGTTGAGGTGACGTTGAGCATGTGCTCGCCGTCTGCAAAGATGGCGTGCAAGCTGTGTTGATTGGATGTCAGCTCAGCGTAGACACGGTAGGTGTTGCCTGGTACGGCATCCCCGTTGTCAACGGATTGTACAATGAGCTGGACGTTGCTGGCAAAGGCGGAAAAGCCGAAAATGACAGCTGCAGTGAGTGCGAACAAATTCTTCATGTTCAGTGGGTTAATGATTCAAAGACTAGAGAGGGGCAAAACAAATCCTCACCAAGATAACCGAATTTTCCCCTCGAAGAAAGAATTCTGTCGACGAATTGATGATTTCTTCACAAGGGGAGGTCCTTTCTTTGCCAAAGACATGATGGTACTGGACAACCTAATCGCTGGACAATGGATTCCGGCGGGCCCCTCTCCTGCTCCCCTTTTGGATGCTGTGCACGGCATTCCCGTTGCTGCGTTGGATGCATCTAATGTTGATTTCTCCTCGGCATACGCTTATGGTCGAACCACCGGATGCGACAACCTGCGGCGCATGACGTTCCAGGAACGCGGCCGAATGCTGAAGGCGCTTGCCCTCCATTTGATGGAGAACAAGGAGAAATTCTACAAATGGAGTACCCACACGGGGGCAACCCGCTCAGACTCGTGGATTGACGTGGAGGGTGGCATCGGTACACTCTTTGCCTATGCGAGCCTCCGAAAGCAACTCCCGGACCTCCCCTACCTCGTGGATGGCGATCCTGCCTTGTTGTCCCGCGAAGGTTCGTTTATCGGACACCACATAGGAGTACCCAAGCGGGGTGTCGCCGTACATATTAATGCCTACAACTTTCCGATTTGGGGCATGCTGGAGAAAATCAGCGCCAACCTTCTCGCGGGTGTCCCCGCCATTGTCAAGCCGGCTTCCCTTACATGTTATGTGGCCCATTCGATGGTAAAGGAGATTCATGCCTCGGGGATTCTTCCAGAAGGTGCCCTTCAGCTTGTCTGCGGCTCTGCCCGGGATTTGCTGGACCATGTGGACTTTCAGGATGTGGTGACCTTCACCGGGTCTGCTGCCACAGGCTTGAAATTGAAGTCTCATCCCCGCTTGTTGTCGCGGAACGTGCCATTCAATCTCGAGGCTGATTCGCTCAACAGTATGGTGCTCGGTCCAAATGCGGAGCCGGGTTCACCGGAATTTGACCTTTTCGTGAAAGAACTCAGACGGGAGTTGACGATCAAATGCGGTCAGCGTTGCACAGCGGTTCGGCGCGCCATGGTGCCCGAAGGCCGTGTCGAGGCCGTTCGCGATGCGCTCAAGGCTCAATTGGATCGGGTGTCCATCGGAGACCCTGCCGTGGATGGAGTTCGGATGGGTGCTTTGGCTGGATTGGATCAACGGAGTGAAGTCGAGTCGGCTGTGTCAGAATTGATGCAGGAGACTGAATTGATGTACGCGGTGGACGCTCCGGTTTGGGTGGGGGCGGATGCTGAAAAGGGGGCGTTTTATGCGCCTCGATTGTTGGCGCAGACTTCGCCATTGACAGCTAGTCGCGTCCATGAAGTTGAGCCTTTTGGGCCGGTCATGACCTTGCTTCCATATGGCTCTTTTGATGATGCTATTTCTCTAGTTCATAAGGGGAAAGGATCTTTGTGTTGTAGTATAGCTACAGGTGATGCGGCTGTGGCAAGGAAGTTCGTGGTTGAGGCGGCCACCCACCATGGTCGGATTCTCGTTTTGGATGAGGCTTGCGCAAAGGAGAGCACGGGGCACGGAAGCCCCATGCCACAGCTGGTGCACGGCGGTCCAGGTCGTGCCGGAGGTGGTGAGGAGATGGGCGGTCTTCGCGGTCTGAATCACTACCTGCAACGGACCGCTATTCAGGGCCACCCTGACACCATCACGGCCATCACGGGGCGCCACCAGCCTGGCGCGGCGCGTCCAGAGGCGTCCATTCACCCATTTAGGCAGCATTTTGAAGACCTCGAGGTTGGGATGACCTACACCACACACTGCCACACTGTGACAGAAGCTGACATTGTCAACTTCGCCAATGTCAGTGGCGACCATTTCTATGCTCACGTTGATGAAACAGCCTTGGATGGCACCATTTTCGAAAAGCGTGTGGCCCACGGGTATTGGGTTTTGTCAAAGGCCGCAGGCATGTTCGTTGAGCCTCACAAAGGCCCTGTGCTGCTCAATTATGGTTTGGAATCCTGTCGTTTTACCAAGCCGGTATATCCAGGGATGACCATTGGGGTCAAGCTCACGGTCGAAGAAAAGGTGCAACAGGAGCTACGCGGTGAAGATGATGTGCTCAAGGGGATTGTAAAGTTCAAGGTGGATGTGTCTGATGAAGGCGGCAAAACTGTTGCCATTGCGACCATTTTGACCATGGTGAAGAACAGGGTTCAACCTGACGCAAGTGCTGGAGACGCCGCACATGGGTGACCTTCGTGTCCTGGTTTGGGCTTCGGCCCTGGTCCTTGGGCTGTCTGTGACGGCCTCTGCTCAATCAGAGGGTGTCGATGGTCCGTCTCGCAGGATGGATGTGGCCTTTCTGGATTCTTTGCTTGGGCCTCGCATGACCACGCCTGTTTTTGGGTCTGATGGATTGGCCGCGCGGGATGCGTTGCTTGAGGCGATGCTGTCCAGTGGGTCCTTGGATGTTTTGGACTGGGCTTGCTTTGTGCACGGTTGGTTGCGGTCTGCCGATGACCCCCACACGCGGGTCCCCTTTGATCGATTGACGCAGGTTCGGTCGGATGCGCGCCATCCTGAACCGGTGGCGTTGGTGGACCCCAACGGTCCGTGGTCTCGGTTTGGTCCGGGCATGGGCGTCCCCCCTTCTGCGCGTGCCGCTTGGCTGGAGCGGACTTGGCCTTGGGTTGCGGTGCTCGCAGATGAGGGGGCCGATGAAGACGTCACTAGCTCTGGTGCTGAAGGGAGTGCAGCTGTTGCAGTGTCTTCATCGATGAAGGTTGTCGATCACGGTGCCTTTGCGCGCTGGCGGATTTCGAGTTTTGGTGCTGGTGATGACCGGTCTTTTCGCACCTTGTTTCGGCGTTGTGTCCGCCAATTGCGTCGTTTGGACAAGCCGGTGATGTTGGATTTGCGGGGCAACCTCGGTGGGTATCGCTCGCGTCGTCATGCAGTGTTGGGGGCTTTTGTTCCGGTTGGGGATTGGGTGGCTGAACGGGAGATGGAGTGGGTGGATGGCGCCGTTTTTGAGCCGATCCCTCCCATGCCTGTGGTTCGGGCAAAGCGACCCTTGGGTCATGCCGTTGCCGTGCTGCTAGACGGCTTGAGCTTTAGTGCGTCGCTCCTTCTTGCCCAGTCGTTGGAAGCGTCCGGCCGCGCGTCCGTGTTTGGTTGTGCCCCGCTCGGCCAACGGGGCGGGTGTTCCGGGAGCCCGTTGTCTTTCTTTTTGCCAGGCTCAGGCCTCGAGGTGCTGATTCCAACGCGTCAAACCCAGTTGGGCAACCCCGCTTCTGTTAATTTTGGTTTGCCTTCAGATCCGGGGTGTCGTGCAGAGGGTGGTGAATGGGACAGGGCCGTGTTGTGGCTGTTGTCCTCGGACCTCGCGCCTTCGCGGTAATTTGCGCCTTGAATGCGGGAAGGATTTTTGTCGGATACCATTCGGGCATGTGCTCGACCAAAGCTGGGGCTGCCCTTGCTTGCGTTGTGTCTGATTGGATTTTCTTTTGCAGCATATGCGCAACCGCCATCTTCAGCCTTGTCTTCAGCAGAGTCTCGAATGTTGGATGCGCTCTTGGGGCGTTTCCAACCGGTGCCCGTCATGGTCCCCATTTGGACGGGTGCGTTTGAATCTGCTGCAGTCCGGATGAAGGGTGTGAGGCAGCGCATCGATTCATTGGAAAGAAGCGGCGCTGACGAGGCCGATGTGTTGGTTCGTGTGGGGGCATTGAGGAAGGAGCTCAGAACAATTCGCGACGATCGAAATGCTTTTTTGGCAGACTTTCTGTCTCCCGCGGAACGGCTTTCGCTGGACAGCATCCTCTTTCCTCCTCAGCCCTCAATTCAACACTTTGGTTTTCATGATCGCATGAAATGCCTGGTGTGCAAGACCCCGACAGAACTGGACGTTCCGTCTGGCCTTCCTGTCCCTGAACTTCAGAAAAATCGACTCTGACATGATTTTGCTTTCCCCTTCTCGCCTTTTGGTTCCCCTTGTGGCATCTGGGTGCTTCATGCTCGCTTGTTGCTCTGTCTCAGATCGGCCGCTGTGTGAATCGGTTGACCCGTTTATCGGAACGGGCGGACATGGCCACACTTACCCAGGGGCGACCGTGCCATTTGGCATGGTCCAGCTCAGTCCTGATACGA
>Ga0209503_10000654_pt1 | contig 19763 bp, 21 predicted proteins | sample SouAtlMetagenome_2_FD_187448 | JGI IMG/M metagenome (GOLD analysis project Ga0209503, IMG submission 187448) | Marine eukaryotic phytoplankton communities from Atlantic Ocean - South Atlantic ANT15 Metagenome (SPAdes) (version 2) | ecosystem: Environmental > Aquatic > Marine > Oceanic | place... | reverse complement strand
AATAGAGAGAGTTAGAGAGAGAGTTAGAAAATTACGAAACATAGAGACAAACCAGCTCTCAAACGCCAGTGTCTTATTCTAAATCCCTGATTTCCACTCGAAAAGAAGAAATACTCCTCCTCTGTCACACATTAGCCCCGGGCCAACTATTTCCCGGCCTTTTTGAGAACATCTGCGATCAGCACAGCCTTCCCATTTTGACGCTTGCTCTCGTCGGCAGCTTCCATGAAGGCGAAGAGTTCGATGGTTTCCTCGGCGGAGACGGGTGGCTTTCTGCTCCTAAAAAACTTGACCACTTCCGCAACGAGAGGCTGGTAGCCGTCAAAAGATCCGACCTTGGCTTCGCCTTTTTCGCCTTTAGCAATTCCCGAGTATCCCTTCCCTTCCAAAAAGATTCCGGTGCGATTTCCCTTCCAGATTCCCGTCACCACAATTTTCCCTGCTTCGGTTTTACTTCGAACGACCGACTCGCAGCCTCTCCCCATCACAGTGAACAACGCCTCACATCCATGCACGCCATACCAAAAGAGATCCGGATGATGTTCTTCGATCTTCGCCGGACTGCTGGTCTGAGCTGAAATTACTTTTCCAATCGCACCATTCCTAACCGCCTGGGTCGCTTTACCATATCGTAGAGACGACGACGAAAACACTGGAACCTTGGCCGCTTCGGCCAATCGAAATATCTCCAGAACATCCCCCAAAGATCCACCCATCGGCTTATCGAGGTAGAGGATCTTCTTGGCCGCGATCACCTTGCGAGCTTGCTCCAAATGCGGGCGGCCGTCGACCGACTCAATCATCACTGCGTCGACATTCTTGCAGAGTTCTTCGATTGTGTCATAAATCTTCACCCCATACTTCTCTTGAAGAGTTTTGGTGTAGCCATCGACCCGCGAAGCGCTCGACTCGATATCTGGGCTTCCGCCTTTAAAGGCCGCAATCACTCTCGCTCCAGAGACATGGCCTTTCGCCTCCGGATTATTAATCATCTCGGTGAAGGCCACTACATGTGAAGTATCGAGACCAATCATTCCAATCCGGATGACTTCCGCTTTCGCTGAAACAACCACCCCCAAACACGCCAAAATTTTCCCAATTCGTTTCATCTTATAATCCTAGTTTGTCTAACACAGCAGTGGCCGTGCGGATAGCTAATGCCCCTGCGACAACCAATCCCGCCCATCCTAAATTAATGATCCAGGCAGGAACCTTTCGCTCCCCTGTCAAATCAGGTCGGGTTCCGAGGTAAAGTAAAGCCGCAGCCAAAGCCGGAATCCCCAAAACCGTGAGCGCCTGCGCAAAGGTAATCAAATTCACAGTGCTCTTCGCATCACTCAAATTCAACAAAGCCACCACAAGCCCGCAAAGCAAGGCCACCGTTGTCAGCCCCAAGGTCCAGCCTTCTCCTAAACGCGACCCTTTTCCGATAGAATCGGAAAGCACCGTTCCTCCCACGAGTGCATTCACCAAAAAGGAACTGAAAGCTCCCGCAAAAATTCCCATACAAAAAACCACCTTAGCCCACGGACCAAACAAAGGCTGCAGCTGCATCGCCACGTCACCCACCCCACTCAAAACCACCGGCTCGGGACGACCGTAAAAGACGCGCGCCGAAGTCATGAGAATTATCGTAGAGAGAATTCCCACCACGCTGATACTCACCACCGAATCGGTGACACCTCGCTTGGCGTCGAGTAACTTCCAACCCTTTTCTTTCACGAGGTAGGCTTGGTAGAACGCGCCTCCAACCGAAAATGTCGTCGCCATCAAGCCCACTAAAACAAGGATTTCCGGAGCCTCCTCGGATTTCACCGGCACATAGCCTCGAGAGGAGAAATAAATAACGAAGAAGTTGATCAAGAAAGCCACCACCATTAATCCGATGAGGAACTTCATTAAGGTCTCAACCGAGCGATAGAGATGCCTCTTCCAGTAGAGGCAGAAGATTACCAGAGCATTGAAAGAGATTAAAATGATCGCCGGTGTTGCACCCGACATCAGAGAATAATTTTCCGTCTCAAGCAAAGGCGCGAGCCCCGAAATAATGGCAACATTATTGGAATATTGAAAAATTGCCACGAGTCCGAAGAGAGTTACTCCCACAACCACCGCAACGGGCCGCCCCAAGCGTTGGGCAAGCTGGTCACAAGGACTGTCCTCGTAAATCACCCCGATCCGCCCTGCCAAAGCAACCATCGCAATCATCAACACCACCGCGAGCACAATCGCCGCAATCCCGATATATCCAAACTGCGCTCCCACTTTCGAACTTGTCAGAATACTACCGGGCCCCAGAACAATCGCCGCGACAATGATGGCCGGGCCGAAGGAGCTGAAGAGTTGTTTGAGCCGATTCATTTAGGAATTCTGGTTAAAGTGTGCCCGGGCAAGCTCCCGATCCAGGGGAAGCTCAACCGGCTGACCTTTGGCCACCGAGAGCAAAATCGCCCAGCCCAATTCCGCGGTAGAGGCTGAATTTACAAAACTCAAAAACGACTGCTTACCCTTGCGCACGCAATCAATGAAATGTCCCACACAGGAATCAGTCTGATGCTCCATGACATCTCCGCTGTCAGGAGTCGTCGTCTCGTCACCCCAGAAATAATCCGGCGAACGTCCCTTATCGAGCGGATAAACCCACTCCTTGTTCGTCTCCTTTTCAGACCAGTAGCGCACCTTGTGCGAACGCTCGAGATAGCTATCAAAAATGAAGCCACCCTTCGTACCATGAATATTGTGATAGGCATCGTAACCATTCGCCTGATCGACATTCCCAAAACAAAGCCCCGTAGCTCCGTTGCTGAAGGTCACGTGGATATTATAAATCACGTCCGCCTCAAAATCGCGCGTTTGCTCTCCGCTGGCGGTAGCATAAACTCTGGCTGGCGTCGCGCCTTGGGCCGCCATGATATTCAACATCACACTGAGAGCGTGGATAATTCCCATTCCTATGGCATCGCCCATGATCTCACGGCTCAGCTTCCACACCTTGTCGTCCGCAATATTAATCGGATGCCGGTAGTTTACCTGCAGCTGCGTGATCTTTCCGAAGGCGTCACGTCTCACCATCTCTTGCAAGCGATGCTCCATCGAATCGAAATTCATGAGGTAGTTGACGTAAGTGATCAACTCGGGATGCGCCCGGGCCAACTCAAGTTGATTTTCGAAATCAGCAAAGGTCGTCGAGCAAGGCTTCTCACAAAAGACATGCTTTCCCGCTTCCAAAGCCGCGATCGATTGCGGACCGTGCGAACTATTCGGGCTACATAGAAAAACGCCATCGATTTCCGGATTTGCCAGCATCGCCGCGCAATCCTCATAAAATGCCGATTCCGGCAACCCTATCTTCGCGAGCGATTCGACACCATTCCCCCGAGACCGTTGATGCAAAGCCACCACCTCAGCATCCGGGTGCTCCGTCAACCGCTGCATCAAGGTGGATCCCATCCACCCTGCTCCGACAAATCCAATTCGAGTAAGGCCGCTGCTCATGAGCGGAGCATTCTGAACGAGCTCCCCCCAACGAAAAGAAAACAAATCCTCCAAATTTTGAGCTCAGAACGGAACCTCCCAGAAAAACCACCGTAATCCTTATAAACTATGAAGCAAAAAGCTCTCATCGCTCACTTTCTGGGCGACGGATTGATGCCTTGGATGATACTGACCCTCGCTCTTTTCCACCTTTACAGCTGGCTTCTGAATTTCTCCCCACAAAAAAGCCAGACGGTTTCCCATCTGGCTTTTGAAGGTTGTTTGGAAGTGGCGACTTACATCATGCCGCCCATACCACCGTGGTCGTGCCCGTGACCGGCATCAGCAGGCTCGGGCTCTGGAATGTCGGTGATAAGAGCTTCAGTAGTAAGAAGAAGTCCGGAGATAGACGCTGCGTTCTGAAGAGCAGAACGAGTGACTTTGGTCGGATCAACCACACCAGCTTCGATAAGGTCGACATACTCGCCGGTTGCGACGTTGTAGCCGTTGTTGCCGGACTCGTTTTTGACGTGCTCAACGATGAGTGCGCCTTCGATTCCGGCGTTGGCTGCAAGCTGACGAAGTGGAGCCTCAATAGCAGAGATAATAATGTCTGCACCGGTGGCTTCGTCGTCTGAAAGACCAAGGTCTCCGACTTGCGAAGTAGCACGGATCAGAGCGGTTCCACCTCCGGGAACGATGCCTTCTTCAACCGCAGCGCGGGTGGCGTGAAGAGCATCTTCAACACGGGCTTTCTTCTCTTTCATCTCAGACTCGGTAGCAGCACCAACGTTGATGACTGCAACACCGCCGGCGAGCTTGGCAAGACGCTCCTGAAGCTTCTCACGATCGTAGTCGGAAGTGGTATCTTCGATCTGCTTACGGATCTGATTGACGCGGCCGGAGATCGCTTCGGATCCACCTCCACCTTCAACGATGACAGTGTCGTCCTTGCTGATGGTCACGCGCTTGGCCTCTCCGAGGTCTTCGAGCTCAATGTTCTCGAGCTTGATCCCGAGATCTTCGGTGATACAACGTCCGCCGGTGAGAACCGCGATGTCTTCGAGCATAGCCTTACGGCGATCTCCGAATCCAGGAGCCTTAACGGCTGCGATGTTGAGGGTTCCGCGAAGCTTGTTCACGACGAGAGCAGCGAGAGCTTCTCCTTCGACGTCTTCGGCAATGATGAGGAGAGGACGACCGGTCTTGGCAATCTTCTCGAGCACTGGAAGAAGGTCCTTGAGGTTGGAAACCTTCTTCTCATTGATGAGGATGTAGGCGTTTTCAAGGTTGGACTCCATGGTGTCAGGATCAGTGACGAAGTATGGAGAGAGGTAACCTTTGTCGAACTGCATTCCCTCAACAACGTCGAGAGTGGTTTCGATGCCTTTGGCTTCTTCCACAGTGATGGTGCCGTCCTTACCGACCTTATCCATGGCTTCTGCGATGATGTTGCCGATCTCGACGTCCCAGTTAGCGGAGACGGTAGCGACCTGGGCGATTTCCTTGGAGTCAGAGACTTCCTTGGAGATATCAGCAAGCTGGGCCACGATGGCTTCGGCTGCTTTCATGATTCCTCGCTGAAGGCTGATTGGGTTTGCTCCGGCAGTCACGTTGCGAAGACCTTCTTTGTAGATGGCCTCGGCGAGCACGGTAGCGGTAGTTGTTCCGTCACCAGCGATGTCGGATGTCTTGGAGGAAACCTCCTTGATAAGCTGTGCGCCCATGTTCTCGTAGGGATCATCGAGCTCGATTTCCTTGGCAACAGAGACACCGTCTTTGGTGACTGTTGGGGAACCGAACTTCTTGTCGAGAATTACGTTACGACCTGACGGTCCGAGGGTTGCTTTGACTGCGCGTGCGAGTTTTTCGACACCATGAAGGAGTGCCTGACGGGCTGCTTCGTCGAATTGGAGTTGTTTAGCCATTGTAGTGGTATTTCTAGTGTTTAATCGTTTGAGAAATTAGTCAGTGAGGACACCAAGGATGTCGGCCTGAGAGAGAATGAGGAGGTCTTCGCCGTCAACTTTGACGTCGGTGCCACCGTATTTTGAGATAAGAACCTTGTCGCCGACAGCAACGTCAAAGACGATGTCTTTTCCATTTTCGTCGGTTCCGCCGGTGCCGAGTCCGGTCACTTCAGCTTCCTGGGGTTTTTCCTGAGCAGAGTCAGGAAGGACAATGCCTCCTGCGCTTACTGCTTCTGCTTCGAGACGCTTCACGAGGACGCGGTTTCCGAGTGGTTTAATACTAGCCATTGTTTTTTGTTTTTCTTGTTTGTGGTTGGTTTTGCCCGCGATATCGCGGGCGAGAGTGTTTACTTTTCAGCGTCTACGACTTCGGCGTCGACAACCTTTCCTTTCGCTTGGCGAGGCTCGTCGCTTTCGTCTTCAGCGGGAGCCACGTCGGGTGCGGCGCCTCCCATGTCGGGCATCTGCGCTCCGGCAGCTTGCGCGGCCTGAGCGAGTTCGCTGAGAGACTTTTCGAGGTCCTCCGTGGTAGATTTGATGAGGTCGAGATCGTCGGCCTTGAGCGCACCTTTGAGGGCGTCCAGTTTAGTGGTGAGCATCTCTTTGAGATCGGCAGGAGCCTCTTCGGGCAGTTCGCTGACCTGCTTTTCGACCTGATAAACGATGTTCTCGCCCTTGTTCTTGATGTCGACGGCTTCAGCACGTTTCTTGTCTTCCTCGGCGTGAGCCTCGGCTTCGCGCTTGGCCTTTTCAATCTCGTCTTCGGACAGTCCGCTGGACCCTTCGATGGAGATTTTCTGCTCTTTGCCGGAATTCTTGTCTTTGGCTGAAACGTGAAGAATCCCATTCGCATCGATATCGAAGGTCACTTCGATCTGAGGCATGCCTCGCTGAGCGGGCTCAATGCCGGAGAGCTGGAAATTTCCAAGCAACTTATTATCGGCGAAGAGCGGGCGCTCACCCTGACAGATGCGAATGTCAACGGCGGGCTGGTTGTCAGCGGCAGTCGAGAAAATCTGGCTACGCTTCACCGGGATGGTGGTATTACGTTCGATCATGGCGGTGGCGCGGCTTCCTTCAGTCTCGATGGAGAGAGTGAGCGGAGTCACATCGAGAAGGAGGACGTCCTTCACATCACCCTGTAGAACACCACCCTGAATGGCCGCACCAATGGCAACCACCTCGTCGGGGTTCACTCCCTGGTGCGGAGTCTTGCCGGCGAGTTCATGAGCAGTTTCGACAACCTTGGGCATACGGGTCATGCCACCCACAAGAACGAGCTCGTCGATCTCGCCGGAACTGACGTCGGCCTCCTTCAAGCAGTCGGAGACCGGCTTCTTGGTGCGAGAAAAAAGATGATCAGTCAGCTGCTCGAGCTTACCGCGACTCAAGCTCAACTGTATATGCTTGGGACCGGTCTGGTCGGCAGTGATGAAGGGCAGGTTAAGGTCGTAGTTTTGCGATGAAGAGAGCGCGATTTTGGCTTTCTCGGCTTCTTCCTTGATCCGCTGAAGAGCATCGGGCTGACCGCTGAGGTCAATGCCTTCGGATGATTTGAATTCGGCCACGATATAATCGATGAGCGCATTGTCCCAATCGTCACCACCGAGCTGGGTGTCACCGTCGGTCGCGAGCACCTCGAAAACACCATCGGAGATTTCCAAAACCGAGATATCGAAGGTTCCCCCACCGAGATCATAAATCGCTACCTTTTGATCCGTCTTGGAATCGAGTCCGTATGCAAGCGAAGCAGCGGTGGGTTCGTTGATGATACGGCGCACTTTCAGACCAGCGATTTCACCGGCTGCCTTAGTAGCATTACGCTGGGAGTCGTTGAAATATGCGGGAACAGTGATCACTGCTTCCGTGATGGCCTCGCCGAGCTTGGATTCGGCATCAAACTTAAGCTTACCAAGAACGATCGCTGCGATTTCCTGAGGAGAGTAGACTTTCTTCTCTCCCTCAACTTCCACCTGAATGTGAGCGTCGCCATTGTCAGCTTCCACAAGCTCATAGGGGACGCGCTTGTCTTCAGTGGTAAGTTCGGAGAATTTACGTCCGATAAGGCGTTTGGCGGAGAAGACGGTGTTCTTCGCGTTCGTGACAGCCTGACGCTTGGCGGCCTGACCGACGAGTCGTTCTCCGTTCTTCGCAAAAGCGACAACAGACGGGGTGGTGCGAGCACCTTCCGAGTTTTCGAGGACTACTGGCTCACCACCCTCCATGACAGACATGCAAGAGTTGGTGGTGCCGAGATCAATTCCTAAAATTTTACCCATGATTTTTTTTCTTAAATAAGATTGGCGCCAAAATTCTTAACTGGCGGTTTTGGAAAACCAAGGCACGCACCGTGCCAATCGCCACAATCCCCTATTTTGCAGGAAAATCCACGCCTTCCCTCAATGACAGCGCGTCACTTTGACACGCATTATCCCGCAATCATTTGACACGTAGCGACAACTTGTCTCACTACTCTACCACATCGATCGCCTCAGCGAGCATTCCTTTATAGATACCAGCAGGCACTTCGTAGCCGCCGAAGGTCCTCAGATGGTCGGTCATCCATTGAGTATCGAGTAATACTACTCCCTCGTCCCGAAGCCACTCCACCAAACGCACTAGCGCGATCTTACTGGCGTCGGTTTTGCGGCTGAACATACTTTCACCAAAAAACACGCGATCAATCCGAACCCCATAGAGCCCGCCCTGCAGCCCTTCCTCGTCCCAACATTCCACAGAATGCGCAAAGCCCCGCTCGAACAACTCACCATAGCTGTCCATGATCACGGGATCGATCCAGGTCTCCTCCCGCTCAGAACATCCCTCCACCACCGCCCGAAAAGCAGTGTCGTAGCGAATTTCAAATGGACGCTTCTTCAGAGCACGCTGCAACCCCTTGGGAATATGAAAACGCTCATCCAACGGAATAATTCCACGCATTTTTGGCGAAAACCAAAAAATCTCCCCGTTCTCAGACATCGGGAAAACCCCTTCAATATAGGCACTGAGTAGCACTTCGGGAGGAATTCGTTCCACGAGGCGATTTTCACGATACAAAATCAGAATTTCAACCTACAATTCGCGCCATGAAGATCGATCTCGCCAATCTGCCCGATGAAGGACAGCTCTTTGAGGGTGAATTAAAGCCCGAAATCTTTGATTTGGAGGGCAGCGACACCTCTCCGGCCGGACCTCTCCTCTACCGATTATTCGCCCAACGCTTTGATACAGAACTCCTTCTCACCGGAAATCTCGAGGCAACCTTCAAATTAACTTGCATGCGCAGCCTGCACAGCTTCAAACAGACTGTTGAACTGGAAAGTGCTGCCATTAGCATCGACATCGGCAACGACTGCGAAATTGATGCCTCGGAGGCCATTCGGGAAGAAGTTCTGCTGGAACTCCCGACCAACCCGCGCTGCGAGCATGGCGACACCCCCGAGAAATGCGAAATAGATCCGAAGTATTTAGCAGTGGACAAGTCGACCGATGATGGAGTAGACAACGCCCCCGCGCAGGACGGACCCAACCCATGGGCCGCCTTGGACGCAATTGATTCCAACGATCAACCTTCTTAAAAACCTAGAACCATGGCCGTACCGAAACGCCGCACATCCAAGCATAAGCAACGCCTCCGCAGAGGAGCCAACCGCTGGCGCAAACCACTGCTCAAGACCTGTCCCGAGTGTGGGAGCAGCATCCCTGGGCACATCGCGTGCCCATCTTGCGGAACCTACCGAGAGCGTCAAGTCGTCGATGTCGACTTGGTCTGATCGTTTGGTTTCTATCAATTTTTTACTGAGCGCGGTGCCTGTCTCCGCGCTCGTTTTTTCGAGATGAAAATCGCACTCGACGCCATGGGCGGGGACCACGCCCCCGGAGTAAATCTCGAAGGAACACGCGACATCCTAGCCGCCAATCCGGACATCGAGACCATCTTCCTGACCGGCCCGGCCGAGGAACTCAAAAAAGCCGCGCTCGAATGTGGGCTCACCGACAAACGTGCACAATTTGTTGACGCCACGGAAGTCGTCGGCATGGAAGAACCCGGAGCGAAAGCAATTCGACGCAAAAAGAATTCCTCTATCGCCGTCGCCAACGACCTTGTTAAAAAAGGCGACGCAGAAGCCGTCGTCTCCGCGGGCAACACCGGAGCTGCTGTTGCCACCGCAACTGTAAAACTTCGTCTCCTAAAAGGTATCCTTCGCGCCGGCATCGCCTCCCCCATGCCGAACGAACACGGCGTATGCAACCTACTTGATGCGGGAGCCAATCCGGAAGCAAAACCAGAACACCTTCTACAATATGCCATCATGGGCAGCGTGTACGCGCATGAGGTTTTAAAGGTCGAAGATCCGCACGTTGGCATCATGTCCAATGGCGAGGAGGAAGAAAAAGGGACAATCTTCACCAAAGAAACGATGGCCCTTTTGAAAGACCTTGTCGATCAGGGCAAAGCACCCTTCACCTTCAGAGGAAACGTTGAAGGACACGACCTTTTCCAGACCAAACTCGATGTCTGCCTCTGCGACGGCTTCACTGGAAACATTGTTCTCAAAAGCTGCGAGGCAACAGCCAAGGCCATGTCCAAATGGCTCAAAAAAGCTTTCAAAAAAAGCCCTATTCGTATGACCGGAGCTTTTCTGGGAAAAGGTGCGTTCCAAGAGGTAAAAGAAACATCCAGCTATGAATCCTACGGCGGCAGCCCTCTCCTAGGAGTCAATGGAGTCGTCATCATCGCTCATGGAGGGTCTTCCGCTCTGGCGATTAAGAATGCCATCAAGATGGCAGCCTCCGCAATTAAACAGGATATCAATCACAAGATTGAAGACGCTATCGAGAGCGCAAATCAAACTCCGTCCGAGCAGAGCTGATTGCATTCACAATCTATTCGGATAAGTCTCTCGTCATGACAGATTTTGACACACCCATCACCCGGCGCGGCACTGGCTCGCTCAAGTGGGATCGCCGCCCCGATCTTGATCCACTCTGGGTTGCGGACATGGATTTCACCTCCCCGCCGGAAGTGATCAGCGCCCTCAGCGAACGCGTCAGTCACGGTGTCTTTGGCTACGCTGTTCCACACCAATCTCTCGTAGACGCCCTCCTCGGCTATTTGCAAAATCGCATCGGCGTCACTAGTAGCGAAGAACAAATCGTTCACCTCGGAGGACTCGTTCCTGCCCTCTCTCTTGCAACCAAAGCCTTCGCTTCTTCGGGCGATGCCCTACTCACCTGCACGCCGGCTTACCCCCCGTTCCTCGGAGTTCACAACGACGGCGATCTCGAACTACAAAGTGTCGATCACCTCGATAACGACGGCACTTGGATCCTGGATTGGGATGCGCTTGAAAAAGTGGTCACTCCAAAAACCAAACTCTTTATCCTTAGTAATCCGCAAAACCCACTTGGACGAGTTTTCACCAGAGATGAAATGATTCAACTCGGTGAATTCTGCCAGCGTCACGACCTCGTTCTTATTTCTGACGAAATTCATTGCGACCTCATCCTCGACGAAGAGGCCACACCACACTTTTCGGCCCTTAATCTTCCGAACGAACTTCGCGAGCGCACCGTCACCCTTCTTGCCCCGAGCAAGACCTACAATATCGCCGGGTTAGGTTACGCCTTCGCGGTCATTCCGAACGATTCCCTTCGCCGAAAATTCACCGCGGCCAAAGGCCATATCCTCCCCGAGATCAACTGCCTCGCCTACTACGCGGCCGAAGCTGCCTACTGCCACGGCGAACGCTGGCGTCAGGACTTGCTCGCCTACCTCCGAACCAACCGGGACCTACTCACAAAAAAGATCACCGAGGGACTTCCCGGAGCACGCGTCCCAAATATCGAAGCAACCTATCTCGCTTGGATTGACTGCAAGGCTCTCTCCCTAGATCAGCCCATCGAAAAGGCCGAAGAGGCCGGACTTTTTCTCTCAGATGGTGCTTTCTTCGGGCACAAGCTCTGCCTCCGTGTCAATTTCGGGACGCAAACAGCGCGTTTGGAGAATGCGCTCGACCTGCTCGTTACCGCTCTCCGGTCTTGATGCCCGGCCTGTCTGACTCCATTCTCTCCGCATGAAGGGTCTTTTCTTCCTTGTTCTCTTGGCGATCACCACCCCGATCGTGGCCCGGGAACACGTCATTCTCACCGGAGGACCCGCCTTGAGGCACTGGGAAAACCTCCGGGTAGAGAAAGACCGGCATGATCGCTTTTGGGGGAACTTCCTCGCCGCCACCTCGATCCGCAGCGACGAACTTCGGAAAATTCATGGCGAAAATGCCAGCCTGACCTGGATCGTTTACAAACCGGGCTACGTCATTCGCGGAAAGGAAGATCGCAAGCCATACGCCAAGTGGGTCGCTGAACAAGCCGCCAAACGAAACGCCAAGCTGATCTGGATCAATACCGGCGATCAGGCCATCGCCGCCATCAATGGCCGCCGCAACATCATCACCTTCGACTTCTTCGGCCACTCCAACCGTCACTGCTTCATGCTCGATTACGGCACCAATGTGATGGCTGTCAGCCAAGCTTGGATTCACGAAAAAGACCTGCGAAAAATCCGCAGAGGGGCTTTCAACAAACACGCTCTTTGCCAAAGTTACGGCTGCCACACCGGCGAGAGTATGAGCGCCATTTGGCGCAGCAAAGTTGGCATCCCGCTTATCGGAGCCAAAGGCAAAACCAACTACGAAACCGTCTCTTTCGGCAAACTTCCCTCGGTCTCCGGTAAATGGATCCGCTGACACAATTTCCAACATCACCGCTTATGACCTTCCAAGAACTCAACGAACTCTATCAACTCCCTTTCTTCGATCTCATTCAACGCTCCCGCAGTGTTCACGAAGAAAACTGGCCCGCCGGCGAAGTCCAACTTTGCACCCTCCTCTCCATCAAAACCGGCGGCTGCTCGGAAGACTGCTCATACTGCGCCCAATCCGCGCGCTACAAATCTGCTGTCGTCCCCGAGCGGCTCATGGAAAAATGCCAGATCATGGAACGCGCCAAAGCCGCCCGTGACAACGGCTCAACCCGCTTTTGCATGGGTGCCGCCTGGCGCGGTGTTCGCGAGGGAACCCAACGATTCGACCAAGTCCTCGATATCATTCAGGATGTTTCCAAACTCGGCATGGAAGTTTGCGTCACCCTGGGAGAACTTGGCCCCAATGAAGCGGTGAGACTCAAGGACGCCGGAGTCACCGCATACAACCACAACATTGACACTTCGCCCGAGCATTACCCCAATATCGTCACCACTCACACTTTTCAGGACCGCCTCAATACCATTCGCCACGCTCAGGACGCCGGCATGTCGATCTGCTGCGGCGGCATTCTCGGACTCGGAGAAAACACCGAGGATCGTTTAAAAATGCTCGAGGTGATTTCCAGCTTCAATCCCCAGCCGGAATCGGTCCCGATCAACTCACTCATGCCTATGCCCGGCACTCCTCTCGCCAAAAGCTCGGGAGTCGATGTTTTTGAATTGGCCCGCATCATTGCGCTGACCCGCCTCGCCGTGCCCAAGGCCAAGGTCCGCCTCTCAGCCGGCCGCACCAACCTTTCCGAGGAGGCGCAAACAATCTGTTTCTTCGCCGGCGCAAATTCCATCTTCTACGGCGACAAACTCCTCACTGCCGAGAACCCGGCTGTCGAAAAAGACCTCGCACTGATCAAGAAGCTCGGTCTAAGCCCGCAAAAACCCAATCGCGCGCAAGCCGCACCCGATTCCAATGAGGCCCTCCCCCGCAAACCGCACCTGGCCTGAAGCTGACACTCGAATTGAGGTCTCAATTCAAGAACAAGCCCTGACCCTCTTCAAAAACGAAGAGAGGCAGTTCTCGTTCCCGGTTTCCACCGGAGCCAAGGGAATCGGATTTAGCGAGGGCTCGTATCAAACACCTACCGGGCGTTTCATTATTCGTGAACGCATCGGAGAAGGCGCCCCGCTTCATACCTCTTTCAAAGGACGACGACCTCTGGGAATCGGAAGCCCTCAGAGCAAAGATGCTATTCTTACCCGAATTTTATGGCTCGAGGGGCTGGACGAGGAAAACTCGAATACCTACCGCCGCTACATCTACTTTCACGGCACCCACGAAGAGGATTTAATCGGTCGCCCCGCCTCTCATGGCTGTATTAGATTGAATAACGGGGACATGCTCAATCTCTTCGACCAAGTTCCGCTCTTCACCCGCGTTAATATCATCAAATAAAAATTCCATTATGAACAAACTGATCGCATTCGATTGCGACTCCACGCTCTCCGGCATCGAAGGCGTCGATGAACTCGCCCGCCTTGCAGGCGATGACGTCTTTCGACAAGTTGAGGATCTCACCAACCAAGCAATGAATGGCGAGATTCCCATTGAGGAAATTTTTTCCCGTCGATTGGAGCTCATCAATCCCACCCGCCAACAATGTGTCGAAATTGGCAAAGGCTATCTTAAAGAGATCGAACCAACCGCCAAGGAAACGATCTCCAAACTCAAGAAGAAAGGATGGGAATGTATTATTATTTCGGGAGGATTTGTTACGTGTATTGAGGAGCTGGCGGAGTATCTAGAGATTTCATCTATTGAAGCCGTTCCATTATACTTTAATGAGAATGGCGACTATCTGGGATTTGATAGTGACTACCCCACCACTCGAAATGGAGGAAAGCCTGAACTCCTCAAACAAGTCGCAAAAAATACTTCCGCAGAGCATGTTGTGATGGTTGGCGATGGTGTTTCAGACCTTGAGACATTCGGAATAGCGGATAAGTTTATTGGTTTCACGCGATATGCAGCTCGCCCACAAATCCTTGAAAATACCCCACACATCGCCTCTGAACTATCCCAAGTATTAGATATTCTAAAGGATTGTTAATTTTTAATTAAAATATCATATTTAGATCTTGCTCATTCGTTCAGCACTTTCCAAGATCGTAATATGGCTAGCAAGAAAGGAAAACGCTATACGGCAGCTGAAAAAGCTGGGGTCCTCAACTGGGTAAATGACTACAACGTCACGCATGGTCGCGGCGGTGTAGCAAATGCATCCAAGGAGTTTGGCATCACTCAACTAACAATCCACAACTGGGTCCGTCAGGGTGGCGCCGCAATGAGCGGAACATCAAACCTCCGCGTGGCCCCCAACCACGCAGGCATCCTCCGCCAACTCGCTGACCTTTTGGACGAGATCTCACAACGTGAGACCGAGTTGGCCAAGCTCCGCAAGGAGTATGACGGTCTTCGCAAGAAGCTTTAAGGACGAGGGGGTTGGAAAACACTCCATCTAATAACAAGAACCCTGAATGATCCGTTCATTCAGGGTCTTTTATTTCCCTAGATTCCGCGGAGTCCCAATCGAATAATCTCCGCGCTCTCCGCTTCAGGATTCGCCTTCAAAGCCCGATCAACCGACTTCCGGGCATCCGCCTGCTTGAAACCCAGCGCAATCAAGCCCATCTCCGCATCGCGGGCGGCATCACTACGATCACCGGTATCCTCCCAGGTCTGCACCACCCCAACTTTGTCTTTGAGCTCTAGTATAATGCGCTCCGCCGTCTTCTTGCCAATCCCCTTCACCGCAGAAAGCCCCGCCGCATCGCCGTTAACGACGGCCTGCTTGAACATTTTCACCTCCAAGCCACTCAGAACCGCCATCGCAATCGCCGGTCCAATCCCACTCACCCGATCGATCAGTAAAAGGAAGACGTCCCTCTCCTCATCGTTGGCAAAGCCATAGAGAGTTAGCGAATTTTCCCGGACATGCTGATAGGTCTTCAAGTCAATCGCCTCACCCTCTAACGGATTCAGCCGGTCATAGGTCGAAACCGGCACCAGAATCTGGTAGCCCACTCCTCCGGCTCCCACGACAATTCGCCCTGGCAATGCCCCCCAAACCTCTCCTTTGATGCGCGCGATCACAGAAAGAATGCTATCCTCCTTGGGTAAAAATTCAAGCCGTGATCCTCCGTCCATAAGGGGATTGGCAGGATTTTATTAATTAAACTTGACATTCATTGTTCCTGAATTTTATGAATAAACGTAAAAGGTGAATTTTTTCAGTCGCTTTTGTTACATGTTCCTGCTATCTTGACCTTGTTATGGCAACTACTAAACGGACACGTTTCTCCCGCCGACTTCCAGATCATGTCACCGATGAACTGGTGAATGTTCTAGGCTCCGACCCCAAACTCTTTGGATTTAACGAGCTTTTCGAGGATGTCTACGAGCGGCTTAAGGAGCGTAATGCAGTGAGTGGTGGCGAAGAAATGCTTCGTCTCCGCGCTTATGAAAAGCTGCAGAACCTGGTAACCCGCGGACTCGCCGAAAAAGATGGCAAAGAGTATCGCGGACTCGAGCGTATTCAAGAAGCGCACAGCGACAATCTAGCTCAGCAAGACGCATAGCTCGAAAGTCGTAAAATTGGTGCTGGTTAATCCGGCAACGAAACTTTTAATTGCCCGCGTCTGCCGACGTGGGCAATTTCTTTTCATACCTCCATGCTTTTCGATTACCTTCCAGTTGTCCTCCAAGCCATCGCAGCGATTGGCTTCGCTGGCATTGCTCTTGGTCTCAGTGTTCTCCTTGGAAAAAAAGGCAGTCACTCTGAAATCAAGGAAACTCCATACGAATGTGGAATGCTCCCCATCGGAGAGGGAGCTCCTCGATTTAGCGTAAAATTCTACCTCGTCGCGATGCTCTTCGTCATTTTCGATATCGAGGTTGTCTTCATGTATCCTTGGGCTGTTCAGTTCAGTGATCTGGTAAAAGAGAACGGCATGGTCATTTGGAGCATGGCTGGATTTGTCAGCATCCTGACCATCGCCTACCTCTACGCGCTTAAAAAAGGCGCCCTGAACTGGAAGAGCTAACCACTTCAAGGTCTCCTCTTTGGCTTATTTTTCGAGAAAGCTCTTTTGCTTTCCTCTTTTCTTGGCTCAACGACTTAGTTAGAACTACCGCAATGTTTGCAGGCACCTTCACGGCTCTTATCACTCCCTTCCGCGACGGGCATCTCGATCGTGACGCATTTCAAGCTCTCATCGAACGCCAAATCGCAGCGGGCATCGCCGGGATCGTTCCCGTTGGCACCACTGGAGAGTCTCCCACGCTCGACTCCGACGAACACCTTGCGGTGATCAAAGCCGCGGTCGAATTTGCTGACGGCAAAATCAAAGTCCTTGCCGGCAGCGGAGCAAACTCCACCCGCGAAGCGATCCACCTCACACAGGCCGCTGAGGCGATGGGAGCAGACGCCTCTCTCCAGGTTTGCCCATATTACAACAAGCCCAGCCAGGAGGGTCTCTACCAGCACTACAAGACGGTAGCCGAGAACACTGGCCTACCCATCATACTCTATTCCATTCCCGGTCGCTCCGTCATCGAGATCGGTATCGAAACGGTTGCCCGGCTCGCTAATGACTGCGAAAACATCGTCGCCAACAAGGAAGCCGGAGGCTCGGTTGATCGCGTAAATCAACTCGTGCAAGCCCTACCTGAAGATTTTCAAATTCTCTCAGGCGACGACCCTCTCACTCTTCCCTTCATGTCCTGCGGGGCGGTTGGCCTCGTCAGCGTCGCCTCCAATCTCATCCCTGAGGTGATGGTCAGCCTCGTGAATCGCTGCCTCGAAGGCGAATACGGTGAAGCACTTGAACTTCAAAAGCGTTACTACCCTCTCCTATCCGGCTTGATGTCATTCGACACCAACCCCGTCCCCATCAAGTCAGCCGTTGCGCTCCAGGGGCACTGCACTCCGGAACTCCGTCTCCCCCTGATCCCGCTCAGCGACGAAAAAACTGAATCACTCCGCGGGCTTCTCAAGACCTACGGACTGCTTTAGTCTGACTCCATGAAAGTCGCCCGCCTTGCCGATGGATCTCCTGAGATCTTTCACACCCTGCAAGGCGAGGGCCCTTCTCTTGGAGCACCTGCAGTCTTCCTGCGCCTCTCCCTCTGCAATCTTCACTGTCATTGGTGCGATACTCCCTACACCTGGAATTGGGAAAACACGCACTGGAAACATCAGGACGAGGAGAAATTCTCCAAAGCAGATCAGCTTCTTGAACTTGCCCCCGAAAATTTGGCGGAAACGATTCTCCAATACAATTGCCCGCGACTCGTCATCACTGGGGGTGAACCACTTCTTCAACAACTCGATCTCATCGACCTCTTCGCCTTCCTCCCTGGGCTTTCCCTCATCGAGGTCGAAACCAACGGCACCCAACTCCCTACTCATGATCTCGCCCACCGGATCACCCAATTCAACGTTTCCCCTAAACTCTCCAATTCCGGCATCAAGGAAAGTCTCCGCCTCAAGTCTGACGCCCTCTCTTTCTTCGCGACATCGGACAAAGCAGCCTTCAAATTCGTCGTCTGCAATGAGATCGATTTAGCCGAAATTCAAGCTCTCCAGGCCAAATTTCACATTCCTGCGGGAAAGATTTTCCTCATGCCGGAGGGGCGGGATGCCGAGACCTTAAAAAATCGATCCCTCTGGCTGGCAGAATTTTGCAGGGATCAAGGCTATCACTTCAGCCCACGCCTCCACGTTCTCCTATGGGGAAACGAAAGAGCGAAGTGAAAAGAATCGTAGTTTGTCACAACCACTTCCCTTCTTAACGGTTTCTTTACATAGATTCACCATGAAGACGCCCAGCCAGACCCAAAACCTCCCGGATTTCGACGCCGATCTCGATCAAGATCCGGTGTGGAACCTCCTCGACGGCGCGCCCTTGCAGGAGCCCGGACCTCGCTTTGCGCAGGATCTCGTTCGTCATGCTCGACTTGAGGGGCAGGGCGGAAACTCATGGTGGAAAGCTCTTTTTTCCCAAAAAAACCTTGTCGGAATGGCCGCGGCAGCCTGCGCCTGTGCTGCCATTATTGTCAGCCTTCCTAATGATAATTCAGATCCGGCTCCTGTGGCCGTCAATCCTCCTGTCCTAAACGACGATTGGGAGGAAAACTTCGCAGACGAGCTCGCCAACGAGCTTCTCACTAGCGCAGCGGATGATCCAACCCTCCTCTCGGACTCCGAAATCATCGCTCTTTTATACTAATTTCCATGAAAAAACTCCTTCACTTTCTCTTCTTGCCCTTCGTGCATGCGGCCCCCCTCTCAGACGAGGTGATCCGAAATACCGCCCGCGAAATCGACGAAATCCTCCTCGCCGGCCAAAAGGATCAAAAAATCAATCCGATGCCCGTCGCTGACGACCCGACCTTCGTTCGCCGGAGCTATCTCAATATCATCGGACGCCTTCCGACCGCCGAAGAGGCGAAATCCTTCCTCGATTCCAACGATGGAGAAAAGCGGGCCGACCTCATCGACACCCTTGTTGAATCGCCGGGTATGAAATCCAAGCTCTTCAACTACTGGAGCGACCTCCTCCGCGTCCAAACCAACTCTGAAACCAGCGGGCTGGGCTGGCACGTCTGGCTTCGCGAAGCTGTCGAGACCAACATGCCTTATAACAAAATGGTTCACGCCATGCTAGCAGCCAACGATCACTCGGCCAATGACCCGGCTGCCGGATACTACCTCCGCGACCGCGGCATGCTTCTCGATAATATCAGCAACACCGTGCAGGTCTTCCACGGCCAGCAAATCGGATGCGCCCAATGCCACGATCACCCTTTCGATACCACCACCCAGATGGAATACTACCAGCTGGCTTCATTCCTCGCCGGAACCGAATATAAGTTTGAAGGTGCCCGCGAAAAAATCAAGGAAGTCGTCGGGGTCGATGTCGATATGAAAAACCGCATGAGCGGCGGTGGAAAAATCAACAAGAAGGATAAAAAATTCTATCAAAAGCAGAAAGCTGCCATGGCCAAGCAGAGGGCTGAGGTAAACAGGAAGCGCAACGAGGCCAAAGACCTCGCCACCGTCTTCCGCTACCACAACCGAAACGCTCTCAGCGACAACCCAAAGAGACAACTTAAGCTTCCCGAGGACTACCAATACGAGGACGGCAAGCCCGGTGAGGCCATCGAACCCCAATTCCTCTTCGGCAAAAAAGTCAAAGATGTTGCGCCTGAAAAGCGCCGCGAAGTCTTCGCCGACTGGGCCACTTCCCGCGACAACAAATATTTCTCCAAGGTCGTAGCCAACCGGCTCTGGGCCTACACCTTCGGTTACGGAATCGTTCCGGCTCTCGATGACTGGAGCAATTCTCCCGACCCTCTCTACCCGGAACTGGTGGACTATCTTGAGAGCGCCATGAAGGCCACCAACTACGATGTGCAGCAATATCTCCGCATCCTCTACCACACCAAACTCTTCCAACGCGAAGTCTCTGACACCGAACCTACCCAAGGATTCGCC
>Ga0209503_10000652_pt1 | contig 19765 bp, 17 predicted proteins | sample SouAtlMetagenome_2_FD_187448 | JGI IMG/M metagenome (GOLD analysis project Ga0209503, IMG submission 187448) | Marine eukaryotic phytoplankton communities from Atlantic Ocean - South Atlantic ANT15 Metagenome (SPAdes) (version 2) | ecosystem: Environmental > Aquatic > Marine > Oceanic | place... | reverse complement strand
GCGCTGCATCAAAAACGGTATTCCACTTCCCAACAACATTGCACGAGGGTCTTAGCAACTTCTAATACGGAAGCTTCTAACATATTAATAATCCTTCGAATGAATCGTTTGTCAACCAACCCTTAAAAAATTAACTCAGAAAAATTGATGAACTAGGAGTGTTATTCGCAAAATGACGATCCTAAACGAGGCTGGTGGCAGTGATCTTGACCAGGAACAACTTCACGAGACGCAGAACCAACGGGCAGAACCAGATGATGAAGATGACAATGTGACGGTAATTGTGCTTGAAAATAGTGCAGACGACGGTGAAGTGATGGCTCATGGGTGGGTGGATCAAGATTCGCCTGAAATGCAAGAACGCCGCCGAAATGTTTTGCTCAGAGAACTTCAACGTGTCCAGAGAGCTAGCTTTATCCACTTCATGATTTTATGTCTGATTCCTACCTCCTTGCTATTTATTGTAATAGCCACTGTACTTGGTGAAGATGAAGAATGCCAATCACCTGCAACGACATGCGAGAAAGAACCCCGTACCTTTATCAACGCTTTTACGACGCGATGTGTTTGTGATGCCATTACCGTCGCTCGGACAGATCCTTGAATGGTGGGAATGAGAAAACGCAAGTAATAAAAGGTACAAAAGAAATTACTGCAGAAAATGCAAATCATTTTTTGCAATTGAAATAACATATTAAGAGGGAATTTTGATCTCAAAACATATTGTGGCGACATGCAAACAACACTAGTCGGATCAAAACAAACGTCACGAAGTGTTCGGCACAATCCATGTTTGGTTCACCCATGTCGTCAGTTCATCTGTTTTGTTTCTCAATTGTCGAATCTGAGCACTCGTGAGGGAATGGATGTCGAAACGATGCATCCCAATTTGACCAAACCCACACAAACGCAATGCTTGTGGGTGAGGAGCGGGCTGCTGGCAGGCTGCTCACAGTGCTCCCTGTGGGCAACAATGGTGTGAAAGCAGGATCTGGGCTTCACAATGTATGAACCTCGAGCCCCAAGGGATGAAAAAAAGTGCATTCACCCAAATCTTGCAGTTCGTGTGCAAGGGAGCCTGGGCGCAGCCACCCCGGCTGCAAGTGCACCAATACGACTGTGCATACACGCTGGCGTGGGTTTTGTGGCAGGGGATTGCCCAGCAAGGTGCCCCCCACTGGTGGGGGCCATGGCCCTTGCCGCCCTGGGCCCAGCACCCCCTGGCTTGTGGCACCCTCCCCCCACCTGGCCACTGGCATGCACGCTGCTGGGCCAATGTGGAGCCCCCCACACTGGGCACTCCACTGCAGCCACCAGGCTCAGGGATCCCCATCACTGTGGGGTTGCACCCAGCGCAAGGCCCAGGTGGTGGGCATGGTGAGGGAGGCCAGTGCAAGGCCCAGTGGGCGCAGCCTGGCAGCAGCCAGTGAGCAGAGGGTGGGGGGAGGATGGGGCGCTAGTGAGCCCACCTTCTCCCAGAATCGATGTGGCTCAAGGCTCCCTCCTCAAATGGGCAAGCCGTGGTGTAGTGGAGCAGCACCCCCGCATGCCTCTGCTGTGAACTAATATGCACAGAGCTCCCAAGGACGCGTGTGACGTGTTCGTGATTTTTTCTTTCGAAAACCCTTTCGTGACGCATCGCATACCGTTTACAAAAGCATCGACACAACAACCGACGACTTTATCATTTCAGCATTATTGTGTTCAAACGTACTCTATACAATGACATCCACCCTATTCCGTAACACGCTACTTGTTGTCACAATTGCCGTCCTGGCATCCAGATCATTGGCGTTCGCCCCTAACAGCCAGATTTCAAGAAACTCCGTTGCGAGTAGCACAACTCCTTTGATGGGTGTTTTCGATGGGGAACAAGAAAGAAAATCGCTGACCCGGGATTCTGAACCCGAAGAGTTTTTCGCAACGTGAGTCCTAATCGTCGGAATAAGCTTGCGTCTAACTCGCTGAAAAATCGAATTGATCTCACAATGAAACACTTTTCTCTCCTTAGTAACACTGACAAAATGTCCGACGAGGAAAAGATCCCGATTGCCCTCGCCGGTCTCGCCGGAATTTCATTGCCATTTATTCTTGGGCTGATCGCTCTATACGCTGCTCAGGGCTAAGGCTTTTTGGTCTGAAGGTTGGGCTCATAAGAAGTCAAGGCGAAGTGCATACATTGGAGAAAAGCCCTGTCTGAACAACTTCGGAAAAATGCCAATAAAGAATACAAATTCCTGCTGTCATTCATAAGAAACGAAATTCGAATCTTGACTATTGTCTAATTCTCAATTAATAAGTTGAATTATCTTAGCTGTATTCAACAACATTTCATTTGTCCGTCATGTGTCATCTTTCCTGTTTCGTGTGATTTGAAATCTCTCAATGTCACGTTGCTTCTTGATGCAATTGAAACACTGAACAACAGCAAGTCTGCAACGAATCAATCACCCATCATGTTCTCATTTTGTGTAACTTTCAAGTTCATTGCTCACAATCAGAGAGAGAGAGAGAGAGAGAGAGAGGCGCTCATCCACCCAAGACCAGGATGCGGTGATCTTACGTCAACAGGGCCAGATGGGCCACTGTGGCCTCCTTGGCTTGCACTTCGTGGTGGGCACTGGTTAAAAAGATTTTCAATTTTTGATCTGGTGCTGATTTGCAGCGTCTTGCTACTCTGATTCATGTAATCTGACGACTCATCTTCAAACACAACTAATGCTTTGGGACTTCATGCAGTGTATTCAACTGACTGCGGGTGACTTATTCTGTAATGTTGTCGCCCTTTTTAGCAACTTGATGCAGCGGTTCAGATCTTTCAACTCTTGTTCTGTCGCTCCCTCTTTTGATTCTGCTGCCAACATTTGTTCACTGAACTCCAATGGAGTAACATGATTGCATCGCAAACTTCTTTTGGGATTCTTGAACAGCCTAAATTTTCCAGTGCATCTAATATTGATAGAGGCTAGTGCACCGTTTGAAAGTAGAAAATCAACTACCTTATGCATGCCTCGAACCGAGGCTACACAAAGTGCTGTGAGAGACGAGCTTTTGGAGTCGTACGTCGAGATGTTGACACAGGCACCCCTTCGTTCGACTAGCTCTTGAACGCAATGAAAAACAACTTTTGGCGATGAATTACGAGAGCGACAAACTTCAACTAAAAAATTTCCACCACTTCTCATCGTCCGATTTATCATAACAGGTCCATATTCATCCAGTATGTTGCTCAACTTTTGCTTTGTTAAGGCATTTTTCTTCGATGAGTATCCGAGCTCCCATAGATCGCTGTATGCGAGTTCTGTATTTGCGATCATCATTCTGTGCGCGTCTCCAACCTTGTGGGCAGGGCTTCTTCTTAGTCTTTTGCTGCATCTTTTTTTCTCGTTGATTTTTGTGACGATGCCATAGTCGCCTGTTAGGATCAAGTCCCACAATCCGGCGCATTTTCTTTCCTCAATCAATAAAGATCGATAAGATTCTTTGCATAGTGGAGCGATTCTGTGGCAAATCAAGGAAGCTCTTTTGGTTGGTGACGATGCAAATTGTGCGATACGATAGAGGATAATTTCAGGGAGCTCCCAAAGTGCTAAATCTGCCATTGCCGTCGTCAGGTTTCTCGAGAGAGAAACATAGCCTCTGGATCTAAAATGAAAATCCTTCTAATGAAAATTATGCTTTTTTCTTTTCCCTGCCCCTACGAACAACAGACGCTCGATTGAACCGCCATTAAAAAACTTCAAGTATTTTTTTCTATCGACGTAAATTTAGAATTTTTAATTGCAGATCATACTGATTGTGAGAAACCCAACAGAAAATCATTTCCAAATTCCTGAACGATGGAGGGTCCTCATGCTGCAGCAACTGTGGAAATTCCAGCGCAACAATTTGTGCAAGTTTTGTGCTGCCAGTGCGGTATTCCCATAGCACCAAATTCCGCAAACACTTGTGCTACTTGCCTCGCCAGCGCTTCTGACATAACGCATGGCATCAGCACAGAGGTCACATTGCATCAATGTAGAAGCTGTCAGCGGTGGCATAAAGAAGCAGGAAAATGGATGTCATGCGCATTGGAAAGTCGTGAGTTGATGGCCCTTTGCCTTTCTAATGTAAGCGGACTAAAATCTACGAAGGGGAGTGGTCAAAATATTCGGTTAATCGACGCAGCTTGGATCTGGACTGAGCCACACTCGATGAGACTAAAGGTTCGATTGACGATCCAAAAAGAAGTCCAAAAGGGAACAATTCTACAACAAGCGTTTACCGTTGTATTCATTGTGAGAAACCAACAGTGCATTGAATGCCAAGCAGAGTTCAGGCAAGGGAGCTGGAAAAGTTTGGTGCAGGTTCGACAGCGTGTGTCGCACAAACGTACATTTTTGTATTTAGAGCAGCTGATTCTAAAGCACGGAGGTAAGGATTATTTGCTGCTATCTCTTGGTTATCTCCAACGTGTTTGACTTCCGCAAAGACTCATGAACCGCAATTGCTGATTCTTTCTTTATAATTTTAGCCCATCGTGGATGTCTCAGCATCGAAACTTTCCAAGATGGTATGGATTTTTATTTCCCAGATAAAGGAAAGGCCTCTCGCTTTATTTCGTTTCTAGAGAATTCAGTTCCAACAAAGGTAAGTGAAGAACACGACTTTCTAGAAACGACTATTATCAATAGTATCACGTCTCAAATTTTTCCAAATAAATTGTTCTTATATCAGATGAAAACGTCGAAGAAGCTGATTGGAACTGATGATAAGTCAAATGTCTCTAACTATAAATACACGAATTATGTTGAGATATGTCCATTGTGTAAGGATGATCTTCTATACCTACCAGCTCGAACTGCACGCAACCATGGTAACATTTCGAGGCTGGTGCTAGTAAAGTCCATTTCAAATGTCATCCATCTGATAGATCCTTTAACAGGTCAAACTGCCCAATTATCCGCTGAATCATATTGGCGTGACCCTATACGCCCAGTTATCACGGCAGCACGATCTAGAATGACTCGTTTCGTAGTACTTGGACAAGAACCTTTCTTTTTACGGCGGAACGTTTCCAAACGATCGACTACGCGAAAGCAACGTAGTAGACTGGCTAATCTTACACTCGCCAGAGAAAGTGATCTTGGATTGAATGACCAGCAGTTCGAAGAACGATCACATATTGGCTATTTAATGAAGGCGGGTGATGTCTGCGTTGGGTTTGATTTAACAGAAACGCAATTCGTCGAAGATGAAGCGGAAAATATGCGATCAAGTGGAAAATTACCGGACGTGGTTATCATTCGTAAATTGTATGGAGGCGTCGCTAATAGTGATGCAGATGCAGCAAAGAAGAGAAAATGGAAGTTGCAGAGATTAGATGCACGGGTGGCAGAGAGTATGAAGAGTGGTCGTGCTGCGAAGAAAGGTGCCGAAGATGACGACATGGATGAAGAGGATTTTATGAGAGAAGTAGAGGCAGATCGAGATATGAGAGATCAAATGAATTTGTACAAGAGCGAAATTTTCAAGCAACAAGAAAATGAGAGGGAATCCAATGATGCGATGGTCAATGAAGATAATGACGACGACGATGACCAGGAAATAAAACTCGAAGAGCTATTGGATGGTCTACAGATGAATGATGGTCCAGATCAGGAAGATGATCTCTCAGATAATATTGAAGAATTTGGCGTGGAAGAGGGAGAGAAGGCCGCAAAAGATGGTATACATTATGTTGGTCGCGAAGAGTCGCGACTTGTCAAAGACAAAGAAGGTGCTATTCCTCAATCATCATTTGGAAAAGAGTACACAAGATAGATTTGCTAATTTTTCATAAGGTTCCGACTTTATTTGCTAAATGCTACTTCAATTCTAATTCATGTGCTTTTAAACAAATCCGAGCCCGCTTTCTGGTACGTGCTCATCAGCGGTTGGAGTACTGTGCGATGTGAAAATGTTGTTTCATTTCAATCACCAGTCTATGATTAAATCGCATATCGGTTATCCTTTGCATGCGTCCATTGTCATCGATCTTGCGCTGATGGGCTAATCAAAGTCTTTGTTGTAAATAAATTGCATCGAAAACTTTCTCTTTTCAAGCTCTTTGTTCAGCTATGTCTTGTGAATCAATTTCCAGGCTGTATTGTTGATCCTGTCCCTCTAGTTCAAACTTGTGCCAGTTCTTCTCGACAGGAATGGCTTCTAAGTAATCTAAGTATTTTTGTCTTTGATGATAATATAAAGCATAAGGTAGCCAGGCATAGCTCTTGCTATACCAACCAGCAGGTACACCTGCATATCCACGTTGTTCATCACCGTAGTGTTCGTAATATACCTTTATGTCTTTCGTTTCGTTATCGACAATTTGAATGGTGTGCCTTTGTAAGGGAGAGAGAAGAAATTAACGAGCGTTTAAGTAAGTTGCATAGGTCTACTTGCAATCAAATTTAACTATGAAAATTTACTTACCCAACATCTTCAAAATAACGAAATTTGTCATGTATTTTGTTTAAAAGCCGAAGAATTAATCATTTCATCATGAGGCATCGAAAGTGGTTAGAATAAAAATAGGATATGATTACTCTGTCGCATGCGTGGGATACAACTTACGATAAAAAAAATGCGGAAGACGCGGAATCAAGTCCCATGACAAGACAACGCGCCATATACTTAAATTGTCGGAAAGGGGCGACGTCGAGTTGAAATAGTCTCTCCAGTGACGATTTCCTGTTCTCGGACAACCAAAATTGACGCATAGGACTTTTCGGTCGTGATTTACTGACGCAAAAGCGGTGGCAGTCAATATCGCATTGGCTGCTCCAAGAGAGTGGCCTGTCGTCCATAACCTATACGAGGGATATTTTTGCAACAGATCTTGGGTTTTGGAGTAAATTTGTTCCCAGATATCATGAGTAAAAACAGCATTGTTGAAGCCACCATGGACCTTGACGTTCTCATATCGATGATCTGTCTCGTTTGTGAAAGACACTGTTGAATTATTTCCAAACGGTTTGGTTATCATGTTCGTGTCTTCAAGGAACGTCCTTAGATCATCCGTCCCGGCAAAGATGACAGCTATATATTTCTCTTTTCTGTTCGATACCAACAGCACCTGTGTCCCTAAAGTGTAACTGTGGGTATACCACTCGCAAGTTATGTCTTCGGTATAATTCCCAGGCGCAGGGATAAAGTCAGCGCAGGTAAAATTGTAGGCATCGCGAAATTCATAGACTAAACCTGAAAGTCGTGCCATTGACACGACATCGTTCAGTGAGGGAAAGACATCCGACCAAGGTGGAGTGTTATTTTGGGGGGGAGAGAAATGGGTTCCATTTGGAAACACGTCCTTAGAAGGTTGTGCTTTCTCGGCATAGGCCAACTCACAAGTACATGCTATTTCCGTAAGTGATGCAATGATAGGCAGAAAGCTCAAGGCTCTCTTCTTTGTTGGTACTTTCATTGCCGATAGTGATCGATATAATAACTTTCGCTTAAAACAGAAAATGCGGAGAGAATGTTTCGAACATACGTAACGCCACATGACATATTTTTCGAGAATTCCAACTCGTGACACGGAATGTTCGAATTGCTCATTTTCGATTTGACCGTTTTCGAAATTTTTATTTGGGGGACCAATTTTCAATTACCAGACTCTCTAACTTGACTGAATTTGATCCCACCAACTCATGCTTGAGTGAATTTGGTGACCAAATCACCAATGCTAGTGTTTACAGGACCAGTATCACTCATTCACCAGGAATAAATGCGTTCAAGGACCATGGTGAGAGGCATTAGGTGAAGCTACATGAACGTTGAGAAAGTTCACATGATGAATAAACTTGTTGAGTCTAGAAAAATTTATGACATTCTTAAGTGCTGTACAAATCAGCAATAAGTTGCCTTATGCTATAGTAAGTCCCTACTGATCCAACCAAACCTCCGACCGTAAAAATAACCAGAGCAAGGTGGTTATAACCTTCGATGTAAAACGACAACAAACCAGGGATGATAAAGGCGATTAGCGTTCCTGACGCACATCCAACGAGATCCAGCACATCTCCCAGATTGGGTGATGCAATAGCTAGGCCTGTTACGACGAACCAAATTATGATAGTAATGCATACGTGTCCCAGCAAACGCAATTGTCGGTCATTTTCAGGGAGCAGCCAGTTTTTGGGCGCGGCAGTCCCTATGAGGTGGTTTGATATACTCGTGTGAACAGGTGCATCGGAAATATCGTTTTCATTCTCGTTTTCGCTACTCTGTTCTTCTGACAAGAGAGGTTGCTGTAGTTCAGCCATGTTGTTAGTCTCATTCTGTTGGGGATCTCCGAGGGCGACACTGACATCATTACAAGCACCTTCCTCGCTATGATCCCGATGATCCAAAGTTTCTTGCTCCGGCGAGCTTCTCTCCTGAACAATACCGCATATGGGATGTATCAAGGTCAGAATTATCAACTCTCGACAGGTAAAGAAAGGAAGGGGAAATGTGAAAACCATCGTGATACAGAGCAGCAACTTTGCTGTATCAATCATCCATCCATCTGGATAAATCTCAAATATATCCGACTTTGTGTTTTGCCAAAAAGTGATGTAAACAAAAATCCCCACCAATAACGATACAGTCGCCGCAACAAATAGTGAGAGAGATGAAACCACTTTCCACTTTTGAATATTTTGATGTTTGGTTTTGAGAGAAGCAAACACCAAATGAACCGTGTGTTGCGAGACAAATGTAAAAATAAACGTCCCCAGATTACTTAGCACTCCTGGTCGGATCTCGAGCCAATTTTCGTAAAACCCCCCGCTAGACTCTTGCCGTACGTCGGGGCATGCGAAGTAGATATAAATAACTATACCAACGATTGTCGCCATAGAAATGACGCTGATCAAGGAACCAAAGGCTAGTGGTGTCATATCTCTCAGCAAACATAACGGTAGTATGAAAGCTAAGCTAACAACCCAGGTGACCAAATAATTTTTTGAGAGAAACGAATGGAACCAATCCCGTTCGTCGTTGTCATCTTCTTCCTCCCCGTATATAAGACTCTCAAGCGCCGTTCCACAATTATCCTTGATGACTATAACATACGCCACAAGGCAGCCGAACGAATAAAAAAGTTTGCAAATCATCACCAACACCCTGCCCCAATATCCCATGCCCGCTTGAGCCAAGCTTTCATAACTTGCCGTCATAGTCGTCGTCGAATTCTCGAGTGATAGTCGAATCAATAAATCGAGAGAAAGTTTTGTTAAAACCGCAAAGAATATCACTAAAGAGATCGAAATGAATCCACCACTTAACGCGATTGCGCCTCCGAGGCCAATACAGCCAGCACCAATAATACTATTCGTAAAATTGAACACTGCCTCGGCCACGGACGAACCGCGAGAGTTGCGTTCCGAACCAATGTTCAATTCATCATTCGAGCTATCAATAGCCATTTCAGTAGTAGAAGTGGCATCCGGCATCGACATGATTGCGCAAGGACCAAGGCCGTGGGTAATGTTTTGATGTATGGACTTGCGAATTTACCAGAATTTCTGTTCGTGAAAAATGGTGTCATTCAACGGTTGTTTTGATTGATCGAGTTGGTCATCAAAAATTTAAATTTAGGTCATTTTCAATGCTGGTGCAGCACCAACGACAATTTTTTCTCAACCTTCTCATATTTCTTGTTACTTCTACAAGCAAGTCAACCATTGAACTTTTGTCACTCTTCTTATCCTTTTCTCATCCTAGAATTGCAAAAGTATGGCGAGCTTTTACTCCCAGGGCAATACCAACTTCTCAGGAGCAGCTGGATACGGCAGCCAAAGCGCTGCGAACAACGGGAACCTTGGAGGAAACAGTTTCCAACAGTTTCAACAACAACCACAACAAAACACTGGTTTGCAACAACGCCAATCATTCGGGCAGTCATCACAATCGCAACCGCAACAACAGCAGCATTTCCAACAACAAGAACAAACCGCGAAACCCTTTTGGACTCCAAATGTCCAACAAGCAGCGACTCAAGCAGCTGCAGGATTCATGGCTCAAGCTGCGACCGGGAACCTGACGAGCGAAAAGGTTCTAACGAAAGGAATGGATGAAATCCAAAAGGCATTTGGTGGTGGAATTCCCGGGATGAATTACGTCATGATAAAGCTTAGATCTTATTTCGCAGTGGACAACCATTACGTGAAAAGAAAGATGATAAAAGTCTTGTTTCCGTTTCTGAACAGACATTGGAGGCGAGACGTAAGAAATTGTTTTCTGCTTTGTATTTTACATCAATATCGGTATTCCTATTTCAGCATGCTAAGATGATGCTTGGCTTAGGGTCGTTCTATTTGAAATGGAATGCGTTTGCAGCAGGAGTGCTCTTACTTATTCTTTTCCAACACTCACAATTTTGTTTTCAAACTGTTTATCTTTGTATACCTCACCTTCAGCAAGTTGAAGGCCCGGAGATGGTCAATTATGCGCTCCCTCATAGTGACGAAAATGCTCCTGACCTGTATCTACCTAGTATGAGTCTTATGACTTATTGCTTACTTAGTGCTTTTCTTTACGGAACTGCTGGGCAATTCAACCCAGAAGTCATTGCAGATGTGATCACGAAGTGCTTCATCACACAGGTTATGGAAGTTATTACCATATGGGGCTGCTTGTATGCGATGCAGGCGCATATCGCTGTATTAGATTTATTTTCCTACACAGGGTACAAATACCTGGGCCTCACTATCAGTATGCTATGCGGGATAGTTTTCAAACATCTTGAATTGGGCACTGCGAGTTTCTACGGGGCCTTTGCGTGGACAGCATCGGCCGCCGCATGGTTCATGTTGAAAACAATGGCCAACAATATACCCGTTGAGACGGCTTCCACAGGACCAAAGCGTGATATCATGGTCTTGGCATTCGCCGCCTCACAGGTTGCAACCATGTGGTTTGTGAGTCAAACGAAGTATTTATGAGCATAAAACGATAATAATAAGTTATCTCAATTATGGAATTTCCGAGAAATTGTGCGATTTGCCATTAGAGTGCTTGTTTAGTTGATTTGAGATCGTATCATCTAGATTCAGCTGAATTCCCTTGGATCCAAGGCGTGCTCGGCCAGCCTCCTGCCGCCCGCTCCGGAGTTGCTGTGGTGAGCTCACATACACGGCAGGTGCCACCACAACGTAAGCGCCATTCTGTCCCATCAATGGTGTGAGCTTGAATGTGGGCGATTCCGATGGCTTTCACACAGTAAAATGATTTTCCTTGCATTATTTGTGGTCATTCAAGACAAGCTAACACAGCACTAGAGCAACCAGAAACTGTCTGGCTAAAACGAATGTAAAGCACTCGAAACGGTGGTCGTTCTTGCCAAGGAGACTCGCAGTTGACCTCGAATGCTTGGAGCACACACGTTGGAAGACGCAAACAATTGATGTCTTCAGTACGAACTAAAAACGACTACGTATCTAAAATTTTCTTCCACAAAATGAATATCAAAGAGGGGATCCGTTATATGGTATGCATTAGATATTGCAATATTATGTGGTTTATACCTTGAAACCACGCGAGCGACGGCGACCACGGGCACGTTCGAATTTTCTTCCATTGGATCGCACATAAGGCTTGACTCCATCGTGAGTGTGGGGGTTGTTGACGGTGACTCTGTGTCCGAAGTGGGAAAGAGCTTCGCGAGACTTGGGACCACGGAGCAAGACGGTATTTGTTCCCTTTGGTGCTTTGAGCGCCAGTTGGTCAAACGTCAAACATTCACCTCCGGCGGCAACAATGCGTTTTCGGGCGTTCTCTGTGAAGCCTAGGGCGCATACAGACATCTTAGGGCATTCCAACATACGAACGTCGTCGGTAACTTTGCCAACGATAACAGCAGTCTTTCCCTCCTTCTTGCTCATGTACTTGGAAAGCCTGTGGAGGCCAATTGGTGGCTGATTTACCTTACTCATGTGAAGACGCTTCAAAACGGTTGCGCAGAACTTTGAGTCGGTTCTTCGTGACAAAAACTTGTAAAGCTTGATCAAGAGTCGGTTGTAAGGGTTCTTGGTCTTCACAACCTTCATGGAGCTCTTGTGCCCCGTGCGGCGACCACCAGCCTTTAGATCAATACCCATGTTTGCTGATTTATTATATTAACTGGAAATTAATGTAACGAAAGTACGAAAAGACGAACACGAAAAGTGAGCGACCCAGGATATCGAATGTTCAACAGTTCACCTAAAATATGCGTCGTTTTGCAACCACTAAGATTTCATGGTCTAGAGTGCACTCCACCGATTCAGGTGTCGATACATTCAACGATGAAACCTTTTGTATTAAAGATCATTATATCTCCGACATCTTCATATTACACACCTTTTCAATAGCAAATGCTTTACTTTAGAGAAGTACCGAAAGGGTTATTGCTTCTATTGGTTTTGGTGATGAGGCTATTCGTCCTGCCACAAACCGTAGGCGGTAAGTTGCGTAAATTAGTCCATCCAGTCGATTGTATCAACAAGTAAGAGGTAAAGAGTACGTACAAAAACTAAACAAGTACTTTTCTCAGTCGTGACACACAACATTTGGCAACTGAAGCTCTATCCGCGACCAGAGCAATGCAATATGCAATTTTGTTCGAGCATCAATCTCGAGATCAGACGAAACTAGTCTGTTACATTTGTTTTGCTAAGGAGAATTCGGATCGAAAACAACTACATTTACTCCTTCTAGTGTTCATGAGTGCTTGTCAAAGAAAGATTTCCCGATTACCAATTTCGGTTTTTCAAGATCTTATCACTCGACCGCCGTTGGAGAATCGTGATGACGATCCAAAAACCATCAAAGCCGACATATGCAATCGCCTAAAAAGATTTCGCATGAGAAATGTTGCTAGGAACAAACATAAAAACCAGCGCCGGAGTGGAGCAGGAATTTCATCTCCGACCACCACAGCGTGTAGCATAAAAACGATTGGACAGCTCCTCTGCCTGTCAAAATATACGATAATGACAGCATTGGACCCAATATTGACTTACGAAGAAGTTGAGATCTTCTTGCGGCGAGTGTGCGATCAATGCGGGGCTACTGGTGTTTCTGCTCTGAGCTTGTTGCGTGCAACCAATGAAGATGCAACTAATGGATTGCATATCCCCGAACCCGAGAACGATTCGGCAGCTGCCCGACCACAACATGAAGAGCAAAAGCCACTAGACGACATCAACCCTGTATCATTTGGTAACCAAATGAGGCTACTACCAACATCTCTGCTGTCGCTAGATCATATTTTGCGTGGCGGCATTCGACTAGCGACAATAACGGAACTGGTGGGGCGATCCGGTGTGGGAAAGACCCAATTAGCCTTTCAGCTTTGCATCACAGCAGCTAAATTTAATCAAGGGGCTATCTATATCGATACAGAGAAAAAATTGTCACTCGAACGGCTGAAAGAAATGAGTGAACTCCGAAAGCTACAAGACATGCAGGGTAGTGGTCACGAAATTCCAAACATTCGAGATTGCAACGATCAATATTTCGATAACTATGCGAACGAAGATGCTTTAGCTACCTTCAAGTCTGGCGAGATTGTGCTTGATAATCTCACTGTACATCAACCAGGAAATAGCGAAGAACTATTAGGTGTGCTCGATGAATTGGAGTATGAGATTCTAATTCGTAATCAAAGCGCAGGTGGCACATTTATACAGCCAAACAACTCAGAGGGCATCACTAGTGGTACTAGAAGTGTGCGAGGAAGATATCCAGTTCGCCTGCTCGTCGTTGATAGTATTGCCGCACCTATTCGAAGAGATTTTGGAATGGGCTCAGCTCCGAAGAGAGCAGCAACTGTTTTTCAATGCGCACAAAAGCTTAAGAGATTGGCAGACCAGCTGCATATGGCGATTGTTGTGATCAATCAAGTCGGCAGTAGTGATAATGATTTCGCTACATCAAATCTATCTCATGATGTTGGCACCACAGAACATCATCACGTACCCGTGCGAGCGGCCCTAGGAACTTCTTGGCACCATTGTGTCTCTACACGACTTACACTAGAAACAAACGTCGTTGATGAAATTACGCCTGACTTGAACGACGATAATTTGAACCATTCCAATTCTTCAAACAGAGAAAAAATAGCTTCTCGTGTCCTACGGAAAATTGCTGTGACAAAAAGCAACATAACAGGATTTGGTGAAACTCATTTCGACATCACAAGCATGGGGATAGTTGAGATTTGACTTGATTGAGTTCTTCACCGGAAACTGGATGTCAAACATAGAATTTGCAAACATTGCAATGTGAATAAATTAGAAATTAGAAGTTGTAGAAATTGGTTTACAATTCAAGCTGCGGTCCATCCATCGTCCGTCTCGTGCTCTAAACCGGCTTGTGACTGGGAAAATTTTGAATCTCGAATCCACCGGCGCTGTCTTTGGACGCGTTCCCAACGCGAGAAAAGGCACGCTCATTTTTTAAATCTTCGTCACCAGTGCAAACAGCCCTTTCGCATTGTTCCGAAAAGTGTGAGACACCTTCTCGCTTGGAATTCTGATTCCATTTCAACAGACACATTGAACTGCAAAATTATTATCATTGCATCGGCTTCTTAAGCAATCAGAAATAAAAATGGATTTTCAACTAGCATCTACACCTGCTTCGGTTGATCAAACTCAACCGGCTAGTTTGAACGATCGCCTCGATACAAATTACGTCGATTTGGGTGGAGCTGAGGAAAGCAGTTATGGAGCTCGATACACCAAGACTGTTACAGGTTTTGTTGGAGAGTTTGTGACTCCACGTCAGCTCCTGGTGTTGATTCGTGTCCTTAAGGCTGTGACTTTCGTCTTTCTTATTTTGACTCTTGCGGCCAATATGATGTATATCATCTTTTTGGAAGTCTTGGCAAGCAAAGATGTCCGAGATATTGTTGGCGGGCGAAGAGACATGATAATAAGAGTTTATGGTCTTTTTCTCTCTATAGCGGCTATTGCTGTTGAAGTTGACGTCAGCTGGGTCGTGAAGGTATGGGATGATTTAAAATTCGTGAAGTTGCAAAGTGTTCCAGCTGCATTTTGTTTATATATCTCTGATTGACTTTTTTGTATCTATGTCACCATGTGTATAATGCAGTCCTTTCACGGTTTCAAAGGATTTCTCGCACGATCATTGTTATTGCTTTTCATCAGTGCCATCACAGGTGCAAATCCTCTATTCATAGAAGAACGGAACCAAATGATGAATCAAAATGTATACTACGACGACGATGTAGTTGCAACTTACTCTGAATCCCTTCCTGATATTCCGATGAGTGTTGTGAATTTCCAACGAGTTACATCCTTTTTCCTGTAAGTTGAAAGAGCTTCGTATCGACAATGTTCGTCAAAATTCTGCCAAGAAATATTTTGCTAATACGCTCTGTTTATTCGATTCCACTGCAGGGGTGTGTGTGCGATTTCTTATTTCGTCGCTGGGGTGCTCTGCCTCGACCGATTCAATTCAAAGGCTTATTTGTCACCAAATAATCCATTGGTAACCACGGCAATACCTCCACCAACTCCAGTCCACGAACAGCAAACAGAAATGACGTAAATCGGTTCAACATCAAAAACTTTTCAAACGGGTTAATTTGGACGAATATATTGCTCATATTGACTCTCCAAAACTTCTACGTTGACATTCTTAGTACGAGATCTCGTCCAGTTGACAGAAATCGAAGGATACGAAACGGGATACTAGTTCTAATCTACTTTGTGCTAAGGATGTGCAGCTTCTATTTTTTTTCGTATTAGCCAAACTATCCTTTTTATGATCATGAATCAAATTTCTAATTCCTTGGATTGCAGGGCTGAGAGCGTCAAAACGAATTCAAATGTTGCCCGAATAGAATCACCCATACTTTGGTGTTGTCAAGCTCACAATAAGTGAGGCAGAGCAGGTTGATGATCCCCATTGCTCCTGCAGCACTCCACCCCCAACACCCCAGAGGGGCCAAGACCCTGGTCCCGTCTGAGGCATCTGTGATTGCCCATGGGGTGTCTGCTCACAACCTCTCCAAGCAAGCCACCAACTGGCAGTGCAATGCGCTTTGCCACTTCTTATGATGTGCTGTGTGGGTTTGGAGGTTGCATGTTGCTTGGCTCGTCCCCCACCTTGCAAGGTGTGGGCTGCAAAAGAGGGGGCACCCCACATGAGAGCAAATAGCAGAGTCTGCGCTCGGCTGCATCCATCTTGTGATTCACTGACCCCAGCAGTGGCGCTCAGTCAGAGTGAGGGGAGGAGACAGAGTCTGGTGGTGGGGCTTGGGTGCTGGGGGTTTTGCCTCAGCTCGCTCGAGGGGGGGGGCATTTTGGGGGTTTGAAAAGTGTCCGTTGGGCCCCTTGATTGCGCAGAGCTACACAATCGTCGCAAAAACGAGTTCCAAGAACTGATGGTCTCTCCATTCTCACTGAACCCGAAAAAGCTGTGGGTAGTTGCGATTGTTGTGGATTAATGGAAGAATCCGGTTTCTTCTGAGACAGAAGGGGAGGAGTCGGTATGAAGATTAAGGTCGAACGATTGTTGATATCAATCTTCGCGATTGCCATCGGTACAATATGGAAATGTCATACTCTTATATCGAATGAGAAAGAGGGAATCACGACTAATGACACTGGTACTGGATCTCATTTGAACAACTCTCCAAGCAATAACAAAATCTCCAAAATCTCCGAATCATCAACAAAACCAAACTTTATTTTGCACATTGGTCCACCAAAAACTGCAACAACATACATCCAATGCGGTCTACATAAGCTGAGCAAGGCCCTAGCTAATGACGATTCTTATTACTTTGTTGGAAAGAATTGCCCTCAATACAAAGCCAAAATGGATAACAACGAAACAAGCGTCCCTGGTCATTTTCTGTTGATGGGACTCAACGACGCCAACCCGTACAATCGAGGCTACGAAAAGCTGAAAGCACGGATGGATTATCATCGCGTTCGTGGTAACAATATCATTTACAGTAACGAAGCCTTCGCGAATCATTTGAAAGATCAGAATTCTACATGGGCCTGCCTTCAGACCTTGTTCCCTGGATGGAATGTTCGAGTCGTCATCGGATATCGACATTATTTTGATTGGATTAGAAGTTTCTACTACCAGACACACAAACAAAATGCTAATCTGGATAAAAAATGGCCAAACCATGACAGAGGGAAATACCATCCTTCTTTCGTCAGTTTTCTTGATTATCATTTGCAACGGAAAGAATCTGGTAATCTGAGCATCGACGGGGGTCTTCAAAACGACGCGTTTGGCCACCATCTCACCATTACTGCATACAGAAAATTTTCGCCTCATTTTCATAACATTAAATTTCTAAACCTACACGACGATGAGGATATGGTTACTGATTTTGTGTGCAGAATACTTCCTGATGCCAATAATACATGTCGCAGGTTGAGGACTGCAGCTTCTGGAGATAAACGAGCACATAGCTCAGAAAAAAGAACTTCACAATCATTTGATGCTTTCAGAATTGCTGAAACTGCACTTGACAAGGGCTACATTTCATATCATATTCCAAAGGAAGTGGTTGTCAAGAAAGTAAAACAAAAAATAAAAGATACCGGGGTAAAATCACGCAAGGAATTCTGGATCTGCCCGTCGCCATCTCTCGTTGCACGTCTTCTAAAAGTCTCGATTGAGTTTGAAAACGAAATGTATGAAATAAGTACTGGAGGAACTCTTTCTTTATCAGAAAAAGAAAAGATCGAAAGTTCGCACGAGAAATTGTATCGAGAGATTGAAGCATCTGGGAGATTTTGCGATCTTGATCCAGAACTCATTCTAAAGAATGAAACCTGGGTTAATTTTTTCACAGAAATTGGAAAGAATCCTGCAGCATTCAGTGCAGAGAAATAATCATTTAAACTTATTGTCTACTCTAGAATCATATAAGTATAGATAACGAGCACAATTTATTCAAAAAGGAATTGCCTTCCCAGCCCAATCGTACAATCCACCAGAATTCTCTTCTTCCATGGAATTAATTACGTCCATAAGCCTGCATAAAATTAAGATAAAGAGAAACGAAGCTAACGTTGTCAGTTGAAAATCACTTTGATCGCCATCACAAGCATGTCTTTCGAAATATACGGGGACTGTTTGACGAAAGAATGAAGTGACGAACTACTCACCTGTCAACAGTGAATTCCACAGGAAAGAGGCGGCCTTCCTGCACATTCCTCTGAAATGGTTTTGAAAGGTCTGTATCTGTTGTTCCCGGATGAAGAGAAATGCACCATACGGATTGACGCTTCAATTCATTAGCTAGTGTTCTAGTTGCTTGATTTAATGCCGCCTTACTCATTCGGTATGAATACCAACCACCGAGACCGTTATCAGATATTGATCCAACCCTGGCGCTCAAGTTGACGATGATTGCGGGTGCTCGATTGTTTTCTGCGTCGCTGTCATCGGGCTCTTTCTTTTTTGGGCGTCTTTTTGTCGCCATTAGCGGTGCTAACTCTTTGGTCCACATCATAGGGCCAATCACATTTACTTGGAAAGATTTTTCCATCCATTCCCGGTCCATTTTTAGGGCACTCCTTTCGGGACCTGGAGTATTCTTCCCATCACCTAGTATTCCAGCTACATTTAGTAGCAAATCAATTCGATTGAACTTACTTTTGATCAATTCTGATGCTCTCTCGATCGAATCTTGCATCAGTCATGGGGAGGAAATGGATGACAAAGATAAGAAGGAAGATTCTGGTCCAGCAGTATGAGAAAAACCTGGGCATCCAGAATTATTAACTCACCTTGATTCTCGACATCGAGTTGCACCAATTCAATCCTCTCTTGGGATTCCTTTTCGATGGTTGAAATCAATTCATGCAGGTTCTGTGCATCTTCCGGTGATCTGCAACATGCAACAATTCTACCTTTCGTTTCATTCAAAAGTTTGCGCACGAATTGAAAGCCTATCCCACGGGATGAGCCAGTAACCACGAAGACGGCGTGTGGGTCTGAGTTTCGAACCGAATGTTGCAAAGACACTGAAACGTCAATGTCGTTGAAAACATTCAGTCCTTTTGACAGTGGAGGCTCTGGTGCTTGAAAACTGGAGAAAAGTCCGACACCAAAATCTCCTGATCTTGATAACCGTGCAAGATTCTTTTCAAAAGCGGCCACCGAGCAATTTTCTATACGCTCATTGATTCCACGAGCTTTGGGAAAGGGTAGTCCAACGATCCCTGGCAGGCTAATTGCTAAAGCTGAGAACGTCCGTTTCAGGGGGGTTTGAAGAAGTGTCATATGATTATTCAAATGGACTCGGTCAACATACAATGGTTTTCATTATGTGACAAATCAGAACCGATAGAAAGCAAGTCAACAGCGGAAGATCGAAATTACATGAGTGACGCAGATCTGATGTTTTCTCCATTCATTCACGGTTCATGATTGCAATTTTCAAAACGAGCGCACCGTGACCCCTCTTCTGTTGCATCATGGGGATTGCCGGCATTGGGAGCTCTGGAGGTGGCCGAGCTCTGCTGGGCCGTTGTGGTGTTGGCCGCAAGACACCCAGGCAAACCCAAACCAGCCTTTGGCAGGCGCGTCATGGGTGGCAGGGGCAGCGAGCTGGGGCCGGCGCCCTAGCTGTGGGCCTGGCACCTTTGGGGCCACCCAATGGTGGGTGGTGCCCCAGCCGGGGGCACCTATTAAGGGGAGCAGTGCAGGGAGCCCCCCACCCTCCCCAGTTGCCCCAACACTGCCATCGCCCAAGCATGGGTTGCCTTGGGTGGGA
>Ga0209503_10000651_pt1 | contig 19783 bp, 12 predicted proteins | sample SouAtlMetagenome_2_FD_187448 | JGI IMG/M metagenome (GOLD analysis project Ga0209503, IMG submission 187448) | Marine eukaryotic phytoplankton communities from Atlantic Ocean - South Atlantic ANT15 Metagenome (SPAdes) (version 2) | ecosystem: Environmental > Aquatic > Marine > Oceanic | place... | reverse complement strand
ATGGCAGGTCGAGTCGAAATCAGAATCAAAAACAAAACCGATCTCAACTGTGTAGACACCACTGCATAGTAGATCCTATTCCAGCCATGTTTTCGAAATTCGCAAGGTCGATCAAGTCGATTGCAAAGGGGCCACGAGCGGTACTAGCAGAAAGCATTGCCAGAGTGTTATCGGAGCATTTTGTGCTCGACCCAACGGATATCGAATCCTCGTTGTTGAAAGACGCGAGAATTGTTCTCAAGAATACACAACTCCGTGCCAAACGATATCGAAGCGATGTGGTTCCAAACACTGTGGTTTCGGTGACGGGAGTTGTGGAAGAAGTTGTCTTTTCATGGAGGTGGTCCTTCTCGGGTGGATCGTCCTCGAGTAGTGCGGAGGGGTCATCATCCTACGCCTCTGGAAAAGGAATGGTACAGGACGTGGTTCTCGCCATTCGGGGGATCAAAGTTCAAATTGTTCTCGACGCATGGGGCAATCTGAACGAAACAGAGCAAGCTCTCGTCGAAACTATGGAATCGAGCTTGGTGAATACTGAGGATATAACATCGAGTGATCTTGCAAGCGTGAAAGAAAAAGAAGGTTTTGTTCAAAAGTACGTGCAACAGGTTGTGGATCATCTCACCTTGAAACTCGAGGACTTTGAGTTTACCCTCCAAGCCAAAGGTGGTCCATCCGTTATCATTACCGGAAAGGATCTCGAACTGGGAACGCTGGCCTCGGCGAAAATGACCGATGGAAACGGAGTAACGACAAAGAAGTTGAGCCAGAGAATTTCAATTGGATCGTTTTTCGTCAATGTAAGGGACGGAGAATCCAACAAGCTTTTTCCACTTATCGAACAATTTCGTTATGCAGCATCTGTGACGCGATTGTCGGGTCAAAGATTCCAGGGAGGGATCCTATCAGGGTTAAGAGTCGTTGGTCTGCTCGAAGAGGATGCCATCTCTGCAAGCGAAGAGGAGACTAAAACAGACGAGGGCATCTTGTTCCATATTGGATTACCTCAAATCCAAGCACTTTCTGCAATCGGAGTGATGCTTGTACCTTCTGGCGCCAACAGTGCGGAATTTACGTCTCCCGACAATCTTAATGCAAACGGTGACTCTCAACCAACACTCGACGACTTAGAGGAGGCGGGGCAGAGCACAATATTTGATTTGCCACTGCCAGTTTTGACGATTGTTCTACCACATTCTCCGCAATATGCGATGCTATCCAAAATAACGCTTCCTAGAGCCACGGTTTCGTACAGTACCGATGGAAAACTCTTCCGAATCGAAAGTCGCGAAGGAATCAAAGACAATGGGAAATCGATAGTCACACTCGCCAAAGGGGGTAAATGGAACATCGACTTGGTCAAGAAGGTCTTCAATCTCGATAAGGATGGCGGGGGTTGTAAGGTTTGCATTTCTAATGAATCACTGAAACGAATCTCCTCTAGCATAGCTTCTCTATCCTCGACCGAAGGCATCACCAATCTCAAAGATGCTTGGGAAGGTGCAGAAAGTGTACATACTGAGAAAACTCATGAAACAGCGTCTGAGCCGTGGTCGATTTTAACGGGTAGCGTATCGTTACATCTTATTGGCGGAGATGATAAGTGGTTGGAGGCAAATGTTGCACATTCTTCGTTTGATCTTTCTCCGATGATGACCGAGATAATAAGGGCCAATGTTGGAGAATTCACAGTCCGATCTTCTTTTGACAATGCGAGCACCATCACAGCACCATCATTTATGCTTCACTCTGGTATGGTACATATTTCCGATACCATAGAGACTGCTTTCGACTCTATCGATCAGGCGCTCATGATGAAAGATTTCTTATTCTCCTTCCGGGATTCTTTCGATCAGAGCAACGAATCCAACCCAATAAAGTCCGCTAAATCGATTACTACAAAACTGGAGTTTCCTTGTACTGTGAAGCTCGATCAGGTCAAGTTTATTGTCAGAGAATCTAATATGAATGTTCAGTTGAAGAGATTGCATTGTGAAGGGAATTCAATTAGTTGCGAAGACATGATTTGTACAGCTGATGGGTCCAAAGCCAAAGCACATAATATTCAATTGAAGTACCTCGATTCGGATATACGTATGAACATCAAGACGATATCTTCCCTAAATATACCAGGGGTGATTGTGCTGAAGGAACCAATTGTTGACACGTCCATTATTTATACAAGCTCAGGCATGACCGTTAGTATGAACAAGGTTCGCGGCACTTTTGAGCGCCCCAAAAGCCAACAAAAGAGCAACGATACCGAAGACCTAAACATCAGCCTCCCCTTTGCCATAAAACTCAATATGAATGATCTAATCCTTAACGAAGTCGGAGCAGATATATTAATTGGTGTAAAGGACCTTTCCGTAACGGCTACGGCGGTAGATTCGATATTTGCACTTGAAAGTTGTGAAGGTATGAAAATTAGACTACAACAGTCGCCCGATGTTTTCCTTGATGCAACAATGGGAAATCTTTCCATTCAATTACTACAAGAAAATGGGAATCTCAGGCCATTGCAAATTTATCTTTCGGAGGCACAATTAGGACCTTGTTCTCCGTCTTGTGGGAAAATTTCCATAGTTGTTCCACCTTTGTTCCAGGAAGACGGCAAAACAATTTTGTTCGAAAGAAATATGAATGTATCATTTGACTCATTAAATGTCTTCGAAAAGCTCCGTCCTTTGTTCGAAAGTATAGTTGGATCTCAAAACGACGACCCTTTTGATACCTTTCCATTCCCCATCACAATTCCAGGAATGAGCATCTCCTCGTTGGAGCCACGGTCGCAGGTAGTTGTCAGTACTATTTCTGCGATCGATTCTCATTTTATCGTCGGGGAAGTACGTGCCAATGTTCAGGATACTGTCTCTTTTTCTACGAAAGGAGTGAAAGTAGATATCGCGTCACGAACCTTGAACGCGGCTCTAGTCACTTCGTTTATGGTACCGAGTATTCTAGGTTTGTCAAAAGAATTAGAGAATGTGAACGTGACATTGGATAGAGACGTTTTACACGTCAAAATCCCCACAACGACGCACGTAAGCTTATTATCAAAGAGCAAAGGAACATTACAAAAGACTCCTCCAGCTCAACAAAACGAAATAAGTATCCCTTTTGGTGTGAAGGTACGGATGTCCAAGGTAATTTTGAAAACGCTTCGCAAAACAGATACAAAATGCCTGGAAATGGAACAAATATCTGCTGATGTTTTACCGAAGACGATGCCTGCGAAAGATGTGTTTGATGTAGAACAGAAAATGACTCAGATTTCTTTGGAGGTAAAAAATATACATCATGAACTGTTTCAGATCCAAAAGATTCGTACATCAATGATGCTACAGCTCCATGATCTTGATACTCTTCACCAACTACAAGTATCTCTTGATTCTCCTCGTATTACAGCTGGATACTCTGCAACGGATTGGTCTTCGATATACACCGACCCCGAACATAATGTACAGCAGAAAGCGTTGAAATTACCATTCGCCTACGTTGCTGATACCAATATATTTATTTCACTCGACGGAACAGTAGTCGGGAGCAACGCTACCATTGCTTTGCCGGAGTTCAAAGGAGACTCATTCACTACATCGGACGATTTGACATCTTTTTACTCGAGTGCTATCCTTCAGCACACTCCTGGTTTCTTGACCAATTTAAATGTGCTTGGGGTAAATGCTTTGGATGGCTCGTTAACAGCTGCGGGAAAACTAGCATTTGGCGCTACTAATGTCGCAACAGCCGGAGTCGGGAGCGTTGTCGGTACGGCAGTCGCAGATGGTGTAAGGGGAGCTATCAGGGCAGGAAAAGAATCTAGAAATGTTCAAACCAATGATGCTTACAAATTTGGCGATATCACGCGTGGCATTGCGAGGGGAATCAACGGAGCCAGAAAAAAAGGAGCTCAAAGTCGTGGAAGTGATGGTTCTGACTATATTCCAGGCGACCTTACGATTGGAGCAATGGAATCGCTTGGTGAGTACGGATCGAATAATTCGAGAAAGCTCGCCTCATCTGGCATAACTGGTGCGGCAGCGACTGTTGGTCTTCTAGCCTTGGGACCTGTGGGCATGATTGCTGGTGGCCTCTTGGGTAGCCAAGTAATGGGTAAAGGAGACAGCAACGAGCAGCAACAACCTTCACAATATCAAGCAGAGGATAGCGCAGGTGTACAACATCAAAGGCGACAGCAACGTGAGCAGCAGCAGCAACAGAAACCTAATCAAAGTAATCGTAATCCCAGCCAGTATCAACAGCAACATCCACGGCAGCATTCGCAGCAGGCTCAACATTATCACCAAACCTCTAGTGACCCAGGGACTCAATCCCATCAGTATCAGCAGCCACAACCGCGGCTACAGGCACAACAATATCAACATCAGCAACAACAATACCAGCAGCAACAACACTATCAATCTCGAGGGCAACCTCCTGCACAGCAACAACAAGGTTTCATAGGTCGCCAAGTCGCAAGAGGCAAACAAGCTAGTGGCCGCAGCGAGAAGAGTGGATATAAATTTGGTAAGTCGATATCTGACAAATGTCCCCACGAAAGGAATTTCTTATTCTTTTGAATCTAACATTTAATATTACTGTATAATGCTATCAGGCGACTTTACTCGAGGTCTTTTCAGCTGAGACACAGAGATTTGCGCAAAAAATTGAGATTTAAATATCCTGGGGAGATTCAGAACGGTTGTTTAGAAGTAAAATCTTAGATTGAAAGTGAACATTATAGCCGTCGAGTACATCGGAGAAGCGTCCCTTTTCTATAATAGTACCAGTCTTCTTGAAAGTAAACGAACTTGGCGATTTGCAACAAAGAGCATCCCAACAATACCAATTAATAAAATTCCCGAGCTCAGAGCGAGAAGCGGAGAAAACGGGGATGCTATGGGTGAAACCCCCGGCAGCTTCTCCCGCCACAGCGCTATTTGCTGGAAAGACGGAGCAATATTTTGAACACTACGCTCCCTAGACCAACAGTTTGGGTCTGTCCCGAGAAATATGGAGCTGCGTTCCGGAAGTTTGACTCCATTCTTCCGTAGGACTAAGAAATCCAGGGAGCGTCGATAATTTATTGGGTTTATTTCAAATAGAATACATTTGTCATTTGGTATACATTCTCTGTGTCTGTAGGTAGTATTTGTCACCAGCTCGGGGAAGTAGAAATTCCTGTCCGTGTCCCGCAAGTATAATTGTAAGTCACTATTACGAAGAAATGCAGTGTTTATTCTGTTATCCACTCCACTTAGATATTCTACGGTCCGAAACTCGACGTCAAAGAGAGAGCGCGACTTTGCGTTGGTGGGATCTCTACACACCGATTGGACATTACACGAGGGTCCCATCCATGATGTGGTGTTTCTTGTTCCGGTCACGTAATCGAAGCTTTCTTGTTGTTTGTGATATACAACTCCGTCCAGTGAATAATGATAAATGCTATTATCCCCGTGAATGGTAAACTTCAAACAGGCATTGGTGGGGACGCACCAACTATTGTGTTGAAAAGCCAAATGTCTATACTACGATAATTGGTTGTGGCCGTAGTTCTTGTCGCTTTCATCGTCCACCAAATTCCAGGTAATAGTTCTATTGTCGTCTATGTACTGATATAGAAAGAATTCGAACTCCGATTGATTGGAAGAACAGCGAGAATGCTGGCAGTTATTTCCAAAGTCGAGACTTTTGAAGGTCTTGTACTCTGGCTTATTTTCAATCCCTACAAGAGTTTTGCCTTGCCATTGGAGGGTAAAATTCGCAAACATGGATCTGGTTATCACTCTCCCAACTGTAAGCCTGTAACAATCGTTCGTGGGAAGACACATCTTGACGTTTTTCCGGTCTGCAACATTCTTACATTCGAAATAAATCTGTCCGGTGGAAAGAGATTCGATCTTGTACCGAACATTCTCCCCCCGATTTCCCTCTCCCACCTCAAACTCGAAAAAGGATTCGTCGCCGTTGCAGTCCTCTGGCGATTCTTTCAAAACGGTGGTGTTTTTATACAAGAAATACCGACTGTAACCGTCGCTATTTAAGCAGGGAGTGTTTTTATATTCTCTCCTATGTCGTTCCCCATGGAGTAGCTTAACCTCCTCAAAGTCTTCGCCATCACCGCAATCCTTATACAAGGAATACGGGTAGCCGTATCCGTTTCTTGATTCTGTCATTCTTCTTTCTTTGGGAAATTCTTCCAAGGGTTTCGCATCCTCCACTTCCAAGGAAATGGCACCAGGATCGCCGAGGTCGTTCACTGCTGTGGCAAGAACCGGGTCTTGCTGTTTCTTCTGTTCTTGAAAAGGCTCATAATGGTTTCCTCCGCCGAGACTGCATGCAGTATTCAAAAGATATTTTGTTTCTTTTCCGAAAAATTGTATCAAGACGATTTTTCCATCGCGCTGCAAATCGAGCACCCTACACGGTTGACCCGATCGATCCGGATCATAAAATTAAATACCTCTCTGACACCACAAACCAAAAATAAATATCCAATTCTTTGCCGCCACACAACGAAACCAAGTCGATATCGCCAAGTTGTCAGTCTCTTGCTCTTTCATTGCTCCCATAAACAACACACTCCAATACAATTTCGATTGCATATTAGTTCCGAGCAAATACAATATACAGACGCACAATTCGAAGAGACACAGCAAAAAAAAAACACAGCAAAAAAACGCCATCCTACAAAAATCATCATCATGACCCTTTCAATTGTATTGTTGTACGCCGTGGCACTCTTGGTGGCGGTACACCTGTTGGAGGAGCTCGCAAAATCGAGCCTCTGCAACGTTTGTGCTTCCATGCAACCCCAAAACGCGCCTTCTCAGTGTGAGCAGTGTTCACTATTGATTGCCCTCAAAGACGATTGGGCCCTGCACGCCATGACACTCGCCAAGGTCGTGAGCGGCCTCACGATTGGAATCGTCGTTTCCGAGGGGATTCTTGGAGGAAAAAAGGAGGAACAATCCAACAAAAGTAAGAAGGAGTGATATTCATTGGTTTTGGAAATCGCGCAAGAATGCAAGACAAACAGAGTCACCCCTAAATGCCACGACAAAACCAGTAATGGCAGCAAAAATCTTTTAGATGTTAAAATAGAAGAAACCAGTAGCAGATTATTTCTAATGTTTGTAGCACTGTGCTAGGCAAAAGGTGTAGAATTCGTTTCGAATTAGCAAATTGTTTGCATCCAGCTAGCAGTAGTACGTGCGTGTAGCTAATCATGCCACACTGCTTCTCTAGTTTCTCGTTTTGGAGTGAGTCGTTTTCAACTTGGTGCACAAATTGCGATGGATATATTTTCAGTGTCATCACGAGAAGAATGGCACACAATGCAGTTTATGCAATTCTCATTCTGCGGCATCGCATCATTCTCTCTGTAAGACTCCATAAGCTTTTTGCGCCATGCATGCTTGGCAGCGTGTTTGCGGAAATATTCGCTCGCAATTTCTTTTGGAAGCTGTTCGGTGGAAGATTCGTTGAGCCGGATCCTAGCGTGTTCGTTTCGTGAAATAGAGTTCCATGTGCGGCTATTGAAAAAAAAACCAATAGTTGCCCCCCAAGGCTCGCTCTGTTTTAGTGTGTGGAGACCAAGAGACCTGTGTTGTTGGGTAGAGGTCCTATTCCCTGTGTATCCTATTCCCACGACTTCTTGAGACCACTCTTGTTGCTGATTCGATTCTCTACGTATTTGCATCTTTAGGGCGAACTTTTGAGAGGTGGAATGGAATAACATGTTTGTCTTGTGTTTCGAATTGTGTCTCTTTCAAAAAAGCAGGGAAGTTCAATTTTCCGCCAAAGGACTTGTCTTGCTCCGTCATTCGTTTCCCAACAACGAAACAGGGACACAAAACCCAATAGATATAGTTTGGATCTATATGCATACGTATGTAGGCATACATCTATACAGGAATACACTTTCCTTTCATTTCATGCATTCCGTCCCGCTGTTTTTCCGCCTCCGCACCTTGGGAGGGAAAAAGGGTTGCCGGCAACAGGGACAGAGCCTGCGGGGATTGGTGATACCCTGGCACAACCATTCCAATATGCAGTCTTCGTGAAAACAAACGCGGCTCCCACAGTGACAATATTTCGAGACGACCACCGTTTCGTTGGGTTCAAAGGCCGTGAGGCAGATGGGGCATTCCTTATGATTTTCATCGTTTTCGTCGTCGTCTAAACCGTCGTGTCCAACACTACCACCTTCCGTAACATCGGTAGTGTTGGTATTATTCTCAGGCTTGGACACTAGCTGTTGCTCTGAATTGTTGTTCCACGGTTTCCGACACTTTTCCAGGGCCCGCTTGATGCGTTCGTTCCGGCGCATGGTCCGGCTGCTCCGTTTGGGTTGTTCCATAAAGTAATAGGAATACACAAAGACGACGAGTGGAAAACACATGGATGCGATGGCCGTAACAATCAAATGAATACCCTTCTTGACCATGTCCCGTTCCATGGAAAAGACCACCCGATCCATCAGCAGCTGTTGTGTCATCCACAGCTGCGCCGCGGCATCATCGTCCTTGCCATTGTTGTTTTGCTGATATTGCATGTAGCCAAGAAAGAAATGGTTTTCGGATGGCCCAATCATACCGTTCTCCCGATTGATATTGTTGTTGTCATTGTAGAAGAAGAATGGGTTGCTCGTCTCGGCGACGAAAAAAGTTCGGAGCGCCGTGGGCAATATAATCGCCGCGAAAAGAGCCACTCCATACGCCAAACGTCGTCCTCGTGCTGTGTTGGTGATCATTGTGTTGTTATTTCATATCATGACTAATGCCAATAAATTAGATCCAGTCTGGTTTTCTTGAGCGTCTATGTATGCAAGGAAGACGAGACGAGTGGAATACTATGAGAATGAAGAAACGCAATGAATCGATTTTGAATAGAAGTTTACTGCCTCAGCTACGAAATAGCAGCAGTAAAGAGCGTTCTGAATAATTTTTTGGACAGCGTTGAAACCCATGCCAAAAGCATGCCATATTGTGTCGAGTCATTCGACTCATTATTTTCAAAAAAATTGAAAAATCGCCAGCCTCTCATCTGGCTTGACTTCAAGACACATCAACCATTTGCCATTATCCAAAGTCGAAGTATATCGCTACTAGGTTGTCGAGCTAGGGAGGGACAAAACCTATCTCCTCTATCCTTGTGTGTTACCACTGCCTGCGCAACCAGCATCCAAACTCTTTTTGCAACTGTATATATCCAACGTTGAAATGCCCCTGTTTACACAACGCCTTCAAGTGATCCTTCTTGCGATCGTTGGCTGGACGGGAATAGCAGCATTTTGCCCGTCGTATCCATCACTATCGAAATCATCGTCGTCTCTGCTAGCTAGCACTCCTGATAACGAAACGACAAACACTGCAGCCTTTTATCAACTTTTGGATGAATCGGTGGCCTCGTATGCCGAGGCATCGCGACAGCAACAAAACGATGATAAAAGTGATTTGGTCTCAAGGATCGAAGATATAGTATTCAAGAAAAGCAAAGGTGTTATTGACGTTCAAGTTGTAGAGGTTGTTGCTGCATCACTGGAGATTAACGATAAGGAAAGTGCGGCAGAAGGTGTCGTCACCCAGGTTGTCGAGAAGCAGCAGCAAAATCAGCAGCAAAAAAATGAGGAGCTTGTGTACCCCGATTTGTCGACCCTGGATGACATTACCAATGCACTCGATCAACAGCTTTTCCATGGACTTCCGGACATTGTTACGGACGAAGAGATGGAGGATTGGGTGGGAAGGGTCAATTTCTTGCACGAACGGCTTCGATCGCACCTGTCGGAGTAAAAGAGACGCTCTTTTCCATGGCCATGAATCCTCGACGACACCATGGAATAAAAAGGGGAAATCTAGAAAGAACCGAGTGCTATATATTATCATAAAGCTAGAGAATCGATTTTGGATACAACATAGTCCAATATTGGAAACTCCTAGCTGCAAACCACCATTTCCTGGAAAGAAGACTCCCAAATAGCTCTCAAAGAAAACAGGATTATTTCTATCCCTCCATTGCATTGAATCCAATCAACGCCACAAATTACAAAACAACACACTCGTAAGTTTCTTCGATGGGGCCTGTTTGTCTATACGGTCTAGTTGTGGGATTTAATAACCGAGAAACCACACACTCCTAAGTTTCTCCGGTCGCTATCCCACACACAGTAAAATTCTTCAAGCCAGGGATGTCACAAAAATTTCGGAGGCGATCCAACGCAGGATATTCTCTCCGCGGCTGTGTCACCGATTGTGCTCCCCGGTTTTCAATTTTTTAGATGACGCCAAAAAAGCAGTGTGCGTGTTGCTTGGTCGATGCGTCGAACCAAATCGAGTGTCTCTAACAATCTGTGTTTTGTGTTCTGTTCGGGCCATGCATAGCTATATTGAAACAGGGTCTGCGGCAAGGACCAATGGTTCGCAATGAGCAACCTGGTGCGTGAAACGAGTTTGTAGATCCACGAAGAAATTCGGGAGAGTGTGCCTGCTTGTGGAAGAAGATTGATGGCCCTCTACGTCTGTACCCATCGTTGAGAGCGTTGCTCTCACGGCCTTCCCAGTTGGACACAACTTCGTTAAAATAAATATTTCCATGTGTTTGTCGATACAAGAAAATATCATACTTTTATTATTGAATTCCGCATTCAAATAAATTTTGAAGGAATGCAAATTACGGCAAAAAATCTTGTCCACGATTCTTCTACAACCAGCTATCATCTCTACTCGTTCTTTTTGTTGCCACGATATTCTAAAGTATGAGTTTACAAAACTTCTAGTATATTGCTCGCTATTCAAGAATGGAAATAATTCCTTCGAATATAGGTTTATAGTTTCCTTCACTAGAATTATTCAGCATGTCGATCTCCAAGGTCGGAAGCGAATCACAAATCTTGAAAGAAGTAGTACTAAAAGATATCTATCGAAAGATACATCATTCATTTCTTGAAATCGTTTATTTCTTGTCACCCTTGTCATGGTAGACAATGTCGACGAGGATGCCACACAACAAGACATCAACTTCGTCGGCTCCGTCCTCGACGCGGACACCGTAGTTGTCGACGACTCCCCACTGCTTGTTGACTTGTCCGACCTTTTCCTCTCCCTTCATGATATCAAAGGCCCAGGACATGCGGTCACCGATGATCTTGTAGTCGTTTTCTCCGGGAATGTCAATGGAAATGGTTTTCTTGTCCATCATTCCCCAATCGTCTTGCTTGGCGGTAGCCCATTCCTTTCCTCCTTTGCTGACGACAAATTTCTTCCACGGAATGAGCTTGGTGTCGTTGGTCTGCTCCAACTTGGCCAACTCGGTACCGTCGGGGGTCAGGAAGGCTGCCTGGTTTCCGAACTTGAAGGCGTTTCCCTTGACTTCGTAGACCACCTTGCCTCCCATATCACGGATGGTGAAGTTATCACCGAGCGTGAAGATCTTTTCCTTGATGTGGAATTCCTTGACCATGGTGTTGAAATTGCGTGACTGTAGCTCAATTCAAAAAATACCGAAACTGAAAATTATGACTTCAGCTTGGATATTTTTGGCAGGAATACTTCTTTCCAGGACACAAGTGCCGAAGAAACGTTGGGAGCCAGCCACCTTACGAGAAGAAAGATCTTGTTTGGGACTGTCTGACCAAATTCGACGTGTCGAGCTTCGCCAAACGGGAACGAAAAAAATTAAGGAAATGCACGAATCCGACATTCAAATGAGTCGAAGAATTATATCCATTCAACAAAATATTTTACCATAGCAGCCATCAACACACATCAACAAAAAATACTCGATCCGCATCTGTCGAAGGGGAACAATCTCCTCATCCGTGGAGAGAAAACCTCTCCTTTCGCGCTCTCCTTCGTTTGTCTATTCCAGCAGATTCTCAAATTTTCCTCATCACGGCGAGGCGATATAAAAACATGAAGGCCAAAGTATATGTTCTTACTCTGACTAGTTTGATCTTCGTGGGGTTCCTAGTCAACAGCGGTGTCTCCTTTTGGGCCGCAACGCCATCTCCTCCCATAAGTCATGGCGAATATGCCAAAGCCTCGAATGGTTGTCTCTGCCGGAGGCGGCAGCGCAGGTGGCCTCTTACTTCTTTGTTTTTCAACAGACCTGTGGAACAAGTTGATCGCCAGACTGGAGAGGTAATCAACACCTTTCCGTCGGCAAAAGAGGCGGCGGGAACCTTGGGAGGTGAAATTACAGCGTCGGGGATATCAGCTGCTATTTGTGGAAGAAGTACATCACACGGCAACTTTATTTGGCGTCGCCCGGACGGGTATTCACTTTCGATAGAACAAGTCGACATCGAAACGGGGGAAGTCCTCCACGTCTATCCCTCTATTTCTGAGGCGGCGAGAACTACTGGCTACACCAGGCCGGGTATACAACGCATAGTGGCTAGTAAAGCAGACAGAGTTTCATACAAAGGATTCTATTGGAGGAGAGTCGGAGACAAATCCAGTCCTAAGCAACCAAAACCAAAAGCTCCAATAAAACAAGGTAGGCAACCAGTGGAACAGATATGCGCACAAACAGGAAAGGTTCTAGCCACGTTTGATTCCATCGCTGAAGCAGCGGAATCACTCAAGATATCAACGCGACTCATAAGAAATGTTTTGAACGGAATCCAGAAATCAACCAGAGGGTACATATTCCGAAAAGTGGGAGAACCTGTACCGTTTAAGAGAAATTATTCAGCTCGGCCTGTGCATCAAATCTGTCTGGCGACCGGAGATATCTTGGCAACGCATCCCTCCCAAGCAGCAGCTGGCAGAGCGGTGAATGTGTCAATTGCGAGCATCCACGTTGCAGCAACCGGCAAGAACGCCAAATCCACCGGTGGATACGCCTGGCGTTTAGTCCAGTCCGTGCAGCAAATCTGCTTGGAGACCGGAGATGTCTTAGCCACGTATCCCTCCAACGAAGCAGCTAGCAAAGCGGTGAACGTACGACAGAAATATATTTATAATGCCGCAACCAGCAAGAACTGTACATCGGCTGGTGGGTACGCATGGCGTTATGTTTGATCGTAGAATAAGTGCTGCTGCCTTTCGAGCCAATGTGAATTTTTCTTGCTGGCAAGTGCGACAGAAAACGGGAAATATATCTCTGGCCTTGCCATGCCGAACGTATGAGCTCAACTTTACAATAACGCGGAATCAAAAAACGGAGAGCGATGTTTGATATGATTACTGTAGTAAGATACTACAAACGACTTTAATGTTGATTACGCAAAAAGGGAACAAGATGTTTTTTGCTAATAATATTACAATAAATTGTCTATCAATTCTTTTGCTGCCATTGGTGGTGTGATTGTTTATCGTCTGTTGTTGTTCACTTGATCATGTGCCCTAATCCCTCCGAAAACTGGCTGTAGATGCACAACAATTCCTCGCCCTTGGCAATGTCCCGGAGCGCCACCAGCGGGGACGACTTTTTGGTGGAAAGTTTCGTTCCGTCCCTTCGCACAATATATGGGTGCGGTGGATTGTCCGTTTGGCCGTTTCCGATGTCTCCCCTGGCGACTTTGCCCTTGGCATTGAGCCACGCCATATTCCCTTCGCCCCTGCCGCCGTTGTTGCAAAATGACCCCGGGTCTATGTCCGTAACGATTCGTAATTCTTTTTCTTGTTGCGCGTACTCGTCCGAATCGGAACTCAAAAGACCCTCCCCGAAATACTGGACGTAACTCCACATGAGAACGTCACAGGCCAGCTCGGGTTGTAGGATCCTCAAAAACTCGGCAAACTGCGACCCTTTCGAAAACTGTCCCGATTGTGAAAAATCATACAGGACTTCTCCCTTTTTCACGTCTTCCATGGCAAAGAGTCCACGCCCCTTTCCCGGGGATTGCCGGACCTCGAATTCTTTTTGAAAGGCTGTGTAAAAGGTTCTGCGGGAGTCCAGCTCGACCGTCGCTTTTTTGGTTCCCAATACCGCTATGTAAGCCTCTCGCATACCGATCCACGTGGCTTCGTCGTGGGCCGGTCTGACGGCGTCCCACTTGCACTTTAGGAACTTTTTGTCCATTTGTTTACGGGTCAGCGTGTGCCATATTTCATGGTCTGGCATGGAGTCTTTTGGGCGAACGGAAACGTTGTTTTTGGATAAGAGGCGAAAATCGGCCACGGGTGGTGATTTTATCGTATCATCCTCCTCCGCATCAGTTGTGGTGGCAATGTCGCTCGAGGAGCGGAGGTAGGAAGTCCCTGCCGTGATATCGCTGTGTGTCGTTATTACGAGAAGAGCTATTCCACAGAGGATCATCAATTTGTTGCATCCTCCGACCATGGAAAGTAAATACGATCGTTTGTCGCCGCCTCTCCTGGCAGTGCTGATCACCGTCATTTTTGCTCTTTGTTTTTTTTTTCGAAGGGGATCTCAATCGCACACTTTCGCTTTGGATTGTACACTTTCAATACCACTATACCAAGTACTTTAACAGGAGCCCAATCAAGTTCTAGTGTATCTATCCACAAGAGTTGTGTGTTCTTGGACCGAGTGTGAGTAACTCAAATTGCACAAGTTGATCCTTGACAAAAATTCCAAAGACGTTCGTTTCGCATGCAAATTTTATGGGGATAGAGCATGCACTATTATGGGGACTCGATTTAATTTAACATGATCCCCCGTGCCAAAATTAATTACTTATTGGTTTCCGAATGCATCGCTAAATACTGTAATTCTTCAAAACGATTCGTGAAGAATTTAAACCATGAAGTCGATTGTTGACATTCTTCCATCCAACAATTTCCATTGGAAATGGAAGTCGCTAACGACCAACGCGTTGATATGTACCCTTCTAGTGCATTTGTATATCCAACAGAAATAATTTAATCGAATTTTGACTCCATCAGTGTGTAGAGAGATTCGAAAAAAGCACCATGGAGACAACAACTGCGACGGCAATGGCATCCTTACGTTCCGATTCTCACCACAGCTCGCTCCGATCATCGATGCAGCGACAGTGTTCGTTGGCCTCTTTTCTCCAGGATTGTCCCATTTGTTTGGATCCCATGAGATCCGTCGATTTGAACCACGTCTTGCAGTGCGAACGACACTGCGGATTCAATATGTGCCAACACTGCATCGGGTCGCTCATCGATGCTTCCAAGGACGATTTTCAGCTGGCCTCCGATGGTAACCTCCACGTCAAGGTGTATCTGCATTGTCCCAATTGCCGGTCGGATCTGAGTCAGAGCATTCGGCACACACTCTTGCTGAGAAAGGTGGATGATCTGGAGAAGTCCCCAGAATCGGAGTGGACGAGCTCGCAGGTTCGTTTGAAAAACGTCTTGGACACGGCTCGAGTGCAAAAGGCCATCCAAGTCGCCAGGATTATGGAGGCAGACTATTTTGGGCTCGAATTGGAAGACGATGATGATGACGAAGACGAAGAATCATCATTGGTGGATGACGAGGAATTGGAAGATTACGTTGAACAATGGGGCGTGGAAGTGGATTTGAGCAATCACAACTCACTCGTCACACCCAGACCGCCTCCCGGTCCGGAGGAGGTTCGAGAGGAGGCCATTCGTGTGGATCCGACCCTCTTTGCGGGTTTGGATGAATTTTTGACCGAAGATCAGCGCCAGGAGGTTACCAAACTCATGACGAGTGGCAACCCCTCCTCGTTGGTCGCGGGAGCAAGAATTTTGTACGACACCCTCCAAGGACTCTCCAATCCTTCGTCCAACGCAGGCACCAAGCGTCCATCCTTTGCAAAAATGAGAACCAAAAGTCTTCGCAAGAGCTCGTTGGCACGCAGATCCTCCGTCTTTCAGCTCATTGCGGAAGCCGAAGAAGCGGCGGCAAAAGGTCGACAAACTAACGATGAAAAGAAGGTTGCGGAAGAAACGCAGGCACTCCTCCGAAACAACCCTGCGATTGCCAACCAGCAGCACAGACAACTAACACGTCAATTGCAAATCCAAGCGGGTTTTCAAAAACGGTTCCCTATTCCTGTTCGTATGCCAAAGACTGTAAAGTTGGATCTTTCTCTTCCGTTTGATATGGAACTCGTCGATCACACATGGGGTGGTAAGATACTGAAACACATCATGGGTTCATACATAAAATGGAACTTTTTCGGCAACTGTTTCTCACTAGAACATTTTTTAAAAATTCTCTATCTACAGGGACTGTCATGGATGCCTATTCCAAAATAAATATTGGGTTTGGCAATAAAGTGACGCAAAAAAGACCAAGAAACAGAAATGTCGGAAACATTCTCGGCAACGAACCAAATATTGCAAAATCTGCCGCCACCAACTGCGCCATAAGACTGTGCGCAGGAGCGTGTACCGATGATGGCGATTACAGAGACTATAGAGACGTGTACATCGCGCTCCCTGGAACACCTAGGGTATTAATCTCACACACAGGTCACGTTGGGAGGCTTGGTGCCGTAAAAGGGGATGTATTGACCCATGTAGATGGTGAATCCGTATCGGGCAAGACGGTTACCGAGGTCTTGGAAATTGTCAAGGGGAAAGACGACAACCACCAAGAATTTATACTCTTGACTCTCAATGCCGAGCTTTCTGTCGCAGACGCGCTGAAGCGCCGGTCTTTGGCAATTTCCGAAGCCTTATAGACATTAAATAGTTGCTTGCATTATCTACTATCCGATTGTCCACCTTGCCTTTTGGAATTAACTTCACTTCTTCGAGTGTAGAGAGCCTATTTTCGTGCAGAATTAACCTTGCCTTTGAAATAAACTTTACTCCTCCTCATCGCTTCCGGTGTAGAGAGCCTCTTGAACATCACCCCATTCATTGTCTTTGTCCAAAAACCCAGCTCCTTGCGTATTGTCATTTTCGTCGTCACTCGCAAAGGCGTCTTCCAAGACTTTTTTCTTTTTCTGTTCCGCTTCTCGTTCCCGTTTTCGTTTTTCTTCCAATCGAATCCTGCGTTTGCGAAGATCCTCGTCCAAGGAAAGCTGCACCGCTGCTTCTTGGTCGTGGGGTGGCAGTTCCAGAGGCACCGTGCGAGGAAGGAGATCAAGCTTCGGCCGTTCCTTGTCCATGAGTGCATCCGATCTAGAATTTTGTATTTCTGCCTCGCCAAAGGCAACCAGGTCGTGCTTACTGCTCGACAGTGCTGTTGCTGGGCGGAGTTTAGGCGCCGACTGTGTGGCTGTGGGTGCTACTGCTCCAATCATTGGACCGCGAGGTAAGGAATCCAAATTGACAGTAGCGGTGGATGGACCACGCCAGTGTCTCGCAACGTCCGATAACAACGGATTGGGCATGCGCGTCCCCGGGAGCTTGGCGCAATTGATGTAACGGTTGGGTTCCAAATCGAAGCTTTCGGTTTTGAGATTCCAGAATTCGAGGTAGTGGTGTACAAAAGCCCGAGCCGTGCGGTTCATCTTGTTGAGATTGTGAGAGGAGGCCTTATCGTCACTCAAGAAACGTTTCAATCGCTTTTCGAGCTTGACCAGAAAATCCATGCGGTGTTCGCGAGCAGAAACGATCAGGGCATCAGGATACAAGACTGCTTCCAATTCGTTGCGCAGACTTTGATTGGCATCATCCTCCTCTGTGGATGTTGTTGGTCGAGCCCAACCCAAAGAATTGTACCTCTGTAGTGCGGGTTTGACATCCAAGGCTTCCGCAAAAGCCCGATTGCGTTGCAGCTGCTCTTCCGTTACGGAATCACTAGTGGTACTCACCCCTACGCTTGGTGGCATCATTTGCAATAGGTGATTTCCAGTTGTCATGTTGGAGTTTAAGGCCCTTCTTCTTGCGGCTTCACGAGCCTCCCATTGGCTTTGCTTTTCTGCTGCCGTGGTCTTTTTAACAACTCCCAAGATCTTGGACAAGGTCTTGGACTTTTTGGCAGCCGCCGCACGAATTGTAGCTGATTCTCCTGTTGGTGGAGCAAGGGCGGGAAAGGCTTCGGAGGATCCTGTGGTTATCCTCTGTCCTCCATAGCGAGTCAAAACCGGATTATTGGCAGCTCCTCCACCTATTCGATTGTTCGCTGTTGCGGCTGGCGTGAGTGATGGAAAGTCTGGTGTCAGTGTTGGAAAGTCAAAGTCGTTTCTGCCACGCATTTCTGGATTTTCGTCGTCATCAATGATCCTGTAGGCTCCAGCGTCAGCATCTTCTGAGAAAAAATCGTGCTGCGTGGCTTCGAACCCCCGATGCTGCGTCTCTCTCGGAGCCTCCAATCTCTGCGTGGCTGCGTATTGTTCCTGCAAGGACGTGGGACGACGTTCCTCCATTCTTTCGCTAGTAGTAGTGGAAGCACCATTCATGGAAGTCACCGAGGGCTGACCCACAAACAACGAGTTCAAGAGCTGCTGCGCCATTTGCTGCATAATATCGGCACGACCCTGTGCTGTAGAGGCGGTTGCTCCCGCCGAACTCAGAGTTATGCCCTTGGCGTCGTAGGCATCAGTCACATTGAGCTTCTTTTGCTCTTTTTTGTTCTTCCTTTGCCTTCCACCATTCTTGCCTGTTTCAAAGACCGTGGTTCCGGTTCTTCCGTACTTATCAAGGTAACGATCAAGATTCTCGAGTTCCGCTCTGGTCAAATCTCGGCGGGTAAAGGGATCAATAAACTGCAACTGACTGACCATATAAAAGGCCAAGGCACGGCCGTCAAACAGATTCATGGGTCGCTGCGAAAGAGGAGTGACATTGGAAGACGAAGGATCATTGTTTGGTTTCTTCTTGTCATCATCATCATCCTCCAACATGTGTTCCCCCCATTGATCGGCAAGCCTCTGGCGATTGATGGCGTCGGCATCCTGCGGTGGAGTTGTAGCGCTAGTATTATTGTTGCCATTGTCAGAGGATGATTGGTTCTTGGATGAATTATCTTCTACATTAGAAACGATCGGCCACTCTGGGATTGGTATGTAGGGTTCGTCTGCACACAAAGCAAAGGGTGGGTATTCGAGCGTGCAGAGATTGTCCAGAGTAATGGGATCGACCGTCCCCTCGGGTATATACTTTCTCCATGGATATTTCTTTTTGTTCTTTTTTCTGTTGTTCTTTCGCTTGGCAGTTTTATTATTAGAATTACTATTGTTGGCATTGTTGTCATTGTTTTGGTTGGTCGCATCGTCGCCATTCTCGTTGTTAGCACTACCATTGGTCTTATTGTTTCCACGCTGCTTTTGTCGACGCTTGCCATTTTTGTTGTTCCCTATCCTTTTGTCTCCAGTTTTGTCGTCTGCATTGGTTGCGCTCTGTGCTGCTGCTACAGCGTTTGACTCACTGTTGTCCACAATCGGAGGAGAATTCGCATTGCTGTTGCCCTCGTTCGCGTTATTGTTTGCCGCATTCTTCCGTCGCCTGTTTCGATTTCGGTTTCTGTTCTTGGGATTGCTCGCAGCATTCTTGTTCTGATTGTCCGTTTTGTTCTTATTATCTCTTTGATTGTCAGCAGGATTATTATTACTATTTCGGTTTTTGTTTCTCCCAGCCTGACTCGGGACCAACTGATGAGCAGGACGAAAGGCCTCCGCTTTGTGGCTCAGTCCTACTGCTGCGTTGCTCATTTTTGATTCGTGTTGGATGGGATTATTGTCGCGGTTGTCGCTCCACTTCTTCCTTTTGAATAGATGGCAGTAAAGCGAAAGAAACGCCTAATTTGTTTTGTGTGTGAGTAGCACTCACTGGTTTGGTTTGTGAGGAGGACTTTCCGTAATTAGTGTGCGAAGTAATAGTGTTGCTAGTAAGAAGTTTTGAGAAAATTATCATTTGTCCACGAATTACGCTTGCCATCACGTTGTTTTATTGGCTAGCGTAGTACTTCACGGCAA